>Ga0302323_100001005_pt1 | contig 22879 bp, 16 predicted proteins | sample Fen_T0_3_FD_201950 | JGI IMG/M metagenome (GOLD analysis project Ga0302323, IMG submission 201950) | Peat permafrost microbial communities from Stordalen Mire near Abisko, Sweden - Fen_T0_3 | ecosystem: Environmental > Terrestrial > Soil > Wetlands > Permafrost | place: Sweden: Abisko... | reverse complement strand
GTATTTGTTGATCACCCGGTTCAGGTGCGCATAAATAAAATTCTGGCCCGGCGTCGTCCCCCAGTGGCCGAGCAGCATGTGCTTGATGTCCGTGAGTGCGAGCGGCCGCTTCAGCAGCGGATTATCAAACAGATAAATCTGCCCGACCGAGAGATAATTGGCCGCCCGCCAATAGGCGTCGGTTTCGCTGAGCTGTTCAGGACTGAGGGTGTTGGCTTTCATGTTTAAATCAAAGGTTGCGTTGGTAAAATTTTACGCCATTTGGCTGATGGTCTTCCGGAACCGGTTCAAGGCGATGGTGAAAAACACGCCGCCGATCACGGCCAGCGCCAGGAACTGCGGCCAAACCACATTGAGGCCGGCCCCGCGAAAAAGAATCGACTGGCCGAGCGCGACAAAGTGCGTGGTGGGCGCCGCCAGCATCAAATCTCGCACCAGCACCGGCATGCTCTCGCGCGGCGTGGAATTGCCGGACAGCAGTTGCAGCGGCAGCAGTACCAACACCGCCAGCATGCCGAATTGCGGCATCGAGCGCGCCAGCGTCGCCATGAATATCCCCAGCGACGTCGCCGCAAACAAATGCAGCGTGGCACCGGCCAAAAATAATGCGATCGAGCCGCCGATCGGCACCTGCAGCCAGCCCTGCACCACGAACACCAACGCCATCCCGGCCGCCAGCAGCACGACCAGCCCCATGGCCCACACCTTGGCCAGCATGATTTCCGCCGGCGTGACCGGCATGACCAGCAGATGTTCGATGGTGCCGTGCTCGCGCTCGCGGATCAGCGCCGCCCCCGTCAGAATGATCGCGAGCATCGTCACATTGTTGATGAGCTCCATCAGCGAACCAAACCAGGCTTCCTCCAGATTGGGATTGAAGCGCGTGCGCATCTCCAGTTCCACCGGCAGCGCCGCCGTCCCGCGATAGCGTTGGACAAACTCCGTCACCTCGCCCAGCGCCATTTGCTGCACATAACTGCTGCCGGTGAACGCCTGGCTCATGCGCGTGGCGTCCACGTTAAGCTGGATCGCCGGGGATCTTCCCGCCAGCACGTCGCGCTGAAAGTCCGGCGGAATATCCAGCACAAACGTGTAATCACCTGCGTCCATGCCCGCATCCATGGCCGCCAGCGAAGTCATCGCCGGAAACATGAATCGCGGCGGGTAGAAGGCCGCGGCCATGCGCCCGGACAGCGGCGAACCATCTTCATCCACGATCGCGATCGGCGCCTTGTTCAAAGTTTCCGGCATCGCCGTGGCCGCAATGTAGATCGAGACCGTGAACGTATAGACGATCAATCCCAGCATGATCGGATCGCGCGCCAGGCTCCAGAGCTCCTTGATGCCCAGCCGGTAGATGTTGGCGAAGTACGGCATTTCAAGTCTCCTGTTTTTTGAGCAGCCCAATGGAAACTCCGAGAATCACCGGCACCGCCAGCAACAGCGGCCAGAACTCGGCCTGCAACCCGCCAAAACCCAGCGCCTTGCTGAATACGCCGCGGCTGATCGTAAGAAAATGCGAGGCTGGATAAATGTGGCCGATGAACGCCCCAAACCCCTCCAGCGAAGACACCGGATTCAACATGCCGGCAAACTGGATGGCCGGAATCATCGTGCCGATCATCGTTACAAACAGCGCCGCGATTTGACTGCGCGTGAACGTCGATGCCAGCAGGCCGAAGCCCGTGGAAAATATCACATAGAGCAGGGCCGCCATGGTGAGGGCGAAGAAGCTTCCCTTCACCGGCACGTCGAAAACCGTGATTGCCAGCAGCGTCAGCATCCCGAAATTCAGCATTGCCAGCACGATGTACGGCAGTTGTTTGCCCAGTAGAAATTCGCTGCGCGTGACCGGCGTCACGTACAGGTTGATGATCGAACCCAGTTCCTTTTCGCGCACGACCGAGAGCGCCGTCAGCATCGCCGGAATCATCAGCAAGAGCATGGGAATGACCGCCGGCACCATCGCCGGCAGGCTTTTTACATCCGGGTTGTAGCGAAACCGTGTTTCGATGGTGGCCAGGCTCGTGGTCGCCACCCCGAGTCGATGCGTGGCCATGTCCACCAGCCAGCCCTGGTGCATCCCTTGCACATAGCCTTGCACCGTTTCCGCCCGCTTGGGCATGGCCCCATCCACCCAGGCGCCAATCTGCACCATGTGGCCGCGCGCCACGTCGCGGGCAAAATGCGGCGGAATTTCGATCGCCAGAGCCAGTTCCCCGTTCCGCATCCGTTGCTCCAGTTCGGCGTAGTCCGCGAGCGGCGGGCGCTCCACAAAATAGCGCGAACCAGACAGGTTGAGCGCGTAGTTCTGGCTCAGCACCGTCTGGTCCCGGTCCAGCACCGCATATTTCAAATTCTCCACGTCGAGGCTGATGCCATACCCGAAAACGAACATCAAAATGGCCGTGCCCAGCAACGCCATCGTCGCGCGCACCGGATCGCGTCGCAGCTCCAGCGTTTCGCGCAGGCTGTAACTCCACGCCCGCGCCAAGCTGAAGATTTGGCGGCGCGCCGGAGCCATTGCTGGCGTCACCGGCGCTGCTTTGGGCTCGCTGACGGCTGCCTTCCCACCCTCTGCGTTCGCGTCCTTGAGATAGCTGATAAACGCTGCTTCCAGCGTCTTGACTCCCCGTTGCCGTACCAGTTCCGCCGGCGTCTCGGTCACCAGCACTTTGCCGGCGTTCATGAGTGAAATGCGGTCGCACCGCTCGGCTTCATTCATGAAGTGCGTGGATACAAAGATCGTCACGTGGTCCTTGCGCGAAAGGTCGATCATCAATTGCCAGATCCGGTCGCGCGCGATCGGATCCACCCCCGAGGTGGGCTCATCCAGGATCAGCAACTCCGGTTTGTGTACCATCGCCACGGCCAGGGACAAACGCTGGCGGATGCCCAGCGGCAGGGTGTCGGGCATCGCGTTGCGCACTTCCGCCAGACCGAAGTGCTGCACCATCTCGTCCACGCGCGCCGCGATGTCGGCTTTCGGCACGGAAAATAACCGGGCGTGCAGCACCAGGTTCTGCTGCACCGATAATTCCGAATACAGCGAAAACGCCTGCGACATATAGCCCACCCGCCGCCGCGTGGCCAGGTCGCCCGCATTGACCTCGCTCCCCAGCAGCGCCGCGTGGCCTTCGCTGGCGGGCAGCAGGCCGGTCAGCATCTTCATCGTGGTGGATTTGCCGCAGCCGTTCGAACCGATGAACCCAAAAATTTCACCGCGCAGGATGCGGAAACTCACGTGATCCACCGCCACAAAATCGCCGAAACGCATGGTGAGGCCGCTGGCGTCGATGACCACCTGGGCTTTGCTTTCATCGCCCAGCCGCAGAATCGTCACCTCATGATGCCCGCGCCGTTCCGCCTCCGGCAGCAGCGCGATGAAAGCCGCGTCGAGCGTCTTGGTCTGCGTCTTCGCGAGCAGCTCCGCCGGGGTGCCCGTGGCCAGCACCTTGCCGGCCGCCATCGCCACCAGCCAGTCGAAGCGCTGCGCCTCGTCCATGTACGCCGTCGCCACCATCACGCTCATGCCCGCTCGTTCATCGCGGATGTGGTTGATCAGCTCCCAAAATTGCGCCCGGGCCAGGGGATCGACGCCCGTCGTCGGTTCATCCAGGATCAGCAAATCCGGGTCGTGAATCAGCGCGCAACATAACCCCAATTTCTGCTTCATGCCGCCCGATAGCTTCCCCACCGGACGCGATAAAAACGGCGTGAGCCCCGTGCTCCGCGCCAATTCATCGATGCGGCGCCGCCGTTCCCCTGCATCATGGCCGAAAAGCCGGCCAAAGAATTGCAGGTTTTCCTCCACCGATAACGTCGGGTACAAATTCTTACCCAACCCTTGCGGCATATAGGCGATCTGCGGGCAAACTGCCTGGCGATGGCGGCTGCTGTCCATGTCGCCGCCCAATGCTTCCACCCGTCCTTGCTGAACCGCCCGCGCCCCGGCGAGCAGTGACAGCAGGCTTGATTTACCAACGCCATCGGGACCGATCAAGCCCACCATGCAGCCTGCTGGAACATCCAGCGTCACCTTCGACAATGCGACGGTTTTGCCATAGTGCAAACTGACCTCAATCAGCCGGGCAACGGGCGCAGACTTGGCCGGGGCAGGATTCATTCCGGCACCTTGAGTGCCAGGTTCGCCGGCCACACCGCTTTCTCGTCGAGTTTTAGCCAGGCCATGCCCGGGAGGCCGGTTTTAACCAGCTTTAGATTTTTTTGCAGCAGCTCCGGGCTGAATTGCGCCCGGACGCGAAACATCAACTTTTGGCGTTCGGTCGCCGTTTCCACCGTCTTCGGCGTGAACTGCGCCACCGTCGCGACAAAGGAAACTTCGGCCGGAATCACATACTGCGGCGCGGCATCCAGGATCACCCGCACCTCGCTGCCCAACGCCACTTTGCCCACGGCCGTTTCCGGCAGGAAGAACGTCAGGTAAACATCGTTCAGATCTACCAGATTCAAAACCTTGCCGCCCGCCGCCAGCACTTCGCCCGGTTGCGCCACCCGGTATTGCACGCGACCATCACGCGGTGATTTGAGCTGGCTGTCCACGATGTCGGCCTCGATGCGGGCAACTGTCGCCTGGCTCGCGCTCACGCCGGAGTGTGCGCCCGCCACCGCCGCCTGCGCGGCGGTTACCGCCGCCTCGGCCGCCGACACCTGGGCCTCGGCTGCCGACACCGCTGCCGCGGCCCCTTGCACCGCCGCCCGGTTGTCGTCGAGTTCCTGCATCGTCGCCACTCCGTTGGTCGCCAGCGTTTGGATGCGCGCCAACCGCCGCTGGGCGGCATCCAGTTCGCTGGCCCGCTGCGTCACTGTCGCTTGCGCGGCGGACGTGTCACTTTTGCGTGCCGCCACTTGCGCTTCGGCACTGGCCACGGCCGTTACCGCCTGTGCCGATTGGGCCCGGGCTTCGGCCCGTTCGGCATCCAGCACATCCACTTGCATCTGCGCCAGCGGTTGACCCGCCTTGACGAAATCCCCTTCATCCACCGTGATGTTCACCACCCGGCCTGCCAGCTTTGACGCAATATCAATGTCTGTCGCTTCCACCCGGCCGTTGCCGCTCACAAAGCCTGCGCCCGGCCCGGAAGGTTTCATTTTTAACCAAACCACCACTGCGACGATGATTGACCCGACGATAATGCCCGCCACCCACCACTTTTTTGTGGCGCGCGGGGCGGGTAATTGTTCGGCGGGGGGCGCCGTCGCAGCCGGCGTCGTTGCAACCGGAGTTGTCGCGACCGCAGTCGTCACAGCCGGAGCGGCATTTGCGTTAGCGGGTGTGACTGCGGGGGGCATGGGGGCATTGGTTTCCATTGTCAGTTTTCTCGCGCTCAATTTTCACAGTGAGCTGCCTTAAAAAATGTCGCTTTTAGGAGACCGAAGCAATGGGGTGAACACCCCATCATAACCCTCCCCGGCCAGCCCGGAGCATTGACAGAAATGAAGTAGTGCGGCGGTGCGAATCCCAGTGACGGAGCGCGGCATTTATGCCGCTTCACTCTCGGTTGGCTTCGTGGCGAGCGCCCATCCTAAGCCCGGTGAATCTTGAAGTTTCCGGCCCAGCCCCACTCCGGTCGGAGCGCCGGTCTCCGACCGGCTTTGTGCACTCGCCCATTCGTCCCTTTCGTCCGTGCTCGTCCGTGTCAGTCCGTGTCAGTCCGTGGGAGATGTTTAGTAGTTTTCGCTCATCGCAGTCTGGCCGTGGCTTAACAATACTTAGTTCGCTATTTTTCAACCGATATTTGCCGCGCCAAATTTCGTCATTCGTCATTCTTTCGTCATTTGTCATTAGACATTCGTCATTCGGACCACCCGCGCCACCGACCGCGCAATCATCAACTCCTCATCCGTGCGCAGAACGCGCACCACCACACGGCCGCCGGCCGTGGAAATTACCGCCGCATTTTCGGCATTTCGCGCTTCGTCGATCTCGATGCCCAGGAAACTGAGCCCTTCACAGATGCGGGTGCGCACGCTGGGCGCGTTTTCACCGATGCCGCCGGCGAAGACGAGCGTGTCCACTCCGCCGAGGGCCGCCGCAAAAGCGCCAATCCACTTTTTCACCTGGTAACAAAACAAAGCCACCGCCTCCGCCGCCCGGACATCTTCCTGTTCATGCAGCATCAAGTCGCGCATGTCCGAACTCGTCTCCGAGATGCCGAGCAGGCCCGATTCATGATTGACCATGTTGTAAAACTGTTGCGTGTTCATCTTCTCCGTGCGCGCCAGGTAGGGGGCCAGGCCCGGATCCAGATCGCCCGAGCGCGTGCTCATCACCAGCCCCGCCGTCGGGGTGAATCCCATGCTCGTGTCGATGCTCTTCCCTGCGCGCACCGCGGCCAGGCTCGCCCCGTTGCCCAGATGCGCGAGGATGATGCGCCCCGTCTTCGCCGCCGGATCGCCCAGGCGGATGAGTTCTTCCATCAGGAAGGCGTAGGACAGCCCATGAAAGCCATAGCGTTGAATTCCCTTTGCATCGAAACGCCGCGGAATCGGCAGCAGTTTGGCCACCCGGGGCATGTTCTGATGAAAGGCCGTGTCGAAGCACGCCAGTTGTGGCAGCTTGGCATGACGGCGGCGGAACGCTTCGATCAACTCTATCTCGCGCGGCAAATGGTCAGGGTCGTACGGCGCAATGCGATGAAGTTCATCCAACAAGTCCTGGGTGACAATCTCCGGTTCGGTATGCTTCATTCCGTGCACCACCCGGTGCCCCACCGCGTTGATGCTGACGAAATCCGGCCGCGCTTCCAGCCAGTCAATCAAGGCATTGGCGGCGGATTGGTGATTGGCGGCCGCGAGTTCACGGCCCGTCGGCGGTTGCCCGTCCGCCGCTTGAAAGGACAAGTTTGTGCCACTCGAACCGATGCGGTCAATTTTTCCGGAAAGCCCGCGCACCAACGGTTCCCCAACCTTGTAGACCGCGAACTTGATGCTCGAGGAACCGCCATTGATGGTCAGGATGTTTGCAGCGTTCATGGGCTTTCTTCACCGGTTTGGAGGCCCCAGTCAGCCAGTTGGCTGCGGGTCGATTGGTAATCCGTGTGCAGTATGCCCCGCATTCCCAAGCTCGCCGCGATTTGGGTAAACAGTGCCGTATTATCAATATAGACAATCTGCTGGGCCGGCACTTGGGCCAGGTCCAGCGCCAGCCGGAAAATCTCCTTGTCTGGTTTGCGCAGACCGACATAACAGGAGGAAACAAACGCATCGACAAATTCAGCCAGTTTGAAGTGGCGAATCCGATAATCATTCAATTCGCGCGCTTCGTTGCTGACGACTATAATCTTCAAGTTGTATTTGGCTTTCAGGTCGCGTACCAATTCAATCATCTCCACGTACGGTTTTGACTGCGCCAGCATGAACTGCCGAAACTCTGCCCGTGTGAACGGACGCTTTTTCCAGAAGACCACCCGGTCCAGATATTCTTTGAAAGATACTTTATCCGACTCATGGAGTTCAAAGTTCAACTCATGCCGGTCCTGCATCTCGGCCCAGTCGAGTTTGAAATGCTTTGCCGCGCGCTGGCGCGCCCGATGATCCCAGCCATTCGTCAGTAGCACTTCGCCGATGTCCACAAACAGGCAGGTGATGGGATGTCTATTTTTCATAGGAAAAAGGGTTTAGTGTTGCCAGCAGATGCGTGCTTCTTCCAGCGGGATGGCCATTCCCTCGAAGTGCGGCATGATCCGCGCTGTATAATCAGTCGCCGGTCGGGCGGCGGACACGGTCGCGCTGTAAACATAACCCCCGGCTTCATCCGCCAGCGGTTGCAGCAAGATCATTTCCTGACGCACCGCGTTGCCACCTTTGATTCCATCCGCGTAGAGCTCCACTCGCACCGCCTTGGGATCAAGCCCGTGGAGCCCCACTGGAATCTCAAATATATGTTGGTCGCCTTTCGTCTGCACCTTCGCCAAACCAAAGTGCAGGGTGCCCCACTTCTGATCCAGATTGTGCCGCCAGTCCACCATCTGCCTGCCGAGGGCCCCTTGGTTGGCCTCGCGCGACTGACCGGCGGCCGCCGCCGGGAGATAATGCTGCTCGGTGTAATCGCGCACGGTGCGGTCGGCCGCAAAGTGCGGGGTCAGGCGCGCCATGCTTTCACGCATCCGGTTGACCCAGGCCACGGGAATGCCTTGCTCGTTGCGCGTATAAAACTCCGGAATGACTTCCCGTTCCAACTTCTCGTAAAGCGCCTCGGCTTCAGCCGCGTCCCACGCCGCATCGTTGCCATGTTCCTGACCGTCGCCCAGCGCCCAGCCCAGATCTTGCACATAGGCCTCGGCCCACCAGCCATCCAGTTCCGAAAGGTTTAAACCGCCATTGACTAGGACTTTCATGCCGCTCGTGCCACAGGCCTCCCAAGGCCGCCGCGGCGTGTTGAGCCAGACATCCACGCCTTGCACCAGGTGCTCCGTCAAATGCATGTCATAGTCGCTGAGGAAAATCGCATGCGGCCGTACCTCAGGACGGCGGATGAATTGTACCCATTTCTGAATCAACGCTTGTCCCGCCAGGTCCGCCGGATGCGCCTTGCCTGCAATGATGAGCTGCACCGGCCGCTGCGGATGGTTCAACAGCCGCAGCAATCGCTCCGGATCGTGCAGCAGTAAATTTGGTCGTTTGTACGTCGCGAAACGGCGCGCAAAACCAAGGGTTAATATTTTCGGATCAAAAAGATGTTTGGCCTCTTCCACAGTTCCCACCGACGCGCCGGCCGCGGCATAGTGCCGCGCCAGCCGCTCACGCGCATAATCAACGAGGGCCGCTACGGAGCCGGTGCGAAATTGCCAGAGGGTGGCATCGGCAACACTGCGAATACCTTGTTGCTCCGCATTTTCCTTCATGCCCAGCCAGCGTTCTTTGCCGCACGCCTTGGTCCAAAGTTCATCCGCCGCCGCCGAATCCCACGTCGGATGATGCACCCCGTTGGTGATGTGCCCAATGGGCACTTCATCGGCCGGCCATTGCGGAAAGAGCGGCTCGAACAAGTGCCGGCTGACCTGCCCATGCAAGCGGCTCACCCCGTTGACCGCGCCACTGCCATGCACGGCCAGATACGCCATGTTAAAATTTTCCGAGTCATCGTTGGGATTCTCGCGGCCCAGCGCCAGCAAATCATGGACCGATATGCCCAGTTTTTCCGTGGCATAATGGCCGAGGTATTGCTCGATGAGCGCCGGTGTGTAGCGGTCGAATCCCGCGGCCACGGCCGTGTGGGTGGTAAAAAGATTGCCCGCCCGCGTGGCCGCCAGTGCCACGGCAAACGGCTGTCCCTGGGCCTGCATAAAACTGCGGGCGCGCTCCAACACGGCAAACGCCGCATGGCCTTCATTCAAGTGACAGACATCCGGTTGGATCCCCAGCGCCGTCAGCAGCCGCCAGCCGCCGATGCCCAACAGCATCTCCTGCTTGAGCCGCAGCTCCGGACCGCCGCCATATAATTCGCTGGTGATGCCCCGATGCGTCGGGAAATTCGCCGCGTCATTGCTGTCGAGCAGGTACAGTTTCACGCGCCCCACTTGCACCTGCCAAGCGCGCAGCCAGACCGAATAACCCGGCAAAACAATTTCCAAACGCAACCACTCGCCATTCGGTTGGCGCAACGGGGTGATGGGCAACTGGCCGGGGTCGTTATACGGATACAGCGCTTGTTGAGCGCCGTCCTGGTCGATCATTTGACGGAAGTAACCCTGTTGATAGAGCAGCCCCACGCCCACCACCGGCACGCCCAAATCGCTCGCCGCTTTAAGCTGATCACCCGCCACATTGCCCAAGCCGCCGGAATAAATGGGCAGGGCTTCGCTCAACATGTATTCCATGCTGAAATAGGCGACCTGTTTCAACGGCGATTGCGGATGGTTTTTCTGAAACCACGCCGGTGCCGCCGCCGCCTTGCGTTTGGCTTCTCGCAGTGCCTCCATATTCTTTCGGAAGGCAGGATTGGCCAGCACGCCTTTGAGTTTGTCCTGGGAAACCGTTTGCAGTACCACCCAGGGATTCTGCGTGAACTCCCACAGCTCGCGATCAAGCTCCCGCCACACCTCGTCCGTGGCGTGATTCCACGACCAGTGCAAGTCCAGGGCCAGCTCCGCCAGACAATCGAAACCTTCGATATCCTTGTGGGGTGAGTTATAAAAAGGTTGGCTGACAGGTGAATTTTCGCTCATGGATTTTTAAAAATTTCTTGCCTTGGTTTTCTGGCCGTCAGTTGGGATCGCCCTCGTTCCGCCACGCCGCCACCGCTTCCTGCACCGTCATTAAATGCGGTTTCCTGGGTGCGCAATAGCTGTCGCCCACAGTTTCGGGTCGCAAAGCCCCGTTGCTGGTCGTGTTTGAAGAATTCTCGAGGCGCGCCACCTTCGCCAGGCGGCGGCGAAATCGTTCCGCTCCCGCGTAGTGTGCCGCCAGAAAGGTTTGCACCAGTTCCCAGGCCAGCGCCTGACCAACCAGACACCCGCCCAGGCAGATCATGTTCACATCGTCATCCTCCACGCCTTGCTGCGCCGAAAAGTCGATGGCCACCAACGCGGCCCGGACCCCGGCCACTTTGTTCGCCGCGATGGCCGCCCCGATGCCGCTGGCACAGATGCCCACGCCGCGATCCACCGTCCCCGCGGCCACCGCGCGCGCCAGCGGAATAATAAAATCTGGGTAATCATCCGCCGGCTTCAATTGATCGTCGCCGAAATCGGTGACCGTATGGCCCGCCGCGCGCAATTGTTCGACCAGAAATGCCTTCAATTTAAAGCCGCCATGGTCGGCCGCAATGCCGACGTGCTTCAATGCCTTTGGCAACCTGGCTTTTGGGGCAATTTTCATCCTCTTTGGGCGCGTTGGGCTTCCAGCGCGCGAGAATCTTCCGTGACCATCAAACCTGTTGCCGCCCACTGCGCATAATATGCTGTCATCAACGACGTCCACACCCGGCCGGGCCCGGCGCGCATCCGCGTCAGCGTAGCCATGACGATGCGATTCAGCGCTTGAATGGCATCGCGTCGCACCAGAGCGAAAAGATCAGGGGTATTCATAGTTTGGGCAAAAAGAACCTGACGTTTTTTGACACCCTAAACAATGGGGTGAACACCCCATCGCAACCTCCTCCGGTCAGGCTAAAATATGTTTGGCAATCGGCGTCTCGACGATAATACGCAGGAGCCGGGCAGGGGATGCAGCCATCACTTTGCGGTCGGACCCGGCAAACTGGCTCAACTTTGAAAATTTTATTCTACGACTTGCATGAATCCTAAACCAACCCAACAACTTGGCATGATTGGTCTCGGCCGGATGGGCACCAGCATGGTGCGACGCCTGGTCCGGGGCGGCCATCAGTGCGTGGTGTTCGATCAGTTGCCGCAAGCCGTCGAAGCCCTGGCCCAAGCCAACCTCGTCGGAGCCTCCTCGTTGGCTGACCTAACCGCGAAACTCGCCCAGCCGCGCACCGTCTGGCTGATGGTGCCCGCTGCCGCCGCGGATCAAACCATCGCCGATCTCCGGCCATTCCTGGCCGCCGGCGATACGATTATCGATGGTGGCAATTCCTACTACATTGACGACATCCGGCGCGCTAAAGATTTGAGCGCGAATGGGATTCATTATGTAGACGTGGGCACCAGTGGCGGCGTATGGGGCTTGGAACGTGGTTATTGCATGATGATCGGGGGTGATCCTGCCGTAATCGAGCGTTTGGATTCCATTTTTGCCACGCTCGCCCCGGGCCCCGGCGGCCTGTCGCCAACGCCCGGCCGCGCGCAAAATGGCGGCACGGCGGAGCAGGGGTATCTCCACTGCGGCCCGAGTGGCGCCGGACATTTTGTAAAAATGGTTCACAACGGCATCGAATACGGCCTCATGGCCGCCTATGCCGAAGGTTTTGGCATCCTGCGCGGTGCGAACATTGGTAACCAGCCCGCCGAAACCAATGCCGAGACCGCCCCCCTGCGTGTGCCCGAACACTATCAATACGAGCTCAATCTCGGCGACATTTCCGAAGTCTGGCGGCGCGGCAGCGTGATTACTTCCTGGCTGCTGGATTTGACCGCCAACGCCCTGGCTAAGGATGTGACCCTCAACGGCTTTGCCGGTCGCGTCTCCGACTCCGGCGAAGGCCGTTGGACCATCCAGGCCGCCATTGATGAATGCGTCCCCGCACCTGTGCTCACCTCCGCCCTCTACGCCCGCTTCACCTCCCGCGGCCAGGCCGACTTCCAAGATAAGTTACTTTCAGCCATGCGCTTAGGATTTGGTGGCCATTTGGAAAAAGTTCCGAAGTAAAGATCCCCTCTGATGGCTGTGCTATGTTTTGCATCGCCAAGATTCTTTGACCGTGAAAAATAGCACCCTAAATTTTTTACAAATTCAGCCGCCAACCCGGTCCAGCCGCCGCCGCCGGAACAATGAACACCTCTCCCTTTCTCCAACCTCGGAGGTCTCTGTCAAAAGCAAATCATCACCCAGGGCTTGCCGGCTGGCCGCGTGCCTGCTGGGCGGCTCACTGACGGCCTGGGCCGGGCCGCCGTTTGTGACCGATGATCCCGAGCCGGTGGATTATCAGCAATGGGAATTTTATCTTGCCTCGCAGCACAGCCAGACCGCCGATGGCTGGACGGGAAACGCACCGCATTTGGAGTTGAATTACGGTGTCATTACCAATGTGCAATTGCATCTCATCGCCCCCTTGGCCTATGACGCCCCCGCTGATGGCGGCACGCACTACGGTTACGGCGATACCGAGCTCGGCGTGAAATTCCGCTTCTGGCAGGAGACGGAATGGTCGCCGCAGGCGGGCGTTTTTCCGCTGCTGGAAATTCCCACCGGCCGCGAATCGGCCGGCTTGGGCAGCGGTCATGTGCAGGCATTTCTACCCCTTTGGCTGCAAAAAAGTTTTGGCGCGTGGACGTTTTACGGTGGCGGCGGTTACGGCTTGAATCCCGGCGCAGGCAATGAAGACTGGGGCTTTGGCGGTCTCGTGGTCCAGCGCGAGATCACCAAAAACTTCCTTCTCGGCGCTGAAATTTATCATCGCACCACCCTGACCACCGGTGGCCGCGCGGACACCGCATTCAACCTTGGCACGGTCATCGATTTCACTGGGCATCAACACCTGCTGATTTCCGCCGGTCGCTCGCTCGCTGGCCCGACAGATTTCCAATGTTACCTCGCCTGGCAATTCACCTTCGGCCCGGAAGTTTTTCATTCATTTGGCAACTGGCTGGGGCACCGGCCATCACCGTAAGCCTGAATTCCCTGTCGGCCCTTTCAGTCAGCGTTCAGACGCGTGAATGACCGGGCAGAACATTTCGTATCGGCGACGATTTCTCATTTTCCCCCGCCGAGCGAAGTGATTGGGGAAGGCAGCCGGAGTGTCCGGCCCGCCACCATGAAGACGCCTTCGCCCTGATGATGTATCGTCAGCGGCTTTTTCCTCCCTGTCTCGACCCACGCCTCGACGACTTCCAGGACAAAAAAGTTATATTTCGCGACCAGCTTTACGTCCACGACTTTGCATTCCAAGCTGGCGTAACACTCGGCGATAAGCGGCGCTTTGACCCGTTCGGCCGCCATCGCGGTTAAACCAAAGGTCTTGAACTTGTCCACGCTTCGGCCGGAAACGTTCCCGCACGCCACCACGGTTTTCGCCAGTTCCACCGTGGGAATGTTAATCACGCATTCCTTGGTCAGTTTCAGGGTGGCGAACGAGTAATCTTGATTGCTCACCACGCAGCCCACGAGCGGCGGCGTGAACTCCACCATCAGATGCCAGGACATCGGCATGACATTCGCCCGCCCGGCGCGCCTCGTGGTAAGCAGCACCACCGGCCCGGGTTCCAGCAACCGATAGACTTCAGTCAAAGGAAACTTCTTTTTTGGCATGGCGATTTTTTGAGCCATTCGCCTACGTCAGTTTGACCACCATTTTGCCCAGATTATTGCCTTTGAAAAGACCGATGAATGCGTCCGCCGCCTCGTCAAGTCCTTCAACAATGGTTTCTCGGTTCTTCAATTTTCCTGATTGGAGATAACCACCCACTTCTTTTTCGAATTCTTCCCGACGATCCATGGCATCGCCCACAATCATGCCGCGCATCGTCAGCCGTTTGGTGGTCATATTGAACAGATTCGCCGGACCGGGCTGGGGCTTCGCCTCGTTGTAACCGGAGATGCCGCCGCAGGCGATGATCCGCCCATGCACGCGCAAGGCGGTGAGCGCCGCTTCCAGTGCTTCCCCGCCGACATTGTCAAAATACACGTCAATGCCATCCGGTGCCTCCACCTTTAATTGCTCCACCACCGGGCCGGTTTTGTAATCGAAGGCGATGTCAAAACCGCATTCCTCCCGCAGAAATTGCACCTTCGCCATGGAGCCGGCGGAGCCGATGACTTTGCAGCCGCGCAATTTTGCCAGTTGGCCGGCCACATTGCCCACGGCACCCGCGGCACCGGAAATGTAAATGACCTCACCCGCTTTCACGTCCACCAGATTCAGCCCGACCCACGCCGTCATGCCCGTCATGCCGAGTGCGCCGAGATAAACTGAGAGCGGCTGAATTTCACGGCTGACCCGATGCAGATCCGCCGGCGCGGCCATGAAATATTCCCGCCAGCCAAAATTGGAAGTCACCACCTCGCCCACCTTGAATTCCGGCGCGCGCGACTCGATCACCTCGCCGACGGCTCCGCCCGCCAGCACTTTGCCGAGCTCAAACGGCGGGACATAGGATTTTCCTTCGTTCATCCGCCCGCGCATGTAGGGATCCACCGACATGAACAGATTGCGCACCAACACCTGCTGGTCGGGCAGCGTTTTCAATTCCATTTGCGCGTGGGAGAAGTTGGCGGCGGCGGGCATTCCGCTCGGGCGGGAGGCGAGCCGGATCTCACGGCTCAGGATGGTTTTCATATTTTTTGGGTTCAAAGTTTGGTTTTTGGCCTGGCTGCTGCCGGTCGGTCCAGTGCCACTTGTGCGACGATTTCGAAGGAGCGCAACCGGGCGCGGTGATCATAAATCTGGCCCGTCACCATCAGTTCATCCACGCCGGTTTTCTCGCTGAAGGCCGCCATCCCGCGGCGAACTTTTTCGGGCGATCCGATGATCGATTCGCGCAAGGTATGGGCCACGTTCTGCCTTTCCTGATCTGTCCAGAGGCCGTCCGTGGATTCAAGCGGTGGGTTGAGCGGCCCGGGGCGGCCACGACGCAAGTTGATAAATTGCTGCTGCACCGAGGTGAACAGTAGTTGCGCCGCTTCGTCGGTGTCGGCGGCGAAAACGTTGATGCCAGCCATGGCATAAGGAGTTTTCAAGGCGGCGGACGGCTGGAATTTGCTACGGTAGAGTGCCAGCGCCGTCATCAGATCATCCGGGGAAAAATGGCTGGCGAAGACGTATGGCAGTCCGAGCAGAGCTGCCAGTTGCGCGCTAAACAGACTCGATCCCAGCAGCCAGATCGGAACATTGAGGCCGGCCCCCGGGACCGCCCGCACCACTTGACCGGGCGTGGCGGTTTCAAAGTAGTGCTGCAGTTCCAACACATCCCGCGGAAACCGATCGTCGCTGGGGCCCAATTCCCGGCGGAGCGCGCGGGCTGTCTGCTGATCCGTTCCCGGCGCGCGTCCCAGCCCGAGATCAATCCGGCCCGGATACAGCGATTCCAGCGTGCCGAATTGTTCGGCAATCACCAGCGGCGTATGATTGGGCAACATGATGCCACCGGCACCCACCCGGATCGTTGCCGTGCCGCCGGCCACATAGCCAATGACCACCGCTGTCGCCGCGCTGGCGATGCCCGGCATGCTGTGATGTTCCGCCAGCCAGTAACGCTGGTAACCCCACTTTTCCGCGTGCTGCGCCAGATCTAGGGTGTTATGAAAGGCTTGGGCGGCGGTGCTATCCTGCAAAATCGGCGCCAGATCTAATATGGAGAGTGGAATGTGATGTTTCATGTGCCAGCCAGGCGTATTGCGCCCCAACTTGATTCCGTCGTTTTTATATAGCTAGTCGTATTTTTGACATTTGCAAATGCCGGCCCGCATCGTTCACCGCTCATTGCCGCTCCGGGCAAAAGCGATGACCGTGGCGGGCAATAACTCATTTTCCTCGGTGCCAGGCCATTGCTGAGTCATGTTTTCTCTGGCGTGTTCTCGTCGATATAGTGCATCAAGCGCCGCTGTGTTGCTCCCAGCGACAAAGTCGCCACGGCGGCGACACGCCGCATGATCTGATAGCCCAGTTCATGATCGGTTTCGCACTGCTCGCGCAGGCGCGGCGCATAGAAAAACAGGGTGGTGGTCGGCTCCATGGCCCGGGCGCTGAAGTGCGTGTGATACGGCGGAAAAAGCCAGGACCAGCCCAGGTCATCTCCTGGTCCCAGCGTTTGAATGGGAATCACATTCCGGTCCTCCATTTCTGCAGCGAGTTCCACCCGGCCCTTCAAAATCAGATAAAAACGGTTGGCCGGACTCCCTTCCTCAAAAAGCACCTGTCCCGGCTTGAATTCCATTTCCAGCGCTGCCCCGGCCAGTCCCCGCAGTTGCTGGGGGGTTAAGCCCTTGAAAAATGGCTGCCGTTCAATGAGCGCATATAGGAATTGTTGGAACTCGTCATCTGACCTGCCTTCACCCGTAACCACTGCGGGCCGATCCCGCGGCAGGGCTGTACTTGTTGCTGCATTCATATTTTAAAATCGCCGCACTCGTAATTTGCCGGTTGTTGCTCAACCTCTGCTTCGTTGCCGCCACCGGTAAGCCAGCCTCGCATCCTCGCTTTGGCTGCCGCGGTCTTGACCTGCACTGACACCCGCAGCCGTGTCACTGTATCAAACATCTGGATTCCCCGAATGTCACCATCCGTCAGGAACTGTTTCTCACGGTTCCAAACCTTCCTGTTGAGAGTAGTCTCGGCCGGAGCGTTTTTACTATGGGGTCTTAACCCCACCGCTAAAGCATTGCTGGGAATGCTCTAAGTCGGGTATATTCTGTTAACTGGTATGGCAACGAAGCTGGATTTTTGATCTGATGGCAGTCAAAAAAAACCCGAAACGAGGCGTTTTATTGAACGCGGCTTTCAATGAAAAATCTTGCCTTTGGTTTTAGTGAGAATCGGTTGGTTGATATTGAAATGTTGTGTCCCCGGAATGCAATGCCGGGGACAAGCTCAATCGTCTGAGCAAATAAAACCAACTTTTCAAGTGCTTGCTTATCAAGCCCACGTGGCGGAATTGGCACCCGCCTTAACCCCGTTACTGAAGATTTCACTGAATGCGCTGTATCGCTTTTGCAAATGATATTAGCTGTCAGCGTTGTTCTGAAACAGCGACTTGGTACCACTGAAATTCTCGCCACGGTGAAAGCGCAAAACAAAATGGGGAAGATTTTTGCTGCGCTATTCAGGGTGGCAAGCTTGCCTTCCAAATCCCTTCACATCCGACCTGAACCATCCTTCACTCGGCGACGGCGGCGTTGGGAATGTGTGTGAACTTGGCGATGGCCTGCGATCGTGAGCGAACGTGCAATTTTTCGTAGATGCGACGGATGTGCGAATTGACCGTTGGCATGCTGATGTGCAGCGAACCGGCGATTTCCTTGTAAAGATAGCCGCGCGCGAGCAATTCCAGCACTTCACGTTCTCGCGGCGAGAGATTTTCGGCCTGCGTCGGCGAGGTGTTAAAGCGTTGGAAGGATTGAACAATCTTCCGCGCAATGTTGCTGCTCATCGGCGATCCGCCGGCATCCACATCCTTGAGCGCGGCCAGCAATTCGGCGCGCGGCGTGCGCTTGAGCATATAGCCGCTCGCGCCGAAGGACAGCGCCTTAAAAATGTGATCGGGGTCTTCGTAGACCGTGAGCATCACGAATTGCGTGGCCACCATCAGTGGTTTGAGGCGGCGGACACATTCGATGCCGCTCAGGCCAGGCATGTTTATGTCCATCAGCACGACGGAAGGTTTTTCCTGCGGCAAGGCGGCGAGCGCGGTTTCGGCACTTTCATGCACGCCAACGCATTTGAAGCCGTCCGCATCGCAAATCCACTCGGTCAAAATGCCGCGCGCCGACGCGTCGTCATCAACTATGGAAACGGTTATGTTCACGGCCTTTATTTTAGCCGGAACGTGCTTGGAAAGATTGTCGTGAGTTTTCACTATACCCGAGCGCGTAAATCTGTGCTGGGTTGGCCGAAACGTAACAGCGCGGGCGGTTCGGCGCAAATTTCTTTCGCCATAGAATCTCACGGCAGCGGCCGGCCGAGTTTTATCCGGAAGAAACGCAGGGGTGGCACCAGTTAACCCAGGTGGTCACACCGAAAAACGGGCCGTTGCCAGCCGCAGAGCATCTCCATCAATGGTCTAGCGTGGCGCTTGGTCACGCTGGATCAGCTTGGATCGGACTGGTTTAACGATGATTTGCTATTCCCGCCCACTTGAAACAACCGCCGCGATGGATGGCGCAAGGACAGCAGGCAGATGCGGGGGAAGTTGAATCCGAAGTTTCTGCGTTTCCCAGGCAGTAATCATGTGGACAGGGATTAAAATTGCAGATCGTTTCCCGTGGAAAAGAAGGCACGGCCCAATTGCCCAGCGTCCCGAACACGAACCACCGCAGCCGGTTGTCCGGTTGCGGACATTGCCACACCGTGGCCGGGCGTGGCAGCACAGGTCAAGCAGGTTTGGGTTCGCATGTTCCGGATCGTTTGAGTGATTGCTTGATTTCACCGGGTGGTGATGGTCACGCGGATCATCGCCACGCCCGGAGCGTCGGCGTGGATGATTGGATCAGCGCGTTGTCGACCCGCAAAAAACGAGCGCAGCTGGTTTGAGGATTATATTTTTATGACATGGTCTGATTTACCGGACAATCAGGGCATCCACGGCCACCGGCCCGGGACCACGGTTGACGATGTTCATGGCGTGATTGGCTACGGTCAGCCCTCTTACTTCGCACACTATTTGTTGGGCTTGGCGTGCGCCCGTGGTGGATAAATCCGCCGTGGCGCGCGTTTGACCGTCAATCTGAACTTCGATTTTGCCCGCACCCGATTCTTTGGGTGCTATGACTAAGACACTGCTACCAATAAATGAACAACTCCATACGTCGCCGGGCGTGTCGCTGGTGGTGAGGTCGTTGTTGAAGTCGCCGCTGCCCGGATTGCAGCGGCGAACCCACCCCGGAGCGACCGCACCGGGATCGTCATCATTGAGCCAGCCTTTGTCATGGGTGATACGCAGGACGCGGCAAACCGACGCGAGTGACTGATTGGTGATTCCCGGCAGCGGTGGCGGCGTTCCGTTGGGCGTCACGGTCAGTCCTTGTTCGTTCTGGACAAATGTCAGCGACACAGCGCAGCCGAGCAGTTCCACTTTGGAGACTTTGCCCAGCGTCGCTCCGCCGGTGCGCAGAGCTTTCAGGGTGATCGGGCCGCCGTTCCACTCCAGCAGCGTGGCATAGACGTTACCGTGGTTGCGTGTGTAGCAAACTGAATTGTCGCCAAAGTCTTCAAACGGGCGGGAGGCATAAACGGCTTCGCCGTTGACGCTCAACCACGCGCCAATGTCGTGGCAAATTTCAACGACCTGTGAATCCAGATCGCCCCGGCCATGTTGGGTGAGGTTAAGCAACATGGTTCCGTTGCGAGCGACGTTCTGCATCAGTAATCCGATGACCTTTTTAGCATCCAGGTATTCCTGCCCGGTTTTGTAGTGCCAGTCGGCGATGGTGGTTTCGGTTTGAAAGGGATAAGGCGTGATCTCCGGTTCAATGTTGGCTTCGGTACTCTTGACTAGCGCGCGATCCACGAAGGGCAGCAGTTGGGGGCTATGCTGAAAGCTGTTGTATTTTCCGCCCACCCCTTTGAGGTTGATCACCACGTCCGTTTTTCCGTGGTTCCATTGGAGCGATTTGTTGTAGTAGTTTGCGATCAATGGCGGCGCGAGAAAACCCAATCCCATGTGAACCCCCAGGTCCATTTGCGAGTCGCCCGCGTGTTCGTCAAAGTAAATCATATCCGGATGATACTTGGTGATGGCGTCATCCACTCGCCACATAAATTGCGCGGCAAACGGCGAATGAAGCGGATCTTTCTGGTCGTGAACCGGCCCATAAAGATCTACCGGGTCCAGGCCCTCCCACCATTTTCCTTTGCCGTCCAGAATCGTTTGCAGCGCATCGTAAGGCACGCCCCGCTTCGGCCCCTGCTGGTCGCTGGTATAACGCACGGGCATGAACTGCCCCCAGGTTCGGCCCGGCGTATTGTGAAAACCGATGCCGAAATGCAGGCCGTGTTGGCGTGCGATTTTTGCCCAGGTGCCGACGATATCCACCTTCGGGCCGACGCGGACGGAGTTCCACGGCTGGTAGGCCGAATCCCAGCAATCGAAGTTGTCGTGGTGAACGCCCATGGCCACGAAGTAGCGCGCTCCCATTTGGACATAGAGATCCATCAACTCTTCTGGATTCCATCGGTCAATCATCCAATTGTGACAGATGTCCTTGTAACCGTATTCCGACGGATGGCCAAAGTTTTTGAGGTGGAAAACATATTGGTCGTTTCCCTCCATATACATGCCGCGCGCATACCAGTCGCCCTGCTCTGGCATGGATTGAGGATCCCAGTGGGCCCACGCGCCAAACTTTGCCTCCCGCCACCACTCCGGCACGGTGTAAAGCCGGCTCAACGCCTTCCAATCAGGGGAAAAAGGACCAGCGGCCACCGGCAACGGCGGAAGATTCCAAATGTCCGGCGGCAATCCCAAATCGCCGTCACCGACAACGATGCCGTCAATGTTTACTGCGACATCGTTGGTAGCCCTGCTGATTGTCAGCGTAGCCTCGGTGGGAATCGCCAGTTCAATGATGGCTTCGAGAAAGGAATTCGTGAGCGCGCCCGATGAATGAACATTCACCTTGAATGCCGGTTGATTGTTGACAGCGACGCTGATTGTGCCGACTGACGCCGACGCATAGCGGATCGCCAATTTGCTGGCCGACGGAAGCTTGGTGAACTTGATCCCCTGTCCGGGCTTGTTCAAGCCGACCAGATAATCTCCCGAGGCAGAGCGAGCGATCATCTTCACTGCGCCGCCTACGGGTGTGGCATTTTCCGCCTCGAACGTTCGCTTTTCAGCAGCGCTGGCTAAGGTGGATGCGGAGAGTAATAACACGGAGCCCGCCAGAAGGATGCGTAAACCACGGCTTGAGGCGCATTGGTTCGACGTCATTTTAATTTTCATATGGCCGAGGTCGGATGAATGCGAGCTGTTTAATTAATTCTTCACGTTTTAGGACTGCCCGTTGTCACGAACGGGTTTGCTGTCCGCTCCTCTTTTGAGGTCGTCGTCGTCCACCAAATCCACGACACAGAATAGTCAAGAGTGGTGTTGGGCTGGGAAAAATACCAGTAGGCCAACGATTGGGAATATGACATTCGTCAGGGCAACGCGAGCGCCACAATTCAAATCCCGCCTAGTGGCGGCCCGGGTTTGTTGAGCTATGAGGCAGTCACTTCCTACCCGATCCGGCAAAAAGCGGCCCACTTCGTGTGGCGGCCCGCTGCGCTTGAATTGCTACTGAATCGTTCTGATTCATTTAACGTCTTCAGCGGCGGGCAGGACGGAGATTTCTGCTGCGCTCGTCCAGCCGCTATTCCAGATGGCTTGCAAGCTGGTGAAGCGGAAGTAGCGCGCACTCACCTGGGCAAAGCGCACTTCTTGAAGTGAGGGATTATTTTGGATGTTTGCGAATGAGCCATCGGCGATGTTCGTCGTCCAGATCACGTTGTCGGCGCTTGATTCAAACCGGTATTTTTCGACCACTCCATTCAGCAACCCATCCTGGCGCGGCAGATAGGTGAAGCCGCCAATGCAATGCATCGCGCCCATGTCCACGGTGATCGCATGCGGCTGCTTCTGGTCGGCATTCCAACGCGTGTGCCAGATGGTGGCGGAATCGCCATCAATCGCGCGGGCGGCGGAATTGTTCGCCCCGCCGGTTTCCTCGCTGTCCACGCTGACCACTTTCCAGCCGATCGGCATGAGGCCAGCGAAAATTCTAGCTCCCTCGATGCCAAGCTGCCCGGCAGGCAGCAAACTCGCCGTCCGAACCGTAACGCTGCGGTCCAATGACAACGGGATGGGCGCCCTGTAAACTGGCGAGTTCGCCGTCGGCGCGGTACCGTCCACGGTATAGACCATCTGGTTGCCAGCCAGGTTGCTGAGGCTCACCGTGCCGTTGGTGGTGCGGTCGGAAATGGTTGGGGGCAAGGTCGCGACGGATTGCTTGAACAGGCCCAGTTCGGCTAGCGTCGGTTCGAGGCGCGAACCGGTGATGCGGACACGCACCTGATCGGTTGTGACGGACGTCTTCAAACGGATCAACCGGCGATGGCCAACGGTGGTGAGGTCGTCCGCCGAAAATTTTTCGGGCGCAATCCACTCCAAACCGTTTCCCACCTCAATGATAAAGGATTCAATCCGCTGGCTGCGATGATCCACCGCTTCCTGCAATGAAATGACGTCGAAGGTGACCGGTTTCGGCAGCGTGAGCGTCACCGTGCCGTTGGTCTGCCCGGACGCAGCTTCCCACCAAGTGTCGAGTTGGCCATCCAGCGCGAGCGCCGGAGCGTTTGTGGCGTTGGCGGTGTCAGCGGCGACTTTGCCGCCGGCGGCGAGGTCGGTGGCAAACGTCTCGTTGATGATCTGCGCCGTCCGATTCAACGCGTCGAGTTGGTTGTCAGGGACGAGTCCGCGTTTATCCGGCGACAGATTCAGGATGAGATTCCCGTTGCGCCCAACGGATGTATAAAAGATGTCCACCAATTGCGTGACAGTACGCGGCTGTTTGTGGCGCGCCCAGAACCACTGGCTGTTCTGGA
>Ga0302323_100001004_pt1 | contig 22891 bp, 16 predicted proteins | sample Fen_T0_3_FD_201950 | JGI IMG/M metagenome (GOLD analysis project Ga0302323, IMG submission 201950) | Peat permafrost microbial communities from Stordalen Mire near Abisko, Sweden - Fen_T0_3 | ecosystem: Environmental > Terrestrial > Soil > Wetlands > Permafrost | place: Sweden: Abisko... | reverse complement strand
CGGGGCTGCGCAATCAACGGTGGCTATACAGGGAACTGTCGACACCGAGCAATTGGCCACACCGGGTGTGATCTGTTGTGCGGTTTGGCCCCGATGGATCCAGAGTGCGCCGAGGTAGTACTGGCCTTGGCACGTGTCCACAGCCTGGACAGTCAGGATGTCGCCCGGACGGGCCCGGAACCTGGCCACTCCGCCGGCCGACGTGCCGACGAACTGTCCGGTGGCGTAGAAGTTCACCTCGTCGTCGACACCGAAGCCAGTCTCAGTGGAGTCCGCAGACCCGGAGATCACGTAGTCGACAAGCTCGACCGGAGCAGTCGGAGTCGATTTGCTGCCGCAAGAAACCAAAAGGACGGACATGCACGCGAGACAGGTGAGACTCAAACGAGCCTTCATGGAGCGTCTCCTTCACTGAGTTGATGGTCGCTCGCCGCAGCGTCCAGGAGCACTGGGTCGCACACCACGCCAGGCCGAAGGAGGAAGTTACCACGCTTCACGCGACGGGTGCGCGCCACGCGAGCCTGGCCGGCCGTGGCGCCTCAGTCCTCCGCCCGCCGGCCGCCTGCAGCGCTTCGGCGCACAAGGGCGGTCACCTGCTTGAGGTGGTTCAGATCGTGAGCGGCCTCCATTTGAACGAAGTCCGCAACCGTTTGCCGGCCGCGTTTGTCATGGACGCCGTAGCGCGTCGCCCACTTCCTGCGCGGCACCGAACGCAGCAGCGCGAGATTGCCGGACCGGAGGACTCGGAACAGCGCGAGCGAACGAGCGACTGGAACGCCCGAGTACCCGCACGCCTCGGACCAGAGGTGCTCATCCCACCACGTGAGCCGCACGCCTGGCGTGGCGATCATGTTGCGGAGTCGCCAGGCCATGGCCAGCTCAGCGTCGGCCATGTGCGCCACGATCTCAACGACCGACCACTTCCCTGCCGCTGGCCGCGACGCGAGAATCGAGCGGCGCACGCCGCTCACGAGGTGCGCCAGGCGAGCGGCGGTTCCTGCCTGCACGCGCAGGGGATCGCGGTCGCCAAGATACGAAAGGACTCGCGCCCGATACGCCTCGAATGACTCTGGCATGTTCGCGCCTCTGTTGCCCGCCGAGCCGCGTCGCGACGTGATGAGGCCGGCCTACGGCTCCGCTACCAGTCGACCGCGGATGTACTCGCAGGCGTTGTCTGTGCACCGTGACAGGCGGAACTGACCGCCCGTGATGACGCTGCGGATCTTGTGGATCGTCACTGGCTCGCCGTCGATCATGAGCGACACCGTCTGCCCCAAGTGCTCGCGAGAGAGCTTCTCGAGGTTGGCCGCGGCTTGCGACGTGAGCTCCAGACGCAACTCTGGAAAGCCGTTGGAGCCCTTCTCGAGGTTCGGAGCCTTGGCCAGCTTCAGCTCAACGTCCGCGTGTTTGGGTAGCAGCAGATACTTGGCCGGTGTGCGCTCAGAGGGAACAAGGAACTTCGCGTCGTATCGCGCAATCTGCTGCTCCGCGGTTGGCCGAGGCAGGGCATCAGCGCTCGCGGCCTGGGCTGCGATCAGGTAGAAGCCTGCCCGGTGCTTGTCGGGCTGGTCCGCGGCCCGCGTGATAGCTGACATGAGTACGCACGAGACCAGAAGGACGGCGTTTCTTCCGAATGCTCGACACGACATCTCGCACCTCCTCACCTCGCCCACCACTCGCGCTCGTCCGCGAGTGGTGCTCCATCATGCCACGGCGCGGCTGGCCCGGTCAGCGGTACGACCGCGCTACGCGCCCGGCGGGCCGCCGCCCTTGAGCCGCGGCTCGGTGAGGGCCCGGTGCACGCCGCCGGTCTGATCCACGTAGCGATCGCCCGAAGGCAGCGCGAAGCGCCAGAACGGCTCGAAGGCAGACTGCGACTGCTCGCAGGGCGTGTGCCTTCAGAGCGTTTCATGCGCTGGAGCCATTGCCCTGGGGCCATCCGGGTCCGCGAGGTCTTTCGTACCGACAGAGTGCTGTTCCGTCGTGAGATCACGACGCTTCACCGCGCCGCAGGAGGTTGCGATGCAAACACGTACCCTTGCCAAGCCGATCGGCCTGACTTTGCTACTCACGCTCACAGTGCCCTTGGCCACGCTGGCCCTTGAGCGTGCCGAAGCGAATCCAGCGGTCGGCGACCTGCGCAAGGTCGGCACCGTCCACATGGAGACGTCCTGCAGTCCGGGGGTGAAGGACGACTTCGCCGCTGCGACCGCGCTGCTCCACTCGTTCTTCTATGCTGAGGCACGGCGCAGGTTCAGCGAGGTGGCGGCCAAAGACCCGAGCTGCGCCATGGCGCACTGGGGCATCGCGATGACCTGGTGGCACCCGATCTGGGCTGCGCCCATGCCGGAGGAGCGCGCCGCCGGGCTACGTGCCATCGAGCGGGCCAAGGCGATCACCGGGAAGACCAAGCTGGAGCGTGGCTATATCGAGGCGCTCGCTGCGTTCTACGCCGAGCCGGCTCACGCGGTTGCTGCGGAAGGCGGCCAGTCCTGCCATGGGCCGACCGGCGGTGGCGACCACGCGGCGCGCGCCTTGGCGTACGAGAAGGCGATGGGCAGGCTGTTCATCCGGCAGCCAGGGGACGTCGAGGTGGCCGCGTTCTACGCGCTTGCGCTCCTGGGCGCGGCGTCACCCGCAGACAAGACGCTTGAGAAGCAGACGCGCGCCGCCGTGATCCTGGAGCCCTTCTACAAGAAGTATCCGGACCATCCGGGACTCATCCACTACCTGATCCACGCCTACGACTATCCGGCGGTGGCCGAGAAGGGTCTTGCAGCGGCGCAAGCCTATGCCGCGATCGCGCCGTGGGTGCCGCACGCCCTGCACATGCCCTCGCACATCTTCACGCGCCTCGGGATGTGGAATGAGAACATCGCGTCCAACATCGCCTCGGCCGATGCGGCTCGCCAGTATGCCAGGCTGCATCACCCGCAGGCCACGTCGTTCGAAGAGCTGCACGCAGACGACTATCTCGTGTACGGCTACCTGCAGACCGCACAGGACGACGCCGCGCGGGAGATCGTGGAGCAGACGCAGGCTGTGCGCACGACGTTCCCGGCGATCGACTTCGCCGCCGCCTATGCCCTTGGCGCTGTGCCGGCGCGCTATGCGCTCGAGCGGAAGCAGTGGGCCGAGGCTGCGTCACTTTCCGAGACAACCGCGGCGTCGTGGGGCAAGTACCCGGTCGGCGCAGCGCATCAGGAGTTTGCGCGCGCGCTAGGCGCGGCCCGCTCTGGCCGCGTCGAGCAGGCGCGTACCGAAGTCGAGGCGCTCGAGCGGGTCGCCGCGAGCATGCAGGACCCGAGTCAGCGCTACTTCGCGCAGCAGACGGAGGCGCAGATTCACGCGGTCAAGGGCTGGCTGGCCTCCGCCGAGGGACGCCCGGACGAAGCGGAGCGGCTGCTTCGAGAAGCGGCGGATGCGGAAGACGCGCTCGGCAAGTCCCCCGTGAGCCCGGGGGCGCTGATCCCCGCGCGGGAGCTTCTGGCCGACTTCCTCGCCGAACGTGGTCGAGACCGCGAGGCCCTGGTCGAGTACGAGCGCTGTCTCGGGATCAATCCCAGACGCCTGAACAGCGTCTACGGCGCGGGCTCCGCAGCGGAACGCGATGGCCAGGCCGAGATCGCCCGCAGGTACTATGCCGACCTGGTGGCGATGGTCAGCGCGGATGCGACGCGGCCTGAGGTCCAGCACGCGCGCGGGTTCGTGGGGAGCAACGGCGAGAAGCGCGTCAGTCGCTGACGCGAGGACTGACCGTGCATGTTGGATGCTGCTAGCCAGCGGCAGCCTCGCGCCGTCACTTCGGAGAGCTCTGTGTCTTGCGCGATTCCCACGTCAGGTATGGTGTGAAGGCGTCGCGACTGCCGGCAGGTGCGACCGCGAACTCGCCCTTCAGCAGGCCCGTGGGCCCCAGGCCGTAGCTCAGGCGGAATCTCGACTCCCGGCCAGGGGCCTCGCTCACGAACACTGCTTGCCCAGCCGCTGGTGAGGTGACGACGTACCGGATGGTGTGCCCCTCGCTGTCGTAGTAGTCGGCCCGGACCCCGCCACCGGATTCGGCGTAGATGATCATGAGATCGTCATGTCTGGATCCCGGCTTGCCAGGCGTCGGAGGGTACTCGGCGTAGCTCGTGCGCACGATCACGCGGTCCTGCAACCCACGGGCGAACACGGCGGTTCCCGAGGCCGCGCCAGGCCTTCCGGAACCGGACGCCCGCCACTCTCCGACTAGGAACGCGAACGGCTGAAGCGCGACCGGCTCTGCCGCGAGCGCAGCCGTGCCGGCCAGCGACAGGGCGGCGACCACCACGACGATTGCATTCCGCATAGTTCCCCCCCCGCAGGCAGCCTAGCACTTGCCTGACCCGCGCGTGCGACCCGGCGGTGCGGCAGGTCAAACCACGTCGACGACGACGAGCGTGATGTCGTCCTGCTGAGGAGCAGACGCCGGCCGCCAATGGTCGATCTCGCGAAGCAGCGCATCCGAGAGCTCGGCGGGCGTTTTGGATTGGTTTTCGCGGACGATTTCTTCCAGCCTGACGTCGCCAAAGAAGTCGCCCCGGCCATTGTCGACCTCGCTGATCCCATCGGTGTAGAGCAGGAACCGCTCGCCTGGTTCGATCGTCATGGTAAGAACAGGATAGTCACACCCTTGAACGATCCCCATCAGCATCCCGTTGCTTTCGATGCGCTCGAGGTGTCCTTGTTTCCAGCGGAGAAGCGGCGGGTGCCCGGCGGCCGAGTAGCTGGCTGTTCGATCCTCTGTGTCGAGCCACAAGTAGGCCGCGGACACCAACTGGCTTGGCGACTGGCCGGAGAACAAGCGGTTCAGACCCTGGAGCACGGCTCGCGGGTCCGAGGCATAGCCAGCCACGGACTGCATGGCGACCTTGACCATCGAGGCGATCAGGGCTGCTGGCACGCCGTGTCCCGCGGCGTCAGCCATGAGGATGCCCACGCGCTGCTCGTCGACACGGACGAAGTCGTAGAAGTCCCCCGCGACCGCGGTCATGGGTCGATACGTGGCACCCATCCGGAGGCTCCGCACTTGCGGAACGCTGCTCGGAAGGATCGCGAGCTGGATCTTGCGTGCAATCTCAAGCTCGCTCTCAACGGCCAGCAAGCGGCGCTCGCTCGCGAAGATCAGCTCCAACGCCGCGTACCCAAGCGAGAACAGGAAGGCCGCAAAGCCAACGTGGTCCAAGAACGGAAGGGGCTCGACGCCGAGGCGGCGCGACAGGATGCTGTACAGGGCTTCAACGGCAAAGGTGAGCATGCCGACCACGACGACCCCGCGATTCTGAAGCGCGAGGTACCTGGCAGACAGGCGGGGCACAGAGACGACGACGGCCAAGACCAGCAGGACGCAGGCCGCGAGCAGATTGTTGTACAGCATCATGCTGCTGCTCGATCCCGTGACCACGAAGATCACGAAGCCGGCCACAGCGATCGCGAGCCCGAGACCGGCAGCCACCTGCACGAGAACCCGAAGCCTGCCCAGGCTCAGCTCAAAGAAGGAGAGCGCCGCCGGGACCAAGATCAGATACGTCATGGCGACGTTGGCGTAAGGCACAAGGGTCTGAATCCAGCGCGGCAAAGTCGCGATGAGCGCGGCCGCCTGGCAGATCTGCATCGCGCCGTACGTGGCGCTCCAGGTTCCGAGCCACACGAGAACGCGGAGGCTGCGCCGATGGCGCAGCGTGGCCATGGCACAGCTGGCCAGGCCGATGAACAGAAACACGGATCCGACGACGATGTTGGCGATTTGTCCGCGCAGCAGCGCTGCGACTTGATCGGTCAGGGGCACATCTCCAGTGACCTCAGCATATCAGCATCGCCCCGCCCGACCGACGATGGCTTTCTCCCGACCATGCGCGGCTCTCGCCCGCTGCCCGACGCATGTCGATCACGGGCACGCGCCACGAGCACGTTGTTGCCAATCCCGACCGGATCTTGGGGTCGCCTTATGACGCCCATGACTTGCAGGAGCAGATCGCCGTCGCCCTCTCGCAGGCCCGTGCTTGCGGGTCGGTCAGTGCGCTATTCTTGGCGTTGCATGTTCAGGTGACACACTCAACCGAGCAGGAGCCCCGGCGATGAATTGCGCACGCGCCGTGACCGCGGCCGTTCTTGCAGCGGCAGGTCTTTCGTCGCTGGCCATCGCCCAGCCAGTCAGCGGGCCTGGGGCGGATACGTATTTGCCTGGACCGCCGGTATTCGCGGAGTCATATCTGTCGCCTGCCGTACAGGTCTCGCCAATGGCTCTTGCGGAAAGGCTCAGGCGCAAGCTCGTACCGCGGCACGGCTTCTGTAGTACCGCGCCCGGCAAGACGGTCAGCGAGGGGCTCACCTCCGGGAATGGAGCGATGAACATCGAGCTGACTGGCGATCCGTACTCGGAGCAGATTCTCTTCCATCATGAAAGTCTGCTCATGCCATGGAGAAGACCCCTCGAGGCTCCCAAGGCCGCGGACATATTCCCGCAGGTGCGGCAGATGGTGCTGGACGGGAAATACCGCGAAGCCATTGAGCTCGCTTTCAACGAGATGGAGAAGGGCCCCATAAAACGGAACACGTTTGGACACCCCACAATCCCGGCATTCCTGATGCGTCTTGAGTTTCCGAAGGCCGCGTCGGCCAAGGACTATCTCCGCACCGTCGATTTCGAGAGCAGTGAGGCGAAGATCTACTGGAGCGATGAGCGCGGCAACTGGCTTCGTCAGACGTTCACGTCCCGGCCCGACAACGTCGTGGCTCAATTGCTCACCGCCCCGCAAGGACAATCGGTGAACGTCCGAATCGCGCTGTCGACTTCCGCGAGACGAATGCGCCCCAATGCGGCGTTCCAGCAGGGAATGAACCAAGCGACGAGTAGCGGGGAGAGCGACGTTCAGCGCGACTTCAACGAGCAACGACTGATCTACAAGTGCCGCTTGGACCCTTCTACAGACAACAGCGGCTACGCCGGGGTGACCCGTGTGGTTCGCACGGGCGGCTTGGCCCGAATGGAAGACGGCACACTGGTCATCGAGAACGCATCGTCCGTGATGCTTCTCACTCGCATCGAGTGGTTCGCCGACTACAGCGAGGACAAGGTAGAAGCTCTGCGGCTGGCAGTGGAACAGCTCACACCCGACTATCAGGCGATGGCGGAGCGGCACCGCAAGGTTCAGGCAGAGGCCTTCAACCGCGTCACCGTAGACTTCGGCAGCGCCTCACAGTATGGGATGTCTTCAGAAGAGCTCCTCGCCGATCAGAGGTCACGGCAGGACTATTCGCCCGCCTTGCTGGAGAAGATATTCGAGATGGGACGCCATTGGTTCATCCTCACCAGCGGCAAGTATCCCAGCATGGCGGCTGAGGTCAACGCCAACATCAACCTGCAGATCGCGCCTGGCCCGCAGGGCGATCTGCGGGAAGGCATGGATGCCTACTTCAATTGGATGGAGAGCCTAGCCCCGGACTTCCGCGTGAACGCAAAGAACATCTTCGGGATGCGCGGCACGCACTATTCTCTCTTGCCAGACAAAGGGTTCGGCGTCGCGTATCACTACTCCAGCGCCTCCAATTCTGGGGAGATCTGGCCTCATCCGTACTGGATCTCCGCTGGCGGCTGGTGTCTCCGCCCGTTCTGGGATCACTACCTGGTCACCGGGGACATGGAGTTCCTTCGCAAGCGCGTTGTCCCTGGCCTGAAAGAGCTGGCGCTGTTCTACGAGGACTTCCTGACGGTCACCGACAAGGACGGGAAATACATCTTCGTTCCGTCCTTCTCGCCGGAGAACTGGCCGCTGAATACGAGCACTTCGGGCATGATGGTGATCAACGCCACAATGGACATCTCGGTGTGCAGGGAAGTGCTGACCAACCTGATCCAGGCTTCTGAGATCCTGGGCATCGAAGCCGACAGCGTGCCGAAATGGAAGGCCATGCTGGAGAAGTTGCCGCCCTATATGCTCGAGAAGGACGGCACCTTGAAGGAATGGGCTTGGCCGACGCTGCTGGAGAACTACAACCAGCGGCACGTCTCTCATCTCTATGGGGCCTGGCCAGGCGACGAAATTGATCCGGATCGCACGCCGCAACTAGCCAAGGCCGCACTGATGGCTGACAGGAGGCGCGTGCCGGAGAGGCTGGCAGCTCATGGCCGCTGCCATCGCGCTCTGGTTGGGGCGCGGCTCAAAGACAGCTTCATGGTGGACACCGAGTTGCGGCAACTGCTCGAGCAGGGCTACGTCGGCACGACGCTCAGGTGTTCTCACGACCCCTACGCCTGGCCCATGCCGGATGCGCAGGGCGGAATTCCCACGATCATGATGGAGATGCTGCTCTACTCGCGTCCCGGCGTGATCGAGGTGCTTCCTGCTCTGCCCCCCTCGCTGGAGACGGGCTCGATCAAGGGGATGCTGGCCCGCACGTTTGCGAGGATCGACAACCTGTCCTGGGACATGCAGACCAGGACCGTGCAGTTGACGGTGACCTCCTTCCGCAAGCAGGACGTCACCCTGATGGCGCGGTATGGCATCGAGAGGATCACCGCACCCGCTGGAGTCCTGGCGGCGGCGCTTCAGCCCGGCACGGCCAAGTGCGACCTGCATCTGCCAGAGGGAAAGCCGGTGTCCATCCAGCTGAAGCTCGGCCGGCGCAAGCCACTGGATTGGGCTGCGCGGGTGCCTTCTTCGTAGAGAACGGTCTCAGGGAAGTCAGCGCACCTATTCTCTGAGCCGACCCGCCCCCTCCCGACTGGTGAGAGCGTTCAGCCGTCTTCCGGACGCCTCTTGGGCCGACAGCCAGCGGCAGAGGGTGGCATGGGCCAGGCTGCGCGGGTCCAGGTACTCCATGTGTCCGGTGCCTGACAGCTCGATGACCTCAACGGTGTCACCCGCTGCTTCGGCTGCGCGCCCGTAGCGGCGCGAGAGATCGATGGGAACCACGTCGTCGGCCGTGCCATGAAGAATGAGCTGCCTGACGCGCAGCGGGAGCATCGCCATCGGCGAGGCGGCCTGATATCTCTCCGGGTATTGCCCCGGGGTCCCGCCGAGCAGCTCCCGCACCACCTCACCGCCGACTTTGAGCTGATAGGCGCGGGGCAGGTCAGCGACTGGCGCGAGTCCGGCGGCGGCGTGGACGCGAACCCGCGGCGAGTGGGCGCCAGCGACGCACAGCGCGAGGTGCCCGCCAGCAGAGTGGCCGACCACTGTCACGCGATCGAGATCGAGGTCGATGCCCTCGGCCACGAGCTGTGCGAGATGGTCGATGCCAGCGACCACGTCGTCCAGTGTTCCGGGCCACCCCGCCCCAGGCCCTCCCAGCCGACGGTATTCCAGGTTCCAGACCGCAAACCCGCGAGACACCAAGTCGTCCGCCACAGCAGCCATCTGATCGCGGCCATACGGCATGCGCCAGAAGCCGCCGTGCAGCAGACACACAACCGCTGGCCGTGGCGCGGCCGGAAGGTACAGGTCCGCCTCATGGTCAACGGACGACCCGTATCGGATTGTCTGCATCTTCGATTCTTCGCTGCCCCGTCGCTCGCCGGCTCAGCGCGAGTCTGTGAAGCCACGGTTGAGCGCGGCCTCGTAGTCGGCGTCCGACCGTCCGGGGCACCGCCGTCGGACTTCCTCAATCAGGTTGCGCCAAGTCTCGTTCCATTGGCCGCGGCTGAGAGCAGCCAGCTTCCCATCGCGATACTCGTCGGCCACGTCGTAGGCGACCCTGCCAAGGTCCGCGCTCGGACCGCTCATCGCGGCCTCGCCCTAGTCCCGACCGGCGACAGCGTTCCGTCTTCACCCATCATTCAGACACCGAAGCCGAAGAAGATGGCCACGATGCCGACCGTGTCGCAAACACCGTGAGCGATGACGCTCGCCCAGAGGTTGCGCCCGGACGCGAAATAGAGAATCGCGAACACCAAGCCGTGAATGCCGGTATCGATCATGCCCGCAATACCCTGGTAGCTGTGTCCGAACCCGAAGAGACCCACGACCAGCACGAGGCCGAAGGACCAGGCAAGCGGCGTTCGCCCGCCCAGATCAGCGGCGCGGTTCAGCACGTAGCCACGGTACGTGAGCTCCTCACCGAACGCAGCCCAGGTCCAGGCCAGTGCGAAGTAGATCGCAGCGAGCTTCAGGTTCCCGACCAGCGGAGCGAACTCCGACAGGTCTGCCACCTGGTGCGTCAGATGCCTGATGATTGGCTCGGTCACGAACTCGCTCAGCACTTGCAGGAAGATGCCGGTACCCACGCCGAGCGCGATCACACGGCCCCAGTTGGCAGGCCTCGCAAGGCCAAGACCTTTCCAGCCGACGCGACGCAGCCACAAAGACAACCATCCGAGCATGAAGATGGGCAGGGTCTCGTCTACCGGAATGACCCGCAGGACGCGGTGACCCACCGTGATGGCGAGCACCAACACAATCTCGGCGGCCGCTGCCGCCTTGGTGTTCAGCCTCGACGCGACTGAATCACGCCAGCCGCTGGCCAAGTCGCTCCATCCCCTTTCGCACTCTCCAAGGAGATCATACCCATTCTCTCGGCCGACCGCGGTCCGGCTCGCGCGCAGGACCCGCGTCGTGGCGAAGAGGATTGGGAGCACGAGCGTCTGCCTGGCAGCGCTCTCAGCGCCAATCCCCGGCGGCCAGGAAGCCGGCCCAATAGAGCGGGTGAACGCTCTGCCCGTGCTCGCGGCGGCGATGCAATGCGTCGAGGCTCGCTTGTCTCACTGCCTCGGCCGTGGCCAGGCCATCCTGCAAGCGCCGGCGATACAGGCTCTCCATCCAGTCCCTGGTCGACACGTCGTCCACGGGCCACAGGCTCACGATGACGCTTCTGGCCCCGGCCAGCTGAAACGCCCGCCGCAGACCGAACACTCCCTCGCCTGCGGTGAGCTGGCCCAGCCCGGTCTCACATGCCGAGAGCACTGCCCACTCGACTCCGGAGAGATCTATCGCCGCGATCTCCTCCGCAGTCAGGATTCCGTCCTCGACGTTCGCTCCTGCGGCGAGTCTCCGGTCCGCGCCGGCGAACGCCAGACCGGCGCCCAGCAACGGATTGCCTCGCGTCTCCGCGCATTTGTCCCCGAGCACGAAACCGTGCGTGGCCAGGTGCACGATTCGACGGCCAGGTGCTTTGTCCTTGAACGCGGCCTCGTCGGCGCTCGCGCCGCTTATGAGCAGCAAGGAAGACGGTGGAGTATGCACGCCAGCTCCTTTCTTCCACAGCGCGCCGATGGACTGGAGCTCCTGCAGGGCTGCGGGGAGCGGAGCGAAACGCAGATGCCGGAAGCTCTCGCACGCGGCCGTAGCCCCGCGGAAGCTGCGCGCCGACGCGCGGCGGCGCCCACTCGCGAACTCGGGCGCGCCCATGAGCAAGAGCCCTTGACCCGTCGAGCCGCGGGAGACCGTCACCACGTCGCGCTCCGTGGACAACGTGTGCAGAAGCGGACCGGCCTCGACCAAGAAGCGGCCCTTGTCCAGCGGCAACGCGGCGAAGCTCACAAGGTGCAGCGCACCGTCTGGCACGATGAAGACCCGTTCGCTCCCCTTGAGCAAGGGTGCAAGCGGGTCCCAAACCCGGCGCCGAAGATCCGTGGCTGTCGCGACGTAGCGTCTGAGGCTCAGCCGCGGAGCCAGGCCCGGCGCCTTGGCCTCCCAATCGAGCTGGTTGCGCCAGCGCGCCACAGCGCTCTCGACCGTCTCGGCCGTTCCGAGAGGAACGATCTCAGGATCCTGGCCAGCCCTGCACAGGAACGCCGCATACGCCGCGGCCTGGGTCTGGGCGCCATCCGCAGCTGAACCGACCTTTGGCGGTCGCGTGTAGCGCACGAATGACAGCAGCGCAGTGCCTGGAGGCAGCGCGGCCTGCACCTCGTGCAGGCCGGTGGCCGACAGATCTTGCTCGGCTCTGAACGACAGGCTGCGCGCGGCCAGCGCCTCTTCCGTTCGCTCTTTTTCCAGGCGCGCTTGGTCGAGCGTCTTCCTGTAGCGTCCAGCCGGGCTTCCTTCTGGTCCGCGCACGACGACGTACGCCAGGCGGTCGCGGGCGCGGACCAGGTCGCGAGCGAGCCTCTCGGTCTCGGGATCTCGGGCGGTCGCAGCGACTCGCTGTCGCGCGGCCATCTCGTCCAAGACCACGCCGCGGGATCTCACGAGCGCGTCCAGCACGTCTCGTCGTTGCGACGCGGTCTCGCTGGGATGGTCCACCAAGAGGGCGATCGCAAGGTCCAGACCCGAGGCACGCACTGCCGAGTACAGCAGCGCCTGGCGCTCCCCCAGCGTGCGCACGGTCGCGCGCACGTGGGTTCGGCCAGATGTCTCGGCCTTGAGGGCCTCTCCTACGGCCGCCGCATATTCTCCTGTTCCGGTGAAATGGGCGGCGAGCACGGCGTGGGTCTGCGCGATCTCAGGGCTGGCTGGGTCAAAGACGCGCTCTCGGATCGATAGCGCGCGCCCGATCAGCGCCCGGGCGTCCAGGGTGGAGCCTGGCACCTCTGCCAGCCGCGCGAGCGCCACCAGCACCTCTGCGACCACCGGGTGCGAGTCGCCGAGAGTCGACTCAAGGATCGCCAGCGCCCGCTGGTAGAGCTGCTCAGCCGCGCGTGGCGATGTCCTGGCAGCGAGTCCGGCCAGGCTGCTCAACGACCGGGCAACGTCCGCGTGGTTCGGCCCAAAGGCCTTCTCGCGGATCGCCAGGCCGCGCTCGAGAAGACCTCGCGCCGTGGTGACATCGGTGTCGTCTTTCAGGAGCAACTCGCCGAGATTGCTCAACGTACCGGCGACGTCGGGATGGTCCGGACCCAGGGCCTTCTCTTGGATGGCCAGGGCACGCTCGAGGACGAGCCGCGCGGCCTGGTCGTCGCCCAATGCTTGAAGCGCGACGCCGAGATTGGCCAGCGCCCCGGCAGTGCGCGGGTGCTCAGAGCCGAGCGACTTCTCGTCGATCGCCACGCATCGCTCCATCATGCGCCGTGCAGCCGCGTAGTCGCCGGTGTCCCAAAACACGCCGGCCAGGTTGTTCAGCGTGGTGGATAGATCCGGGTGGTCACGTCCGAGGCCCTTCTCCAGGATGGCCAGCGCGCGTTCATGGAACTCTCGCGCAGCCGGATAGTCCGCCGCCAGTTGAGCGACAGCCCCGAGGTTCTCGAGGCTCTTGGCAACGTCCGGGTGGTCGGGCCCGAGAGCCTTCTCGCGCACAGCCAGGGCACGCTCGTGATAGCTCCTGGACGCTGCAAAGTCCCCGGCCTCCATCAGGAGCTCGCCCAGGCCGTTCAGGCTCTTCGCCACTTCCGGGTGATCGGGACCCAGGGCCTTCTCGCGAATGGCCAAGGCGCGCTCGTAGCACGTCCGTGCATTGGCGTAGTCTCCGGCGTAGCGCAGCGTCACTGCCAGGCCATGGAGGCTCTTGGCAAAGTCGGGATGGTCAGGGCCCAGGGCTTTCTCGCGAATCGCCAGGGCGCGCTCGTAGTACTTCCGCGAGGCCGCGTAGTCTCCAACGTCGCGCATGATGCCAGCCAGGCTGTGCAGGCTCTTGGCCACATCTGGGTGGTCAGGGCCCAGGGCCTTCTCGCGAATGGCCAAGGCGCGCTCGCACAGAGGCCGCGCCGCTTTGTTGTCGCCCAGGTCCGAGAGCACCAGCGCCAGCAGATTCGCGCTGTCCGCGACGTCGGGATGCTCAGGGCCGAGCAGCTGTTCGCGAAGCGTCAGGGCCTGCGTTGCCAGCGTCTTTGTCTCGGGCTGCGCGTACTTGCCGCGACGCCATAGACTGTCGGCGAGGAGGTAGGAAGCCTCGGCCGTCTGCACCGAATCATGACCGGTCGTGGCCTCCTGCTGGCTCAAGAGCAGCCGCGCCGCGCTCTCCGCATCGCCATAACGGCCGGCGTCTAGCAGAGCCCTCACCGATACGGCGGGCACCTCACTCGCCCGCGGCTCGGAGCTCATCTCCTGGGCGATGAGCAGTCCTAAGCCGGACTGAAGGGCAATTGTCAGCAGCGCCAGTCGCGTAACGCAAAGCCCATGTCGCCGAAGATGCATCTCGCTCAACCCCCGAGTAGCCGGGCACACTATACCCATTCTCTCGGCTGGCCACTCTCGCTACCCATCCTGTCCAAGTTCGAGGACGCGGTGGCTTTGATCGAGGAAGAGCCCCACGAATCCAGGCCCGTCGCTCGGAACGCAGCGAGCACGTCCGAGACGGTAGGAAACTCATTGCATCCAAAGGGACAGGCGGCATCGGCCACCGTGCCGGGCCTCGGACAACAAGACCATCGCAATGGCGGCATGGCGTTTGCTTTGGTCGAGACTCATTGCCTGGAGGCGGCGACCGGACGCGGCAGGGTCACGACTCCGCTCGACTCAACGAATGGTCGCTTCGCCCCGCCGTTGGGGTGGCAGCGAGTTCTCAGCGACAACAGGCCTCGCGCAGGACGATGGCGCCGCGAGGCAGGGAGAGATAGCGTGCGAGCGCTCGCATCGATGGTGTTGGTCAGCGCGCTCCTGTGCGCCGCGTGCGGTGACGGCGCGACGAAACCGACGCCGGCCGCGCCAACGATCTGCCTCTACGCCCAGCCGGTCGACTCCACCGCCTCTGGCCGCGCGAGCGTCTACTGGCGCTGGACGTCGTCCGAGGACACGAACGTGACGACGACGCTCGCTCTGACACCTGGCAGCAGCGTGAAACGCGACAAGGGCTTTGGCCGCGCCGTAAGCAAAGAGACCAGCTTCGAGGGTCTTCGCAGCTGCACGCCGTACACAATCGAGATCACCGCGCAGGCCGATACGGGAGCTCAAGCCGTCGGCGTTGTCGTGGTCTCGACGCGCTGCTGACGCGTTGGGGCGCGGCCAGTGCGCGAGCCAGCGTCTGGCCACCTGTTGGGCCGCCTTCGCTAGCGCACTTCTGCCCGCAGGCTCGCAAGACCGTCTGCTGCATTCTTGGCAACCACCGCATCTGAGTCTGTTGCCAGCGCTTCCAGGGTCTTCCCGATCAGCTTGTGCTTCTTGGGAAACACCTGCCGCAACCGCGCGATGGCGGTGAGACGCAAGATGGTCGAGCACGCGGGCCTTCGTGCCATTTCGGCGTACCCCCGCGCCATGTCGGTCTCGCCAATGCGGAACGGGACGGGTTCCAGGACGACAACGGCTTCCGGCAGCCCATCGACTAGAGTCGGCTCATAGCGCCAGCCCTTGACCGCCTTCACGACCTCTTCATCGAGGATCGGAATGGACATCGAGACCCTGACATCGGCTGGTCGCCCGTCCTCACCCACAGTCACTTGGACGGCGACGTCTCCCTGGATGCGTGCCCGCTCCGCTAGGGATGGATAGCGCGGCGCCTTGAACTGCACCAGTCGAGGCACTGGAACGTCACGTGCCGCGACCAGGGGCTGTTCGCCTGCGGCCGATATTGCCGCGCACGCGACCACTGCGGCGAGGGCCACTACGCGATAGTTCATCCCGTCACCTCCGTGAGATCCGGGGACACTATACCTATTCTCTCGGCCGGCCACCGTGTGGTTCGCTCGTGGGCCGCGCGTCGTGGCGAGCCCGACCATGCGCAGCTCTCGCCCGCTGCCCGGACGCATGTCGATCACGAGCACGCGCCACGAGCACGACGCGTTAGCCCGCCCCTTCCGCTGCGGCGCCTGGCCGGGGCACCTCAAATCGAAACGTCTTGCCTCGCGACTCCGGATCCCAGCCGGCTGCTTTGGCCGCGCGAATCCCAGACGTGATCGCAGGGGCGAGCTTGGCAGCCGCGGGCCGCCGTTCATCTCCCAACAGCTCGAATACGAAGTCGAGGATGAGTTCCCGCGTCTTTCCGGGCACCAGGGACACGGAGACGGACGCACCCTTCAAGCGCTGAGCGATGGCGACCCAGCCGTGACGGTAGAGCCACGCGTACTCGACACCGTCCACCGCGATCGTCTCGTAACGCTGTGTCACGCTCTGCCCCTCACTGCGATCCGGGGACACTATACCTATTCTCTGGGCTGGCCACTCCCGGCAGGCGACTGCGTTCTCCCACTACCGAAGTGGCTCAGGTCGTGACCTGACGAGATCGACAGGCCGTCAATCGACGGTCAGCTCTTCGGGTGGGCCTTGAAGAACTCCCAGATCACGTCAGTGGCGGCTACTCCTGAGTTGTCCGCTGTGAACCACTGATGATCTCCGCGATTCGCGCGATAGAGCTCGATCGCCGGCTTGTCGCCAGGGCATTTCCATCTCAGGACGGCATAGTCGCTGTTGGCCGCGGTCACTTCAGGGCCCGCGCTGCACCCGAACAGGACTGCCCAGTTGCCCAGGACGGTTTCGACAGGAAGATACGCGAGCGTGTTCGGATCATCCGATGTGGCGCCGTTGTACAGGACCGTACCGTCGTCGACCGCGTGGAGGTGCAGCACCGGCACAGGGCAGCCGGGCCGCGACGCTGACTGATAGACCATCTGCCCCGAGTGCGGCGCGATGGCGGCGATCTTGCACGCCAGCTCGTAGCCGACGCGGTACGTTATGCGTGAGCCGTTAGAGTGTCCCGTCACGTAGATCCTGGCCGCGTCGATCGAGTAGTGCTTGCGGATCAGCTCGATCATCTGGTCGATGAAGCCGACGTCATCCGTCCCACCGGTCCAGGACTCGTAGCTGGATCCAGCATTCCACGCCTGCGGGTTGGACGAGGTCCACGGATAGGCCAGCCCGTCGGGGTAGGCCACTATGAAGCCCTCGGTGTCGGCTTTTTTGCTCAGCCCGCTCTGCCCCTCGAAGGCGGTCGAGCTGGCCGTGTAGCCGTGCAGGCCGACGATGAGGGCCACCCGGCGCGAGCTGGAGTAGCTTGCGGGCACGTGCAACAGGAACGTTCGCGTGATCCCATCATGCGTGAGCGTATTGAGCCGGTTAGCAACGGGAGCAGGATCGTCCGGACCGCTGTCGCCGCAGGAGAACGAAGAGGTCGCGAGAAGACTAGCGGCGAGTGCAAGGAGTCGCTTCATCGGACCGTCCTCCTATCCGTGCCTGATATTCGGCACGAGTGATTGCCCGCGCGGCGCGCGAAGATACGCTGACCGTGTGCAGCTCTCGCCTGTCGCCCGACCAACCACCGTACGCAGCGCCGCTGCGTCCCTACTGCACCCATCACTCCACTACGACTCGGGACTGCGAACCCGCCCCCCCCTCAGTCCAACGAGCCGCGTTCCGGAGGCTGTGTCTTCAGCTCGATGCGCCCGCCGCGCCAGACAAAGGCCATTGCCTCGGTGCTGCGCGGTGGCAGCGATGCCTCGTCCGACACACGAATCGGGGTCACCGACTCACGCGTCCACACCACGATTCCCTGGACAACGTCCTCGTACTTGTCCGGGAGGCCCACCAGGTAGACGGTCAGAGGACCCGTCGCGCGGTTCGCCACTTCGGCCACGGTGGCCACGATCGTGAGACGCACCGCGCCGTTGGCCAGGCGAGTGTGCTCGGCCAGGCGGTTGCCAACCAGGTTCACCCCGACCACGGTCCAAAACACGATCACCGAGACGCGCCGTGCCCAGCGGCTGACCGGGCGAGCGAAGAGCGCCCCCACGCCAATCGCGAAGCCTGCCGATGCCAGGTAAAGGTACCGCGCCGCGAGTGGCCCCGTGAGGAACACGAAAGGAACGAGCGACACGGCGACCCACGAGATCACGAAACGGGCGACTCGGCCACCGCGCCAGAACAGCCACGCGAGCACGAGCGGTGCGACGTACATTGCGACCGACTCGCTCGAGATCAGGCCTGCATAGAGGAGCGAGGACAGCGCCTGGATGTGCGGCGCCGTGTGGGGCGACGAGGCGTCGGGCACTGCAAGACACAACCCGTAACGAAGGCCGTTCAGTATGACGTGGTCGCCGAGCCTCGCCTTGTACATCCCCCCTGAGACCAGCCGTACGAAGTTGAAGCCGTAGGCCTGGAACGCGAGGTAGGCCGTCCAGACGAGAGCCCACGGCGCAAGCGCGCCTGTCCACTGAACCCAGGCAAGCCGCGGCAGGGGCCAGCCGCCGCGTTCACGCCCAAACACGAGATAGACCAGCAGGAGCAGCGGACCCACGACACCCGTCTCCTTTGTGAGCAGCGCGAGAACAAAGAGGCCGAATGTCGCGAGCCACGGGCTGAATCCTGGGGCCTCCACGGCGCGCGCTCCCACGAGGATCGCCGCGAGGAGGAACAGGCTGGCCACCACCTGCGGAGTGCCACCAGCGAGCCACATGACGGCTTCCCAATGGGACAGCGTCGTCGCGAAGAAGATGGCAGCGAAGAATGCGGCGTCCCGACGGCCCGTGACGCGCCGGGCCAAGAAGACCACCAGCACCGTGGCAGCGAGGTGGAAGAGCGCGTTGGCAGCATGGAATAGGCCCGCTGCCAACCCGAACAGGCGCACTCCGACTACCAGCAGCAGATTCGGGATGGGCGTGAACGAGCCGTGGTAGACGGCGAGCGCGTTTGCGACGCTGGTCCATCGATAGCGCGCGAGCAGCAGCCAGCCAAAGTCATCCTGCGCGAAAAAGAAGCCGAGCACGGGGTAGAAGGTCAGCGCCACGAGTGCGACAAGGCCGAGCCACGGCCCTGCGCGCCTGACAAGAGACTCGCGCTCAGCTGGCGTGGGCATTCGTAGTGGTCCCCACGGATTCACGGACGCGGGCCATGGACAGAGACCGTGCGTCCCTCGTAGCGCACCTCGGCACCGGCAGCCTCGCTGGACGCGAGACCTGAGCCATGGCCTGGTCGATATCTGGGGACACCATACCTATTCTACCGAGAGACGCCGGTTGCCCTGCCATCCCCAGGACGGCACCCCGCGCACGTCGCATCGGCATCGCACCCGTCGCTCGGTGTCGGGCGCGCATCTTCATCGCCACACTCATCGCAGCGGCGCACTGAGTGCGACGAGGCCGATGGCAACCCAGCCGTGCCGGTAGAGCCACGCATACTCGACACCGTCCACCGCGATGGTCTCATGACGCTGTGTCACGCTCTGCCCCCTCACTGAACTCCGGGATCTATTCTCTCGGCCGGCCACGCTCGGCCGGCGATGGCGTTTTCCCGCCCTCACGCTCCCCAGAGGTCGCTGGTGTGCACGTCCTTGCCCATGAGCTTCAGGTAGTAGAAGAGCTGGCCTTTGTGCTGGGTCAGATGGCCGACCATGTGCAGCAGTTGCCGAAACAGGGGAATCTCAGGGCCGCCCCAGGGCGCCGCGAGGTCACGGCCGACCAGGTTCTCTTCGCCGGCGATCTGGATGCAGCCCATGGTCAGGCGTCGGTCAGCCGCGAGCAGCTCGAGCGCCTGTGCGACGCTGGTGACGCTGGGCAATGCCTCTCCCGGAGGCACGTGGTCTTGTTCGGTCGGGTCTGCCTCTGGCCCCCAGTCACCGGTGACAAAGCCCTGAACGGCCTTTCCGCAGCCAGACTCCGCGCAGTGCATCAGGAGCTGCCCCACAGTCATCCATCCCGCTCCTCCCGGTGGTGTCCACGCCAACTCGTCGTCCGTCACCAGCCGGAACAGATGGTCGGTGATCGCGTAGGTCGTCTCAGCTTCTGTGAGCAGCACGCCCGTGAGCGTCATGGTCGCCTCCAGTCCGTCTTCGAATGATGGGTGCCGCGAACAAGGATAGCTGATGTGGATGCGACCGTTGGTGCACGAAGCAGAGGCACGGCGTGTCCGTGCGCGCTTAGGGCGACCCCGCCGCTGCGACTCGGCCGACCGGCCGCCCCTACTAGTAGGAGAACTTCACGCCCAGGCTGACGACGCGGCGGCCGTGCTTGGCAATGGCTGTGGCGAAGTTCTGGAGCGTCTGCGGGGTGAACGCAAAGCCCTGCGTCGGGTCGCAGACGTTGTCGCGCGTGCCGCCCAGGCAGTTCGGCACGCCGCTCTGTCGCACGTTGCAGCGCGTGTCGAGTCTCAGGTCCACGTCGCCTGCGATGCTGGCAAAGGCCTGATTGAAGATGTCGAACACGCCGATGCGCAGTTGGATCGTGCGCGGCTTGCCGCGCCAGCGCACGTGAACGTCCTTGAGCACCGTGAGGTCGTGGAACGAGCTGCCAGGCGCGCGCAGGTAGTAGGGCTGCACGAACGGGCCGGATCGGCCAAAGGTCGGGATCGCGATGCAGCCGACGTCGAGAAAGGCGCCGCGGGCTGTCGAGTGCCGTGGGTCACAGGTGTAGACCGGCATGATCGCGTTCGTGTAGTCCGGCGTGCCCCACCAGGCCTGTGACATCGACGTCTGCGCAATGTCGCCAGAGAACGCCAGCCGGATCGGCGACCCGCTCATGTAGGTGGAGATGCCGGACAAGTGCCAGCCGCCCAGGAGCGCCCGGGTCAGGCGGCCGCTCTTTGCCGGACTCCCGAGGTCCCAGGTCCACGAGAGGTTCGCGACGTGCGTGCGATCCGTGGGCAGGACGCCGTACGAGTGGTTCCGCGGGTCGATGGGATCGATCGTGCCGAAGTCGCTTCCCAGCGTGCCCAGGCTCTTGGAGAACGTGTAGGACAAGAGATAGCGGAGGTGACCTGGCCGGCCCTTGAGCGTGGCCTGAAGCGAGTTGTAGTTCGACACGCCTGTCGGCACGAAGTATGTGACGCTCGACAGCGCCGGAAAGGGACGCTGGGCATTGACAGCCGACGTCTCGAGAGCCGCGCGCTGCACAGGGTCTGACAGAGCAGCGTTGCCGAGCGTGCCGTTGAGCAGAGCCCCAGGCTGGATGACGTTAGTGTTCTGCTGCTCAGCGAGGTGTCGGCCGAACGAACCGACGTACCCTACCTCGATGACCTGATGCCAGGGAAGGCGTTGGGCCACGGACAGGCTGGCTGTGAGCGTGCGCGGCCAGCCGAGCGCAAAGGGGCTCACCGAGGCGATGCTGAAGCTATTGAGATTGCTGAAGGGGTCAGCCAGGCGCAGCGTGGAGTACGTCAGCCCCTCGCCGCCGGCCAAAGACGTCAGCGACGAGGCATTGAGCGTCGCGGAGTAAGCGTTGGGCGGAAGATTGATGACGCCGTACTGCGCATTGCCCTGCTCGCGGTTGTAGAAGAAGCCGGCCCCGCCGCGCACGACCGTGCGGCCCTCGCCGTCCGTGTTCCAGGCAAAGCTGAGCCGCGGCATCCACAGCAGTGGGCGCGCTCCGGTCAGGGCTCGGCTCACGTCCCCGGTCTTTGCGTAAGCAAGGCCGTTGACCCGCGTGTGGCCGGAGTCGACGAACAGGCCCTGGCTCAAGTCGTAGCGCGACGGCTCGAATACGGCGCCGATCCCGTTCGTTTCCTCGTTGTTTGTCCACCGGGCAAACCTCAGGCCGTACTCCAGGGTCAGGCGCCGACTCACCTTCCACGAATCCTGCGCGTAGGCCTCCAGGCTCCAGCTGACGAAGTTGCCGACCGCGGCCGGCGTGCCGATCGTGACCGAGGACGGCCGGCCCACGAGTACATCGCCGAAGTTGACGCCAGTGCTGCCTGGCGCGTTGATGTCGAACGTCAGACGCGTGTTGGCCGTGTTGCTCGTGTTCTGCTGCTTCTGCCACTGCTCCGCGACCACGCCGACCTTGACCGCGTGCCCTTTCACGAGCCGCGTGAAGTTGTCGGCCACGCTGACGAACCCGCTATACGCAAAGATGTTGCCCACGTCGAGGTAGTTGAAGAGGCTGCCGCCGCTGTTCTGCATCACGAGCTGCGGTACGTAGGGCGAGGCGCCGAAGGGGTTCTGAAAGTCGTCGATGCCGTACGTGGCCAACTGCACTCTGCTCGGGTCGTCGAAGCGGTTGTCGTTCTTGAGCCGGCTCCAGGAGAACATGGCCTCGTTCGTCATGGCAGCCGAGAGCACGCTCGTGACGTTGGCCGAGACCGACCAACCCGCGCTCGTGGCCCGCACCGGCGTCGGCAGCTCGACGTCCGAGGTGTTCGACCAGATGCCCCGATGACGGGTGCTGGTCTCGTAGTCGTGCGCCACACGCGCGAACGCATGCGTGGTGCGCGAGATGTTCCAGTCGATGCGCGCCACCTCCTCGTCGCGGTTGACGTCGGAGAGCTCGTCGAAGAGGTAGTTGTAGCGATTCGACGAGTCCACGAAGTTCGGCAGCGGCCACAGATTCAGGAGCTTCTGCCCGTCGGCGGTCATGTACGGCCGCAGGTCGTTGTTGGGTGCTGGCGTGCCAGCGCCAGGGAAGCCTGCGGGGATCAGGACCGTCGGAGCTTGGTTGAGGCTCTGGCCGTTCTGATAGTCGTTGAAGAGCCCTTGGCGCTGCCCTGCGGTGGGCACGATCGAGAACGAAGTCCCCTGGTCCACCTGTTGCCGATCGACCTCAGCGGCGACAAAGAAGAAGAGCTTGTCGCGGCCCTTGTTGAACTGCGTACCCGGCAGAAGCACTGGGCCAGAGAGGAACACGCCTGGAAACTGGAATCGGCTCTTCGGCTTTGTCCCACCGGCCCGCGATCGCGCCAGATCGTTGGTACTGAGGCCGGAGCCTCTCAGAGAGTTGTAGGCGCCGGCGTGAAACTCAGAGCCGCCGCCCTTGGTGACTGCCTGGACGCTGATCGCGGAGTTGCCGTGCTCGGCCGCGTAGTTGCTCGTCTGGATCTTGACCTCGGAGACCATGGCACTATTGAGCATCACGAGCGTGCCGTTGTTGGCGCCGAAGTCCTGGAGCTTGGCGCCGTCCAGACTGACCATCATGTTGGCGCCACGTACTCCGTTGACCGTGGTGCTCGCCGTAGCGTTCGCGCCGCTGAACTTGCCGGCAACCTCCATGGCGTTCTGGTCTGGCGTGACCGTGCCGGGCAGGATGCGCATCAGCTCCATCGGGTTGCGGCCGATGGTCGTCAGGCTCTCGATCTGCTCGGACGTGAGCAGTCCCTCGCGCGCCCCGCTTTCGGTCGCGATGATCTCCTGCGAGGCCGTGACCTCG
>Ga0302323_100001003_pt1 | contig 22893 bp, 22 predicted proteins | sample Fen_T0_3_FD_201950 | JGI IMG/M metagenome (GOLD analysis project Ga0302323, IMG submission 201950) | Peat permafrost microbial communities from Stordalen Mire near Abisko, Sweden - Fen_T0_3 | ecosystem: Environmental > Terrestrial > Soil > Wetlands > Permafrost | place: Sweden: Abisko... | reverse complement strand
CGACACCGAGGTGGACTTCACAGCGAATCCTCCAACAACGCGAGCATCGACGGATCTGTGGCGGCGCGCTCGCGCAGTGCGGTCTTGGCCAGTCGCAGCCGGCTGCGCACGGTCTCGGCCGCGGCCCCCAGCGTGCTGGCGATCTCCTCGACGGTCAGGCCAGCGATGTAGTGCAACACCAGGGCCTCGGCCTGGACGCCGGGCAGCTCGTCGAGCAGGCGGCGCAGGGTCTGCCGTCGGCACGAGGCCAAAGCCCAGTCGCGCTCGTCAGCGCTTTCGCCGGGCGCTTCGTCGCCCGCGAGCAGTACCTCCTGGATCCCCGCGCGCCTCCGCCGCCGCGCCTTGAGCGCCGTCAGCGTGGCGATGCGACAGGCGAAGTGCCGGGTCGAGCAATCGCCGCGAAACGCCGGCAGCGCCTTCACCAAGGCCATCAGGGATTCCTGGAACACGTCCTCGACGTCGGGATCGTTTCCGCCAAGCACGCGGCGGATCATCTGCAGCATCGAGTGGCCGACGGAGGTTAGCAGGGTTGCCGTGGCAGCCCGTTCGCCGCGACGGCAGTCGGCAACCAGGGCAGCCAGGTCATCGACTGCCCGAGGCAAGGGTTCGGCCCGGGGTTGCTCCCGGCGATCGCGAAGGAGTCTCAGCACTGTTCACCTGGTTCCCTGCCGCAGCCAGATCGGGTCAAACGAAATCGCGGGCGTCTGAAACAACGAGTGCCCAGGGGTCAGGGTGCCATGCGGCCGATCTTGTTGCCGCTCCACTCGGTGAACCAAAGCTGTCCGTCGGCGCCCATGGCGATCCTTTCCGGCAAGCTGTCGGCGGTGGGAATCGGGCATCTTGCCACGCTGCCGTCCGGGCTGATGCGGCCGATCTCGTTGCGAGCATTGTCGGTGAACCAGAGATTGCCGTCCGGCCCGGCCACGATGTCGAACGGTGCACTGCCCGGCTCTGGCAAGGGAAAGTCGGTGATGGTTCCATCCATGCTGATGCGGCCGATACCCTGAATGCTCGCGCCGTTCGAGTTGCTCTCGGATTCGGTGAACCAAAGATTGCCGTCTGGGCCCACCGTGATGCCGCCCGGGGCGCGCCCCGCAGCCGGAAACTGAGTGATGGTGCCGGTCGGCGTAATGCGGCTGATGGTGTTGTTCCCGAAATCGGTGAACCAGAGGTTGCCATCCGGTCCCGCGACGATGTCATACGGTTCGGCCAAGGAGCCGTCTCCAGTCACGGAGAAATCCACCTCCTTGCCTCCGCTGCTGCTTATCCGTCCAATCTTTTTGGCGGCGAACTCGGTGAACCACACGTTGCCGTCCGGGCCAGCGGTGATGCCGAACGGCCAGGTCTGTGCCCCGAAGCCAACCGGGAACTCGGTGATCACACCCGTGGGCGTCACCCGCCCGACGTTGTTGTCCGTGTTGAGACCGTAACCCCACTCGGAAAACCAGACGTTGCCGTCCGGCCCCGCGGTGATGTCCTCGGCACCGCTTTGGAATGGAATGCGGAATTCCGTGATGGTCCCGGCAGGGGTAATGCGCCCGATTTTATTGCCGGCCCATTCGGTGAACCACACGTTGCCGTCGGGCCCTCGCGTGAGGGCATGCGGGTTGCAACCGGCCGTCGGCACCGTGAACTCCACAACTCGGCAAGAAGGCGGCGAGGTCGTCCAGCCGCCGGTGCCGCCTGCCGTGACGATGCCGCCCGTTCCGCCCGTTCCGCCCGTTCCGGCGGTTCCCGTGGCACCTCCGCTGCCGCTGGTGTCCAAGTCGCCGGGTTCGGCTTGCATGGGTTCGGCACAACCGCTGATCGCGAGCAGTACAACCACGCACGTCCAACAACATTGCTCCCTTTTCATCGCAATCGGAAAGCTAGCATGATTCCGTCGTCCGCCCCTATGACCAGCCGCACACCGCCCTCGTGCAGGCGAATCGTTTCATGTCCACAAAAGCGGATCCATCACACTGGACCTTTCGGACTTTCTCGAAGGTAGTACCCTCGATCAGGTTCGATGATGAGGTCACGAACGATGTATTCGAGCGCGCTGATCCTGATTCCTATGGCGGTAGGCTGCCTCGTTGCTCGTCCCGCCTGGGCTACCTGGCCCAACGTCGAGTGGCCGCACCCCGAGTCGATGTACACCCATTGGCAGGAGCTCGAACAGGACTGTCGGACTATCAGCGCCTTTGACTATGACCCCACGCCCCGCGAGCTGAACCAGGCGCTTGCTCGAGCAGGCTCGAACGGCCGAACCCGCCTGGACTTGGGGCTCTCTCTGATCACCAGGGCGGCAGGTGGCCGACAAGCGGACACCGGCGAATATCCCATGTTGCCGCTGCCAACGTGGATACGCCCCCTCGATGCTGCGCGGGCCATCGCGGCGGCCAAGACCATGGCCGGTGTCAAGGAGCTGGTTCTCGATGGCTTTCCCCTCACCGCCGAGGCGGCGGGCCTCCTCGCTGCTTCAGTGAACCTTGGTGCGCTGGAGGTGCTGTCTCTGTCGCGCGCTCGAGTGACAGGGCCAGCGCTACACGCGCTGCTCGCGCCCGGCGCGCTTCCAGCCTTGGTCGAGCTGGATCTGACCAATAACCCGCTGAAGGCCGCCGATCTCGACGAGCTGGCAGCGCGTCTGGCAGAGCGAAATCTTCGCAGCCTCAAGCTCGGTGCCAGCAACAAGGGCTATCACGACACCCCCATCAAGCGCTTCCCGCACGATGCAGCCGCCTTGGCGGCGCTGGCGCGGATCGCGAGCGCGCCTAGCCTGGCGACGCTCGGCCTCGGCAACGAGCGCATCGGTTTTGCAGAGCTCGAAGCGCTCCTCGAGGCCAAACGTGTGCAACCGCTCGAGATTGAGATCGCGGGGTTGCCGAACCTGGCGGAACGCCAGCTGGCGGCGCTAGCAGCCCTGGATCCCGACCTGCATGTAACCTTCGCGGTCGCCGATCTCGGGATCAAGCCCGCCCTTCTCCGTGCCCTCGCGCAATCGGGTCTGCTGGGTAAGGTGAGCGCCTTGGGTCTGCGCTGCGGAGATGCTTGCGCGCAGACTATCGCGCGCTCCTCGCACGCGGGGCACCTGCGCAAGCTCGACTTCGGATGTGAGGAGAACGTGGCGTTTTCGTGGAAGACCGGGGCGGCGTTGGCGCGCGCCACCAGCCTCTCTGCGCTGCGGGAGCTCTCGTTCGAAAACGACATCGAGGGCTGCAAGGCAGACGGGCTCGGCGCGAAGGGGCTACGCTTCCTGATCGGCGCACCCTTTGCTGGACAGATCGAGGCGCTGACCTTCGTGGACCAGGGCTTAAACGGGACCGGCTTCATCGCACTCGCCCAGGCGACCTCACTGACGGCCCTCAAGCGCCTGGCCGCGATGGAAGAGGAAACGATCCTCACCCCCGACAACGTCAGGCTCTTGTTCCGCGATGGCGCCCTGGCCAGCCACCTCGAGGTGCTGCGCCTGTCGAACGAATCCAATGCCAACTTGCCTCTGGCCGAGCTGGCCAAGGGGTTGCGCATGCCGAAGCTGCGGGTCTTGGAGCTGCCCTTCACCAACCCGCCGTCGCTGCGTGAGTGGCTGAGGCTGGTCCGCGCGCCCGGCTGGCGGGAAATCTGCGTGCTCAGCGTTCCGCGGGGGAGCCCTCCAGCGGAGGGAGACGAGGCGCGCTCCTCTGACAGACTCTTGCGAGAAATCCGCGACCACCTGGCGCCTGATGCCTGTCTACCTTGACGTCCCCAAATTCGTCCCGATGACTACGTTGCTTGCCTGAGACCTCGCGCAGGGGACGCTCTGGTCTTGACCGGAACCGCTGACCACGTGCTGCTGGTCGAGAGCAGCCCGCCGAGTCCGCCTCATCGGCAGCTGTGCCGATGCCTATGCCGTCGATCGTGATGCCTCCCATGGTGGGCACGACGCCTTCGCCCACCGCCCACGCGGCGCACGCGCGCCATTTGCTGGCCATGGCTGGGGAGTATCTCAGATGCTACCATCGAGCCTCGAACGGCAATGGAGGAGGCTCACGCCAATGAGACCGTCGAGTGAACCGCTCATGACACTCGTCCGAGCGGCGGCTTTCATTTTGTTGGCTTGCGCTTGCGGCGGCGGAGGCTCCTCGGGACATCCGAGCGCCGATGGGGCGGCAACCAGCCCAACCCTTCCCGGAGACATCAACGGACGGACGCTTCAGGACCTGTGCGCGACCATTTGCGCCCATGCGCATGAACACGGTTGCGACACGGATTGGCTTTACCTCTGCGACGGCAACGTAAACAATTGCCTCGACCTCTTCGTCTCCCAGCCCGAGTGCCACATGGCCTACTTGAAGGACACCGCGTGCCAGGCCGACTATTCCAACCCCTGCGATTTCGAGGGAATGGCCGCGGCCTGCCTGGCGACGTTCTGTTCGATGCGACACATCTGCAGTCTTCCGGATCCCAAGTGCCCGTGATGGCCGCCGTCGTTCCCAATCCGAAGACCACCCGAGGCTTCCGCTCTGCGGAGGTGTTCGAGACTTGGCTGGCGGCGAATCACGATCGTCGCGAGGAGCTGTGGCTTCGCATCTACAAGAAAGACTCGGGCCTGCCCACCGTAACGTACGCGGAGGCGCTGGACGTGGCCCTGTGCTGGGGATGGATCGACGGCATCCGCAAGGGCCTGGACGGCAAGTCGTTCCTGCAACGGTTCACGCCACGCAGGTCGAAGAGCATCTGGAGCCAGAACAACCGCGAGCACGTGGCGCGATTGACCGCGGCCGGACGTATGACTTTGCACGGGCAGCGGCACGTGGATGCGGCCAAGACGGACGGACGCTGGGACGCCGCCTACGCGCCCATCCGCAGCGCCACCGCCGCTACCGTCCCCGCGGATCTGCGGGCGGCCATCAATGCCAGCCCGCGTGCGCGCAAGACGTTTCAAAAGCTCAGCAAGATGGATCTCTTCGCGCTGACTTTCCGAACCAACAGCGCCAAGACGGCGGCCGGGCGGAAGCGGAAGATTGCCGCCCTGGTGGCAACGCTCGCGCAGGGCAAGTCCATCGTCCGACAAAGGCCGTCCGTCCCAGCGCGGCCGGCACGAGGGAAGTCCCGGTGACGTCGGCCGAGCTCCTCGCGCTGATTCGCCGCTATCGACTGGCGGTCGTCTCGACCGTGGCGGCCGACGGGGCGCCACAGGCCACGGTGGTGGGCTTCGCCATCCGCGACAACTTGGGAATCGTTTTCGACACATTGGCGTCGACCCGCAAACACCAGAACCTGAAACGCGACCCGCGCGCGGCCCTGGTGATCGGTTGGGATGACGAGCTGACCTTCCAAATCGAAGGCAGGGCGGACTTCCCGACCGGCGAGGCGCTGCAGCGCATGCAGGCGTGCTACTTCACCGTCTACCCCGATGGCCGCGAGCGTCTGAGTTGGGCTGGCATCACCCACGTCCGCATCCGTCCGACCTGGATCCGCATGAGCGACTTCAAACAGGATCCACCTCGCATCGTCGAGGTAACGCCGCACTTCTAAACGAAACCCAACCGCCTTTGGAAGCGCCAGGGCTTCCTGCAGGCGTCGGGATCAATTCGGCGAGCAACACACCATGGAAGTGCCGCATGCGCCCTCTAGCACGGCATGCGCGCAGCCAGTTGACTGACTCACGCAAGTGGCTCCACCGCCCATCATCTGTTCGCATACCGAATAGCATCGATTCACTCCGTCTACTCCTGCCTGACAGGTGTACGGAGGCGGCGTCATGACCGAAATCGGACAACTGTGAAGGGGCAGCGTACATCCCGCGGCTTTGTACTCGGATAGCTTCGCGCTCAACCCGGCCACGGAATTCGGATTCACCCCAACCGTTGGGCACTCGACGCCATCGTAGCTCGCGCATGGTGCCGCCGCCGCCGGGTCGCATTGCTGGGCCGCTTCGACGGCCGTGTAATAGAGTTGGCGTTTTGTCTCGCAGGTACTGCCTCCACCGCAACCGGCTATCGCGGCAAACAGGATCAGGTTGGCGAAAAGGGCTTTCATGAACTACCTCCCAAGAGAGAGCTCCACACAGTCTACAATGCCTTCGTGAGCTTTCCTGTGATGGCTCGCACCAACGTGCCCGCTTTTCACCTCGCGGCCTTGGGGGACCGAATAGGCGCGATGTCTGAAAAAAGAATGCTGAATCTTGGGAACCCCAGAACCGGCAAATCCGTCTCACGGGGGGCAAGCAAGGGCGGCGGGTAACCAGGGTAGTTGCAGGTCTTGCCAGCTAGCTCACAAGGAGATCCATGAATTCAACATTAAAGAAGACTATGCTCGCTCTGTCCGCACTGCTGTTGCTGGCGTCACCAGCCGTCTACGCGCGGGGCAGGGGCAACCCGACGGGCGCGCCGGGCAGCCGATTCGCCACCGAGCATCCGCGACGCAGGCAAGTCAACAAGCGCGTGGACAATCAGCGCGAGCGCATCAACGAGGGCGTCAAGAACGGTGAGCTCAGTAAGGGCCAGGCACGGCAATTGCGCGCCAACGATCGGGCCATCAAGGCCCAGGAGCACGCCGAGGTGAAGGCCAACGGCGGCCACTTGACCAAGGCCGAGCAGCGCCAGCTCAACCGGGAAGAGAACGCCAACAGCAAGCTGATCCAAGGCGAGAAACATCCATCCGGTAAATAGAGGTGCCCCTGGTTTGCCGAGCCCTGATCGTCAGCTACATCCTGAAGACGACGGCCGGATGGGGCGACGGAAAGATTGGTCAGCTCGACATCGATTTCACCGTGCGCGGTCGGGGTAGCTGGCAAAGCATGGGACGCTGGGAAGAGCCAAGCACTGCTCATCGGCGAGGCAAGCTGCATTGGAGCCCGCACGACTTCGCGCCCAGGGACGACTTCGGCCTGGCCTACGATCCACCGAGGAACGGGCGCGCCGAGTAGCCGCGCTTGCAAGCACGAGGCATTCGCAGCCAGCAGCAACCGAATCGGCCAGACCAACCTCGTCCGGCCGAACCGTTGTGACCCTGGCCGGCATCTATCGAGTCAGGGGAAGACCGATGATTGTGCTCAGGCAGGCAGAGACCCGTGGCAGAACTGACATCGACTGGCTCGACAGCCGGCACACCTTTTCGTTCGGCGACTACCACGACCCGGCGGCGATGGGCTTCAGCGTCTTGCGCGTGATCAATGAGGATCGCGTGACGCCGGGCCGCGGCTTTCCGACGCACGGACACCGCGATATGGAAATTCTCAGCTACGTCCTCGCGGGGGCCCTGGAGCACAAGGACAGTCTCGGGACGGGATCGATCATCCGACCTGGCGAGTTGCAGCGGATGACGGCCGGGACGGGTGTGCGCCACAGCGAAAAGAACGCATCCACGGTGGAGCCGGTGCACTTCCTTCAGATTTGGATCCTACCCACGCGCACGGGGCTTGCCCCAGGCTACGAACAGAGAGCATTCGCCAAGGGCGAAAGCAGCGGACAGCTGCGCCTGGTGGCTTCATCAGATGGGCGCGAAAGCTCGGTGCTCATCCACCAGGACGCATCCCTGTACATTGGAAGGTTCGGCGATGGCGATCAGGCCGTGCACGCCATCGCGCCTGGACGTAGCGCCTACGTGCACATCGCACGCGGCGAGATCGAACTGCGCGGCAGCGACGGAGCACACCGGCTGGGAGCCGGCTGCGGCGCCGCCCTTACCGGGGAGCCACGGATCGTGCTGGCAGGACTGGCATCGGACGCCGGGCGCGGCGAGGCACTGCTTTTCGATCTGCCGTGAGTCATGCCGATGGACCCAACCATCATCGTTCTCTTCGGCGGCGCCGGGGATTTGGTCTGGCGCAAGCTCATGCCGTCCTTGTTCGATCTGCACCGGGAAGGGCGGATGCCCGAGCAATTCGCGATTCTCGTCGTCAATCGGCTCCCCTTTCGCGACCAGGACTTGCGCCAACGCTTTCTTGGCGGGATCGAACAGTTCGCGCGCAACAAGCAGGTGAAGAGGGCGGACTGGAACGCTTTCGCTCGGCGCGTGACCTACCAGCAGGGGGACTTTCAAGACCCATCGACCTATGCGCATTTGGAAAGCACAAGCGCTGGCCTGGACAAGGCATGGAAAGCAAAGGCGGGACGGATCTTCCACCTGGCAACCCCGCCTGTCATGGTCGCGGTCATTTTATTCTGTCCATCCAGCCCGAGGAGGGCATCGTGATGGGATTTTAGGCCAAGTATCCAGGTCATCAGATGCTGTTGCGGCCGGTGGAGATGCGGTTCAACTACCAGGACGCCTTTGCGGTTCCCTCGCCGGATGCCTACGAGACACTGCTGTGGGATGTGATGAACAATGATCCAACCCTGTTCATGCGGGCCGACCAATTGCTCGCCCGCGCAGGTCATGCCTGGAGGCCCATCGCCGGCCCGCCAACAAGGGGACACCTTGTCCACTAGGCAGGTCGTGCGCCACCGCTCGGGCCGCGCGCTACTGGTATTTTTGTTCGACGTGGACAATACCTTGCTCGACAACGACCACGTCATCGAGGACTTGAAAGTCTTCCTCAAGCGGGAGGTCGGCCCCGAGCGCGCACGCTGCTACCGGGCCATTTTCGAGAAGCAGCGAAGGCACCTCGGCTACGCCGACTATTTGGGAGCCCTCCAGCGCTTCCGCCGCGACTATCCCCGCGACCCGAGCCTGCTCAAGATCTCTCGTTATCTCATCGACTATCCCTTCGCCCGGCGACTCTTCCCCCAGTCCCTCGCCGTCACCGAATACGTCAGGCGGTGGGGCCTGGTCGTTCTTCTCACCGATGGCGACGTCGTATTCCAGCCCCACAAGGTAGACCGTTCTGGGCTTTACCAGGCGGTCCAAGGGAACGCGCTCATCTATGTCCACAAAGAGCGCGAGTTGGCCGACGTGGAGGCCCGCTATCCGGCGGAGCACTACATCCTCGTGGACGACAAGCTGGCAATCCTGACCGCCATCAAGAAGATTTGGAAGTCACGTCTAACGACAATCTTCGTGCGCCAGGGGCACTATGCCTTGGATGCGGGAATCCTGGCTAGGTGTCCCGACGCGGATACCAGCATTGCTGGTATTGGCGACTTGTTGCGCTGCGAGCGTGGAAATTTCGAGCCCTCGGACAAGAGGTCCCCACGGCGTTCGGCGAAAGCCGACCATGCATCCCAATAGCAGGCATCCTAAGGTCAACTGGAGTCCCCCAATGACGCTACTTGATTCGCTGAAGACACAGACAGTTGTTGTTGCCGATACCGGAGATATCGAGGCCATCGCCGAGCACAAACCTCAGGACGCGACGACGAATCCGTCGCTGCTGCTCAAGGCCGCACCGCAACCGCATACCATCGAGCTCTACCGCAAGGCCGGTGTGGACCGCGCGCGCATCCTCATCAAGATCGCCACGACCTGGGAAGGGATTCGCGCCGCGGAGATTCTGGAGAAGGAGGGGATCCACTGCAACATGACCCTGATTTTCTCGTTTGCACAAGCAGTGGCGGCGGCCGAGGCCAAGGTCACGCTCATCTCCCCATTCGTGGGGCGCATCTACGACTACTACCTCAAGGCGCGGGGGGCGAAGGACATCCCACCCGAAGAGGATCCGGGCGTGCAATCGGTGGTGCGCATCTACAACCATTACAAGAAGTTCGACTACAAGACCCAGGTCATGGGCGCCAGCTTCCGCAAGGTCGAACAGGTGATGCTGCTCGCCGGTTGTGATCTGCTCACCATCAGTCCCGACATTCTTACCGACCTGGAAAAGCGCGAAGGTGAGCTGCCGCGCAGGTTGTCGGTTGAATTGGCCAAGGCCAGCGACGCCACGCCACTTCATCTCGACGAGAAGACCTATCGATTTATGCACAACCAAGACGCGATGGCGGTCGACAAGCTCTCCGATGGCATTCGCCACTTCTACGCGGACGCGCGCAAACTGGAGGCGTGGGCAAGCCAGTTCCTCGCCCAAGGTGATTAGTCATGCAGATCCAGGAACACGGTCACCAACCGTCATCTGCGCGTTGCCGCTTTCGCGACGTCAGTCTTTGGCCACGACGAGGATTTGCATGCTGAGGCCGTCGTCGGTCGGTGCGAGCACGAAGAGGTACTGCGCGTCCTGCGCGACTTGACAAATGCCTTGGGCCAGGTGGGGGCGGGTTGAAAGCACCCGGAGCGTACCGCCGGTCTTCGCCACCGCCACAAGCTCAAGCTGCTCACCGCCCTTGGCCGTGGTCACGAAGTAGACGGCCCGGTCATCGACCACGAACGGTCTTCCGACGTAAGCCCCGCTGGGTGCTCGGTAGACCTCCTCGCTGGCCCAGTCTGACTTGCGTAGCCGCCAGACGTGATACCAATCGATGAGATAGAGGTAGGCGTCGTCGGCGGCGGCCAGGACGGGGTCGTCAAGCCCGATGCTCAGCCCTGACAGGGATGGCCCGATAGCAGCGGCGCCCGTCGTCACGTCGCCGCGGGCCAGGGCGCAGGTGTCGCCGCTGCACGCGGCTGCGAAGAGCGTGTTTCCGTCGAGAACGAACGACCCCGCGCGGGGGAAGATGTCGGTCACATCGATCGGCTCCGCGGGGATCCGGACCGTGGTGCCGTCGGCCAGCGATATAGCTTCGGGCACTCCGTCCTGAAGGTGCCGGATGACCAGGTGGGCATCGTCTACTTCCATCAAACGCTGCTCGGGCAACAGAGCGTCGAAATCGTCGTTTCGCAGGGTGGACACGGGGCCCAGGTCGGTACTTCGGCGCAGGAGCTTCCGGAGGGGGAAGCCGTTCCCGTCGAAGCGCACGCGCTCCCAGAATACATCGCGTGCATTGGCCGCCAGAGCTCCCGTGATCGCCGCGTGATCCTCCTCGACTGCCTCGACCGCGCCGCCGAATTTCGGGACGCGAAAAACGCCGTTCCAGTTGGAGGAAAAGAACAGATACTCGTCGCCCAGCGCGAAGAGCTCGATGTCGTGCGAGCTGTCGAGACTGCGTACGACTGGCACGCCGTCGGGCGAGCCGAGCTGCATCTGCAGCTTGCTTTCGAATCCGGCCGCGGCTGGTGTATCACTGCCGCAACCACCAAGGGGTAGGGCCAGGGTCCATCCGGGCATCGTCATCAACAAGGCAGCCGCAGTCGAATGTTTGCGCATGGAGCCTCCGCGCCTCCATGATAGCCGCAATGACAGCCGCGCCGCAGGTCGACGCACTATCCAAGCAGGCCCGGGAGTGCGCCCGAGCACAGCGCCTGGTTGGAGGTGCACTTGCCCTGCTTCGACCTGGCGGAACCGCCACGCGCCTCGACGCGATCGCCGTTTCCAGCGTACGCGTCGAGGTTGGCGGTAACAATCAGGGGCGAGCTTCGAGTACCAGGTTGAACGGCGTCTCCGCCGCACGACGGAAGCGGGTGAAGCCACCTTCCAGGGCGACCCGGCGCAAGCGGCCCTCACCGGCTTGCGCGCCCAAGGCCATGCCCTCCGCGGCCATGGAATTGGGCACGCACAGCAACGTCGATGCCGCGTAAAACACGCGCCCGAGAGGATGGAGGTTGTCCTCCAACTTGTCACCGGCGAAGGGCTCGACCACCATCCAGGTGCCGTCGGCCGCCAGGGTTTGGCGAACGTAGCGCGCGGCCGCGGTGGGATCGCCCATGTCGTGCAGGCAATCGAAGTGGGCCACCAGGTCGTAGCCGCTGCCCGTGTAGTTAGTCGATGACGCCACCTCGAACACGACCCGATCCGCCACGCCCGCCTGCGCGGCCCGCGCGCGTGCCAGCTCGATGGATCCGGCGTGAATGTCGAAGCCATAGAACTTCGAGGTCGGATAGGCCTTGGCCATCAGGATGGTGGATGCCCCGAGGCCGCAGCCCACGTCGGCGACCTTGGCGCCCCGCTTGAGCTTGCCGTCGACCCCTTCCAGCGCCGGCAGCCAACTGCTGGTCAGGTTCGCCGCGTAGCCAGGGCGGAAGAAGCGCTCCGTGCCCTCGAACAAGCACTGAGCGTGCTCGCCCCACGGGATGCCTTTGCCGCTGCGGAAGTTGTCGGTCATGCGCTCCTCGGCCTTCACGCCGGCTTCGATGACGTGGAAGAAGCCGGGAACAAAGGCCGGGCTGCCCTCGTCGGCCAGGGCGAAGGCCTGCTCGGCGGGCAGCGTGAAGCGCGAGGTGGTGGCATCGTAGCTGACGTAGCCGCCGGCCGCCTGCGCCGACAACCACTCACGCACGTAGCGTTCATGCGTGCCGGTCTTCTTCGCCAGCTCGCCGGACGTCAGCGGTCCCGCGCCGGCCATGGCCTTGTACAGGCCGAGCTTGTCGCCGATGACCACGAGCACGGCGCTCATCGCCGCACCCATGTCGCCAACCACGTGCCCGAGGAAGGTATTCAGCTTGTCTTGATCGATGTTGGTCGTCATGACGTTTGCCTTTCACTCAATGTGCAGTGTTCGCCGGACTACTTCTTGAACACGGCCTTGAGGACCTCGTCCGCCGAGCCGTACGTGCCTTCGGGCAGGTGCTCGGCGAACCACTTCTTTTCCGACGCGCTGAACTCCATCAGGTTCTTGCACGAGGCGAGCAGCTCGGCCCGGGTTGCCGGGTAGCTCTGGTGCTTGTTCAGGTGCTCGGCGGCCTTGTTGCGGTCGAGTTGCGCGATGGTTTCCGCGCCAAGCGCCCGGGGGGCGACGATCAGGACGGGAAGGGTGCTGGCGAGGGCGAGGGTCAGGGCTAGGGTCTTGATGATGGTACGCATTGGGATCTCCTTGATGACGGGTTCGTTGTTTTTTCTATTGTTGTTCTTCTTGGTGGCGGCCCGGTTCATCGGGCCGCAAGGTCAAGATGACCCCGCGTCGTTTGCGCCTGCGTTTGCACAAGCGTTTGAATGTGACAAGTTCATGGGGGTGGCGATCGGCGAATGACCATGGGAGCGGGCAAAGCGCGTGGGTTGCAGATAAGGCTGCTAGGCGAGCTGGCGCTGCTTCGACACGGTCGCGCGCTGCCCTTGCCTCCATCGAAGAAAACGCGTGCCCTGCTTGCGTATTTGGCGGTGACCGGCAAGCCTCAGCTGCGCGAGCACTTGTGCTCCCTGCTGTGGGACGGCCCGGGCGATCCGCGGGCGCAACTGCGCTGGAGTCTGACCAAGCTGCGGCCGCTGCTCGATGAAGGTAAGTTGGAGGGTAGGCTGCGGCGATTGCGCGCCGATCGCGAGCGCATCGCTCTCGACGTCGGCGACGTAGACATCGACGTCGAAGGCATCAGGGCAGCCACGCGCCAGGGACTCGCCGACATCCCGACCGAGGTGCTCGCCGAGCTGGCCACGCGCTTTTCGGGCACCTTCCTCGACGGCTTGGACTTGTCGAGTTGCTATCGCTTCCACGGCTGGTGCATCGCCCAGCGCGAACAGCTGCACGCCGAGCAGGTCACCCTCGTGGCCACGCTCATCGAGCGCCTGCGCGCCTCTCCCGAGCAGGCCCTCGGCCACGCCAGAACCTTGTTGGCGCTGGATCCGCTGGCCGAGTCGTCGCACATCACCGTGGTGCGATTGCTGAAGGATCTCGGTCGAACACGCGAAGCCATCGAGCAGTACGAACGCTGCCGGCAATTGCTTGCGCACGAGCTCGGTGGAAAGCCGTCGCGCGAGATGGAAACGCTCCGCATGGCCATCGGGAAGGTCGTGTCCGAGCCAGCTGCCGCGTCCCCCGTCGCCGCGCAGGTTCTTCTCTCGGAAACGTCTTCACCCCCACCAGCGACGCTTCCTTTGCTGGGCCGAGCGGCCGAGATCGCAATGCTGGAAGAGAAGCTGCTCGCGGCCGCCAACGGCCGTGGTCAAGAGGTGGTTCTGCTCCTCGGCGATCCAGGCATCGGCAAGTCGCGCATGCTGGAAGAGTTGGCGGCGATTGCCCGGCGGAGCGGAGGACGCGTTCTTTCGGGTCGAGCCTTCGAGGCCGAATTGGTCCGGCCCTACGGGGCTTGGATCGATGCCCTGCGCTCCGGCGGTGGTAGCACCACGACCGCCCAGGAATTCTTGCCGGACTTCTCGCTGCATACGCCTCAGAACGACAGTGACCTCGTTCAAGTCGGCGATTGGGATCGCAACCCCATGTTCGAACGGATCGTGGATCACCTGCGCGGCTTGCCTCGCGCCGGGGCGCCACTCCTGGTGCTACTCGACGACATCCAGTGGCTCGACGAAGCCTCGGCCGCGCTGTTGCACTTCGTGGCCCGAGCCTTGGATCGACTCCCAATCCTGCTCGCCTGCGCAGCCCGCGAGGGCGAGCTGTCCGACAACCCGGGGGTGCTACGCCTGGTGCGGACGCTTGAACGGGAGCGCCGCCTTCATCAGATTGCGTTGCCGCCCTTGGAGGCGAGCGCCATCACCGATCTGGTCGCCGCCGTTGCGCGCCACACGGCCGCCAGCGCGGTGAGCTCGATGGAGGCTATCGTCGAAGGCTGCGCGGGAAATCCGCTCTACGCCATCGAGCTGGCCCGCGCGTATGAGACGGGAGAGCAGGGCGTCTCGCAAACGCTGCGCGCCCTCATCGGCGAACGACTCGATCGCCTGGACGAAAAGGCGCAGGCTCTCTTGCCCTTTGCCGCCGCCATGGGACGCAGTTTCGACCCGCAAATACTTGCGCGCGTGCAGGACCTTGGACTTCCGGAGCTGCTCTATGCGCTTGGCGATCTCGAACGGCGGGGCATCTTTCGCGCCACCGGGCCGGGCGTCTACGATTTCTCCCACGACCTCATCCGCCAGGCAGCCTATCAGCAGCTTTCCGAGCCGCGCCGTCGCCTGGTCCACCTGCAACTCGCCCGCGTCTTGTCGGGCTGGCCCGATCCCGACGGCGATCTGTCGGGCGATCTGGCCCACCACGCCGCGCTGGGTGGCGACGGGGAAACCGCGGCCCGCGCCTACCTTGCGGCGGCGCAGCGCTGCGTGCGCCTGTTCGCCTGGGGCGAGGCCAGCGAGCTCTGTCGGCGCGGCATCGAGCAACTCCCCCGTCTTGACCGAGCGACGCGGCTACACCTGCACGTGGAATTGCTCGGCGTCGAGGTGATGGGCAAGCCGAGCGCCCAGCGCGCACGCGAGATCGAAGCTGAGCTGTTGCGCGCGCTCACCGCGGCCGAGGAGGCCGGCCTACACAAGGACGCCGTGCGCGGGTACTACTTGCGTTCGGTGGTGCAATTCCGCAGCGAGAACGCCGGCGCCGCAGCCGAGACATCCTGGCGCGCGGTCACGGCGGGCCGATCGGCCGATGCCGTCACTGCCGCCCGCAGTCAAGCGGAAGCGGGCCGGTGTCTGGTTCTGATCGAGCGCGATATCGGTAAGGCAAAGGAGTTGTTGGAGGGGGCGCATGCGGTTCTTGTGAACAATCAGGACGACCTGATGCTGACTTGGGGACTCGGCCTACTCAAGCGCTACACAGGTGAGCCCGAGGAAGCGACCCGTCGCTTGCACCAGGCCGCGCTGCTTGCCCGCCGAATCGATTCGCACTGGGAAGAGACGGTATGCCTGCGCGCACTGACCCTGCTAGCGCTCGAACAGGGCGATGCCGGCTCGGCGCGCGCTCTCTGTCCGCTGCAGATGGAGCTGGCGGCGAAAATGGGCGAGGGTAGCGAAGGGCCCATCGCCGAGGCGCTTGAGATCCTGGCGCGCGTGCTCGGTGACGACTTGGTCGCGGAAGAGGCGTTCGAGTCTGCCATCAGGCGCCTGCGCGCCGCCGATGCGAAGGCCATGCTTGCGACGGTGCTCAACTTCGCGGCCGAACACGACCTTGAACACGGGGATTTGCAACGCGCACGCGCGTGGGCCGGCGAAGCCCTGGCCGCGGCCCAGGCCGTCGAGCGCCACAACCAAGTGGCCATCGCGCGCGCAACCTTGGCGCGCCTGGCGATTCGCACGAGCGAGCACGAGGGCGCGCACGCCCAGCTCGATCCGCTACGCGCCGAACTGGACGTCCCGTTCGCCTTGTCCGCCCACGCTCGCAACGCCGTGGAGCGCGCTCTGCACGAATGCGACGGGCCGTCCGCGGAGCGAGCGCGCGCCAAGATTCGCCGACCACCCTTGTCCCGAACCGCCTGAACGTCACCAAGGAGGCACCCATGCCATACCTACTCGTCGAATACGATCACGATCCGCCCATCAGCAACGAGCAACTAGCCGCCAACGGCGCTGCCCTTGGCCCTTGTTTGGAAGTGCGCAACATCAAGCGCCTGCGCAGTTGGATTTCCATGGATCGCAAGAAAGGCTGTTGCGAATACTACGCCCCCGATGCCGAAACCCTGCGCGAGGCCTACCACATCGCCAAGGTGAAGTTCGCGCGCGTCTGGCCAGCCATGCTCTTCGAGGGCGACGCCCCACCCGATACCCAGCCCGGGGCTTCGTAGACGGTTCAGGGCGCGCGAAGTCCGCGCAACCCGAAGTGTCCATCATCGTGCCGCGGGCGCTGATGGCGACAACCGAGGACAGAAGACATGATCGAAATGTCCCACCGATGTTGTCGGCAACGACCTCGGCAGGTCGTTGTCCACGAAGAAAGATCAGGCTAGAGGCGGAATTGCGCCTGGTGCGCTGGTTGGCCCGCACCGTGCAGGGCCACACGGCCAGAGGCTATCGATGCGCACAACTCCAGTCCGCCCATTCTTGATTTCCATCGCTGCACTATTCGCCACGGCCTGCGCGAGCAATGTTGGACCCGCTGCCGCGAACCGCGGCTCGGGAGGCAACGATGCCGGGCAGGACGCAGACCCAACCTTGGGGAACCTGGACGCGTTGCCGACGATGGACGCGGGTGTGGGCAGCTCGTCTGCCGTGGATGCGAATCCGACGTCGGCAATTGGCTTGGCCGCATCGTCGCTCGAGCGCGAGATGAACCCGCAGGTCTCGGCAGCCGACTCGACCACGTTGGCCTCCGACAACGCCGCATTCGCTTTCGATATGTACAGCAAGCTCAAGGATGCGCGCTCCAACGTGGTCTTCTCGCCTGCCAGCATCTCGCTGGCGCTCGCCATGACCTATGCAGGCGCTGCGAGCACCACAGCCACCGAAATGGCGCAAGCGCTTCACTTCACGCTACCGCCAGACAGGTTGCACCGGGCATTCAATGCGCTGGATCAGGCCTTGGCTTCGCGTGGACAGGGGATGCTTGGTGCCGACGGCGGGGTCATGCGTCTGGACAGCGCCAACAGTGCGTGGCTGGAACGGAGCTATTCCCTTCTCCCCGCCTATCTGGATGTCCTGGCATTGAACTACGGTGCAGGCGTCAATCTGGTCGATTTCATGGGCACGCCGGAAGCGTCTCGCGTGAAGATCAACGCTTGGGTGTCAGACAAGACCCAAGGCAACATTGCAGAGTTGCTCTCTCCAGCAATGATCACCAGCGCTACCAAGCTGGTGCTGACCAACGCCGTATACTTCAATGCAGCTTGGAAGAATCCTTTCAATGCGCTCTACGACCACGACAACAACTTCACGCTTCTCGACGGCAGCGTCACGACCAGAAGGTACATGTACGCGTCGCTTACTGGCATCAAGGCCAAGCAGGGAACGAACTATGTCGCGGCGGCGTTGCCCTATCAAGACGACCGATTGTCCCTGGTCGTGGTGGTGCCCGACGCAGGGAAATTCTCCGATGTCGAATCAGCATTGGATGCCAAGTCGTTTGAAAATCTGTTGACGGGTTTGATCGCGCAGAAAGTCAGCCTGTATCTCCCGCCATTCCGAATCGACACGCGGGCTAGCCTACCAGACACCCTGAAGAAGCTGGGCATGCTGTCGGCGTTCTGCCCAGGCGATGCGGATTTTTCGGGAATGGACGGCACCAGGCAACTGTGCATCAAAGACGTCATTCACCAGGCCTTCATTGCCGTGGCCGAGAAAGGCACCGAGGCTGCCGCGGCAACGGCCGTGGTGATGGAAGATGCCAGCATGCCGGGGGATGGTGGTTCTGAACCCCCTCCGTTGCTGGTCAAGGCAGAGCGGCCGTTCCTGTACTTCCTCTACGATCAGCCAACCGGAGCGATTCTGTTCATGGGCAGCGTGTTCGATCCACTGCAGAAATGACAGGGCCGCTACTGGTCCATCAGCTTGCGACTAATCGTCCAATGCTGGGTGTCCGTGCACAGCTTGCAGTTTGCTCCGTAGAACATGGTCCGGTTTGCGGTATCGCCCATCAGGTGAACCCGCATCCATCCCGTGACCGCGATCATGTAGGGATCCTTGATGGATCCGATCCAGCTGCCGTGGGTCGCCGCCAGATTGTTGCCCAGCATGACGGGGACGGTGCTGATGGAGTCGTACGCCGTCTGCACCGAGCTGCACGGAACCGTGGTGTCCTGCCCGCCGCACAGGAGCGCCGCAGGACCATGCAAGGTAATGTTCGCCCGCGATCCCGCGATGGGCGCGATCGCCGTGATGCGGGGGTCGGCGCCGGCCATGGTTGTGGCCGCACCACCTTGCGAGTGGCCAGTCGCACCGATATGGGCCGTGTCGAGGTGGTGATAGTACGCGCTCGTCGGATCGTCGTTCTGCTGGATCATCCAGTCCACGCCGGCAACTTGCGGTAGCGGGGTCCCCTGGGCCGTCTGAGAGCTGAGGGACGCGACGACCACAAATCCGTGTGAGGCGAGCTGATTGAGCAACACCAGGTAGTGGCCGCATTGTCCGGAGAGACAGGATACGCCGTCGGGTTCGGGTTGGTCACCGGTGCCGTTGCCCCAGGTGATGATGGGGTGGCAGTAGCCCTGGGTCAGATCCTTCGGACGATACACGTTGAAGTGTGGAACCGTGTTGTTGTGAAGCGCGTCCGCCACCCCTGCCGCGGGCCCGACGTTCTTCTCCGATATCACCGGGAACGGTCCTGCCACCGAGGGATCCACGGTGCCCCAGGTCTTGGTGGGCACACAGCTGCTTGCCGAACCGCCGTCTGGTTGACCACCGCCATCCATCGCGCCACCGGTCTGGCTGGTTCCCCCCGTTCCGCGTCCGGCTTGCCCGCCGGTGGTGGATTGGCCGCCTGACCCAGTGGAGCCTCCTGTCTGTCCAATTCCCCCCGTCCCAAGTCCGGCCTGTCCGCCAGTGCCGACTTGTCCGCCCGCCCCGATGGCGCCTCCCGTTTGGCTGTTTCCCCCGGACCCGCGTCCGGCCTGCCCGCCAGTGCCTACTTGTCCACCCGTCCCAGCGCCTCCTGTCTGTGCAATTCCCCCTGTTCCAAGTCCGGCTTGTCCGCCGGTGCCTGATCGTGCACCGCCGGTGCCACCGCTCTGCCCGCCTGCCGCGCCACCTGTACCTGGACTCGTTGTGGTGCCCCCCGCGCTGGAAGAGCCTCCGGACCCACCGGTGCTGTTGCGTCCGCCTCCCGTGCCGCCTGAAGCGCCCCCGCTACCGCTATTTCCACAACCCGAAACTCCCCAAACAAGGAGAAGGGCGACCATGTTGGCTTGTCTCACGCGCATGCGAGCCTCCGGGAAACGACCATCGTGCCGAGCAGTGGTGTGGTCGTTCAGATTCCGTCTCGCCCATCCGGTGGCCACCATCATGCCGCCGGCGCTGATGGTGGCCAGAGGATTGATGAAGTTCATGCCGGTGAGATCTCCGAAGGCGTCGCTCATGGATGGGGCGAGCTCCGTTCGCTGGAGGCTGCGAAGGCGGCAATTGCCATCTCGATTGACGGATTGCCGTGCGCCCCGCCACTGCCCGGTACATTGCGCAGTAGACCTCGGTGCAATGGCATCACGCTAATCCTGACCTCCAGCGGGGGAATCTTTCCCGAGGAGATAGCCGCTACGAAGGTCGTCTGGCACGCAAGGTCAAGCAGGTTCTATTTGAATGGTGAACCATTCCAGGGGACGCAGCGGACTGCTGTTTGGGGGAGCCAAGCCATAGATTCATGCCGATCCGCAGCTCGCACATAGCGTTGATTTGGAACCGATCTTCTCCCATCGCATTCAACACGGCGGTCAGCAGCTTGGGTCCGTTCCCCAGGCGTCTCGTACGGCTATCTGTCTGATTCACGGAGGAACGCCAATGTCACATTCATGGAGGAACAGAAAAATGTCACCAGCGGGTACCACAAGCAGGCCCCTTCTCATCGCGCTCCTTGGTCTTTTCTTGGGTTGCGGCGGCGGTACCGGCGGAACCATTGCTTCAGGGACAGGTGGCAGTAACAGCACCGGGGGCAAATCCACCGCGACGGGTGGCATTGTGTCCAGCGGCGGGGCTACCTCCAGCGGCGGGGCCACCTCCAGCGGCGGGGCCACCGCTAGCGGCGGGGCCACCTCCAGCGGCGGGGCCACCTCAAGCGGCGGGGCCACCTCCAGCGGCGGGGTCGCATCGGGTGGCAGCACGGGAGTTGCCACGGGCGGCGCCACTGGTACGGCCACGGGCGGCACCACTGGAAAGGCCACAGGCGGTACCACCGGAACGGCCACTGGCGGCACCACCGGAAAAGCCACGGGAGGCAGCACGGGAGCGGCCACAGGCGGAACCACCGGAACTGCCACGGGCGGCAGCACCGGGACCGCCGGCAGCACCGGTGGGTATCTGCCTGGAAATCCTGCAGTTCCAAGCGCCGGCTGTGGCAAGGCTCTGCCGTCGACGTACAAGGCCGGCGCCGACACGACCCGCAAGGACATGACCAGTGCCGGCCTCAGTCGCGAGTACATCATCTACGTTCCGACCGGCTACGATTCAAGCAAGCCGTACAAGTTGCTCTTCGCCTGGCACTGCATGGGCTCGAGCGACACCGGAGCCGTCAGCAGCGGGTATTACGGCGCCAAGCAGGCGGATACCGGAAAAACCACCATTCTCGTTGCGCCCCAAGGGTACACGGATTCAATGCCATGGAGGAGCGACGACAAGGACCATACCTTCTTCGACGACATGCTCAAGCTGTTCAAATCGGACCTGTGCATCGACGAATCGCGCGTCTTCTCGGTCGGGTTCAGCTTCGGAGGGATGGAAACCTATAGCCTCTCGGTGGACCGCCAGAAGGATCTTCGCGCGGGCGTGGGCATCGCCCCGGCCAACTACAACATCTACGTGACCCCCAACAAGACCCACGCGCCCATCGCCTGGATGCAAACCACCGGCATGAGCGACACCACGTGTCCATGGGTCAACGGGAGCAGCACGACCCAAGGCTCGAAGTTCATCGCCATCGAGCACGGCACCGACAACGGCTGCACTGTGCCGAATCCCATACCGACATGGACCTCAGGCAACCACCTCTGCGTGGATTTCACAGGGTGCAAGGAGGGCTATCCCACCAAAGTCTGCACCTTCAACGGGCCGCATACCGACACCTCCACTGAATCCGGCAGCAACTGGATTTATGCGGAGGCCTGGAAGTTCTTCACGCAGTTCTAATAAGGGCGCAGACAAGGTCCTCTAAGGGCGCAGACAAGGTCCTCGATTCTCACAACGGGGCGCAAGCGCGAACGGCTGGGCCACCGGCACGGAAGGCCATGGAGAGGTCACAGATGAACAGTCTCTTTTCCTTGAAATGGATGACCTTGCAGGTGGTCCTGTTGGTTCTCGGGTCGGTTGCGTGCGGCCAATCGACCGGCGGTGCCAAAGGCACGGGTGGACATAGCGGCTCGGGTGGGGTGGCCCAGAGTGCCGGCGGAACGCCCTCGGGAACGGGAGGCGTTGTCGGGTCGGGCGGAGCGAGCAGCACCGGCGGGTTTGCGGGGCTTGGCGGCTCCCAGGGCAGCGGAGGCATTCCCGGAACGGGGGGCGCGTCGGGAGCCGCCACCGGCGGAAGCAACGCCGGCAGCGGCGGCGCCACAGGGACAGGCGGGGCGATGGCAGGTGGCGCGACGGGGACGGGCGGCTCATCCTCGCTTGGCGGCTCGGTGGGGACCGGCGGTATGGGCGGTGCCGCTCGCGATGCAGGCCCTATGGTTGGCAGCGACGCTGCGGCCGGGGCAGGGGGCGTGGCCACTGGCGGTACCGGGGGACAAGGCGGTTCCAGTGGACAAATTGGTAGCGGGGGACGAGACGGGAGCGCCGGCAGCTCGGGCTCAGGAGGTGCGACTTCGAGCGGCGGCGCGTCGGGAATGACTTGCCCGAGCGCCATCCTCGCGCCAGGGAACCCAACCCGCACGCTTCAGGTCGGAGGCACGAGTCGAGTCTATGTGCTGCATGTTCCGAGTGCATACACAGGAAAGAAGGCCGTCCCGCTCATCGTGGACTTTCACCCGCATGGTAGCTCGGGGCCGAGCTGGCAAACGAGCTCGCCGTATCCGCCGGTCGTGGACGGAGAAGGCGTGATCATGGCGTTTCCAAGTGCGATTACGGATTGGAATGTCGGACCTTGTTGCTCCGATGGCGTCGACGATGTGGGCTTCGCCAAGGCGATCGTGAACGAGGTCAAAGGGATTGCCTGCATCGACCCCCAACGCGTCTACGCCGCCGGCTTTTCCATGGGAGGTGGCATGACGAACTACGTGGCTTGCAACGCAGCCGACGTCTTTGCGGCGTTTGCCCCTGCCTCCTTCGATCTGCTGCAAGAAAACGTGGCGGACTGCAAGCCCGTGCGTCCCATTACGGTCGTCTCTTTCCGCGGCACCGCCGACACGATGGTTCCCTATGCGGGTGGCCTCTCGAACCTCGTTCGACCGATCACCTTCCTCGGCGCGGTCAATACCATGAAGAAATGGGCTGAATTGAGCGGCTGCACCGGCTCTGCGGCAGACCTGGGCAACAACTGCCAGGGCTACGCAGCCTCGCAATGCAAAGACGGCGTCGAAGTCATCCTGTGCACGAAACAGGGCGGTGGACACGAGGCTGCCAATGCTAGCCTCACGTGGCCGGTGCTCAAACGTCATACACTCCCATAAGGGCCTCTTGCAGGCCATCGGGGCAAACCGCAGTCAACGAAGAGCAGTCGCTGGGTCCCCGCTAGGGGACGGCACAGGACCAGGCAAGACCGTTCAAGAGCTCGTTCCACGTGCAAGAGC
>Ga0302323_100000999_pt1 | contig 22910 bp, 21 predicted proteins | sample Fen_T0_3_FD_201950 | JGI IMG/M metagenome (GOLD analysis project Ga0302323, IMG submission 201950) | Peat permafrost microbial communities from Stordalen Mire near Abisko, Sweden - Fen_T0_3 | ecosystem: Environmental > Terrestrial > Soil > Wetlands > Permafrost | place: Sweden: Abisko... | reverse complement strand
GTACACCCCGCCCCGCCGAGTCGATCACCCGCCGGTACCCCAACGAGGTTGAGCAGCGTCGGCGCCGAGGCCAGCTCCTCCGGACGACAGCAACCGTCCCCCGGAGCTCGCCGCGGTGGCGAGATCGCGCGCGCTGTGCACTCGCCGACGTGACCAGTCGGCGAGAGCTGGTGCCGCCGAGTAGGTCGGCCGAGCAGGTCGAGGTCGGCCGAGTAGGATCCTTGGATCGTACGATCCAGGTCCGAGCCGTGGGAGCGAAGCGGGAGCGGAGCGGGAGCGGGAACGAAGCGGGAGAGCAAAGTGATCTCGATTGCACAAATTTTCGCTGCAGCAAGATGCGACAGCAGAATGAGTACATGCTCGGTTTCTGCCGCGTTCGCTCGGTGTCTAGGCTCTCTGGCCGGGGGAAATCAAGCAGATGGCCGAGGAGCAGATCGAGCAGATCGCAGAGCCGAACGGACGCCTCACCGGGCGCGTGTTAGGTGGCTACGTCCTCCGAGAGTGGCTCGGAGACGGTGGCTATGGGGAAGTGTACCGAGCGGAACACCTTGAGCTTCGGAGCGTCGCCGTCATCAAGGTGATGAACGAGGAGCGGCGGCGGAAGGATGACACGGCGGACGCACGGTTCAGGCGCGAGGCGCAGCTCGCATCAAAGCTCCGGCATTCCTACGCGGCGCAGGTGTACGATTTCGGTGTTGCCGCCCCTCAGGGCGAAGACAAACACGGGGTGATGTGGATCGCGATGGAGTTCGTGCCTGGGGTGACGTTCGCGGTCTGGCTGGATGTGCACGGGCCGATGTCTCTCCCTGAGGCGCTGGCGTTCTTCACCCCACTGTTCAAGGCCGTGGACGCCGCGCACCGGCTTCAGATCGTGCATCGCGATCTGAAGCCCTCCAACGTGATGGTGATAGAGAGCGAGGAGCTCGACGAGCCGGGGCCAGTGCCGAAGCTGATCGATTTCGGAGTCGCCAAGGGCGCCGTGGAGGACATCGCGGAGGATAAGCCGGTCGAGGGGCCGCCCGGCGACAACGTGGGAATGGAGCTGATCCGCGCGACGCCGCGGTATCGTCGTACGAGGACCGTTCCCAATCTACCGCCACTCGTCGCCGAGCACCGACGGAAGATCACCCGAAGTGGCATCGGCGTCGGTTCGCGGCCGTACATGGCACCGGAGCAATTTGGTGACGCGTCGAAGGTGACGGCAGCGGCCGACATCTACTCGCTAGGGGTCATGCTCTGCGAGGCGCTCACGGGTCGGCTGCCGATTCTGCCGCTGGTCGACGACACGGACGGCTATCGCCGGGCGCACCTCCATGGGCGTCCGGACATCGACTTGCCGGAGGATGTACGGCGCGTGCTCGACCGCGCGATGTCGAAGGATCCCGGGCAGCGCCAGAGCAACGCGCTCGAGCTGGCGGCAGAGCTGCGGGCGTTGATGCGGTCGGATCCCAACGCAAAGATCCGGTCGCTGTCGACGCAGTGGAACGAAGGGGGCCGCCGATCCGCCGAGTTGGCTCGCGGCGAGACGTTGCTGGAGTTGAAGCGGAGCGTGCAGAGCCCGGCGGTGGCGTCGAAGCTGAGCAAGCTGGACGACTCGTTTCTCCGGATGAGTCTGCGGCGCGCTCGGCACGTGAGGTGGGCCATCGCCGCAATCGTTGCGCTTGTCACCGCGATCGTCGCGCTTGTTGCGATGGGAGGGATGCTCGCGCGTGCGGAGAAGGAGCTCCAGATGGCGGAAGAGTTCGCGACCAAGTCGGCGGTCGAGCGGGGACAGCAGGCAGTCCTTCATGGCGATCTGAGCGAGGCCGTGCGTCACCTCGGACAGGCGTACGAGCGCGGCGAGCGCTCGTGGGATGTGGTGTTCCCGCTTGCCCGCGCGCTGCAGCCGCGCGTGTCCGAGCTCGCGCGCTTCACGAGCACTGGACGCATGCGGTCGGCGGTGTTTTCCGCCGACGGAAAGCGCGTGCTGACGGCTGACGACCAGGGCGCGCGGATGTGGGACGCGGCATCGAGTCAGGTGCTGTTGTCCGTGAACCATGGGAGCGGCACGGTGCGTGAAGCGGTGTTCAGCTCCGATGGATCGCGGATCGTCACGGCTGGGTCAGGGGTCCGGATCTGGGACGCATCGACCGGCGAACCGGTTCGCGAACTGAAGGCAGGAGAGAGCCCGCGGAGTTACCAGCGGCTCGCAGTGTCGTCGGGTCTGGTGGCAGCGAACGATCTGGCTGGCGGGACGGTGCATGTTTGGGACACAGAGACGGGAACGCTGCGTGCTGAGCTAAAGACCGATGCACCGGAGCTGCATTTACTGGCCTTCAGTGCTGATGGTCGTTGGATCGCGATGTCCGGTCGTGATGAGGTGCGGGTGTTCGACACGTCGACATGGAAGCGGGTGGTGACGATCCGTGGTCCTCTTGTACGCAGCTTCAGCTTCGATCCGACGGGGCCGCGGCTGGCGGTTGGGACGTATGATGGGAGCGCTTCGATTTGGGAGATTCCAAGTGGCACCCGCCTTCGACGGCTGCGCAACGGTGGACGCTCGGTGGATGCCATCGCGTTTTCCCTTGATGGCGTGCTCGTCGCGACGGCGAGTCGCGACGGCATGGAGCAGGTGTGGGAAGCGGCATCGGGCACCCTGCGGACCGAGTTCAATCCGCATCACGGCGGCGTCTATGCGATCGAGTTCTCGCGAAACGGGGAATCGATCGTCTCCGTCGGTAGGGATGATGCGGTGGTCGTCTCGAACGTGGTAACGGGGATGCCCATTGCCAGGCTCGAAGGACCCAAGGCGCGAATTGCCACCGCGCACTTCGACCCAGAGGGGCGCCGGGTCGTGGGGGCATCGTGGGACGGAACTGTTCGGGTATGGGACGCGGCCTCTCCCTATCGGAGATGGAGCACGCCGGAGATCGGGCCGGAATGTGATACCGCTGAGAGCCTTGTCCCTGATCAGCGGTTCGTTGCGCTCAGCTGCAGGGACCATGGAACCCATGTCTGGGATACAGCTAGTGGTGAAGTGCTTGTGAAGTTGCCGAGTGTGACTACACCCGAGGGAAATGATTCATCGCCGTTCCCGGCGGTGACAGCTACAGGCGATCGAGCAGCGATCCCGCGTGGCAACACGGTGGAGGTCTACGCACTCCCCAGTGGATATCATCTCCGCACGGTTTCTCATGCGGCGGCGGTCACTGCGGTAGCGTTCGCGACAGGAAGCCACGAATTGGTCAGCGGCGCTGTCGATGGTTCGCTCCTGGTGACGCGCGATGAAAGCGAGCCGGTTGCGCTACCGAGGTCGCCCGGCGAGATCGATGCCATCACTGTTCTTGCCGATGGTCGGGTGGTCGTGGCGGATGCTAGCAAGCGGCTGCGAGTCATCGGTGCGGACCGCAGCGCGCTGCTGATGGACCTTGCAGCACCATTCCGCATCAGGTTGCTGCGTTCGTCGCGCGATGGTGGAAGGTTGGTCACGATCTCGGCCGCGACCGAACAGGTTCCGCCGGTGCTGTGGGATCTCAATCGGTATCGACCCGTCGGGCCGCTTGAGGGTCACGTAGGACGGGTGTTCACGGCGCGCTTTGCCGCTGTCGACGATGGAACCGAGATCCTCACCGCTGGATCGGACGGAACAGCGCGCACCTGGGATGCAGCCACGGGACGACCTCGTAAGACATTCCGCGGCAACTTCCATTTTCTGGCGGATGCAACGCTGTCTCCCGATGGATCGATGATCGTTGCTGGCGGTAGCGATGGTGCTGTGAGGTTCTGGAGCAGGTCGAGCGGGCGGTTGCTCTGGATGCTACAGGCGCATGCCTCCTATGTGGTCGGTGTGCACTACGAAGGAAACGACCTCGTCACGCGGGGATTCGCGGGAGATATCGCACGTTGGACGCTGCCATCGCCGGATAGCGTCATCGACGCGTGCCGCGCCAGCTCATGCGCCGGTACCGATGCAGGAAAATGGCTCGGGGAGCCCGAGCGCGCTATCATACGACAATGAAGAAAGCAACGCTCAAGCTCGAAATCCGTCGCGAAACGCTCCGTGTACTCAGAGCGCTGGATCTCGTGCATGCCGCTGCTGGCGACGCGGCTGCTCGGATGATGGACACCGGGGACGAAGCCAGGACGTGTGTAGCGGCGCAGGCGCTCGCTGACACGGGCGCTGGCGTCAAGCTTTAGCGCAATTCCTCGTCGACGAGCTCGGCGAAGGATCGACGTCCGGAGACCGTACACGGTCGCCGGCGACGTAGCGGCGTGGAGAAGAGGCCGAGCGATCGCAGAGACGCGCGAGGATAAGCAGCACCACGTTGTGGTCGACTTCGCGCTCTGACGAGCCGCTGGATTCGACCAATCCGTAGGCGCTCGCACACGCGCGCCAGGTCGAGCTCGACAGTCCCGGAGGGCGGCGAGCTCGGCCGGCGAGCTCGGCCGAGCCGACCTGGTGCGCGAGCTCGGCCGCGAGCTCGGCGATCGCGCGGTGCCGAGCTCGCCCCGAGCTTCGCGCGGTGGCCTCGGCGAGCTCGACCAAGAGCCTGGATCGTACGATCCAGGTCGGGCCGAAACGCTCGCAGAGACGCGCGAGGATAAGCAGCGCCACGTTGTGGTCGACTTCGTGCCCCGACGAGGCGCAGGATTCGACCACTCCGTAGGCGCTCGCACAGAGCTCGCACAGACAACGAGAACGTGAGGCCCAGCAGAGCCGACAGGCAACGCTTGTCAACGAACGGCAAGGGATGCGAAGTGGAAGTGGCTGACGGCGGCGAGCTGGGGCGGCGGGCGCGCACCTCCGGTGAACCGATGGCAGACCAACACCAACACGGAAGCGATCCGCTGGTCGGGAGGATGTTCCACGACTACGTGATTGAGGCGGAGATTGGGCGAGGCGGCATGGGCGCGGTGTACGTGTGCAGACACCGAGAGCTGCCGAACGTTCGCAAGGTGCTCAAGGTGATCGCGACGGAGCTGCTCGAGGCGCCAGATCCGTCATCGTTGGATCGCGCGAACGCCGAGCGTACTCGTGCATTCCTGGCCGATCGGTTCGAGCGCGAAGCGGTAGCGGTCTCGCAGTTGCACAACCGCTACATCGTGCCGATCGATGCGATCGGCACGGTCGACGGTAGGCGATGCATCCTGATGCCGTTTTTGGAGGGGCGCTCGCTTGAGCAGGTGCTCCGAGAACGCGGCGGATGTCTCACGCCTCACGAGACGCTGCATGTCGTGGTGCAGATCGCGCGAGCGCTCGACTACGCACACCGACGTGGGATCGTGCATCGCGATCTCAAGCCTGCAAACATCTTCGTTACGCCTTCGGAAGACGACCCGTGGGAGATCCGGGTGATCGACTTCGGGATCGCGAAGCAGATGCACGCGGGGGCGGCGACTGCGTGGCGTGGCCCGCTGGGCACGCCGCTGTTCATGGCAACCGAGCAGTTCGAGCGGGCAAGTGAGGCGACTCCGCTGTCAGACGTGTACTCGCTGGGCGTGATCGTCTACGCGATGGTGACCGGCCGTTACCCGTGGGGCGAGGAGCACAGCGCGTTCGAGCTCTATCATCGACAGCTGAGCACATCGCCGGACCCTGCGCCGACGATGCCGCTTGGGTGGGAGGAGACCGTGTTGTCGGCCCTCTCTCCCAACCCACAGCTGCGACCGCGATCGATGCAAGAGCTCGTGTATCCGCTCGCGGTGGCGCTCGAGCCAAACCCTCCGTACAAGAGCGGGCTGGAGATTCTTCGCGGGGTCGCCCCGCGGTGGGGGTCCTACTCACCGAATGATGAGACGCTGCGGGGCACGGCCACCTCTGGGGCATGGCGTGCGGCTGTCTCGGGGGCGTTCATGGCTGCGTCCGGACGGTGGCCCTCGGCGTCGTCGGGGGCCTGGCCTGTGGGATCGTGGCCCGGGGCCGCGTCGGGATCGTGGCCGGCGGCAGCGGCCTCGGGGCCTTCGACGCCGAGCGCGACGTTCTCCACACCGACGGATGCGAGCATGAGGCGTCCTGTCGCCCGGAAGCTCGTGCTGCTGGCGATCGTGGCGGCGGTTCTCGCTGGGCTCGTCGTCTACGCGATCGTGCGCGCGCTGGAGGGCCGGTGATGCTCGCCTCAACGAAGACCGTTCCTCCGCGAAGCTGGCGCATCCGAGGTGCAGTCTTCCGGTTGCGCGAGTACGGCACGAAGGACCGTGTGTATGGCCTGCCTGTTTCACCGATCGCGTGCCGGACGGGCACCGGCGACCTGCAGCTGCAGCTGATTGACCCGAGCGGCACCGTGTCGCGCGAGCACGCCGAGCTCGTGCCGCACGAGGTCGGCGGCGAGATCAGTTGGAAGGTCCACGATCTGGCGTCGAAGAACGGCCTGTACTGCGACGGAGAGCGGCTGAGGGCCTGCGTCCTGCGACCGGGGCTCGAGGTGCGCCTGGGTGAGCTGCGGCTGATTGCGGAGAGCATGGAACTGGTCGGCCTCCTGTCGGTCTTGCGGCGGTGCCTGGGTTGGGCGGAGGACCGACAGGAACACGTAGATCAGGCACTGCAGAGCCTTCGCGCTTGGGCAGCGCAGCGCGCCGAGTTGATCATCGTGGGGGATGGCGATCTGTGTCCGGTGGTGCGTCGCTGGCACAACCTCGTCATCGGGGCGGAGGTGCCGTTCACCTGGTACGAGCCGCCCGGGGTAACCGATGCCGCTGCCGTGGTGAAGGCTGCAGCGATGGGGACGCTGTGCGTCGCCACGAAGGATCACCAGGCGGAAGCCATGGCGGTGGTCGAGCGCGTGCACGAGACCAAGCACATCGCGAGATCGCAGCTCGTGCTGTGCACGGAGGACTTGACCAGCGCGGCGACACTGAAAGGGAGTCTCGACAGACCGGCCGTGATTCAGCTGCCATCGCTGGCGTCTCGCGCGAGCGAGCTGGAGGACATCGTGCGGGAGTGCGCGTGGGAGATTGCGCGCGAGCAGCGACTCTCGACGCCAGAGCTGCTGGACCTGGAGCAGCTCGGCAGGTGGACGTACCGTAGCCTCGCGGAGGTGGAAGACGACGCGTTGAAGCTGGTGACGCTTCGCACCTGGGGGCTGCGAGCGGGGGCTGCTCGGCTCGGGATGACTCACAGCTCGCTGCACTCGTGGGCCCAGTACCGGGGACTGAAAACGTGATGCGGGCGAGCTTGGCGCCCCCCCGCGAGCTCTCGACGGGTCGCCGCTGGGGGTGCACGGCGATGCGTGACCGGGGTGAGAGTGAGGCGAGCCGGGCGTGCTTGAACACAGGCGAGACGCGGGCGAAGACTCGGCGCTGGATGGAGGACGAGCAGCGCGGCGCTGTGCGGAGGGATCGACCGTATACGGTCAACCGGAGACGTGGAGGGTGCATCCATGCCTGAGTTCGCGAACCAGCGCAGCGGCGAGCGAGCGCACGCGGTCAGCTACGACGCAGGAAACGGCGCGCGGGAGCGCGAGCAAGCGGCGAAGGAGACGCCGGAGCGAGCGGCGGAGAAGCGCGTGGATCTGTTGTGGCACGACGCGGACAGCGCGAAGCAGCGCGGGGCGAAGCTATCTGAGATCGTCGTGCGGAAAGAGTGGCGGGACGAGCGCGAAGCGCTGCAGGCGAAGCACCAGGGCCTAGAGAAGGAGCTGGCAGCGCGCGCGGTGGACTCGGAGGCGTCGGAGCACGCGCGGGAGCGCTACAAGGACGCGGCCGGGAAGGTCCAGGCGCTCGGGGAGGAGATGAGGCACGCGAAGGAACCGCGGGTGAAGCCAGCGGTGCGTGATGAGGTCGAGCTGGAGCCGTTGATCCTCAGTCGGACGATGCCGCCCGAACAGTTGCTCGCCTGGGTCGCAAGCCTCGACAAGCGAGAGCGGAAGGCGGTGGAGGATCGGATCGTCGCCATGGGAGGCTCGGCGGATCGTGAAGACGGGTTCGCGGTAGGGCTGGCGAACTACTTCAGGGACCAGGGCGTGCGCAAGGCATACGAGACGTGGGCGAAGTCTACGGGGCTGAAGGCAGGGCCGGGCCTGCCGACTCTTCGGGAGCGGTTCTTGGCTGTGGCGAGGGACGCGCGTCACTGGGTGACGCTGGGGCCTGCGCCAGTCGCGAAGGCGGCGGGGCTGTCGGGCGGCGAGGCAGCACCGGCGGCGGCGAGCTCGCCGAGCTCGGCGCACGGAGTGGAGAGGGCGGCGAGTTCGCCGAGCTCGGCGCACGGAGTGGAGGGGCCGAGCGACGGGACGCCGATCGGCGGGGCCGCGCTATCGGCGCGCTCGAGCTCGCCGATAGTCGCGCCGAGCGCGCTGGTGAGCGCGCAGAGCTCGGCGCCAGTGCAGCGTGCGCCGGCTCACCCCGCCGCGGGAGCGACGCATGCTAGCCCTGCCGATCATGAGCCCGCTGTCGTGCCTCCGGAGGCAGGCATCGATAAGCCCGGGTTCATCGACAACTCCAAGGGGGCGCCGATCTACACCGCGCCAACCGAGGCCGGCGGAGTGCGGGTGCGCGATGAGCCTCTCCCACCGGCGGCGCGGGTGTTCGCGAGCGGCACGCATCCGAGGCTGAAGCACTGGTGGTACGTGACCGCGTACCTTGATGGGACGATGGTACGCGGGTACATCGAGAGCTTTCGCGTCAACAGCGATCTCCCCGAGCCGCTCGCCGAGCTTCGCCAGCTCCACGGCGGCGAAACGCCCGAGGGACTGGCCAAGGAGAAGTTTGGCGGCGCGGTCCGCGACGGCCACGATCTCCACTACTACGAGAACGTCTTGCTCTACGTGAACCAAGGCCGCAAGGGGATCGGTGGCACGTATCAGGACCCGAACGTCCTGGGCGGCGGCGGGAACAACATCAAGCTGTACAAGGACCATCGCATCTGGCTCGTGAGCCCTGAATACGCGAAGGCGCTCGAGGGCGTAGTGCCGTCCGGGTCGCTGACCGGCGGGGCCGTGGCCAAGGTCAAGCGCTTCGCCGGGCACCTGCAAGACATCGTGCAGAGCGTGACCGAGTCACGGCATCACTTCGGAGAGGTCGCCGGGCAATTCGCGCAAGCGATCCGCGATCACCTGCCGGCGATCGTCGGGATCACCGCGGGGTTCTTGACGCTCGAGGCGGGCTCGATGTTCCTGGCGGCCACGCCGACCGGAGTAGGCCAGGCAGCGGCGGCGGTGATTCAGCTCGCGCTCACCTCTTTCGGGGCGGCCGGTATGGTCGAGGGTGGGGTCAATGCGCTGAAGCACGGGAGCGCCTGGCTCACCATCGCTTGGACGGCGAACGGCAAGCCGGAGCTGATCGCCGAGGCGAGCAAGGAGTTCCTCCGCATGCTCGTGGCGGTGGCGATCGCCGCGATGAGCTACCTGGGCGCCAAGGCCAATTACGGCAACGCGCTCAAGATCGCCAACAACGTGCCGACCGGAGGTCTACCTGCGCTAGCGGCTGCCGGCGGGCGGGCGACCGCGGGGGCTGAGCCGCTGACAGGCGTGTCGCTCGGGCCGGGCATCGGCGGAATCGGTGCGGTCGGCAGCTCCGCGGCGAGGGTGGGGGACAAGGACGAGTCTGGAAACCTGTTCGACAGCTACGGGGAGGATGGAGAGGAGGCGTGCTACAAGGACGACCCCCCTGGGACGTCGCACGAAGACGACGCGCGGCCCGAGTTCGCCGATGGCTACGGGACTAAGACCGAGCATCAGCTCGCGTTGGAGCATCAGGACCCGGCGCGTCCCACGTGGCAGGAGTCCGAGTTGAAAACGAGCGGGGATCTCGACTGGGCAGACTTTACGAGCCAGCGATCGTTTGGCAGAGGCAAGGACGTGCGGCGTGGGATGGCGGGCAGCACGCGGCCTGACGGCTACAGCGAGCTTTTTCGGCTGTCCGTTGAGGTGAAGAACCACGGGATCCAGACGGGCAGAGACGAGACGAGACTCGTCGAGGAAATCGTCGAGCAGATGGCCGATCGGGCGCCGCATTTACCGAAGGGCAGTCGGCAAGGAGTCGTGATCGATGTGCGTGGACAGGGGATTCCGGCGAGACGGTTGACCGCGCTACGCGCGCGCATCGTGCGCGAGGCAGGTGGTCTAGTGAAACCTGACGATATTGTTTTCCTCACGGAGTAGCTCGATGTCGTACGACCTCATCGTGTACACGCACAGCAGCCGCTTTCCCGAACCTAACCGCCTCGCCGAGGAAGTCTCTGCACGATCGCCCGGCTTGGCGTGGTCTCCATCGTTCGATCTGCGTGTTGTTCGTGGCTTCGTGCCGCTCGGCAGCACGGGGTTCGAGGTAACTCGCTCGGCCATCACCGCGGCGCAAATCGAGAGTCACCGAGAAGCGCTCAGAGAGTACGGCGAGGCCGATGACGTACATCTCGCCGTGCTTCTCGAGATGGACATGCGCACCACCTTCCGCTGCAAGGACGAGGACGAGATCGCGGCGGCTAGCGTCGTGGCCGGTGCGCTCGCGAAGCTAAGTGACGGCTACGTCTGCGATCCTCAGTACGATGTGTTGGTCAGGGGGGGTTACCTGCCGAGCCCGACGGTATACCGTAGACGGTGAGACCATCCGTCGATGTCCTACGACGTCATCATCTACCTGCACAGCAGCCGATTTCCTGAGCCTGACCGCTTGGCGGCCGAGGTGTCAGCGTACGCGCCGTGGTTGGCGCTGGCTCCGTTCGATCTGCGCGTTGATGAGGGCTATGTGCCGCTTGCTAGCACAGGGTTCGAGGTGAGCCGCTGGCCCATTACCTCGGAGGATGTGGAGGAGTACCGAGAAGCGCTCCGGGCGGACGGTGAGCTCAACGATGAAAATCTCGCCATGTTTATAGAGTCAGACACAACCATTACGCTCGGGTGCATCGACGATGCCGAAATTTCGGCGGCTAGGATCGTGGCCGGTGCCCTGGCGAAGTTGAGCAACGGTTTCGTCTGCGATCCTCAGCTTGATGTAACGGTTCGAGGCGACTACCTGCCTCCGGCGGAAGGCGTTAACGCAACAGTCGACCGTATACGGTAGACTGTTGATGAAACGTTGACCGTATACGGTCAGCCGTTGACTAAGTGCCTGAGCGCTTCTCTGTGATCGTAGCCGGTGCGGCGGCGAAGTTGAGCAACGGTTTCGTCTGCGATCCTCAAAACGATGTTTTGGTCAAGGGGGACTACCTACCGAGCCTGCCGCAAGGCCCAACGGAGACCGACACGGAGTAGATCGGCGGCGAGGTGGTGCAGACCGCGCCGAGCTCGAGCCGCTCGACCTTGAGCGCGCACCGGAGCCGGTGGGCGCGTCGGGCGACGTGCAGACCGCGCCGAGTTCGAGGTCCGCGCCGAGCTCGGGCCGCACCGCGGCCGACATCAGCGCCGGAGGTCGGCCGCGGCGGCTCGAGCTCCTCGCGCTGGTCGACGCCGGCGATGGACGAACCGTGGCGACGAATACTCACCGCGCCGCGCGCCGAGGAGCTCGACCAGCGATGCCCTGTGCGTGGGCCCCACATGGAGCACGCCGGCGCGGCGGTCGCCGAGGTCGAGCTCGAGCAGGAGCACACCGGCGAGCACAACCGCGGCGGCGATCGTACGATCCAGCGGCGGCCGGCGCGGTGGCGATCGGCGAAGACGGATAAGCAGCACCACATTGTGGTCGACTACGCGCTCGGCGGATCGCGAGAGTTCGACCGAACTGTACGCGCTCGCACAGAGAGCGAACGCGGGAGGTCGCGCAGAGCTGACGCGGCAAGCTTGTCAACGTGCTGCAGAAGATGCGAAGGGAACTAGGGAGCATCGGGACCGCAGCTGCAGCCATGAACAACGACGGCAACAAGCGAAGCTCTCGCAGCGCACCCGGTCGCGCACGACCCACCGCGCCGGTCAATCGACCGACCTCCGCAGGCATCGCGATCACCGCCGAGCGGGCGCTCGACCTCAGCGTGCGCCTCGGAGTTCCCGTGACGATCGACGAAAGTGGATGGCTGTGTCACGGGGTCGCGCTTCGCTACCAGCGCGGGCCACACGGCACGATTCAGCCGAGGTCGGTGCTCGTCGGCGCAAGCTGCATTGTTCAAGATGTCCTTGCTCACGCGCGTATCGTCGCTCTCAGCCAGGACTACAACGACGCACTCCAGAATGTGCGTGGGCTGCTTGAGCGACTGCGGACCATGATCGCAGGGCTACAGCCGGACTCCGAAGCGTACGCCTTGCATCAGGAGCTGTCGAAGCTCGACGAAACGGTCGCGGCGCGACAGTCGATGCGCATGGGCAACGGGCTTGTGAGCCCGGGAATTCTGGAGAGCGAAGTCGCGTACCTTAGAAACTATTACGCAGATGCAGTCAGGATTGTGAGAGCCGCCGAAAAGGACTCGGGGATCTGATGTCGACGAAAGACGAAATGGCTCGAGAGCATCAAGGGCGTGATTCGACGCCCGCCGCTGGTGCGGAGGCTAGGAAGATGGCGCGGACCGAGAAGGCCCAAGTTTGCGGTGTCGGCGAGTCGCGTCGTGGGAAAACCAGAGCGAATAACGAGGACGTGATCCTCCTCGAACCCGAGCTCGGGCTGTACGCCGTGTTCGATGGAATGGGTGGCGCCAGAGCTGGCGAAGTAGCTGCGCAACTTGCCCGCGAGACCCTGCACAGGTTCGTGGCGAAGTACCTTGCTAGCCGAAAGTACACCCCGCGAAAATTGCTTGAAGCAGCCATCGACGCGGCGGCAACCGTTGTGTTCACCGCTGCGAACGAACGCGAGGAACGCCAGGGCATGGGTACCACCGTCGTTGCATGTCTCGTCGTCGATCCGACGCGCATTGTGCTCGGGTACGCTGGCGACAGTCGTGCGTACGTCCTGCGCGATGGTCGTCTGCGACTGCTGACGCACGATCACACCATCGTTCAAGGACTCCTCGACGCGGGTTCGTTGACGGTCGAGCAAGCTGCGGAGAGTCCATACCGATCCTTGCTTACACGCAATCTCGGAATGGAGAGGGGGGTCGAGCCGGACATGCTGGAGCAAGCGGTCGATCCGGGCGACCGGCTGCTGCTGTGCTCCGATGGACTCCATGAACGAGCATCCGTTGAAGACTTGCAGCGCGTTCTCACGTCAAAGGCGAAGCCTGAGGAAGTCGTGCAAAACCTGATCGAACTGGCCTTGAGTGGCGGGGGCACGGATGACATCTCTGCCGTCGTGCTCGACGTCCCCGTAGGGGTGCCTACAGCTCGGGCTCGGGCGAGAGCTTCCACCGAGTGAAGGAGGGCGAGGTTGCTCGCCGACCAGGCGCCGCGGATCTGGAGCCTCCCGGCGGACAACCTCTTGCGATTCGAGGAGCGAGATGATGACACCCGCACGAGCGAAGTCTCCCACGCGTCCGTCGAGCTTCACGGGCGTCAAGGTGTTCTGGGCATCGGTGTACGCCCAGCGCGCCACACTCGGCGAGACCGTCACGGAATGGGTGGCAGCGCATCCCGAGATTCAGCTCGTGGATATGGTCGTCACGCAGTCGAGCGACGCGTACTATCACCTCGTCTCGATCTGCGTGTTCTACAAGGGCGAGCTCGCCGCGTCGGTTGAGGTCGGACTCGATGACGCGCGACGAGACGCACGGTTTCCCCAGCGAGCGAAGGATGAGTGAGCCGACGACGCCGGGCCGCGCAACACCGAGTATCGCGTTTGACCGCGCGATGGAGGGGGTCGACACGCGATGCAGCCATCTGACGGCGCTGCTCGACCTGGGCGACCTCGACCGTGGGGAGCACGTCGCGCGCAGCGCGGTCAATGTCTGGCTGGCGGGCAGTGCCGCGTATCGTCGGCTCGTCAGGCACGACGAGGCGACCCTCGCGGAGGTGAAGACAATCCGCGAACGCTTGGACGTCATGTACCTCCGGCTGCTCGAGGTGATGCAACGTGCGTACGCGGTGCTCGAGGGGCACATGTCACGCAACACCGTCGACGATCTGCGGCTGCAGCTGGTCGCCGCAGCCGCGCAACTGGACAGCGACGCGGCCACCTCGGGAAAGGCACCCTCCACCAATGACTGACCACACTCGTTCGCGAGCTCGGGCGTCCCCCGTGCCTAGGGCCGCGCAGCACGCGCCACACGCATGAAGGACCACCGGAGCAAGATGTGAGGACTTCGCAATGAAGGCGAGCGACTTGGTCGGCCGGGTGTTCGGACGGCTTCAGGTGATCGCGCGCGCCGGCAGCACCGACCGCACGCCGCGCCGACCGCTGTGGCTCTGTCGCTGCGCCTGTGGCGCCGAGCCGATCGTGCTGGCCGCCTCGTTGTGCGCGGGCCGCACGCAGTCCTGTGGGTGCCTGCGCGCCGAGCTCGCGCGTGCGGCGGTGGCTATAGCGCGTATAGCGCGTGCGAAGCGCCGGGCTCCCACCCGACCTGGTCGTGAGCGTCGTGGTCGCGGCGGACGGCGGACGGCCAGCAAGGAGACCAAGCCGGATGGCAAGGGCAGAGGATTCCATCAGCGACTTTGAACCAAAGCCGACGACACCGGGCCGTGCGGCGCCGAGCATCGCAAGCATGGGAGCTCTGCGTCTCCGCGCTGGAGTGGCCGGCTGCGCGACGAGATCGGGCGATCGGCGGGCGGTCCTGGTCGAGCTCCCACGCCGGCGAGCTCCCACGCCGGCGAGCTCCCACGCCGGCGAGTTCCCACGCCGGCGAGCTCGACGGCCGCGCTGCGGGCTGGCGCTACAGGCTCCACAGCATGAGGAGCGCCGCGGCGGCGGCGATACTGAGCAGAGCGGTGAGCCCGATCGCCCTGACGCGGGCGCGTCGACGGTGCGTTACCCACCGGGCCAGTGCGCGCTCCTCCCATCCCGCAGATGGTGCGACGTCCGGGAGGTTCCGGATCCGGGCGAACAGGCTCGCCAGCATCGAGCCGATCGATCAGGTCGTCAGGGTCGGGAGGCGTGGTCTGCATGCTCGGGAGACGACGGCCGGGAGAGAACCGAACAGACCCCCGGTCAAGATCGGTGCCACGAGTGTCACCGCCGGCGAGCGTGGGTACCAGGACCACCGGGATCGCCGGTCACCAGGGACCCACCCGGTGGCCTGGGGGCGGTTCTTCGCCTGCGCCCACTGACGCCCGGATGGGGCGTCCCGCGTTCGTCGACGGTGGACGCCCCCGCTCGGGGTCTGTGCTCGCACACAGGATGCCAGAGGTCGCCGGTGCCGTCGAGGGCGAGCTCGCTGCGCTCGGCGCCTGCGGCGCCCCTTGACTGCCCCGGCGGACCTCCGGCGAGTGGCCAGTAGGTGGGTCCGTGGTCCCCGGTGATCCCGGTGGAAGTGGTCCCCATCCTGGCCGGTGGTGACACCACGAGGCCGCGGCGCGGCGCACCAGTTTGACGTGCGGGCCTCGGCCGTCGGCGCGGACAGCACGGCGGCGATCGGCGCGCACTCGAGGGCCGCCGCCCGCGACGCAGCGCCGGTGCCCCGTATAGACTGTTCGCGTGGCTCCATTGAAGCACGTTGGCCCCATTGAAGCGGGGGGGACGTCTACGGCCGCGGTCAATGCCAAGGCGAACAGGACTGCAAAGGTCCGAGCAAAGCGCATCGCGGCAGGTCGGTGTTCCGTCTGCCTGAAGGCGAAGGCGACGAAGGGCCGCCCCACCTGCGCCAAGTGCAGGCGCGCGATCGCCACCTACAGTAAGGAGCGCTACGAGAAGCTGCGTGCAAAAAGGCGATGTGTTCGGTGCAAACGGCCGAGCGCGACGTACCTGTGCGAGGAGGAATGTGCACCGCAACGACGTCAGCGCCGCCGAGGGGAAGTCAAGGCTAGCGCAACGCGCGCCACGCCGACGATGATCGCAACCGGCCCTTTGCCGCCATCTGTTCGGCGTACGGTTGCTGATCGCGCGCTCCAGCTTCCGGAGACGGAGCGCGCTGCGTTGCTCGCACGCTTGCTCGACAGCCTCGACCTTCCATCAGCGAGGAAATAGGCCGACGTCGAGCGCGCTCGGCCGCGGCGGCGATCCGCGACCCCGAGGCAGCTCGTCGTCAGCAGGAAGACCGCGCGGGCTGGGAACGCTTCAATGGGGCCTGCTCCCGAGAGAGCAGGAAGACTGCGCGGGCTAGGAACGCTTCAATGGGGCCTGCTCCCGAGAGAGCAGGAAGACTGCGCGGGCTAGGAACGCTTCAATGGGGCCTACTCCCGAGAGAGCAGGAAGCAGGAACAGCGAGGGAGGCAGGAAGAAATCAAGCGTACTTCAATGGCCATCGTAAGACGCCGGAGCGCGCGGAGTCGAACAAAAATGAAGGCGACGGGACCGCGGGGCATCCGACAAGAATCAGCGCGACCCGGGATCCGGGGTGGCAGCGGCAGCGGTGTGAAAATTTACGGTAAGGCCCGACCGGTTGCTCGCGACCGCGACGCAAACCGTCGACACGGCCGACTCGCAGCCAAAGCTCAAGCTTGCTCAGTCTCGCCCGCTCGTCGCCCAAGCCGCCGGCGAGCGGAGGGGCGGGCTATCCCTACGCGATGAGCGCTTCGACGGCGTTCAGTCCCACGAGCATCGGAACGTATCGAAGCGGAATGTCCGCGGCCAACGTGTGCCGCGGATCGGAGCAGAGAACGTAACGGGACCACTGCCAAGGGTTCGGGACGCTGTCGTAGTAGCGGTAGGGGAAGAACGTTACGTCGACCACATGCATGTCTGCAAACGTCAGCCACACGTGGCAGGGGTAGGTTTCACTGGTGCCGCGACGCTCGCCGCGCATCTCCTGCCGGAGTTGCGGGTACGCGGTGCCGTACTCGCGTTGTCCATCGACCTCGACGTCTCCGATCGTGAGGACGCATGGCCCGCGCCAGTGGTGTCGGTTCGCGAAGATCGACAGGTGGATCTCGGCGCAGTGGAGCCGGATCTCCAGCGAATCCCAGACGCTGAACTCTCTCGAGTCCAAGGCCCGCCCGATGGTTGGCAGCGCATCGTACGCCGACCCGGCCACATCTCCCGTCGGGTCGGCGAACGCCGGTCCCATCTGGACGCCCCAGCGTCGAGATTTCTCTTCCGCCTCGCGGAAGAGATCGGTGTAGCCATCGTGATGCACCGAGCCCTTGTCATATACAACCTTGGTCGTCGGCGATCCAGCGACTACGCTGAGGGCCCGGCGGTGCTCGGCCGGTCCCCGCTCGGCCGAGCTCGCGGTCGCCACGGCGCTCGCCTCCGACCGGCGGCTCACGAACGCCGACGCCGCCGGCGTCCGCCGCGCGGTCCTAGTCGAGCTCGCTGACCTCGCGGTCGCCAGCGCCGCGGTCGCCAGCGCCGCCGTTGCGAGCTGACCTCGCGGTCGCCATCGTCGCCGTCGCGAGCGCCGGCGTCCGCGAGGGCTCGGCCGCGGCGGCGACCTGGGCCGCGGCGGCGACCTGGGCCCCGGGTGACCTGGGCCGCGGCAGCGACCTGGGCCGCGGCGGCGACGATGGCGACGGCCGAGCTCGCCGACCAGGGCGAGGATCTCGAGCTCGGCGATCCTACGGGGGCAGTGCCTTGCAAATCTGAACGAATTCCTTCCGGAGATCACGCTTCTCTTGCTCGACGAGGGATCGTCCGCAGCTCGCCCGGCCCGAGGAGAGAAGCTGGCGGTCGATGTCATTCGGGACGTTTGGAGAGAACTTCAACACACGCTCCACGTCGGGTTTCGATAGTGCCGCTGCGCACGTCCGAGCAACAAGCGTGATGTTGAGAGGAGCGGGAGCGGGCGTGCCGATCGCAGCAGGTGAAGGAGTCGCTCCGGTGGCGGACACAGCAGCGGCAGGAGGTGCCATCACCACGGGCACGGGAACGGGAACGGGAACGGGAACGATCGGCATTACGGGCACCAAAAAGAGAAACGCGTCGACCTCTGCCTTAGTTACCTCGCGCAGCGTGTCCGCCTCCTGGCGAAGAAGCATTGACTGATTCGTCGTCGCGGTCTCCAGCCCGACCAGGTGCACACGGACTCCGAGCTCCTGCGCTTGCTGCACTCCCACTCGGATGTCCTCGTCCCCGGTAACAAGAACGGCATCCGCCATCGCGCGGTTGCGCGACAACGAGATGAGGTCCGTCACGATGAGAGAGTCAACGCCTTTCTGTTCCCCGTGCGAGTTGACGATGCCGAGCCGAATCTTGACGTTGTGACGAAACGCCAACGAGTTGTGCACCGGGGTCGGCCCGGCGTTCGTACCGTCGTACCAGTAGATCCGCAGCAGGGGCAGGTTCGCGCAGGCACCGGCGACCTTCTCGAAAAAGTCCACGGCTGCAGCTTCGTCGAGCCTCGTACGGCTACGGGGAAGCGGTCTCGCGCCAGGTCTCGCGCCGGAGACCAAGATCGAACCCTGGGCAAACAGGTACCCGGCGTCGATGAAGACAGCCACCCTATCCATGAAGCCCTCCGAAAAAGTAACAAGGGGCCGAAAGGCCCCATGTAGACGCTGCCCCATTCAACATGTAGTTCGGGGAAGCGCATCCACATCTTGGGGCCGGCACCCGCAAAGTCAACCCGTGCGGCAACGCCAACGTGGCAACACCAACAATGTCGCCCATTTGCCGCGCCGGTAATCGACGCGCGCCATCCGGTGCGCGCGCCGGCCCCGTCCGGTGCGCGCGCCGGATGGCGCGCCGCGGCCGAGCTCGCGCCAGGTCGCCGGCAATCACGCCGCGGCCGAGCTCGCGCACCAGGTCGCCGGCGATCACGCCCGCGGCCGAGCTCGCGCACCAGGTCGCCGGCGATCGCGGACGGATGCCAATTGATGCGCGCGGACGGGCCGGTCAGCCTGCCACGGCAACCCGCACCGCGAACCACCCCCGCTGACCTTGCTGCTCGTCGTAGTCGACGACCTGGCCGGCGACGAGCGTGCGAAAGCCCTCGCAGGCGATCGCCGAGTAGTGCACGAACACCTCCCGGCCATCGTCGCCCACGACGAAGCCGTAGCCCTTGGCGTCGTTGAACCACCGGACGGTGCCGCGCTGCACGTTCGTGATTACCCGACGACGCGCTCGAGGTCGACGACGAGCCGCCCATCGCCCTCGACGTCGACACCGCGCAAGGCGTGCAGCGTCGCACCGTCGTAGGTGAACCAGACCGCGCAGCCGGACCGATGCTCGCGGAGCCATGCTGGCGGGTTCGCGTCGCCGATGCGCAGGAACACGTAGGGCTTGCCGTCGAGCCATAGCTCGGGCGCTCGATCGTGCGTCGCCGCGTCGAGCGCAGCCGCCACCGGGCCGCGGTGACGGATCCGCTCGGCGGGCACGTAGTCCGGTGCCCAGAGCAGGAACGTCGGCGCAGCGACCTTGACGCGCTCGCCGCGCACGAGCGCGTGGAACCGCGGATCGGTCTCGGCGATCGCGTAGAGCTCGAAGCGCGCCGGCGTGACCGGCACGAAACCGCCGGCCGCACGCGACCACAACCAGGCGCCCGCCGGCGAGGTGGGGCCGGGGGTCAATGTCGGGGCATCTGCCTGCATGGTCGCAGGCTACGCGCGGGGGATGACATCGCCTGCCGCCCGGTCCTGGTCGAGCGCCACGCCGGCGAGCTCGGCGGCGATAGGCGAGCGGTGCTGGTCGAGCTCCCTCGCCGGCGAGCTCGAGATCCTGGCCGGCGCGATGCGCGGCGAGGTCGAGCGCATGCTCGGGAGGACGACGGCCGGAGGAGAAATCGAACAGACCCCCGGTCAAGATCGCGGTGCCGCGAACGAGGCCGCGGCGCGGCGCCCGCCAGGAAGGCGCCCGGTCGAGCCCAGATCCCACACGAAAGTGAGGGTCCGGAATCCGGATCACGTCGCGGTTGACATAAGGCAGGTTCTGCGGCGTAACTATTTGTTATCGTTAATGAATATTTGAGAGACCGTACGCCAACACGCGGCGGATCGCAAGTGGGTCGTACGACCCGAACACACTTCGTCCCGTGCCTACGCCTCGTCCGTGCTTTGAGGGCGCCGCGAGCCCGACTCGAGCACGCGCGTGATGCGGGCCGGCGGGAGTCGTTTCAGTTCTCCACGTAAAGCCCTGGCTACTCGCTCTTGTCGCCGCACTGCTGGACGAGCTCGCACCCCGCCGCAGGCGCCGAGCTCGACAGGACCGACGGCGGCGACGCCTACGGGGTCATCACGAGCCCGGATTCCAGGAACACGATTTCCCCGTCGCGCGCGAGTTCCTCCAACCGCTGGCGGGTCGTCGCCCTCGACGCAGGTGTGTCCGGAAGTCGGAGCTCCTGCCGGATCACGCTCTCTGACCGGGCGCCGACGGATGTGCGGAGGTACGTCTTGATCTGGTCGCGTTGCTGCTCAGCTGTCACGGCACAAGCATAGGTCAGCGCGCGACGCGCGTGGGTTCGTCGCTCGAGCTCGGCCCGGAGGTCGCTGCCGAGCGCTCACCGAGTTCCAAGCTCGCGCGTTGGCCGCTCGTGTGCGGCGCGGTGCTGGCGATCACGGAGCTCAAGCTCGGAGCTCGAGCTCGGGGCTGGCGACTGGTCGAATGGGGCACGGGACCGTGCAACGCGCGTGAACCTCGACTGCGCGCTGCGGCTGGCTCAGATGCCCCGTCCCGTTGCGCGCGCCATCTCGATATCTATACCAAGCTTCTCCCCGGGTTCGACCTGTAGCGTCTGCGCGCCTCTCCCTTTGATGACCCAACCTGCGTCGACGAGGATCTGGGGCAGCAGCCGAGCTGAGGTTCCATCTCGCAGCTCAAGCTCCTCGTCGAGGTCTCGAAACTTGACCGGCGAGTAGAGTGCGCAATGACCAGCGAATGCGTCGTATGCGGCGATCATCTGATCCCTTACCCAATTGTCGAGCAGGTTCTTCGCGTCGCCTTCGTCATACGTTCCATCATCAGCCGCGAGCAGCTCGGGCGCGATGCGGAGCCACACCGGGCTCAGTTGGAACGACTGCACGTTGTGAGGTTCATCCTTCCACGGCCCCATCACTAGGCAGTCGAGCCGCCCGGCGGCGACGACCGCGCCGTAGGAGAAGCGCGGGGTCTCGTGTTTGCGCGAGAGCATCGCGGTGCACGGCACGCGCGCCTCCTCGCGTGCATCGACGTCGAACTGGTTCGGGCTGTCGATCTCGTAAATAACGCGCAACTCACCGTCGACGATCTCGACTGCGCCCTTGAGCTTCGCGAGCTGGATCTTGAAATCGGCGCGGTTCGCGATGCGGAACACGAGCGACGCGCGGTCCTCCTCGTTGATGCCGGCACCATCGAAGCCCGACTCTGCGGGGGCGGAGTGGAGGGCGATACTCAGAGCCTTCGTCGGGGGATAGCTTGCGGCCTCGGCCAGCACGCGCTCGACCGCTCGCCGGGCGATCTCCTGGTTCTTACCCTTGCCGAGCCACGCGCCGATTTCGTCGACGTATCGCTTCGCGCGCGAGACGATCACGTCGGCCGCAAGTTTCGAGCCCTGCTTCAACGCTTCCTGCAGCAGCTCAGTCTCGATGTCTCCCAGCACGCCGCTATTCTATTCTAGATCGCAGCTCTGACCAGGGCGAGGATCGCCAAGGGCCGAGGGGTCGCCGACCTGGTCGCCGTCGGGAACCGCCGTGGCCGCCGAGCTCGAGCACGGGGTCGGCGGCGGGCGCGGCGGCGGCGGATCGCCGAGCGCGAGGGCTCGCCGACCTAGTCGACGAGGGGAGCCACCGTAGCCCGATCTCGAGTTCGGCGACCAGCTCGCCGCGATCCGCGAGTTCGGCGACCAGCTCGCCGCGAGCTCGCCGTACTCTCCTGGCCTACTTCGTGTGCTCGCGTTGCTCGTTCCGGAGCAACCCGCCGAGTTCATCAGCGCGTACTCGAAGTTCCTCGATGCGGGCGGTCTGATGCACTCTATCAACCGCGCGATCGACGAGCTACCGCAGGACACGTACCGCGTTGCAAAGCAGCTTGGCGCAGACGATGAGGCAGCGCAGACAGCAGCCGCACAGGCCGTCGTCCCCGAGCTCCGAGAGCGCGGCCGCCGCGGGCTTGAAGATTTTGCGGCGTCGTCGTCAGACGCCAACACCAAAGGTGCAAAGGTGTTGCACTACTGATTATCGACGACGATGACGTGCGTCGACAGAAAATTCTCGTGCTTGCGAACGCGCAGTTGACTCCACCGCAATCGAAAGACGACTACGCTCGTTTTCACAACGACCTCGTCAGGCTGCGGGCAGTTCTCGATGAAGTTACAGCGTCGCTCGGCGGTGTCTTCTCCCCCGACCGCTGGCACCAGGAAGTGGCCGAACGGCGAAAGCGAATCGCAGCCGAACCACAACGCGCTTTGCCACCGGCGAGCACAAACGCGGGCGCGTTGCCCGAGCGCACGTCGTCAGGCAACCTCGAGAAGAACACGTAACGCTCTCCCATAACCACACGACATCCGCTACGGCCGATGACCAAGTCGGTCGGTCGTGCTCGACCAGGGCGCGAACGCCCAGCACGCTGAGCTCGCGCTCGAACCAGTCGCCACCACTGCAACGGCGCGCTGGGTGCTCGATCCACCTCGCGCCCCTGGCTCCCGGTCTCGCGCCCGCGGTGGATCCAGCTCGCGCCCGCGCTGCATCCACCTACCCGGGTGGCTCCGGATCCCGCCGCCCCCGCTCGGGTCGCTGCATGAGCCACTGGCTCCGGATCCCGCCGCGAGTGGATCCCATGGGAATGGTTCGGTTCGTAGCCGAGCAATTTGCAATTTCGGGGGGCATTGTCACAAGGCTTGTGACAAGGGTTGAGATGACGCGCCGGGCGGCGACCGAGGTCGGCGCGGCCGAGCTCGCGCACCAGGTCGGCGCGGCCGAGCTCGCGCACCGGCGCGGAGCTCGCGCACCAGGTCGGCGCGGCCGAGCTCGCGCACCAGGTCGGCGCGGCCGAGCTCGCGCACCAGGTCGGCGCGGCCGAGCTCGCGCACCAGGTCGGCGCGGCCGAGCTCGCGCACCAGGTCGGCGCGGCCGAGCTCGCGCACCAGGTCGGCGCGGCCGAGCTCGCGCACCAGGTCGGCGCGGCCGAGCTCGCGCACCAGGTCG
>Ga0302323_100000997_pt1 | contig 22913 bp, 16 predicted proteins | sample Fen_T0_3_FD_201950 | JGI IMG/M metagenome (GOLD analysis project Ga0302323, IMG submission 201950) | Peat permafrost microbial communities from Stordalen Mire near Abisko, Sweden - Fen_T0_3 | ecosystem: Environmental > Terrestrial > Soil > Wetlands > Permafrost | place: Sweden: Abisko... | reverse complement strand
ACGGTGTCCTGCACCAAGTCGAGCCCCAGCCCACGCCCGGCCAGCAGATCGGCTCGATGATGCGTAGTCAGTCCGGGCAGGAACAGCAGCGCGAGCAGATCGTCTTCGGCCGCGCGATCGGCCGCGCTGCGCGTAACGGCGCCCGCCGCCACAGCCAATTCGCGGATGCGCGCCACGTCCGCGCCGCGGCCATCGTCGGCTACGGTGATGCGCAGCCATTCGCCGATTTGCTCGGCAGATAGCGTGACCCTTCCGAGTGGCGGCTTGCCCGCATGGGCTCGCTCTGTGGGCGATTCCAAGCCGTGGACCAGTGAATTTTTCGCCAGTTGCAGCACGGTATCGAACAATCGCTCGACGATTCGGCGGTCGATGGGCACGTCGGGCCCGACGATCTCGACCGCAATCGCTCTGCCTTCGCGCTCTGCATCACGAAGCGTTGCGCGCTTCACGCTTTCGAACAAGGAGTGCAGTGATGCTCGGCGCAGCGCGCTCAATTCACTCCTCATCTCAGCGCTGCGCGCGCGCAAGAACTCGGCGTTCCGTCGGAACACGCCCGCGCCACGCTCGGCGTTGGTAGCGCTGGTGAGCAATTGCGCACTCGCCAGTTCGATGCGCAAGAGGCCGCTTGCGTGACCCTCGGCAGTATCGAGCGCGCGGCGCGCCTCACTCAAGCCGACGCTGGTCGCGCGTAGCCGGGTCGCCAACTGACGCGCCAAATCTCCGCTGCGCAGGAGCTCGTCGTGGACCAGGTCGATGCGCTCGAGCCGTTCGCTGAACGAGTCGAGGGTGCTTACCGGCACCTTGAGTGAAGCCTCGGTGCTCAGCTGAAATTCGCCGTGGGGCGGACGGCTGGGTGGGTGGCTTCGGCTGCGACTGGCCAACCGTAGCTCGGGCGGAAACTCTGGCGCTGGCTCCAGCGCACGGCGCTGCGCGAGCGCGCGCAGGATTTCGAGGCCGCGCGCTTGATCGTCGAGTAGCAGCGTGAAGAGTGCGCGGTGACGCGCGAGATCGACCAATGCATCGACCGCGTATGCGGCTTCGCGCGGCACTCGGCGCAGCGCCGCTTCGAGCCCATGGCAATACCAAGCCGTCACGTCGTCCCCCAAGGCAGCGGCCGCGCCCTTCATGGCGTGCACGCCGCGCTGCGCGCGCTCCAGCCCGGCTAGCGCATCGCCAGTACTGGCGAGGACACTGTCTAGCTCGCCGAGCCGATCGCGGATCGCGGCGTAGTACTGAGCGCGGTACTTGGAATCGATCCGCGAAGGTCCGAGGAAGGGCGGTGGTTCCGGCCAAACACTGGCAAATGGCGGCAAGTCCTGGCTCAAGCGCGCGAGCGCGTGTTCCAACATCAGCCGAGTGTCGGCGAGTGCACCAGGCAGCTGCGCTTGCACGCGCTGGGCGCACTGCGCGATCACCAGGGAGAGTTCGGTGTGCCCGGCCATTCCTGCCGATCCTTTGAGCGAGTGCAGTGTGGCGCGCAGCTCGACCTCGGGCGTATTCGGATCGCCGAGCAGGCGCGCGCGACGCGCGATCTCGCCTGCCAACAAGCGGCCGAGCTCGTGCGCCGATTCGCTCACCGTGGCGGATCCTGGCTGGCTGGTATCAACGCTAGAAGCGGGCTCAAGAGCTCACGCAACGCGTCCACGCCCAGCGGCGCGCGTTGTCTCAGCTCGAGCAGCGAATCTGCGGCCGTTCGTACGTGTACGGCGGCTTCGGCCAAGGCCCGGGCCAGTTCCGGATCGCCGCCGAAAAGCTGGCCGAAATCCGTGCGCAGTTCGTGCAGTAGCGCGTTGGTCAGTTGGCTCTGTTCTTCAGCCCGAGCGAGTGCAGTGCCAGTTTGGCGTGCGCTTTCGCTGAGGTGCGAGAGCTCTGCCAAACAGCGATCACGGTCGCGCTCGACTTCGGCCAAGAGCGCGCCGTGCTCCTCCAGTGCGTCGAGTGCGCGCGCAAGCAAGTTCCTCTGTTCGTCACTCATTACCACCAAGGCTTTGCCGAGCGGTTCACCGAGCCGCGCACCCTCGAGCCCAGCATTGAGTGCCGAGAGCTTGGCGCGGTCCACTGACTCGCGCAAAACTTGCAGACTGTTCCTGATGTCGCGACTGCGCGCTGCCAGCTTTTGTGCCGATTCTTGCACTACTTCCAGTTCGCTGCGTTGTTTGCTGTGCCCGGCGCCGGCTGCTCGTTGCTCACTGATTGCGCGAGTGGCCGCGGCCTTCGTCGCCTCGAGCGCGGCGAATAGCCGCGCGCTTTGTAGGGCCGAAGCGGGGCTCGGCCTGGATTCGGGGTCATTCATGGTGCGTCTTCCTGCGCTGATGGGCGGTCGCTTTGAAATTGTCTCAATGCGTCGCTCAAATCGAGGGCGGGCACGCTCACACCATCGACGCTGACGCCCGATTCGCTCGCCGGCCAGAAACCGACGCGCTCCGCGCACAGACCCGAGAGTGCCACGGCCTGGCCTTCGAACTCACACACGAGCAGCTCAGTGCTCGGTTCGCCGAGCGCTAGGACCGCCACGACTTCCCCGCCTACCAGCGCCATTTGCGCAGGATCCCAGGGTATTTTAGACAGGCGCGGCAGTGGTAAGAGCGAGCGCGCGACGCTTGCGGGCAGAAAAAGTAGCTCTCGCCCGCGTCGCACCAGGAGCCCTGCGCGCTGGGCCATCGACTACGCGGCCCGGCGCCGCACCAGGCGTGAGTTGAGGAACTGGTACAAGATCTTGCACGTCTCGAACGAACTTCCGCCGGTCAGATCGACGATCTCCCGGATCGAGCGTTGCCCGTCGATGGCGCCGAGCACGGAGCGCTCTTGGCGCGTGAGGTTCGCGTCCTGCCCCAAGCGCTCGATCGCCACCGTGTCGTGATACAGCACTTCGTCGAAATCGAAGCTACCCTCGATCAGGCGCCACTCATCCACGCGTCGGAAGCCTTCCATCACCAGGCCTCCGGTTTCGATGCCCAACGCCGCCTTGCTTGCGGCGGCGTTATCGACGTCTACGGTGAAAGTAAAACGGCCGATCTTCCAACGCACGACTTCGTACACCAGCTCGTGTGTCTGGCGCACCAGCGCACGCCGGACTTGGTCCTCGTTGGCCATGCCCAGTTGGATCAGGAGCTCGCCGAGCAAACGCTTGGAGCCCGCGCGGTTGTCGAGCACTGTTTGCAGCTCATCGCGGGTGATCGTGCCGTCTTCGACCAAGTAGCGGCCGATGCGAAACTCGACACGCAGACCACGCGAAGCCGCAAATTCGAGTCGCCCCGACTTCACGTACAGCGCGATTTCACTCTGGCGCGTGAAAATGCTGAGGACGCCGGTTTGACGCTGCAAATCCAAGAGCTGGAGCACCTCGGCGATCGAGATCACCGAAATGTCACCAGACAGCGCGTCGCGCGTGTTCTCACCCATGGTGAGCATCTTGAGCAGCGTCGACAGCGCGCCCATGTTGTCGGGCGTGATGGAGCGCTGCAGCGCTACGTTGACGGCTTCGGTGATCGCCGGTGAAAGTTCGGGGATCTTGGCGAATTCAGGGGCAGCGACTTGGCTCAGCGAGAGGCCGAACTCGTGGGCCGCCTGCACCCGGCGCAGCCCCGGATCGTCGCTGAAGCTGGAGCGGCTGGGCCGGAAGTTCTCGACGTTCGACGAGTCGTCTTCCTCCGGCATGGCGGCGGCCTCCGGGACTGGTCGGCCACGACCCTCGGTGTGCTTTTTGAGCGCGCCTTCCACCACCGCGATCAAGCCGCGCGCGTCGAAGGGCTTGGTGATCGCGTCGATAGCGCCCGTCTGCTGCACGAATTGACCGCGGATCTTGTCGCCCTTGGCGCTCATCAGCACCACGGGCAGATTCTTCAAGTTCGGGTCCGCGCGTAGTTCACGACAGAATTGGTAGCCGTTCATACGCGGCATCACGAAGTCGAGCAGCACCAGATCGACGACCTCGGTACCCAGGATTTCGAGCGCTTCCTGGCCGTCCCCGGCGAGCAGCGGCTGGTACGAGCGTGCTTCCAGGATAGAGCCCACGACTTTGCGGATCGTGGGGCTGTCGTCGACAACCAGAATGCGTGCGCTCATCGTAAGTTTCTCATCAGTTTCGCCGACAACCCAAGCTCAGTCGAGGATGGATAATGGCGGCGCGGAAGCCCGCTCAAGGACGGGGCAAAAAGGCGCGCTCTGACGAGAAAGGCGCCCCCCTGGTCGTGGGGATTGTGAGGGCTCAGCCTTCGCCGACCGTGCGGATTCGGAGTTCGGCGAGTTGGTTTGGACCCACCAACCCGGGAGCGTTACTCATCAGGTCGGTGCCCTTTTGCGTCTTGGGGAACGCGATCACGTCGCGGATGCTCTCCGTGCCCGCGAGCAACATGGCGATGCGATCCATGCCGAGGGCGATACCACCGTGCGGCGGCGCGCCGAAGCGCAGCGCGGACAACAAGAAGCCGAACTTTTCTTGGGCCTCGTCGTCCTTGATGCCGAGCGCGGCGAACACGCGCTTCTGCACTTCGGGGTCATGCAAGCGAATCGAACCGCCGGCAATTTCGAAGCCGTTCAGCACCAGGTCGTAGCGGTAGCACTGCACCTTGCCCGGATCCTTCTCGATCAAATCCACGTGGTCGTCGTGCGGCCGGGTGAAGGCGTGGTGCGCGGCAGCCCAAGTCTTGTGTTCGTCGTCGTATTCGAACAGCGGCGGTTCGACCACCCACAAGAAATTCCACACGCCGCCATGGCCGACTTCCGGGATTAACCCGAGCTTCTTGGCGATGTGCACACGCAAGTTGGCCAGCACCATGTGCACGAGCGAGGTCTTGCCGAACTGGAAGAGCAGCAGATCGCCTTCTTTTGCGCCGGTTGCTGCGTTGATCGAAAGCACCATCTCCTTGCTGACGGTCTTCGAAAGTGGCGACTGCACCCAAGTGCCGTCCGGACCGACTTTTGCGCGAGCCAAGCCGCCCGCGCCCATGCCTTTCGCAAGCTGCTCCAGCTTCTCTTGGTCGGTGCGCGAGAGCGATGCGTTGGCCGGCACGACCATGGCCTTGACGATTTCGGCCGGCAGATCACTGCGATACGCGCCGCTCTTGAACTTCTCGGCGATAGGCGTCCAAAACGGAATCCCGCCGCCGTTGTGCTCGATCACCTGCGCGGTGATGTCGAAGTGACGTAGATCGAAGCGCAGGTCCGGCTTGTCGTTGCCGTACTTTTCCATCGATTCTTCGAACTTCAGGCGCGGGAAATGGCCGCTCGGGAAGAACTCGTGCAAATCGATGCCGAGCGCGGCCTTCCAGATCGTGAAAACTAGGCCTTCAACCAGGTTGAACAGGTCATCCTGGTTGATGAAGCTGAGCTCGATGTCGATCTGAGTGAACTCGGGCTGGCGGTCGATGCGCAAATCTTCATCCCGGAAACAGCGCACGATTTGGAAATAGCGATCGAAGCCGGCGACCATGAACAGCTGCTTGAACAGCTGCGGGCTCTCGGCGAGCGCATAGAATTTGGAAGCGTGCAGGCGCGAAGGGACGAGGAAGTTACGCGCACCGCCCGGCGTGTATTTGACTAGGAACGGCGTCTCGATTTCCATGCAGCCTTGGCCCGACAAGTAGTTGCGCGTGGCCAGATTGATGTTGTGACGCATGCGCAGGGCTCGCTGCAGCGGCTGACGACGCAGATCCAGGTAGCGATGTTCGAGTCGCACTTCTTCGCGCGTGTCGATCGAATCCTCCAAGCCAAAGGGAGGCGTTTCGGACTTGTTGAACACGAACGCCTCGAGCACGGCGATTTCGATTTCGCCAGTCGGGATGTTGGCGTTGGCCGCACTGACGAGCTTGCCTTCCTTTTTGCTGAACTGCTCGCCGCGTGAGCGCACCGTGCCCCGAATGCCGACCACCCACTCGGGGCGTAGAGCATTGGCCACGTCGTGCGCTTCCTTCGAAGCGTCAGCGTCGAACACGATTTGAGTCACGCCGCCGCGATCACGCAGATCGACGAACACGAGCGAGCCATGATCGCGACGAATTGCGACCCAGCCGAAGAGGATCACCTCTTTGCCGATGTCCGAAGCGCGCAGGGCGCCACAGTCGTGAGTGCGTTTCAGCTCGTCGATGAATCGTGCCACTTCGGTTTCCTTTGCGCCCCGGTCCAAAGACCGACGGGGCAGCCGTTCTAGCGCAAAACGTCCAGCGCAGCGCGCATTGGGGCCGGCTTTTGCTGCCCACAATCTCGGCCCCAGCCGACAAACCCGGAAAACTAGGCCGAAAGCCGGGCTCTGTGGCACCGAGAGCGGGTGACAGGAGAAAGCTGCTCGTCCGCTCCGCCGCCTCGACTTTCGGCTCCGCCGCCTCGACATTGGCTCGATGCCTGGTTTGCGCAGGCGGCATTCGTGATCCCGCTGATGGTGACCGTGTTCCGCGCCAGCGCCTCGCCGGTGTGGCGGGACGATTTGCCGATCGTGCGTGCACTCGGGCTGCTGCCGGCCGGGACCGAGGGCCGGGTGACGACGGTGTTCGTCGAGTTGCTCTCGCTGCTGCCGATCGGCGGGCGATGGTTGCGAGCGTCGTGGGTGGGCGCTCTGTCGCTCGCGCTGTGTTCCTATTTGATTTACGTGCTCGGGCGGCGCGTACTCGAGCGCGCGGTGCACACGCCGCGGCTCACGCCGTCCCTTGCGCTGGCGGGTGCGTTGACCGCGACCTTGGCGCAGAGCTTTCAGTTGGAGGGCACGGTTGCAGGTGGCGCGCCGATGGCTACGGCTTTGGTCTTGGCCGGGCTGTTGCTCGGCTTCGAGACCGTAAAGCGCAAGGATGCGCGCCTGTCGCTCGCACTCGGTGCGCTGGTGGGCCTCGCGCTCTCGGAGGCGCACGCCGCGGCGCTCGTGCTGCTGCTCGCGCTGCTGGTGCAAGGGGCCACGCATCGCTCTCTGCCGCGGGTACGCGCGGTGCTCGGATTCGTCGCCGGGAGTGCCTTTTTTTGGGCATTTGCGCTGCTTCCGATGCTGGTGCGCCCACTCGCATTGCATGGCGGCCTCGACTTTGGACACGGCCTCGAAGCCTCGAGCCTGGCGTTGATCGACGCCTCTGGCGTGCGCACCACCGCGCTCAGCGCGTGGCTCACCGACGTAGGGGTGATCTCGTTCGGGCTCGCGGTCGGCGGCTCGATCATCGGATCGCTGCGTGCGTCGACGCGCCCTTCGATGATGCCGCTACTGGCGCTCGTGCTCGGCGACTTGGCGATCCCCGTGAGCCGCGTGGGCGTGCTTACACCGGATGCCTTCGGCTCGCTACGCTTGCTCGCGATCGCGACACTTGCGGTGTGCGCGGCGCTTGCAGTGCAGACCGGCGCCGTCGCTCTGACCCGAGCGCGCATCCCGTTTGCGCGGCCGGCCAGTGTGCTGCTCGTGGCGTTCGACTTCACGCTGGTTTTCGTGGGTGCGGAAGACTCGGCGTTCGCGGCCGATCGGCGCTCCGAGGCAGCGGCCGAGGTCTGGACCGATCGCGCCTTGGCCAGTGTGCCCACCGACGGCCTACTGTTACTGCGTTCGGAAGCGGTCGCTTGGCGGCTGTTGGCGGCGCGCATCGTGCGCGGTCAGCGGCCGGATATCGTGGTCGTGCCCATGCCGTTGCTCGAACGGGGTAATGTGCGCGCGCGCTTGCTGCGCACCGAGCCCGCGCTCGCGCCGCTGATCCGCGAGGTCGCACTCAGCGGTCGCCCCAGCGAGTACGCGCTCTCCACCTTGGCCGACGCTCGGCCGTTGTTCGTCGAGTTCGACCCCAGCTTCGATCACGCGCAGCTCGAACACCTGGTTCCGCAGGCATTTTTCATGCGTTTTGCGCCAGAGCCGCTGGGTCGTTCCGATCGCGTCGCAGGATTGCAGCAGGGCTTGTCCGAGTTTCGGAACGTGCTCGCCGAGACCGAGCGCGACGGCCAGCGGGACGCCGCCACGCGAAGCGTGCTGATGGCCGAAACACGTGGTCAGGCGCTGGTCGCCGCCGGGCTCAACGACCGCCAAAACCTGGCCGGCATTTTGGCGATCGCGCACGGTCTCGATCCGGAGGATGCGTTGGCGTGCGAGATAGTCGCGCAGCTCAAGGCCAAGCCGCGTGGCGAACTGAGCTTGGCCAAGCTACTCCCCGAAACCACCACCCGGCCACGCTGATCTAAAACACGAGCAAAAAGGCCGGAAACAGGCTAGGTTCCTCCAATGAGTCGCTGGTGCGGTGTGGGCTGCGGGTTTGCTGCTTTGGCGGTATGGGTGGTGGCGTGCGCTGGGTCGCCGCAGAACGCGGAGGCGCCTGCAGCGGTGCCCGCAGCGATTGACCGTCCGAGCAAAGTTCCCGCGCCGGCGAGTGAAGTGCTACCCACCACGGACACGCGAGAGAATCCACCGGCCTCAACAGCTTCCGCGCCGCCGCCAGCGCCCGCTGTGCCGATCCTGTCGATTTGTTCGGCCAAGTGCGACAAGCTGGTGAGTAAGTGCGGCACACCCGCGGTCGAGAGCTGCCGCCTCAATTGCGGCAAGTACGAGCCGCCGCCGGCGGGCTGCGGAGATCAAGTTCGCGCCGCGCTGGAGTGCGCGCGCGACGCGCGCGACCTCACCTGCGCGAACGTCGCGCCCGAAAGTTGCGCCCGCAAATTCCGCGAAATTGCCTCGTGCGCCGCGGGCGAAAGGGCGCAGCCGGCGGAGAAAGCGCCGGCCGGCTTGCCCGAAGGTTGGGAGCAAGTGACTGACTCGGCGAACGGTTTCACGCTGGCGATGCCGGTTGGTTCCGTAGTCAAGGCCGGCCCCGAAGGCCCGGTGCGTTCGGTGATGGGAGCCGACGCCACGATGTACACGGTCAGCGTGTTGCCTCTGCTAAAAGACAAGCCGGGCGAAAAGTCGTTCCTCCACTTCTTGATGAAAGTGCAAGGCCGCTGCAGCGATAAGGTGAAGCTGGACGGCTTCATCGAAAAGGCCGGTCGATCATCGATCCACTACAAGGCGCATTGCCCGGACAAGACCGATTGGAACGGCATGATCTTCACCAACGATCAGCACTTGTTCTTGCTCAGTGCCCAGGCCGCTACCGGAAAAGTGGGTATTACCGACCCATTTTTCTATCATTTCGAGTTTGCGTCTCGCTAAGCGGTCGATGCCCGGACCGTTGGTCGTCGCGCACCTCACCATCCCCGAAGCCGAGCTTCGTTGGACGGCTGTGCGAGCGTCGGGCCCCGGTGGCCAGAACGTCAACAAAGTCTCGAGCAAGATCGATCTGCGCTTCGACTTCGAGGATTGCGCAACGCTGACCGATGAGCTCAAGAGCCGGCTACGTGTGAAGGCCGCGGCACGCCTCGATGCCGAAGGGCAAATCCAAATTACGAGCCAGCTCACTCGCAACCAGTCAGACAACCTGGAAGACGCCCGCGAAAAGCTGGCCGCTCTGCTCCGCTCCGCGCTGCTCAAGCCCAAAGCCCGCCGCAAGACCAAGCCGAGCCGCGCGAAGAAGGCGAAACGCGTGGCCGAAAAACGCGTGCATGCTGCGAAGAAGCAGAGCCGCGGCCGGGTTAGCTCCGAGTAGCGTGGAGATCTGCCGTATCGTGGCTGGAGGCGGCGATCGCGATCCAGCAACGCAGCTCGCTACGCGCAATGTTGTCGACGCATCAGGCCGCTGCGGCAAGCACCCGAGGGCAAGGTCGTTGCGGGCACCGAGAGGCCCGTGAGTGTTCCCTAGCCGCGGTGGTGGGCGCTTCCGAAAGCAGGCCGTAGAGAAATTCAATCGCCAAGCCCTCAAGATCGCCAGTGTTCGGGATGCGACGAATCGAGGGGAATTTCCCGACTCGATTCTCAATTCGCGAACGGCCGCGCGCTCGGCATTGCCAGTGCGCTCGCGCCGCACGCCATGGTCTTGGCCTCTGCTGCCTCTTGCGGTCATCGCCGAACTGAATCCCGGGCGCCTTCAGCGAGCGCGCAGTGTCGCCTCGAAAAGGGCCAGCAGCGCTCGCCAATGCCGCTCACACGCAGCCTCGTCGTACACTGGGCCGTCGCTGAATACCCAGCCGTGTTTGGCCGGATACGTCTCCACGACGTGGTCGACGCCGGCCGCGCTGAGCGCGGCATCGAAGCGTTCCTTCATCTCGTCAGGGAACCACGCATCTTCGATCGCGCCCGCGACGTAGATGCGCGCTTTCATCTTGGGCGCGAGCAAATGCGGACTCTCCGGCGCGTCGGTCGCGAGCCGGCTGCCGTGGAACGACGCTGCCGCGACGATGCGATCTGGAAAAGTTCCGGCTGCGGTGATCGCCATCAGACCGCCCATGCAATAGCCGGTAATTCCAATGCCACCCGCCTTCACATCGGGCTCTGACGACAGGTAGTCGAGGAACGCGCGCGTGTCCGACATCACCTTGGCCTGCGAGATGTGGCTCGAAAATTTCTCAGCCAGTCGTTTGCGTTGCTCGGGATCGCTAAATACCGTCCGCGCGTCCATCGGCTCATATGGCCCCGAGCGATAGAATAGATCCGGCAGCAGCACGAAGTACCCGCTCCTCGCCAGCCGCGCAGCCAAGTCCAAGATGGCGGGACGAATGCCTACGCCGTCCATGAACACGAGCACAGCGGGCCAAGGGCCGCTACCCGTGGAGGGGCGAAAAACATAGCTCGGACAGCTGCCCTCAGCGGTCGTGATTTCGATCCTGCTCATGGCGGCAGCTTCCCACGCGCGAATCATCGCGCATTCGGAAAGAGCTTCCCCGCGCGCGGGTAGTCGCCTTACTTCCGGAGGCGCCCCCTCGACCTCGGCTTCGGCGGGCGTGCTTCTCGAGCAAACGCCCGACTCCGAGGTTGCGCTGACGGGCGCGCTCACCGCAGTGATCGCATTGGCCGGCGATTGCCGTTTATTACGGAAGATTTCTCGGGCTCCGGATCGCGCCTGGGCGACCGTTCTCGAGCTGTGCCGCGCCGAAGAAAGGCGTGAGTTCGGAGAGCCACCATGATTACACTACTGAACACCGCAAATGTGGGCGCACCGAGCTCCGTTTCGGGAACCAAGACCGCGCGCAATGGGGTCAGCGCTACAATTAGCAGCCCCGCAGCGCTCAGCTCGATTTCACCGCAAGCGGAATTGCTCGGCAAGCTGAGCGCGCTCAAAGACGCGGATCCAAAACAATTTCAAGCCACGCTGAGCACGATGGCGGACGAGCTGCGTGCTTCGGCCAAGCAGCAAGGCGGCGTCGCGGCGCAGCACTTGAACGGCCTCGCGGATAAGGTCTCCGAGGCGGCGAAGACCGGCGATCTCTCGCTGCTACAGCCGGACGCGAACGGGTCGAACCAGAAGCCCGGCGGCGGCCGTCCAGGTGGCGGCCCGCCGCCGGGTGGCCCGCCACCTGGCCCGCCACCTGGCGGTGGCGGTAGGCCGCCAAGTTCCGGTGGCGGCGCGAGCAAGACTTCGAGTCAAGCGCAGGGCTCGAGCGATCCCGCGGATACCAACGGCGACGGCACGGTCTCCGCGGTGGAGAAGGCAATCTATGCGCTGACGCACTCGGCGTCGTCGGGCGAAGGGACCTAACAGGGAGGGGCGTGATCGCGTCGCTCATCGACCGAGCTCGCTCCCAGGGTTTCTCGAACGAGCTAAACCGGCGTTGGCCGACGACGCCTCGTCCCCGATCACCCAGCGGGTCGAATCGATTCTCTATATTTGCAGAGGAGGAGCGGTCAATCAGCGGAGGAGGAGGGATTCGAACCCACGGTACCCTTACGAGTACGCCGGTTTTCAAAACCGGTGCCTTAAACCGCTCGGCCACTCCTCCAAGTCGCGGCAAGTGCTTGGAGATTGGCTCGATAGCATCAGAAATCGGCCGCGTCACGCGCCGGTTGCGTCAGCGCGGAACGAAGCTTTCGCCGTCGAACCGGTATTCGCGCGTGGTCAGCTGGGGTTTGTTGAAGGGTCGTTCCTCGGGGGGCGAGCCGGCGGCATTTTCACGGCAATAGTGCTGGTACTGCTCGTCCATATTGCGGGCGGTGCGCGTCGTACGGACGATCAAGCCGTTGTTCTTGGCGGCGGGGTTTTGGTTCAGTTCGAAGCTCTCAATCAGTTCTTCGGTCGTGCGTGTGCCGGGATCGGTGAGGCACGGGTCTTGGTTCGTGAATGAAAGCAGGGTTTGCTCTTTGGGCGGATCGACGGCGAAGTCGAGCACCGAGAGAGTATCGGTCGAGATCGATTGATGCGCGTCGTTGAACTCGCACACGGCGAGATCGCGGCCGTCAGGGCGGTGGTATGCCTTGCACGCTTGCGGGCGTAGGCCCGAGTGGTAACGGAGCGATCGGAATTTGTCGCCCTGCCGCTCGGCGATCAATGTGCCGCCCCAGTTCGATGAGTGCGGTTCGCAGCCGTTGAATACGGCCAAGCGTTGTTCGGCATCGGCCGCGGTAAAATGGCCGCCAATGTATAGTTCGAGCTCGAAGAAGTCTTTGCCGTCGACTGCAATGCGACCGTCCGACACCGCCGCTGGGCCCTCGAAGGGCGGGCAGCTACGGCAGCCGACGTGAATGCGGTGTGCGCCTCCGGTCTCGTAGTGCATCGCGACGTTGCACAGGTCGGATAGAAAGCCGATCTGTTGAGCGAGTTCCGGAGGCAGATCGGCAGGGATGGCATCGAGGAAGCGCGGGCTGCCGGGCGCGGGCTCGGCAAGTGCCGGCGCTGCAGTTGCGACCGGTGCGGGTGCCAACGGCGGCGGTGCGGAGGTTCGAGTCGCGCAGCTCGCGATCAGTATTCCCATGGTTCCGCACGTAGACCACCGCCAACGGCACACTCGATTCATCCGTTCAAGCGTAGCTGACGCACGGCGCGAGGCCTGGCCGGACGGCCAAGGGTTGCGGTTGCGCCGACACGGAATGCGGTGCGAAAACCACGGTCTACCAAAAAGGAGCCCGAAAATGCCGGGGCATTGGCGCTATCCGAGGCTGGCCCGGAGCTTGCTGAAGAGCTGCTGCAAGCCGGCGCTTTCGTCCGGTGGAGGTAACGAGACATGACCGGCACAGAAAATTCGCGTTGGGTTGCGGTAAGTGCGTTGGGTGCGGCGATGTTCGCGCTGGGCTTCTCGTTCTCTGCCGTGGCCTGCAACAACACGCCCGACGTGAGCGTGAGCGAAGCGGCGCGTGCCGCCGACAGCGTGAGCGTGCCAGCGCCCGCTGCTAGCTTGGGTAGCGTGACCAAGATCCTAAACGGCGTGGCCTCATCACTGCCGGTCACGTCTCAGTCGGCCCCTTCGTCTGCCCCCTCTGCCGGCGCGGAAATCAAAGCTGCCAGCGAGGGCCTGAAGCTGAAGCGGTTCGTCGTCGCGCACAAGATCGAGAATCGCGAACCCGTGGCGGGTGATGAATTCAAGTTGGGCAGCGCGCCGGTGTACGCCTTCGTGGAGTTCGAAAATTCAGCCCGCGCCGCGCGCAGCGTGCGCGTGATGTTCCAAAATCAGGACACTAAAGCCACCGTCGGCCACGTGAAACTGACCGTGCCTGGAACCGCGGAGCGCTTCCGAACATGGGGAAACACCCGCCTGATCCGCGATCCGGGGCATTGGGTGGCGGTGGTTTCGACCGTCGACGGTGTCGAACTGGGTCGCGCGCCTTTCGAGGTGAAGGGCTGAGCGCGCCCATAAAACCCATTGCTTCCCTCTTGCGAACGCCCGGGCGTGGCTCGGCGGACGACCCCCCGGCGGACGACCGGGCAACTCATGGCTTTTTCGACCTTACCCAGCTGCGGCGCTTCTGCTCGAGCGCTTCGTGGGCGTTTGCGAGCGGTCCGGGGCTGGCTCGAGGCGACCCGGCAGAGCGCAGCCTGCACACGGACATTCAGGATCGAAAGCCGATTGCGAATTCTTGGTCCAGGGGGCGGGTCTGCATGCTCGGCGGATTCCGGCCACTGAACGAGTGCTGAGGCGTCTCGCGAGGTGCGCTGCGGAGCCTGTGGGCGCCCATCTTCTTGCCTTCCTCGTGGGCGATTTGTTACTGCCGAGGAATGAACCCCGCGTCCCCGAATCCGCAAACTGTAGCCCCCGAGAGCACCGCGGTGCGCGTGGCTTTGTGGCGGGCCCTACACGCTCAAATCGACCCGCCGCCGCATGTGCTCGAGGACGAGATTGGTCTTCGGTTGGTGGCTCCGGACCAGGGCTGGCGCGGCCGTCCGGACATGGACCCGCGCTTCACGAGTTCCTTCCGCGCATCGATTGTGGGCCGTGCGCGGTTCATCGAGGACCTAGTTTCGGAACAGGCGAACCGCGGCGTGGGTCAGTATGTGATCCTGGGGGCCGGCATCGATACATTCGCGCAACGCAAGCCAAAGAGCGGCCCGCAGCTCGAGGTCTTCGAGGTCGACCAGCCAGGTCCTCAAGCCTGGAAGCAACAGCGCCTGATCGAGCTCGGCTTCGGCATTCCGCCTTGGTTGCGGTTCGTGCCAGTGAATTTCGAGGCGGGCGACGCCTGGTGGGAAAAACTGACAAGCGCGGGCTTCGATGCCAGCAGCCCGGCGATCGTGGCGTCCGCCGGGGTGAGCATGTATCTCACCAAGGATGCGGTCGCCGCGACGTTGCGTCAGGTTGCGGCGCTCGCCCCGGGCTCCACGTTTGTCATGACCTTCCTGATGCCGCTGGGGCTCGCCGATCCCGAGGTGCGCCCCGGACTCGAAATGGCGGTGAAGGGCGCGCGGGCGAGTGGCACGCCCTTCATCAGCTTCTTCACACCCACGGAGATGCTCAGCTTGGCTCGTGAAGCTGGCTTTCGGGAGGCGCAGCACGTGTCCACGGCCACGCTTGCCCAACGTTACTTCGCGGGCAGAGCCGATGGCCTGCGTCCGCCGAACAACGCTGAGGAGATCCTGGTCGCGACGACCTAGATTCTAGGCCCGTTGCCGGAGCTATCCCAGGGGTTGTGGACGCACGGGCCGTGGCCCTTCGTGGGCTTGCCCCAGCTTCACCCGATTCGGCCCCTTTCATGAATCTCGTCCTCGCAAAAGGTAACTACTCGAAGGGATTGGGTTTGACGGGATTGGATTGGGTTCCCATCGCCGCGTCGTAAATTTCCGTCAGGCCGCTAGGTTTCCAGACTCTGTCCCACCCAGTGAGGCGTTTCGGTAAGCCGGTGTTAGCCAGCGCATCACTCCTACCTAGGTAGTTATTCTACCGACCTGGAGTTACTGACGTTCTTGCATCATGCTTCGCGCATTGCCGCAGTTCGCGGCTCGAAGGCGAAACAAGAATGTCGCGCAGTGACTTCGTTCGGGGCTTCTCGGGTTTGCTCTTAGCTTCATTGTGGGTCGGCACGGCATGTTCGAGTTCGGACGCGCCGACAACTGCCCCTGAGGCAGACGCCGGAGCGGGCACGGCCCACGGCGGGGCGTCCGCGGGCGCGCCGGCCAATGGCGGCAAAGGCGGCAAAGGCGCCGGTTCTGGTGCTGGCGCCGGTTCCGGCGGCCGTGCCGGTGCCGGAGCGGGGACGGCTGGCGCGGCCCCGAGCGCCGGCGCAGGCACGATGACCATGGCCGGCGCAGGCATGGTCACCACCGCCGGTGCAGGACCCGAAGCGGGCAGCGGTGGGGAGCCAGCGGTTGATCCCTGTGCCGCATGCGACAATGGCCTGTGCTTGCCGAACGGTCAGTGCGTCGAATGTTTCCCGAGTAACGACCAATGCCCCACCGGGACATATTGCTCGTCCGCGAATACCTGCATTGCCGGCTGCAAGAACGGTGACAGTTGTGCGAGCGGCGTTTGCGACGCAAACCACGACTGTCAGAGTTGTATTTCCGATCAGGAGTGCGGCGCGCCGCACGTGTGTGGGGCGGGGCAGTGCGCCTCCTCGTGCAGTGCCGAGCAGGAAGGCGGCAATTCCGGCTGCGGCACCGGCCTCACCTGCTGCTCCCTGCATTGCGTGGCCACGCTGAACGACCAGCAGCATTGTGGGGCATGCGGCACGGCCTGCGCCAATACGCAATTTTGCGGGCAGTCGGGCTGCGTCGCCAATCAGTTTTCGTCGCTCTGCCAAATCGGCAAGATTGTGGTCATTCTAGACGGCCAAGACGGCGATGACCCAACCGGTCGCGCGATCGGCCAGTCGCTCGTCGATCGCTGCGCTTCGAGCCAAGCGCTGCGCGAGGTATCGCAAACCGTTGCCGACGCGCTGAACCCGACCAGCGGTCGACCGGTCTCGGGCAGTGACGAGCTGATGGTGATCGCAGGCGGGAATTTTTACCAGCACGCGGCCAACTACTTGGTGGCGAACACCATCGCGCCCGTCAGCAATGTGGCCACTCAAGACAGTTTCGAGATCCACAATTCCAGCACCGGCGCGCTGATCGCCAGCGAGCCGGTTTCCAGCGTGTCCGATGCCCATGATCTATTCGCAGTGCAATTCATGCGCGAAGCGAGCAGCGGATCATTGATTCTCAATGCCTATGGCTTCACCATCGGTGGGACAGCCGCTGCCGCGTTCTACTTTCAGCAGTCGATCGCGCCGAACCTCGCCACTGCGACCAAGGCTTGGTACGTCGGGGAATGGACCGATAAGGACGCGGATCTCGAGCCGGACGCAGACGAACTCACGATCATTGCCTCCGGTGGGTGAGCGGCGCCTGCAAAACGACGAGCGGCGTTAACCCCAGGCCGCCAGCACGGCCGGCGAGATCAAGCGCGAGTCGGCAGCGATCGGGCGATGCAGGTGTCGCCGCGCTAGTCGGTCGAGCCAAAGCGCGTGGTAGTCGGCCAAGGCCTGCGTCTCGACCGCTTCCAGCGCGTGGCTCGTGCCGACCTCGAGGTACACTTCGAGATTCTCGAGCTTGGGCCGAGGCAGCATGCCTGTTTGCTGGGCTTGCCACATTTGGTCGTACAGGCCTTCGAGCTCGTGCACCAGGCCGGGCATGTCGAACAGCGTGGACGTATCGCGACCCGCGCGCAGGCGCTCGCGGAGGGGTTCGAGCGAGCGCCGATCGCGGCCGTAGCGGACTGCCTTTTCCACGAATTCCTGCGCGGATTCGCAGATCAATTCGGGGATCCCGGCGGCGAGCACCAGGCTGCCGCAGACGCGCGAGGCGAACGAGCGACCGCTGAGCGTGAGCACGGGCACTCCGGTCCAGAGTGCGTCGGAGGCAGTGGTGTGCGCGCCGTAGGGCGCGGTATCGAGGAACAGGTCGGCGAGGGCGTAGCGCGCCAAGTGAAAGGGGTTCGCCAGCTTCTGCGCGAACACCAGGCGCTCCTTGTCGATGCCACGCTCGGCCGCGTAGCTCCGTAATCGCTCGTTGGTCGGGTCATTGCTGCCCAAGAGCCAGAGCACGCTGCCCGGTACGCGTGCCAAGATCGAGAGCCAGCGCTCGAAGGTAGATGGGCTGATCTTGTGCGCACCATTGAAGCAGCAGAACACCGTCGCGTCTTCGGGCAAGCCCACCTCAGTCCGCGTCGGACGCTGGGGCGCAAGACTACGCGCGCGCAAGCTCGGCTGGTAGCAGGGCAAACGCAGCACTTTCTCGGAGTAATACAGCTCGTGCGATTCGGGCACGATGAACTCGTCCGCGATCAGGTAGTGATGGTACGGGCTAGCCATGGTGCCCGGAAAGCCGAGCCAATTGACGATCACCGGGGCCGGGCGCTGCGCGATTACTTTGAGGCGGGCATCCCGAGTGTAGCCGTTCAGGTCGACCAGGATCTGCACGCCGTCATCGGCGATCCGGCGTGCGGCGCTCGCGTCATCCAATTTGCCGAGCGAGGTGAAGTGGTGCGCCGTGGCCTTGAAGTGCTGGTGAAGCGCGTCGTTCGAGTCCGGCCCACAGTAATAAGCGAACGCCTCGACTCGCTCGCGAGCGTGTAGCCCGAATACCTCCGTGATCAGGTAGCCGACCGCGTGCTCGCGCAAATCCGAAGATAGGTAGCCCACGCGCAGCGGTCCCGGCACGGCGGTGATCGGCGTTCGCGGGCTGAGCAGCGCACCTGGATTGCCCACGTCCTGCCGATTGTAGTGATGGGCAAGGGCCAGCTGCAGGATTGGGTCATCGCTCAGCGCAGCCGCGGAAAGGGGTGATAACCCCCGGATCAACGTGGATTCATCGACTCGCTCCGAAGGCAACAGCGCGGGCCATTCGCATTGTCTCTGTCGAAGTGCGATCAGGTGCTGAATCGCCTCCCGCTGAGTCGAGTCGAGTTCGAGACTGTGACGCAGCATTTGCTCGGCCGCTGCGTCTTGCTCGGCCGCTTCCAGTGCGCGCGCGCTCTGGTTGAGCGTCGTGGTCTTGTGCGAGACCGCGGTTCCGGTGACTGCGCTCATACGGGCCAGCGCCGCGGACCATTGCGCGAGCGCTGCCCCGACGCTGCCCAGCCGTTCCTGGATCCGCCCGAGGTTGATGTAAGCAGGCATGAAATCGGCGTTGAGCTCGATTGCGCGTTCCAAACATTGGCGCGCCGCTTCCAACTGTTCCGCGTCGGATAGCGCGACCGCGTAGTTGAACAATACCGCGTATAGCAGCGGGTGGTTTGGATTGTGCTCGACCCAGGCGTCGTAAAGCGCGCTCGCCGCTTGGACCTGACCGCCCTGCTTGAGCAACTCGACGGCACGGATCAGCTCCGGAACGCTCAGCTCTTGGACCATCGGGCGAATTTAGAGCTCAAACCAGCGCGTCAATCAACGCCTGGATTTGGGCTTGGTTCATGGCCGCAAGCTGGTCGTCACCGAGCGCGCTGAGTTGGGTTGGGCTCATTGCCTCGATATCGGTGGCGCTCAGCTGCACGATCGTGGTCGTGCTCAGGTAGGAGATAGTGGTGGTCGATATTTGCGTGAACTGAGTGGGCGCGAGCAGTGCGAATTGTTCGGGCTTGAACGTGCCAAGCTGCATCGCGGTCAAGGAGGCGATTTGCTCCGCGCTCAATGCACCGAGCTGGGCCTGCGACAGATTCTGCAGCTCCGTCGCGTTCAAGCTGCCCACCTGCGATCCGCTCAGGCTCGCAATCTGAGTCGTGGAAAGCGCGCCCAACTGCGGCAAGCTCAGTGCGCGGATCTGCAGGCGCTGCAGGCCTTGCAGCTGATCGACACTCAGAGCCGCCACCTGCGTCGTCGACAGGTAGCCCATCTGAGTCGAGGTCAGCGCTGCGACTTCGTACGGGGTCAGGCTAGCAAACTGGGTCGAGGTCAGCTCGCCTAACTGATTCGCAGTCAGGCCCGCGATGCCGCTCGCCGAAAGGGAGCTCACCTGATCGGCACTCAGCGCGGCCACCTGCGTCGGAGCGAGCGCGCCAGCCTGCGTCGCGGTGAGACCACTCAACTCGGCTTCCGAGAGCAACTGGATCTGAGTCGAGGTCAGGCTCGAGACCTGCGTCGCAGACAACCCGGTGATGCCCGTTGCGGATAGGCTTTGGAACTGGGCGCTGGTCAGCGCCGCGAATTGGGCGCTGGTCAGCCCCGAAATCGCGGTTCCGGACAACGCACCGATTTGCGAGAGCGAGAGCGCGGTCAGCTGAGTCGTGCTCAGCGCCGCCACCTGAGCAGCGCTTGCGCCGCTAATGGCGGTCGCGGAAAGGGCCGTGATTTGCGTCGAGCTCAGCTGGGTGACTTGCGTCGTGGACAACGCTGCGACTTGCGACGAAGTCAGCGCGTGCAGCTCCGTTTGCGTCAATACGCCAAGCTGCGTCGAGTTCAAGCTGGCGACGGCCGTGGTGCTCAGCGCGGCCGCCGCGGAGGTCGACAGAGCAGCCAATTGGCTGCTCGTGAGCGCCGCCAGTTGGCTCGGTAGCAGCGCGGAAGCGCCGGTCGAGCTCAAGCCGGCGACCTGGGCCGTGGACAGCGCGGCCAGAACGGTCGAGGTCAATTGCGCGACCTGGGCCGCGCCGAGCGCGCCGATCTGAGGGCCCGTCAAGGCCGCCAGTTGGCCGCTGCTCAAGGCTTGCAGCTCGATCGCAGTGAGCCCACTGATGCCGGTTGCAGACAGCGCGGCCAATTGCTTGCTACTGAGCGCGTTCAATTGTCTGGGGCTCAAGACCGCGACCTGTGTGGAGCCGAGGCCTGCAACCTGACCCGGGCTCAGCGCCGACACCTGCGCCGTCGACAAAACGCCGACTTGTGAGGTCGTGAGCGCGCCGATCGCGCTGGGCGAGAATGCAGCCATTTGCGTCTGGCTGAGCGCATTCAATTGTGTCGCATTCAATACGGCGGCGGCACTAGCACCGAGGCCCGCGAGGCCGGTGGCGGAGAGCGCGCTGACCTGCGCAGACGTCAGGCCCGCGGCTTGCGTGGCCGTGAGCGCGGACAACTGGAGCGAGCCCAGTGCGGCCAGCTGTTTGCCGCTCAGCGCAGCGAACGAAGTGGCGCTCAGGCCGGGTACGCCACTCGTGCCGAAGTTTGCGAGCTGCATGGTAGTGAGCGCGGCGAGCTGGGTGCTATCGAGCGAGCCCACTTCGGTGCCGTTCAGCACGCCCACTTGTGCCGCGGTCAGTGCGCCGATTTGGGTCGCGTTGAGCGCGCTCATTTGCGCGGTACTCAGACTTGCTATCTGGGTCGTCGATAGACCGGCGATGCGCGAACTGGAGAGCGCACCGAGCTGTACTGGGGACAGCGCGGCAAATTGGGTCGAAGTCAGCGCAGCCAGCTGCACGGGCAGGAACTGATTCACGCGCGTCGTCGAAAACGCCGTAATTTGTGCGGGAAGCAGCCCAGAAACGCCGCCTGTCGAAAGCGCACCGAGTTGGGTCGCGCTCAGCGCATCGACCTGTGCCGAAGAGAATGCGGCCGACTGAGTCGAAGTCACGCCTCCCAGCTCGGTCGCGGTGAGTACGCCGAACTGAGTCGTGCCGAGCTGCGTGACCTGCGTGCTGCTGAGCGCGCCGAATTGATCGGCGCTGAACGCCGCCAGTTGATGGCTGCTGAGCGCGGCGATCTCGGTGCCGGTCAAGCCACGCACGCCCGTCGTACTGAGCGCAGCGATCTGGCCGGTCGAGAGCGCCCCGAGCTGGGGCGTGCTCAGCCCGGCGACTTGCACGTCGCTCAGCGCGCCGAGTTGCTCGCTGCCCAGAGTGCCGATCTGGGTGGCGGTCAGTGCACCGAGCTGCGTCAGGTCGAGTGCGGCCACCTGCGTATCGAGCAAGCTGCGCAGCTGCGTGCCGGCCAGCGCGGCGACTTGCATGGTGGCCAGGGCGCTCACTTGCGCTGCACTCAGACCGCCGATTTGTGCAGCGGAAAGTGCGCTCAATTGCCTGTTGCTGAGTGCCGCAACGAGCGTCCGGCTGAGCCCGCTCACAGCCACGCTGGACAGGGCGGCAATCTGGCCGGTCGAAAGCGAAGCGAGCTGCCCGGCGGACAGCGAGGCCACTTGGGTATCGAGCAATCCGCTGACTTGCGTCGCGCTCAGCGCGCCGAGCAAGTTCGTGGGCAGGCCGAGGATTTGCGTCTGGCTCAGTGCGCTCACCTGCAGCGGCGTGAGCGCCGCAAACTGTGCTGAGCTCAGCGCGCTGAAGTCGCTCACCGGCAACGCCGAGATCACGGTCGTCGAGAGCCTCGACACTTGGCTGGTGGTCAGCGTCGCTAGCTGCGTGCTCGCGATGGCTGCGAACTGCGTGGGCGTGAGCACGGCTAGCGCGCTAACCGGCAAAGCACGCAGTTGTGTGCTGGAAAGCGCTGAAATTGTCGTACTGGTCAGGCCGCGCGCCGCCGCCGGCGAGAGAGCGGTGAGCTGCTGTGCCGAGAGCGCCGCGACTTGCGTCAGCGACAAGGCCGCTAGCTGCGTGTCGAGCAGGCCGTTCACTTCGTTGGGCGTCAACGCGCTGATTTGCGTCGTGCTCAGCTCTGCGACTAGGCTGTTGGTCAGAGCGCCGATTTGCTGCGAGGTCAACGCGGCAAGCTTGGTCGTGCCGAGTGCGGCGAGCCCGGTGGCCGTCAAGCCGGCTAGCGCATCGGCTGACAGTGCCGCCACTTGCGTGGTGTCCAGCGCGCCGATCTGGGCTGAGTTCAAGCTGCTCAGCTGCGTCGAGCTCAGCCCGCTGATCTCCGCTCCGGTGAAGGCCGTGAGTTGCTGCCCGCTCAGCGCAGCCAATTGTGCCGAACTGAGATCGCCCACCTGCCCCGGGCTCAGACCGCGCAGCTGGGTCGCGCTCAAACTGCCGATTTGGGCCGGAGAGAGCGCAGCCATTTGGCTGTCACGTAGCGCGCCCAACTGCGCTGGAGAGAACGCTGCAAATTGAGCGCTGCTCAATGCGGAGAGCTCGGCGCTGGTCATGCCCCCGATCGCGTTCGAGGACAAGGCGGACACTTGGTTGGTGGAAAGTGCGCCGAGTTGTGCCAGAGACAATGCGCCAATTTGAGTGTCACTCAGACCGCCGATCGCGGTTGTGCTCAGTGCGTGCAGCACGGTGCTGCTCAGCGCCGCCACTTGCTCGCCGCTGAGCGCGTTCAGCTGGCTGGATGTGAGTGCTGCGAGCTGCGCGGTCGCCAGCGCCGCTAGTGCAGCAATCGGCAAGCCATCGAGCGCGCCGGGCGACAACGCGGAGACTTGGGCACTGGTCATAGTTGCCAGCTGCGTCGAACTCATGGCCGCGAGCTGCGCCGAGCTGAGTCCAGCAATGGTCGACGTGCTCAGGGACGCGAACTGCGTGGCGCTCAGCGCAGCCAGCTGCGTATCGCTCAAACTCGCCAGCGAAGTGGCGTTCAACCCGCGCAGCTGGGTCGTAGAAAATGCAGCAATTTGTGGCTCATTGAGCCCGCTGAGCGCCGCAGGCGTGAGCGCGGCGAGTTGCGTCGAACTGAACGCGGCGAGCTGAATCGTGGCGAGCTCGCCGACGTCGGTTTGGCTCAATCCGCTGAGCTGATTGGGCGACAAGGCTCCAATTTGCGTGGAGCCGAGCGCCGCGATTTGCGCGCCGCTCAGCTCGCTGATCCCGGTCGAGCTGAGACCGCGCAGCTGCGTCGAGTCGAACGCCGAAAGTTCTCGAGTCGTCAGGGAGTCGAG
>Ga0302323_100000996_pt1 | contig 22928 bp, 18 predicted proteins | sample Fen_T0_3_FD_201950 | JGI IMG/M metagenome (GOLD analysis project Ga0302323, IMG submission 201950) | Peat permafrost microbial communities from Stordalen Mire near Abisko, Sweden - Fen_T0_3 | ecosystem: Environmental > Terrestrial > Soil > Wetlands > Permafrost | place: Sweden: Abisko... | reverse complement strand
CGTGGTCGTCCCGGTGACCGCGTTGAGGGACAGGTCGGCCTGGACGCGGATGCCGTCGATATGGGCGACCGTGCCGGGAAGACCGAACACGTTCCCATAGAACTGGTGCCGATCCTTGGTCGTGTCTGGGACGGCGCCCGTCCCGCAGGAGGCGGTCGTGCTCGTCCCGGAACTCGGGTCCACGGCATAGGCGGCATCGCTGGCCCCGCACGCGTTGGCCGGCGTCGTCTGGTAGCCGTTGTTGTCGCCGGCACCGGTCGTATCGGGGGCGTTGGAGACACATGGCTTGTATGTGGTCGATGTGGCCGTGACGACGGCCGTCGGCTGGTTGCTCACGGCGCTGGTCCAGCTCGCGAACGTCGTCCGGACGACGTAGTACCAGGTGCCCGCACCGGGGCTGTCCGTCGCGGTCGTCGCGGTCCCGGGCGTGACGCTCGACACAAGGACGTAGCCGCTCCCGCTCGTGGCGCTCCGCCAGATGCCGTAGCCGGTCGCGTAGGCGTCGGCACTGGCCACCCAGGTCAGGGTGACGGTCGCGCCACCGGCGGCGGCGACGCTCGTGGGCGGGGCCAGCGTGTCGGCGGCGAACGATCCGGTCGATGCCGCGGTACTCGTGAAGCGCGCCAGCGTCGTCGTCGCCGGGATCCCGACGACGAACAGGAGGGCGATGGCGGCGACCAACGGCAGGCGGCGCTGCATGGGTCCGGTCAGCCCCGGGTCGCGGTGTGATGGGTGCGCCCGGAGTCCCAGCGTGCCTGACGGGCGCGCCGCTCACGGGAGGCGCGGACGACCTCCTGGACGGACGCACGCTCGTACTTCGCCACCTGCCGGACCGACGGGGCGAGATCGAGCTGCGCATCGGGGGCGAGCTCCGGCGCTGTGGGCTGGGTCGGTGCAGACGTGGCCGGCCGCCGGGGCGCACCGGCCGGCTCGAGGAAGATCCCGAGGAACAGCAGGCCCAGTCCGGTGGAGAGCACGAACAGGATGCCGCTCACGCTCGAGTAGAGGGTCAGCAGGTAGCCGGCGTAGGGGATCTCGACGACGACCCGTCCGAGGACGGCCGCGGCCGGCGTCAGCGAGGGGTCGGGTGCCGGGTTGGCGTCACCCTGCGTCTCGAGGTACAGGACGCCGTCCTGCTCGGCGAGGCGGGTGATGCGATGGGTGAAGATGGCGCGCTCGGCGCCGCTCCGCAGGCTGACGATGTCGCCGACCGCGAGGCTCGAGGGTGGGAGTTGATCGAGGACCACCGCCGCACCGATCGGGAGCGTCGGCTCCATCGACGGGCCCGCGACGACGAGCGTCGGGTGGCCCAGGAGCGGGACGATCCGTCCGAGCACGAGGACCCCCAGCGACACCGCGACGAGTGCGAGCAGCAGCCCGTCGAGGAGTCGCCGGAGGACGGTGATCGCGACGTTCGCGATCCGCATCGTGGTCTCGGGTTACGGGTTGTTGGCGGTCTGCTCGGCGGCGAATGTGAACGTGACCGCCGAGGTGATGCCCTGGAGGGCGTCGCCCGTGGCCAGCGGCAGACTCACCCGGAAGCACAGGACTTCGTTGGAGACACCACCGAGGACGCGGTCACCGGCCTGGGCGCCCTGGGTCGGGCTGCCGATCGCGGCGCCGTTGAGGACCGTGGCGGCGAGCACGCTCGTGCCGTCGAACGCGGCGCAGCTCGTGCCGAGCGTCTTGACCGTGAGGGTCAGGGTCGTGCCCAGCGCGTTGGTCGCCGTCGTGGTCATGGCGTACCGCAGCTGGGCGGTCCCGGTGTTGGCGATCGTCAGGGCCTGGGTGTTCGTATCACCGGGCATCATGCCGGCGACGGTGAAGGCAACGGCCGGGCTCGACGTCAGCACTACGGTGCCGGCGGCGAAGGTGCCGGTCGACGAGGCGGAGCTGGTGAAGATCGCCAGCGAGAAGGCCCCGGTGCCCATGCACAGGACGGACAGTCCCAGCACGGCGGCCAGGACACGCCGGCGGCGGCGGCCCGGCTGGGCAGGCTGAACTAGATGCGCGCGCTCGGTTTCGGACACGTGACTCCCTTTCGATGGGCTGCGGGTGAGCTGGTTCCCCCCGACGCAGATCGATCGGAAATCGGACTCGCGGGCCCTCTCGTTCGCGTCGAGTCCATCAAACCGGTTTCGCAGCCCCGCGGGAACGGACCGGGGGGACTAATCAGGGCAGTACCTTGGTCCGCTCCGGCGACGCGTCTGACGAGACGGCCGGCGTGCCGAGTCGCGACGGTGCGCCGGCGCGCCGTGACCAAAGTCACAGGTGCGGCGGGTTCGGCGTCAGTCGGCCGGCGGGGCTCCACGGCCGCTTTCGGCCAGCCGTTCGTCGTAGCGCCGGTCGCGCCAGGCCAGAGCCGCCTTCAGGCCGTCACGTTTGACGATCGTGTCCCACTCGCGCTGCTCGGGCGTGTCCGCCGCATTGATGATGGCGCCCAGGTCCAGGCCGGCCTCGACCGCCATGCGGAAGCCGGCTGCGTCCATCGCCCGGTTGAGCATCGCCTTCGTCGGACCCATCACCTCGGGTGGCGTGCGCGCCAGACGGTCGGCCAGGGCGTCGACCTCGGCCTCGAGGCGATCGGCCGGCACGACGCGGTTGATGAGGCCGATCCGTTCCGCCTCGACGGCGTCGATGAGGTCGCCGGTCAGCAGCAGTTCGCGAGTCTTCTTCTGGCCGATCAGGTACGGCATGAGCAGTGTCACGGGCGCCGAGCCATAGCGGATCTCGGGTTCGCCCAGCTTCGTGCCCTCGGCGGCGACGATGAGGTCGCAGGCCATGGCCAGTTCGAGGCCGCCGGCCAGCGCGTAGCCGTGGATCTGGGCGATGACGGGCTTCGGCGACTCGAGGACATGGAGGGTCGCCTCGACGTCCACCGCCAGGAGCTTGCGCCAGCCGACCGGCCCACCGATCCCGCCTTCGGCCTCCTCGGTCAGGTCGTAGCCCGCCGAGAACGCGCGCCCGGCCCCGGCCAGGACGATGACCCGCACGGCGGGGTCCGCGTTGGCGGCGTCGACTGCCGCGACGAGTTGCTCGACCAGGGCGCCCGACAGCGCGTTGAGCTTGGCCGGCCGGTCCAAGGTCAGCCGCACGCCCCATGGCGTGGAGTCGGTCCGGACGAGGATCTCGTCAGCCATCGATCGCCTCCAGGACGACGAGCGCATCGACCGCGACCGCGCCGGACGGCGTCGCGATGACGGGGTTGAGGTCGACCTCGACGATGTCCGGTCGCTCGTTCGCGAGGCGCGACAGCGCGACGATGAGGTCGGTGACGGCGTCCCGGTCCACCGCGGCCCGGCCGCGGATCCCGTCGAGGAGGCGCCGCCCGCGGAGCTCGTCGAGCATCGCCAGGGCCGTCGCGTGGCCGACCGGCGCGAGCCGGATCGCCACGTCGTCGAGGACCTCGGTGAAGATGCCGCCCAGTCCGACGACGACGGCCGGCCCGAACTGGGCGTCGCGACGCAGGCCGACGATGAGTTCGACCCCCGCTGCGGCCATCGGCTCGACGACGAGGCCGCGCACGTCGACGTCGTGACGTCGCGCCGTCTCGAACAGACTCGCGGCCGCATCCCGGATGGCGGCCGCGTCGACGAGGCCGAGGGCCACGAGGCCGAGATCGCTCTTGTGCGCCAGGCCCTCGGCGTCGATCTTCAGCGCCACCGGTGCCCCGAGCGTTCGAGCCGCCTCGACGGCCCCCTCGGCATCGACGACCGGGATCACCCGTGTCACCGACAGCCCGGCCTCGGCCAGCAACGCCAGGCTGTCGCGCTCCGAGAGCGTCCGCGTGGTCAGGACGATCGCATCCCCGTGCCCGCGGGCGTCCTCGTCCTGCCCGAAGGAGGTCCGATCGGCCGCGAGCGCCGGCCACCCCGCGCGCCACGGCCGTCCGTCCGGGCCACTGCGCGTCTGGTGGCGGCCCTGCCAGCGCGCGACCGAGGCGATCGCACTGAACGCCTCCACCGCGCCGCGGAGCAACGGGGCGCCGTCGCCCGCCTCGTCCAGCAGGGCCTTGACCTCCGGCGGATGCTCGCCGGATGTGAGCGACACGTAGATCGGCAGGATCCCGGGCCGGTCGCGCGTGGCCGCGAGGAGCGGTCGAGTCACATCGAGGGCGGTCACCACCTCGGCCGGCATCGACTTGTACGGGAAGTCGTGCACCAGGACCAGCACGTCGTAGGCACCCGAGGCCGCCATCGCCTCGAAGCAGGCGCCATACGCGGCCGTCGGCTCTGCGGCGCCCCACGGATCGAGCGGGTTGCCGATGTAGCCCATCGTCGGGAGGCGTTCCAGGATGGCCGCCCGCGCCGCCTCCGGGATCGGCGGCAGGTCAAGGCCGGTCGTCGGGACGAGATCGGCGACGAGGGAGGCCTCGCCCGTGGACACGGTCACGACGCCGGTCCGGCCGCGCCCGACCCCACGCTTCGTGCGACGCGTGCCCTCGACGAGTTCGGCGGTCTCGAGCAGCTCGTCCAGGTCGCGACAACGGATGACCCCGGCCGCATCCAGGGCGGCGTCCGTGACGCGTGTCTCGCCCGCGAGCGAGCCCGAGTGCGCGACGGCGGCGGCCTGGGCCTGGTCGCTCCGCCCGACCTTGACGGCCATGATCGGCTTGCCGAGCTGGAGCGCCCGGTCGGCGAGGGCGAGGAACCGCTCCGGCCGCTTGAACCCTTCGACGAATAGGATGACCGAATGGGTCTCGGGGTCATCGAGGCAGTACGCGAGGTAGTCGCACACGTCGAGCACGACCTCGGACCCGCAGCTGATGATCCGGCTGAACCCGACCCGCGATCCGGCCTGGATGAACGCATCGGTGACCGAGCCGGACTGGGCGATGCCGGCCACGCCGCCCCGCGGCTGGTAGGGCGACACGTCGCCGATGTACGCGGCGCTGTTGGCGGTCAGGTCAACGACGCCCATGCAGTTCGGGCCGACCAGGGCGATCCCGTGGCGTCGGGCGATGTCGGCGACCTCGTCCTGCATCGCCGCCGCGGCCGCGCCACCCTCGACCACGCCCCCGCCCGGGATGATCACCGCGGGCACCCCGGCGGCCGCCGCGTCGCGCGTCACCATCGCCGCCCGGAGCGGGTTGAGGGCGACCACCGCCACATCCGGCCGCTCGGGCAGGTCCGCGAGGCTCGGGTAGCAGGGTTGGCCCAGCAGCTCGGTGTAGTTGGGGTTCACGAAGTGACAGCGCGTGGCGCTGCCCATGACCCGCAGGTTGTCGCGGACGGTCTCCGCGATCCACGTCCGCGCCGACGCGCCGACGACCGCGACGGATCGCGGCGCGAAGAGGGGCCGCAGGTCGATGGCGCCGCTCCGGGCGGCCGGTGCGATCGGCGTCGCCTCCGAAGTCACCCGACCACCCGGCCGACACCGCGCTTCTCCAGCGCGCGGGCGACGATCAGCCGCTGGATCTCCGACGTGCCCTCCCAGATCCGATCGACCCGCAGCTCGCGGAAGAACCGCTCGGCCGGGAACTCGCGCATGTAGCCGCGACCGCCGAACACCTGGACGACTCGATCCGCGCAGCGGAAGGCCGCCTCGGAGGCGAACAGCTTCGCGAGCGACGCCTTCGCGTGGATCACCTTGGGGTCCGCGCCCGTATCCACGAGCCACGCACATTCGCGGGTGAGCAGGCGCGCGGCCGAGGCATCCGCCGCCGAGTCGGCCAGTGGGAACGACACGCCCTGGAAGTCGTAGATCCGCTCGCCGAACTGCACGCGCTGCGTGGCCCACTCGACCGCGAGCGTCAGGAGCCGCTCCATCGCCCCGCTGCAGCGCGCCCCGATATGGATGCGCTCCTCGACGAACCACTCGTTGGTCATCTCGTCGGCCAGCCCGATGCCGCCGAGGATGGCCGACGGCGGCACGCGCACGTCCTCGAGCACGAACTGCGGGTGACGGTCGGCGAAGGTGTGCATGTAGTCGGGGTCGTGCTTGATGCGGACGCCGGGCAGGTCGTAGTCGACGAGGAACAGGGTCGGGAGGCGGCGGTCGCCATCGATGAGGTTGGCGTGGAAGATCATGAAGTCCGTGTCGTCAGGGCCGGTGACGAACCACTTCTCGCCGTTGAGGACGTAGTCCCCGGTCGTCGCGTCGAGTACGGCCGTTGCCTGCAGCGTCCGCGGATCCGACCCCGCGCCGTCCTCTGTGATCGCATAGCTCCCCGAACGCTCGCCGCGATTGCACGGATCGAGGTAACGCCGGCGCTGCTCCGGGTCGCAGTGGATGAGCACGTTGTAGGCGCCCGGGATGTACGACCAGAGACCACCGGTGACCTGGCCGAGCTGCTCGTGGACGAGGACCTGCTCGATCGCCGTCCAGCCCTGGCCACCGAATTCGACCGGGAGCGCTCCGCCGTTCAGACGCGCATCGATCGCCGCCTGCCGGGCCGGGTTGCCCCAATCGCGCGGTACGCGACCGCCGAGTCGCTCGAACTCGGCCTCGAGCGGCTGCAGCACGTCCACGACGTAGGCGCGGGCCCGGGCCTGGAGTTCGAGTTGCGCCGGGGTGAGGGTCAGGTCCATGGCCCAAGGATGGGGCACCCGCCGGGACGGGTCATGCGACGTCGCGGGCGACGGGACGAGGCCGCCCCGGACGGGACCCGTCAGGCCCGTCGGGCCGCCCTACTGGGGCTGGGCGAGCACCATGATCCGGATCTCCGTCATGTCCTCGATCGCCCAGCGCAGCCCCTCGCGGCCGAGGCCCGAGTCCTTCACACCGCCGTAGGGCATGTGATCGATGCGGTAGGTCGGGATGTCGTTGACGATCACGCCGCCGACCTCCAGCGCCCCGAACGCCCGCCAGGCGCCGGCGAGGTCGTTGGTGAAGACGCCGGTCTGGAGCCCGAACATGCTGTCGTTGACCCGCTCGATCGCCTCGTCGAGGGTCTTGAACGGGAAGACGACGACGAGCGGCGCGAACGCCTCGTTCGAGCAGACCTGGGCGGTCAGCGGCACGTCGGTCAACACGGTCGGCGGGAAGAAGTTGCCGTCGGCCCGGCCGCCGGCGAGGACCTTGCCGCCGAGCGCGACGGCCTCGTCCACCCAGCGCTGGGTCCGTGACGCCTGGTTGGCGTCGACCATCGGGCCGACATCGGTCGTGGGATCGAGCGGGTCGCCCACCTTCAGCCCCGCGACCCCGGCGACGAACTTGCCCATGAACTCGTCCCACACGGACTCGTGCACGAACATCCGCTGGACGCTGATGCAGACCTGTCCCGCGTAGGCGTACGCGCCGATGAGGCAGCGCCGGACCGCCCAGTCGATATCGGCGGAGGCATCGACGATGACGCCCGCATTGCCACCGAGCTCGAGCACGACCTTCTTCTTGCCTGCCCGCTCCTTCATCCGCCAGCCGACACTCGGGCTGCCGGTGAACGTCAGGAGCTTGAATCGCTCGTCGGCGACCATCCGGTCACCGAGCTCGCGGGTCATCGGCAGGATCGAGACGGACCCGGCGGGCGGGCCGGCGGCCTCGATGATCTCGGCGATCGTGAGCATCGTCAGCGGGTCCGCGGACGGCGGCTTGAGGACGATCGGGTTCCCGGACGCGATCGCCGGGGCCACCTTGTGGGCGGCCAAGTTGAGCGGGAAGTTGAATGGGCTGATGCCCGCGATCGGGCCGATCGGGAACCGGCGGGTGATCCCGACCCGGTCCCTCGACGACGGCATGAGGTCGAGCGGGATGAGCTCGCCGGTCATCCGTTCGGCCTCTTCCGCGCCCAGCCGGAATGTCAGGGACGCCCGGTCCACTTCGACCAGCGCGTCGCGGATCGGCTTGCCCGCCTCGAGGGCGATGAGCCGGCCCAGTTCCTCGCGGCGCTCGCGGATCCCGGCACTGATCTCGCGCAGGATGCGACCGCGCTCGTAGGCGGGCAGCGTCCGGGTGACCTCGAAGGCGGCGACAGCGGCCTGGACGGCCTCTTCGTACTGCTCGGGCGTGGCATTGAACGTCGAACCGGCGGGCGTCGTCGGGTCGGCCGGGTTCTGGACGACCAGGACGTCCGGCGACTCGACCCAGCGGCCGGCGAGGAAGATTGGGTGCGGTTTCGTGGCGACGACGGCCATGCGGGACGGTCTCCTGGGCGGGCGGTACGGTCCGCATGATACGACCCGGGTCGCCGCCGGAATCGGGGCTGGTAGACCGCCAGTCGATGCACTAAGGTGCGCGCACGGCGCGGCCTGAGGCTGCGGATCCCGTGGTCTTGGTCGGATCGGGGGCGGAGGAGGTAGGCGTGACTGCAGCGACCCCGGGGATGACGATCCCCGACGACCTCGTCGACGTCACGACGTCGGCAGCGCTCTCGGAGAAGGCCAAACTCCAACGGCACTTCGGCCGAACCGACATCTTCTTCTTCCTGATCTGCACGCTGGTCGGTCTCGACACGATCGGCACGGTCGCGAAGAACGGCGCCCAGGGTTTCACCTGGATGATCTTCCTCGGCCTCTTCTTCTTCATCCCGTACGCCCTGTTGACGGCTGAGCTCGGATCGGCTTTCACCGAAGAGGGCGGTTCCTACATCTGGACGCGCCTTGCGTTCGGTCGCCGCGTCGCTGCGGTCAACGCGGTGATCTATTGGATCTCCAACCCGATCTGGGTCGGCGGGTCTCTCGCGATCCTCGCCCTCGCCGCATTCAAGACGTTCTTCACGGATGGAGGCGCGCTCCCGGGACCCACGATCGGCCCGGCCAGCCTTGGCGACTGGGCCTTCCTCCTGGGCTTCATCTGGTTCACCGTCATCGCCGCGATCCTCTCCTTCGACGTCGGCAAGTGGATCCCCACGATCGGAGCGGTCGTCCGGATCGTCGTGCTGAGCATGTTCACGTTCTCGGTCATCCTGTTCGGGATCCAGCACGGCGTCAGCGGGTTCGGGGTCTCCGACTTCTCACCGACGTACATCGCCTTCGTGGCCCTCGTTCCCGTCCTCTTCTTCAACTACGTCGGGTTCGAATTGCCGAGTGCCGCAGGCGAGGAGATGGAGGACGCCAAGCGCGACGTCCCGTTCGGCGTGCTGCGCGCCGCGGTCGTATCGATCCTGCTATATGGCGGACCCATCCTCGCGATCCTGCTGGTCCTGCCCAAGGAGCAGATCACGGGACTGGGCGGGTTCCTTGACTCGATCAAGACGGTCTTCACGGTCTATGGAGGATCGATCGCCGCCGACGGGACGCCGACGCTGACCGGGCTGGGTGCCTTCCTCGGTGGTCTCGCGGCGATCTCTCTGATCATCGCGCTGGTCACGAGTGGAACGACCTGGGTCATGGGCGCGGATCGCGCCCAGGCGATGGCAGCGCTCGACGGTGCGGCGCCCCGCTCGCTCGGCACGCTCTCGCAGCGCTTCGGTACGCCGATCAACGTCAACCTCATGTCCGGCATCGTGGCGACGATCGTTGCGGTCACAGCGCTCACGATCACCGATGGCGATGCCGCGAAGTACTTCGTGGCGGCCCTCGGGTTGGCCATCTCGACCACGACGATCTCCTATCTCGCCATCTTCCCGGCCCTCTGGAAGCTCCGACGGTCGCACCCGCACGTCCCGCGTCCCTACAAGGTGCCGGGCGGCATGGCCGGGGTCATCTTCATCTCCGTGCTGACCTTCGGGTGGGCGCTGTTCGCCACGCTCGGCCTGCTGTTCCCGGGCATCGGCACGGCGGATCCAGACGGCTCCCTCCCGGAGGGATTCACGCGGATCGAATACGAACTGACGCAGTTCATCCCGCTCGTCCTGTTCATCCTGCTCGGGCTCTTCTTCTACTGGCGCGGCAAGGCGGTACGCGACGACATGGTCGCCATCCCATTCGCCGACGAGGCGAGGCACGACCTGTCGCACGTCGTCGAGGCGCCGCCGGAGGACTGAACCCGGACCAGATCCGGACCCAGGGGCGGGCAGGTCCTAGCGGGACTTGCCGCCCCCGAAGAGCGTCCCGAAGATGCCGCGGATGAGGTCCTGGCCGGCCCGCGAGCTGACGACCTTGCCGCCGGTCCGGATCGCCGAGTCGATCGAGCGCTGGCGTGCCCGCGCGGCGTCCGCCTCCGCCTTGGCCTGGGCTTTGCGCTCGCGTTCGGCCTCCTTCTGGGCGGCCGCGATCTCCTTCGCCTGACGGGTGATCTCGCGCTGTTGCTGGGCCGGGGTCATCGTGTTCATCCCGGTGGCCGTCGTCGGGTCGACACCGGCCCGGACCGCGGCCTGGGTCGCGGCGTCGGCCGCCGCCGTCCGGGCTGCGGCGATCCGGGCGTTGATGATCTCGTACGCGCTGTCGCGATCGACGGTCGCCCCGTACTTGGTCGCAAACGTGCTGCCGGCCACGGCCGCGTGGAACGCGTCCGGCGAGATCGGGGCCATGAGCGAGTCCGGGGCGAGCAGGCGCGTCGCGGCCAACGGCGTCGGGATGCCCCTGGGCGACAGCACGGTGACGAATGCCTCGCCGATCCCGAGCGAGGTGATGGTCTTCTCGACGTCGTAGAACTCGGTCGTGGGGAAGGTCCTTGCGGTCTTGCGCAGGGCGTCGGCGTCATCGGGCGTGAACGCGCGCAGCGCGTGCTGGACCCGGTTGCCGAGCTGCGCGAGGACCGACGACGGGACATCGGTCGGCGCCTGGGTCACGAAGTAGATCCCGACGCCCTTCGAGCGGATCAGACGGGCCGTCCGCTCGATCTCGTCCAGGAGCGCCTTCGAGGCACCGTCGAACAGCAGGTGCGCCTCGTCGAAGAAGAAGCACAGCTTCGGCTTGGGCAGATCGCCGGCCTCGGGCAGGCTCTCGTACAGCTGCGCCAGCATCCACAACATGAACGTGCTGAACAGGCTGGGCTGGTCCATCACGTCGGACAGCTCCAGCACGCTGACGATCCCAAGCCCGTCCGATGTCGTCCGGATGAGATCGGCGACATCGAACTCCGGCTCGCCGAAGAAGACGTCCGCGCCCGCCTGCTCGAGCACGACGATCGAGCGCAGCAGGACGCCGACCGAGGCGGTCGACATCCCGCCGTAGTCGGCCAGGACCGGCTTGCCCTCGTCGGACGAGAGGAACTTCAACGTCGCCGTCAGGTCCTTGAGGTCGAGCAGCGGCAGGCTGTTGTCGTCGCAGTACTTGAAGACGAGCGCGAGGATCGAGGTCTGCGTGTCGTTGAGGTCGAGGACCTTGCCCATCAGCAGCGGACCGAACGAGTGGACGGTGGCCCGCACCTGGGCGCCGAGCTTGCCCGACAGGGACAGGAACTCCACCGGGTGGCCCGAGGCCTGGAACGGCCAGGCCAGCGATGTCACGCGTTCCTGGAGCTTCGGGTTGGTCGGGTCACCGGGGGCCGCGAGGCCCGTCAGGTCGCCCTTGATGTCCGCCACGAAGACGGGCACGCCGGCCTTCGAGAGCTGGCCGGCCAGCAGCTGGAGGGTCTTCGTCTTGCCCGTCCCGGTGGCGCCCGCGATGAGGCCGTGCCGGTTGAGCATCGACAACGCGACCTGGACCCGCTGGTCGTTGTCCACCTCGCCGTCGCGCATCGGGCTGCCGAGGATGAGGCCCGGCTCCGAGAGCGCGTATCCGGCGGCCATCGCGTCGCGAAATGCCTGGTCCATGTGTCCTCCGGGACGCAGCGAGTGGGTGATCGACGGGGGGTCGCAAGCGTATCATCGGCCTGACCCAAGACAGGTACCCCACGAACACGGTAGGAGGCCGCGATGAAGCTCGAGGAAGTCGAAGGGATCGGACCCGTCAATGCCGAACAGCTGTCCCTCGCGGGCATCGGCACGGGCGAGGCCCTGCTGGAGCAGGGCGCGACCAGCGGTGGGCGCGCCGCGATCGAGAAGGCCACCGGCATCAGCGGCACGCTGATCCTCAAGTGGGTCAACCGCCTCGACCTGATGCGCATCAAGGGCGTCGGCTCCGAGTACTCGGACCTGCTGGAAGTCGCGGGCGTGGACTCCCCTGCCGAGCTCGCCCAGCGCAACGCCGGGAACCTGGCGACGACCTTCGAAGAGGTCGTGGCCGCCCGCCCGGGCATCGTCCGGCGCATCCCCACCGAGACCGAGGTCGCGGGCTGGATCGCCGAGGCGAAGGACCTGCCGAAGGTCGTCGAGCACTGATCGCGGACAACGGCGCGCAGCCGAAGGAGGCGCGATGGGTGGCTTCAAAGCGTTCCTGACCAAGTCGAACGCGCTGGCGCTTGCCGTCGGCGTCATCATCGGCGTGGCGTTGGGAGCCGTGGTCAATTCGCTCGTCAACGACGTGATCATGCCGCCGGTCGGCTATCTCCTGGGGAACGTCGACTTCTCCAAGATCAAGACGGACCTTGGCCCGAATGCCAAGGGCGAGATGGTGTCGATCGGTTGGGGGCTGTTCATCAACTCCCTGATCGTGTTCGTCATCGTGATGCTGGTCGTCTACGTGATCAGCAAGCTGTTCATCAAGGAGCCGCCGCCGCCCGGACCGACTGCCGAGGAGACGCTCCTCACGGAGATCCGCGACGAGCTGCGCAAGCGCTCCGCCTAGGATCTCCCTCTCTCGAACATGATCGAAGGCCCGCCGGCGACGGCGGGCCTTCGGCGTTCAGGCGCCCGGGCCGTCGCTGGCGCGCGGGTAGCTCCCCAGGACGCGGACCATCGTCGTGACCGCGCGCAGACCCTCGAGGGCCGCCCCGGTCTCCGGGGCGGCTGCATCGGCATCGAGTTCCACCCAGAAGACGTATTCCCAGGCGCGCTCCCGGCTGGGCCGCGACTCGAGCTCGCTCATGTTCAGACCGTGCTCGGCGAAGACCCGGAGCGCGGCCAGGAGCGTCCCGGGCTCGTTCTCGACAGTCAGGACCAGGGTCGTGCGCAGCGGCGTGCCCGGGCTCTCGGCGATCCCGGGCGGCACGGTCGCCCCGGCCGCGCCCAGGACGAGGAAGCGCGTCCGGTTACCGGGCAGGTCCCCGACCTCATCCACGAGGATCTCCAGCCCGAAGGACGTCGCGGCCCGGGGCGACAGGACCGCCGCCGCACCGCGCTCCTCGCGATCGACGATCGACTTGCCGGCGCCGGCGGTGTTGTAGGTCGAGAGCAACTGCCACGGACGCGTCCGCAGGAAGGCCTCGGCCTGTCCGAGCGCCTGGATGTGCGAGTAGACGCGCTCGATGTCGTCCAGGCGTTGGCCCGGGAGCGCGGCAAGGCATAGGCGGACGGGCACGACGACCTCGCCGCGGATGCCCAGCTCGTGCTCCAGGAGGAGGTCGTAGTTCTCGCGGACGGTGCCGTTGACGACGTTCTCGATCGGGATGACGCCCGCCTCGGCCTCCCCGGCGGCGACGGCCTCGAACACCCGCCGGAACGACGGATGCCCCACCCGCACCGCGTCCACGCCGAAATAGGCGAGGACGGCGTCCTCCGCGAAGGCGCCAGGCTCTCCGGCGTAGGCGACGGTCGGATCGGAGCTCACGCCGCCGAGTCTAGCGGCCGGACTCCCCGCCCAGCACTCGATGCGGTACTGTGCCGGCCATGTCGTCCCCGGCCCGGCCATCGTCCATCTGGGACGTGATCTCGCGTCGCGAGGCACGGCTGGTGTTCTGGTTGGTGCTGATCGCGCTGTTCGGATTCGTGCTCACCCTGCTGCGCGACCTGTTCGCGGCGCTCGCCGGGCCGGCCATCATCCTGTTCGTCGCCTGGCTCATGTCGTACGTCCTGGAGCCGCCGGTGTCGTGGCTGCGCCGCCACCTGCCGACCAAGGGGCGCGGCATCCCGGTGGCGATCACCTACGTCGTGACCGGCGTGATCGCGTTCGTGGTCATCGGGGCGGCCATCGTCGCCGTGGTCAACGCCGCGGTCGAATTCGTCGATGCCCTCCCGGCGCTCATCCCGAAGATCGGCGACGCCCTGGAGCCGCTCTTCAGCCTGCTGGGCATCAAGATGCCGAGCGAGGGCTCCGCCGTGGCGGCGCTCCAGACCTTCCTCACGGAGCACGCCGCCGAACTGACGGCGGCCCTGCGGGCGATCGTCCTCAACACCGTGACGATCGTGGCCGCGCTGATCACGGCGATCTTCATCTCGATGGGCCTTGCCGTGGGCCAGGTCTCGCTGCTCGGCTGGCTGCGGCGGTTCCTGCCATCGAGCACCTACCGCGACCTCACCGAGCTTGAGACCGCCATCGCCACCTCGTTCGGTGGGTTCGTGCGCGGGCGGCTGGTCATCGGGGCCATCTTCGGTGCGATCGTCGGACTGGCGGCCATCGTCTTCGGGGTGCCGTATGCGCCGCTGATCGCCTTCGTCGCCGGGCTCATCGTGTTCATCCCGTGGATCGGGCCGCTCATCGGGTGGATCGTGCTGCCCGCGTTCGCGTCCATCCTCGAGCCGAGCGTCGTCCTCCAATGCGCCATCGTCAGCATCGTGGCGGCCGTCGCCGTCCAGCTGGTCGTGACCCAATTCGTCATGGGCGCGGCCGTGAAGATGAGTCCCGTGGCCGTGTTCGTGGTGGTCATCATCGGCACGGCGCTGGCCGGGATCCTGGGGGCGATCTTCGCGATCCCGACGGCGGCCGCGATCCTGGCCGTGACCGACTACCTCAAGCAGCGCGACGTGCTGCTCCGATCGGCCCGGCCGGAGGACCCGGCGGACGCGCCACCCGTAACCGAGGGCGCGATCTAACCCTCGAACCAGGCGGTCGTGTCGTGCTCGCTCTTCTCCTCGTCGAGATCGGCGCGCCGCTCGCGGGCCGTCCCGGCGGAGACGGGCGCCACCGGGTGCCCGGACGCCGCCGCCGCGGCTGCCGCGCTCGTTGCCGCCTCGGCTGCGGCGCCGGACCAATGCGCCTCCCCGAGCATCGCGTCGAGCGCCCCGATGTAGGCCTCGATGCTGGCGGCGATGATGTTCGTGCTGCTCGCCTCGCCGCGGTACTCGCCGGCCCCGCGGTCCCCTTCCCCGGTCGGGGGCGCGACCCGCACGACGACCGCCCCGACCGCGTCGGGTCCCTCGCCCAACGCGTGGATGTCGTAGGCGAGCAGGCGCGGGTGACCGCCGAGGACCGTCACGAGTGCCTTGTCCACGGCCGCGAACAGCGCGTCGATCGGGCCGTTGCCCTGGGCGGAGGCGCGCCAGTGCCGCTCCCCCGCCGCCAGGACGACCGCGCCACGGCTCTGGCTGTTGCTGCCGGACGTGACCGTCCAGCGCGTCAGGTGCAGTGCCGTCGTCGGCTCGCTCGTGCCGCTCATGATTCGGACCTCCGTGGGACGGCCGTGACCCCGCCGGACTTGACCGGGGCCTGCGCGGTGAAGTGGCGCTCGTCGCGCCGCCGCAGCTTCGCCCCGGATGCCCAGATGGCGTACTCGAGCGAGTCTGCGAGGGCCCCGGCTGAGGCCGCGATGATGTTCGTGTCACTGCCCATGGTGGACCAGGTCCGCCCATCGGCGGCCGAATCGATCACGACGCGGGTGCGTGCCGCCGTCGCCGCGCCGCCATCGAGGATGCGCACCTTGTAATCGACGAGATGGACGCCGTCGATGCCCGGGTAGAAGGCTCCGAGCGCCTTGCGCAGCGCCGCATCGAGCGCGTTGACCGGCCCATTGCCGTCCGCCGCCGTATGCAGGATCTCGCCGTCCACCTCGACCTTGACCGTCGCCTCGGCGAGGAGTTCGCGGCCGTCGCGCTGCTCGACGATGCAGGTGTAGTCGACGATCCGGAAGGGCGCGACATAGTCGGCGGCATGGCGCCGGATCAGGAGTTCGAAGCTGGCTTCCGCGCCTTCGAACGCGAGCCCCTCGGATTCGAGCTGCTTGATCAGCTTCGACAGCTCGCGCGGATCCACGCCCTCGAGCTGGTGGCCCAGCTGCTCGGCCCGGATCGCGGTGTTCGCCCGCCCGCCCAGCTCCGAGACGACCAGCCGCCCGGCATTGCCGACGATGACCGGGTCGACGTGCTGGTAGCTGCGTTCGACCTTGGCGACCGCGGCGCCGTGGACCCCGCCCTTGTGCGCAAAGGCTGATCGCCCGACGTACGGCTGGTAGTCGTTCGGGTTCTGGTTGGCGATCTCGGCGACGGAGCGCGACAGCTCGGTGAGGCCGTCGAGGTGGCCGCCACCGGTCGGGACCAGGGCATGCGGCGTCTTGAGCGCCAGGTTGGCCAGGATCGAGACCATGTTCGCGTTGCCGCAGCGCTCGCCGTAGCCGTTGATCGTGGCCTGGACGTGGCGGATCCCGGCCGCGACGGCCGCCATCGAGTTGGCCACCGCCAGTTCCGCGTCGTTGTGGGTGTGGATGCCCCAGGTGACGGCGGGCGCGTCCGGATCGGCCTCCAGGGTGCCGCGCACGTCGGCGATGACCGCGGTCAGCTGGTCGGTCAGCGTGCCGCCGTTCGTGTCGCACAGCACGAGCGTCCGGGCGCCGGCCTGGCGGGCCGCCCGCAGCGTCGCGAGCGCGTAATCGCGATCGGCCCTATAGCCATCGAAGAAGTGCTCCGCGTCGTAGACCGCCTCGCGACCGCGGTCGGCGACGAACGCGACCGAGTCCGCGATCATGTCGAGGTTCTCGGCCGGCGTCGCGCCGAGGACCTCGACGACGTGGAGCAGCCAGCTCTTGCCGAAGATCGTGACGACCGGCGTCTCCGCGGCGACCAGCTCGCGCAGGTTCGGGTCGTCGCCGGGCTTGTTGGCGCGATGGCGGGTGGACCCGAACGCGGCCAGCTTGGCGTGCTCCCAGCGCATGGTCCGGGCGGCCGCGAAGAACTCGATGTCCTTCGGGTTGGAGCCCGGCCAACCGCCCTCGATGAACGGCATCCCGAACTCGTCGAGCATCCGGGCGATACGCAGCTTGTCGGCGAGAGACAGCGTGATGTTCTCGCCCTGCGTCCCGTCGCGCAGCGTCGTGTCGTAGAGGATGACCGGCTGGTCGCTCATGCCGAGGTCCCGACGGCGGCCGCATCGAGCGACGCGAGCACGTCCACCACGGCCGTCGCGAACGCCGTCGTCCCGACCACGACCAGGCCGTCCGTCCCGTCGCGGGCGTCCGCCAGGTCGCCCGTCCGCCAGCCTTCGTCGAGCGCCGCGCTGACGGCGGCCTCCACGGCCGCCGCCGCGTCCTCGCGTCCCAACGACAGGCGCAACAGCATCGCCGCGGACAGGATCGTGCCGATCGGGTTGGCCTTGTCCTGGCCGGCGATGTCCGGCGCGGACCCGTGGATCGGCTCGTACAGGCCGAATGTCCCGTAGGCCGTCCGCCGCTCCCCGAGCGACGCCGATGGCAGCATGCCGAGACTCCCGGCCAGGACCGCCGCCTCGTCCGAGAGGATGTCGCCGAAGAGGTTCTCGGTGACGATGACGTCGAAGCTCGAGGGCTGGCGGACCAGCAGCATCGCGCACGAATCGACGAGCTGGTGGGTCAGCGTGATGGCCGGATGCTCCGCCCCGACCTCGTTGGCGACCGTCCGCCACAGGCGCGAGGTCGCGAGGACGTTCGCCTTGTCGACCGACGTCACCTGGCCGCGCCGGGCCGCCGCGAGCTCGAAGGCGAGCGCGACGATGCGCCGGACCTCCGGCTCCGAGTACGGGAGGGTGTCGAGCGCCGACCGCTCCGCGCCGGAACCCGTCGCCTCACGTCGTTCGCCGAAGTAGACCCCGCCTGTCAGCTCCCGGACGATCAGCATGTCGACGCCGTCGAGCAGCTCCGGCCGGAGCGGCGACGCGGCCGCCAGGGCCGGGTGGACGCTCACGGGACGAAGGTTGGCGTACAGGCCGAGGCCGCCGCGCAGAGCGAACAGGGCCTGCTCCGGACGGACCGTGGAGGACGGGTCGGACCACTTCGGACCGCCCACGGCGCCCAGCAGGATCGCGTCCGCCTCGCCGCACGCCGTCACGTCCTCGGGGCGGATCGCCACGCCGTAGGCGTCGATGGCGGCACCACCGACGAGGAACTCGGACCATTCGATCCCGAAGCCGAACCGGCTGCCCGCCGCGTCAAGGACGCGCCGGGCTGCCGCCACGACCTCCGGGCCGACGCCGTCGCCCGGGATCGTCGCGATCCGATACGTGAGGTCGCCCTCCGTCACGGGAGGCCCTGCTCGGTGCGCGGCGAGACGAACGCCACGGCGACGCCGTTGATCTCGGCGCCGTGGAGCTTGTTCACCGCCGTGAGGTATGCGTCCAGGGATGCCTCGATGATGTTCGTCGAGAGCCCGTGGCCCGACACGACCAGCGCGCCGGGACCCTCATCGGACGAGCGACGGCAGCGGACCAGGACCTGGCCCTGCGCGTCCTCGCCGGCGGAGACCGCCTTGATCTCGTACTCGGCGAGGGTCGGGTGCCAGCCGAGGACCGGTTGGAGGGCCTGGTCCACGGCCGTGAAGAGGGCGTTGACCGGGCCATTGCCGGTCGACTCGGCCGTCCGCTCCTCCCCACCGATCGTGAGGGTCACGGTGCCGGTGGCGTTGCCGCCGTGGGACGAGGTCACGCTCCAGCCGATGAGCGCCACGGACGCCGGGACCTCCGATGCGCGCTGCTCCACGAGGGCGTGCAGGTCGGCGTCGGTGACTTCCTTCTTCGCGTCGGCGAGGGCCACGGCCTGGCGGTAGACCTCCTCGAGGGCCTCGCCCTCGAGGTCGTATCCGAGTTCCTTGAGCTTGCCCTGGATCCCACGCCGGCCGGACAGCTTGCCGATCGTCAGCTGGCTGCCGGTGAGACCGACCGACTGCGGGGTCATGATCTCGTAGGTCAGCGGGTTCTTGATGACGCCGTCCTGGTGGATGCCGGACTCGTGGGCGAAGGCGTTGCCGCCCACGATCGCCTTGTTCGGCTGAACGGTGAATCCGGTGAGGTAGCTCACGAGGCGGCTGGCCGAGGTCAGCTGTTCGGTGGCCACGTGGCTGCCCAGGTCGGGGAACTGCGTCGGGCGCGTCCGGAGGGCCATGACGACCTCCTCGAGGGACGCGTTGCCGGCCCGCTCGCCGAGGCCGTTGATCGTCACTTCCACCTGGCGCGCGCCGGCCTGGACGGCCGCGAGCGTGTTGGCCGTGGCGAGGCCGAGGTCGTTGTGGCAGTGGACGCTGACCGTCGCCTGGTCGCCGACCAGGTGGACGACCTTCTCCACGAGCGTCCCGAACTCGCTCGGGATGGCGTAGCCGACGGTGTCGGGGATGTTCACGGTGGAGGCGCCCGCCTCGACGACGGCCTCGTAGACCTGCAGCAGGTAGTCGAGGTCGGTGCGCGAGGCGTCCTCGGCGGAGAACTCGATCTCGGCGTCGCGGCCCAGCTGCTCACGGCCGTAGCGGACCCAGCGGACCGCCTCGGCGAGGGCCGTCTCGCGATCCACCCGCAGCTTGTGCTTGAGGTGGATGTCGCTCGTGGCGATGAAGACGTGGAGGTGCGGCCGTTCGGCGACCTTGATCGCCTCGATCGCCCGTTGCGGGTCGCCGTCCTTGCAGCGCGCGAGGGCGGCCACGGCGATCCCGCCGCGGGTCTCCTGGGCGATGCGGTGGACGGCCTCGAAGTCGCCCGGCGAGGCGGCCGGGAAGCCGGCCTCGATGACGTCGACCTTCAGGCGCACGAGTTGGCGGGCGACCTCGAGCTTCTCGGCGACGGTCAGCCCGGCGCCGGGGGCTTGCTCCCCGTCGCGCAGGGTCGTATCGAAGACGCGGACGCTGCCCGCCGGCACGAATGGCCCGGCGGGCCGCGGTACTGCAGCGCTCATCGCGACGCGCCGGGCGTGGTGGCGCCGGCCTGCGCCTGTCCGGCCTGGACCTCGACCGGGTCGAGGAACGGCATCTGGGCCCGGAGCCGCGCCCCGACCCGCTCGATGAGGTGATCGTGGTCGGCCGCGCGGAGCCGCTCGAACTCCGGCCGGCCGGCGTCGTTCTCGGCGATCCACCGGTTCGCGAAGGTGCCGTCCTGGATGTCCGTGAGGACCGCCTTCATCGTCACCCGGACGTCGTCGTTGATGATCCGCGGGCCGCTGATGTAGTCGCCGTACTCGGCGGTGTCGCTGACGCTGAAGCGCATGAAGTTGAGGCCGCCGCGGTACATCAGGTCCACGATCAGCTTGAGCTCGTGCATCGTCTCGAAGTAGGCGAGCTCCGGCTGGTAGCCTGCCTCGACGAGGGTCTCGAACGACATCTTCACGAGCGCCGCGGTCCCGCCGCAGAGCACGGACTGCTCGCCGAACAGGTCGGTCTCCGTCTCCTCGGCGAAGGTCGTCTCGAGGATGCCGGCCCGCGTGCAGCCGAGCGCCCGGGCGTACGCCATCGTGCGATCGCGCGCCGTGCCGGACTGGTCGTGGTGGACGGCGAACAGCGCGGGCACGCCCCCGCCGGCCTGGTAGACGCTCCGGACGAGGTGGCCCGGCCCCTTGGGGGCGACCATCCCGACATCGACGATGCCGGGCGGGTCGATCCGGCCGAAGTGGATGTTGAACCCGTGGGCGAACATCAGCAGGTGACCTGGGCGCAGGTTCGGCCCGATCTCCGCGTCGTACACGCCCTTCTGGGACGTGTCCGGGACGAGGATCATGATCACGTCGGCGGCCTTGACCGCGTCGGCGACGTCCATCACCCGGAGCCCCGCGTCCTCGACCAGGCGACGGCTCTGCGACCCGGCCGCGAGCCCGACGACGACCTCGACGCCACTCTCGTGCAGGTTCAGCGCGTGGGCGTGACCCTGGCTGCCGTAGCCGATGATCGCGACCGTCTGGCCGGCCAGGGACGCCGGATCCGCGTCGTTGTCGTAGTACATCGTCGCCGTCATCGCTTGATCGCCTCCTCGATGGATCCTGCGCCGCGTGCCATCACGACGGCCCCGGTCCGGACCAACTCCTTGATGCCGTAGGTCCGGACCAGCGCGACGAACGCGTCGATCTCGGATTCGGTGCCGGTCACCTCCACGATGACCGACCCATCGGACAGGTCGACGACCCGGCCGCGCGAAAGCTCCACGAAGCGCAGGATCTCGGCCCGGGTGGAGTCCGTGGCACGGACCTTGACCAGGGCCAGCTCCTGCTGGACGGTGGGTTCGGCGGTGACGTCCTGGACCTTGAGGACGTCGATCAGCCGGTACAGCTGCTTGGCGGCCTGCTCCACCGCCACGTCGTCCCCGTGCAGGGTGATCGTCATCCGGCTGATGTCGTCACGGTCGGTGTGGCTGACCGCGAGCGAATCGATATTGAAGTTGCGCGCCCGCATCAGGCTGGCCACACGATTGAGGACACCGGGCTTGTTGAGGACGACCGCCACCAGCACGTGTCGGCGGGTCTCGCCGCCACCCGGCAGGGCGCGTGTCGGGGGCGGTGTGGTGCGGGCGGGTAGCGCGCCGGGCGGCAGGTCGGCCGGCAGCGCGCCGTTCGACTCGGGATCGACGCTCATTCGTCCGGCCCGTCCCACTTCTCGATGAGGTCCGACAGGCCCTTGCCGGCCGGCATCATCGGGAAGATGTTCTGCTCCTCGGCGATCTCGAACCAGATGAGCGCCGGGCCGTCGACGGCCTGGGCGGCCTGGATGGCGGGGTCCACTTCGTCCGGGGTCCGGGCACGGAACGCCGGGATCCCGAAGGCGTCGGCGAGCTTCGCGAAGTCCGGTCCGGGCAGGCTCGATGAGTGGTAGTTGCCCGCGTAGATGATCTCCTGCCACTGGCGGATCATCCCGAGCTTCTTGTTGTCGAGCAGGGCGATCTTGACCGGGATGTGGTCCGCGACCAGGGTCATCAACTCCTGGAACGTCATCTGGAACCCACCGTCGCCGGTGATGGCCCAGGTCTCGCGGTCCGGCCGGCCGAGCGCCGCACCCATCGCCGCGGGGACGCTGAAGCCCATCGTCCCGAGGCCGCCGGAGCTGACGTGGCTGTTCGGCTGGCGGAAGCCCGTGTAGCGAGCGAGCCACATCTGGTTCTGGCCGACATCCGCGACGTAGGTGGCGGCGTGGCCGCTCAACTCGCCGATCCGCTCGACGACGTAGTCGGCGGACAACAGGCCGTCGCGCCAGGCGCCCGACCCGTGCCAGCTCGACGCGACGGAGTCCGTCTTCCAGGCAGCCAGCTGTTCGAAGTAGTCGGCGCGGGTCGCCGGCTCGACGGCGGCGACCATCGGGGTCAGGGCCCGCAGCACTCGCCCGGCATCCCCGACGATCGGCACTTCGACGGCGACGTTCTTGCCGATCTCGGCCGGGTCGATGTCCACGTGGATGATCCGGGCGTACGGCGCGTAGGTCCCCACGCTGCCGGTGACCCGGTCGTCGAAGCGCATGCCGAGCGCGATGAGCAGGTCCGCGTTCTGGATCGCCCGATTGACGTGTTTCCAGCCGTGCATCCCCATGTAGCCGTAGGCGAGCGGGTGCGTCTCGTCGATCACGCCGATGCCCAGCAGCGTCCACGCGACGGGGATCTGGGTCTTCTCGGCGAAGGCGAGCAGGTCGTCCCAGGCCTCGGCGTGGAGGACGCCGTGTCCGGCGAGGATGACCGGCCTCTTCGCCGCAGCGATCTCCGCGGCCGCGGTCTTGAGCTGCTTGGGATGGCCGTCGAGGTTCGGCCGGAAGCCGGGCAGGCCGGCGACGACCTCCTCGTCGGTGGGGTGCTGGGCCCGGGTCTCCTGCTGGAGGGCGTCCTTCGTGATGTCGACGTGGACGGGGCCGGGACGGCCGCTCCGGGCGATGTGGAAGGCCTCGGCGATGACGCGCGGGATGTCGTCCGCGTCGCGCACGAGGTAGTTGTGCTTGGTCATCGGCAGGGTGATGCCGTTGATGTCGATCTCCTGGAAGGCGTCCTTGCCCAGCAGGGCGGCCATCACGTTGCCGGTGATGGCGACCATCGGCACGGAGTCCAGAAGGGCGGTCCCGATCCCGGTGACGAGGTTGGTGGCGCCCGGCCCGGACGTCCCCATGCACACGCCGACGCGGCCGGTGACCCGGGCGTACCCGTCGGCCGCGTGGGCGCCGCCCTGCTCGTGGCGGACCAGGATGTGGCGCAGCTCCGGATAGTCGCCGAGGACGTCGTACAGCG
>Ga0302323_100000995_pt1 | contig 22935 bp, 25 predicted proteins | sample Fen_T0_3_FD_201950 | JGI IMG/M metagenome (GOLD analysis project Ga0302323, IMG submission 201950) | Peat permafrost microbial communities from Stordalen Mire near Abisko, Sweden - Fen_T0_3 | ecosystem: Environmental > Terrestrial > Soil > Wetlands > Permafrost | place: Sweden: Abisko... | reverse complement strand
CTCCGGGCGCGACAACGGGCGGACTACAGGCGCAGCAGATGCCGACGGGGAAGTGCAGCGACGCTCACCCTACCCAGCGGCACCCCCGATCCCGGGCAGCCGGGCGGGTGTCGAGCACTCAGCCCCTAGGACCCCGCCTCACCGCCGGCGCAGCCGGTCGCGCAGGACGAGCAGGTGCTGCCGCTCCTGATCGGTCAGGGAGTCCATGCCGGTGGCGCTGATCTTGTCGAGGAGCTCGTCGAGCTCCGCCTGGTCGCGCGAGACCGGAGGCGTCGGGGTCGGCTGCCACGGGCCGGTCACCACGGTGCCCGCTCCCCCCGTGCGCCGGCTCCGCTTCTGCTTCTTCGGCTTGCGCTTCACGGCGAGGTTCGGAACCCAGGTCAGCTCCGCCATCAGCCCCAGCGACCGAGCGATGACCGCGGTCAGCGCCAGGCCGAGGGTGAAGTTCAGCAGGAGCAGCCAGTCGCGGTTGCCGACGTAGCCGAGCACCGAGATGCCGATGATGACGACGCCGATCACCCAGCCGGGGATGTTGAAGAAGAAGCGCCGGCGCGGGTACTCGGCGATGAACACCAGCAGCACCATCAGCTCGAGCTGGTTCAGCGAGAACAGCACGCCGAAGAGCGTGCTGGCCTCGACGACGGCGACCCACAGCAGGCCCAGTCCGACGGCCACCAGGCCGAGGAACCAGGCCATCCGCTTCCTGCCGAGCAGCCCCTCGATCTCCGTCCCGAAGTACCAGAACAGTGCGACCGCGATGACGTCGAAGAGGCCCATCCCGTGGGGATAGGCGATCGGCCAGGTGATGACCCGCCACACCTGCCCGTGGACGAACGAGTCGGGGTTGAGCAGGAGCGCGGACTGGATCGGCTTGCTCGGTGGCTCGACGGCCCACACGACGAACGAGACGATGGCCACCACGACGACCAGCACTGTGGTCGTGACGTCGACGCTCCCGAGCCGGAACCAGCCGTCGTCGGACCCGCGTCCGGGTCGTGCCATCCCCCATCGGTTGCTCACGGGGCCACGCTAGCGGGCGGGGCCGGACACCACGAAGGGACCGGCCGGGTCGGGGCGCGCTCTGCCGAGGCACGACCGCAGTGGGCGGACCGGAGACCCTGGCAGGTCAGGCCGGCTGCATCTCCCGCTGGTCGGGCTCGAGGTCGAGCACTCGTGCCGCCTGGGCGACAGCCAACCGGTCGTTCTCTTCCATCAACCGGGTGACCAACGCTTCCAGCTCAGCGACCCTGACTCGCAGCTGGGCGTTGTCGGCGGCCAGCCGGGCAGGGAGGCCGCGATCTTGCTGCAGATGGCCGATCAGAGCCTTGGCCATGGATAGGAGCCTTCCGACGTGGGGGAACCCGCCAGGTTTCGAGGGGGCCGCCTTCAAGAGTGACACCTCGGTCGGCCCGGGTCAATCTCGCGGGGGCACCCGTCGCACTCTCGGGACCGGCTGGCATCGGGGGCAGAAGAACGACGAGCGGTTCATGAACTCGACCCGTCGGATGGGCGTGCCGCAGCGGTCGCAGGGGAGGCTCTCGCGCCCGTAGGCGTGCAGCGAGCGGTCGAAGTAGCCCGACTCGCCGTTGACGTTGACGTAGAGGGCGTCGAAGCTCGTGCCGCCCTGGACCAGGGCCGCGCGCATGACGGCCCGCGCCTCGGCGAGCACCCGGCGTACCTGGATCGGGCGGAGGCGGTCACCCGACCGTTCGCCGTGCAGCTCGGCCCGCCACAGGGCCTCATCGGCGTAGATGTTGCCGACGCCGGAGATCAGGGTCTGGTCGAGCAGCAGACGCTTGATGCCGGCGGTACGCCGCCGCACCCGGCCGACGAACAGGTCTTCGTCGAACGCCGGGTCGAACGGGTCGCGGGCGATGTGGGCGATCTCGGGCGGCAGCTCGGCTCCCCCGTCGGAGATGGAGAGGCCGCCGAACATCCGCTGGTCGACGAAGCGCAGCTCCACCGGGCCGTGGACGTGGTCTCGGGACGCGCGCTGCGCGCGATCCTCCACCGACCGGGAGAGGACGAAGCGCACGCGGAGGTGGCGTTCGTCCGGGCTGCCGGGCGGCTGCACCACGAGCTGGCCGCTCATGCCGAGATGGCCCAGCAGCGCGTCGCCGCTGTCGAGCGGCAGCCAGAGGTACTTGCCACGACGACGGACAGCGATGAACCGGCGCCCGGTGAGCGCGGCACCGAAGCCGGCCGGGCCACGCAGGTCGCGGCGTACGGGACGCGGGTGGAGGACGGTCACCGACTCGACCGTGCGGCCGACGACGTGGCGCTCGAGGCCCTCGCGGACGGTCTCGACCTCGGGCAGCTCCGGCACCGGTCAGTCGGACAGGGGCAGGTCGGCGTCGACGCCGAGGGTCACCGCGAGCTCGCCGTACGCCGTCTCCGCGGCGGCCTGCTCGGCCTCCTTCTTGGAGCGGCCGACGCCGTTGCCGTAGCGGTTGTCTCCCACGCGCACCTGGGCGGTGAAGGTCTTCAGGTGGTCGGGGCCCTCGTCCTGGATGAGGTACTCCGGCACGCCGAGGCCGTGCTCGGCCGAGAGCTCCTGGAGCGAGGTCTTCCAGTCCAGGCCGGCACCCATCGCGGAGGCCGCCACGATCAGCGGGTCGAAGAGGAGATGGACGACCTGCGCGGAGCTCTCGAGGCCCCCGGACAGGTGGACCGCCCCGATCACGGCCTCGACGGTGTCGGACAGGATCGAGGCCTTCTCGCGGCCGCCGGTGGTGTCCTCACCGCGGCCGAGCTTGACGAAGGTGCCGAGCCCGATCGCCCGACCGACGCCGGCGAGGGCACGGGCGTTGACGACCGCGGCCCGGAGCTTGGCCAGGTGGCCCTCGGACAGGTCGGGGTGGGTGCGGTAGAGGGTCTCGGTGACGACGACGCCGAGCACCGAGTCGCCGAGGAACTCGAGACGCTCGTTGGTCGGCAGGCCGCCGTGCTCGTAGGCGTAGGAGCGGTGCGTCAGCGCGCGCTCGAGCAGCTCGGCGTCGAGCGTGGGATCGCCGAGCGCGCTACGGAGCGGGCCGTAGTTCAGTGGACCGGGTATCAGAGGACCTGGCGCCGCGCGCCACGCGCGCCGTACTGGCCGCAGGTGCCGCAGGCGCGGTGCGGCAGGTGCTTCGCACCGCACGCGGGGTTGGCGCAGGTCACCAGGGTCGGCGGCACGGCCTTCCACTGGGAACGCCGGTGGCGCGTGTTGCTGCGCGACATCTTCCGCTTCGGGACTGCCACTGTTCTCTCCTCGTCGATCGGTTCGGCGGACCGTGGTTAGTCGTCCTGCTCGGGCTCGGTCAGCGTGACCAAGGCCGCCCACCGCGGGTCCACCGGCTCGCCGTGCGTATGGCCGGGATCATCCGCGAGCCGCGCGCCGCACTCGGCACACAACCCGGGACAGTCGTCCTCGCACAACGGCTGGAACGGCAGTGCGAGCACCACCGCATCCCGCAGCAGCGGCTCCAGGTCGACCAGGTCGTCCTGGAGCTTGCTGACCTCGAGCTCCTCGTCAGGGTCGACCTCGCGGTCGTCGTACACGAACAGCTCCTGGAACCTCACCTCGATCTCGTCGGAGATCGGCTCCAGGCACCGCGCGCACTCACCCTCGAGCCCGGCTTGCGCCGTACCCGTGACCAGGACGCCCTCCATGACCGCCTCGAGGCGCAGGTCGAGATCGACCGGCGCACCTTCGGGGACACGGAGAACCTCGATGCCCAGATCTGCTGGAGCCGGCACCGTCCGCGACACCTCGCGCTGGGACCCCGGGCGGCGACCGAGCTCGCGTGTATCGAGCACGAGCGGCGCTCTCGGGTCCAGTTTGCTCAGGGGTCCACTTCCGGCTTCGGGCACAACAGATCAGCGCACATCGTATCCACGCGCGTGTCGCAGCGGCAAAACGCAGCGCCCGGGTCACGCCTCGGGGTAGGACTCCCGCACCCGCGCGACGAGCGCCTCGTTGACGAAGTCGGGCACCAGGCTGGAGACGTCGCCGCCGTACGACGCGACCTCCTTGACCAGCGAGGACGCCAGGAACGACCACTCGGGGCTGGTCGGGACGAACACGGTCTCCACGTCGGTGAGCGAGGCGTTCATCTGTGCCATCTGGAGCTCGTAGTCGAAGTCGCTGACCGCCCGGAGGCCCTTCACGATGGCCTGGATGCCCCGCTCGGCGCAGAACGTGGTGAGCAGGCCGGTGAAGCCCTCGACCGACACGTTCGGCAGGTGGCCGACCGCCCGGCGGAGCATGGTCAGCCGCTCGTCGGCGGTGAACAGCCGGTGCTTGGACTGGTTGACGCCGACCGCGACGACGACCTCGTCGAAGAGGGACGCGGCGCGCTCGACGATGTCGAGGTGACCGTTGGTGACCGGGTCGAACGACCCGGGGCAGACGGCGCGGCGCACGGGGCCTCCTCGGGAGTCCGTCGGGACGGGCTGGGACCGCTTACAGGTGGGCGGCGTGAACGTACCAGAGCATGGTCTCGCCGTACTTCTTCTGTCGGCTGCCCTCGAAGCCCTCGGGCCACAGGGGCTCCGCTGCCCGCGACCCGCGCTCGACGATCACCATCGCGCCCGGGACGAGCCAGCCCTGGTCGCGCAGCGTGGCCAGGTCGGCGACGACGGAGGAGCTCGGGTGGGCGTACGGCGGGTCGAGGAACACCACGTCGTAGGGCGCCGCGGGCGGTCGCGTCAGCGCCGTGGCGACCGGGGACGCCACCACGTGGGCGCGGCTGAAGCCCAGGGCGCGGGCGTTGGCGGAGATCAGCGAAGCGGTACGGCGGTCCTGCTCGACGAGCGTGACCACACCTGCCCCGCGCGACCACGCCTCGAGGCCGACGGCCCCGGAGCCGGCGTAGAGGTCGAGGAAGCGGAGCCCCGACAACGAGCCGCACCACGACTCGACAGCGGAGAAGAGGGCTTCGCGGACGCGGTCGCTGGTGGGGCGCGTGTTCGCACCGCGCGGCGTCGAGATCCGCCGCCCGCCCGCCGATCCCCCGATGATCCGCGTCATGGTCTGGTCGTGAACCCGAGAGCTGTGGAGCAGGCCGTCATGACTTCTCCATGAAGTCAGACTGCCGTGACTCCTGCAGTTCTGTCACCCGCAGCCGCAGCTCGGGTGCCTGGTCGAGCCCCGGATCCGCGTCGAGCAGGGCGATCGCCGCCTCGCGCGCCTCGACGATGGTCTGCTCGTCGCGCAGCACGCGGAGGTTCTGCAACGAGCTGCGGAAGCCGGACTGGGAGCGGCCCAGGACGTCGCCCTCGCGACGCTGCTCGAGGTCGACCCGGCTGAGCTCGAACCCGTCGGTGGTGGCGGCGACCGCGTCGAGACGCTCGCGGGCAGGGGTGTCGGCCGGCGCACGGGTCACGAGGAGGCACAGGCCGGGCAGACCGCCACGACCCACGCGCCCGCGCAGCTGATGGAGCTGGGAGATCCCGAACCGGTCGGCGTCGAGCAGCACCATCGTGGTGGCGTTGGCGACGTCGACACCGACCTCGATCACCGTCGTCGACACCAGTACGTCGGTCTCGCCGGCGGCGAACGCGCGCATCGCGCGCTCCTTCTCGTCGGGACCCAGGCGGCCGTGGAGCAGGTCGAGGCGCACCCCGGCGAGCGGGCCTGCGCGCAGCTCCTCGACCACGTCCTCGGCGGCGCTGAGGCGCACCGGGGCGGCCGGAGCTGTCGCCCCCTCGTCCTCGTCGTCGGGCTCGTCGGTCTCGCCCTGCTCGAGCTCGTCGCCCGCGATGCGCGGACACACGATGTACACCTGGTGACCGCGCTCGACCTCCTCGCGCACGCGCCCCCACACCCGGTCGACCCAGTGCGGCTGCTCGGCGAGGGGTACGACGTTCGTCTGCACCGGCGCGCGACCGGCCGGCAGCTCGGTCAACGTGGAGACCTCGAGGTCTCCGAACACGGTCATCGCGACGGTGCGCGGGATCGGCGTCGCGGTCATCACGAGGACGTGGGGTGGGGTGCCGGCCTTGTCGGTGAGTGCCGCGCGCTGCTCGACGCCGAAGCGGTGCTGTTCGTCCACGACGACGAGACCGAGGTCGGCGAACTGCACGTGCTCCTGCAACAGGGCGTGGGTACCGATCACGAGCCCGGCCTCGCCGCTCGCCGCCCGGAGCATCGCCTCGGCCCGCGCGGCCCTCGGCATCGAGCCGGTCAGCAGGGCGACGGTCGTCGCGTCGGGATGGCCGCCGAGCATGCCGCCGGCCGCGAGGTCGCCGAGCATCGCGGTGATCGACCGGAGATGCTGCTGGGCGAGCACCTCGGTCGGCGCGAGGAGTGCGGCCTGTCCGCCGGAGTCGACGACCCGGAGCATCGCCCGGAGCGCGACGAGGGTCTTGCCGGAGCCGACCTCGCCCTGGAGCAGACGGTTCATCGGATGGGGCCGGGCCAGGTCGGCCTCGATCTCGGCCGACACCTCCTGCTGACCGCCGGTGAGGGTGAACGGGAGCCGGTCGTCGAAGGCGGCGAGCAGACCGCCGCCCCCGGTGCGCGCCTGGCCGCCGAGCTGGGCCAGCTCCGCCCTGCGCCGCGCCAGCACCAGCTGGGTCACCAGCGCCTCGTCGAACCGGAAGCGACGTTGCGCGGAGGTCACCTGCTCCCACGTGTCGGGCTGGTGGACCCAGTGCAGCGCCGTCGAGAGCTCGGGGAGCCCGTGCGCCTCGCGCAGGGCATCGGGCAACGGGTCGGGGACGTCGTCGAGGACCGTGAGCGCGAAGGCGATGGCACGCTGGAGGTCCCACGACTCGACGCCTTTGGTCAGCGGGTAGAGCGGGAAGAGGGCCTTGATCGACGCGACCGCCGCTCCCGTGGTCTCGTCGTCGGAGACGCCGAAGAGCGCCATCGTCGGGTTGGTCAGCTGCCACTGTCCCTTGAAGGTGCTGACCTGGCCGATGAAGACGCCCCTGCGCCCGACCTGGAGTCGACCCGCCTGCCACTCGCTGACCCGCTGCGACTTGGCGAAGAACGACATACGGAGCGAGGGTCCGTCGGTCTGCACGGTCGTGTCGAGCCGATAGGCCGTACGCCGGGAGCGGCGGTCGAGGTAGGTGTGGATGTCACTCTGGGTGATCTGACCGACCACGGTGAGCATCTCGCCGGTCCGGAGCTCCTTGACGGTGGTGAGCTCCCCTGTGCGGACGTAGCGGCGAGGGAAGTGGTGGAGCAGGTCGCCGACCGTCCGCAAACCGAGACCGTCGGTGATCTTCGTGGCCTTGCCCTGCTTGGTCTGGGCGCCGAGCACCGAGGCGACGGGCGAGTCGAGCGAGATCATGCGCGCGTCCTCACTCCACCGACATCAGCAGCGGGTAGCGGTCCTGCCCCCCGTCGTACACCACGACGTCGACATGGGCGTGGCGGTCCGCGACGTAGTCCTCGCACTGCTGGGCCAGGCCGTTGCCCCCCGCTCCGCTGACCAGCGTCACGAGCTCGCCACCGCCACCCAGCAGGCGCTCCAGGACCTCGACGGCGACGCCCGCCAGGTCGCTGCCGACGACGGCGAAGTCGCCCGCGAGCACCCCGAGCACGTCGCCCGGCTCGCAGGGACCGGCCATCGTCATCGCCTGCTTCGCCGCGATCGTGACCGCGCCGTGGCGGGTATGACGCGCGGTCGCGGTCATCTCGAGCACGTCGGCGTCGAAGGTACGGGCGGGCTCGTGGACGGCGAGCGCGGCCAGGCCCTGGACCTGCGCCTCGGTCGGGATCACCGCGACCCGGACCGCGTGGTCCTCCTCCGCCGTGCGAGCGGCGATCTGGGCGGCACGGACGGAGTCGGGGTCATTGGGCAGGATCACGATCTCGGCAGCGCCGGAGCCGACGACGGCGTCGAGGAGCATGCCGGTGGAGGGCCGTCGACCTGGCGCACCTTCGATCACGATCGCGCCGGCGTCGCCGAAGAGCCGGGCAAGGCCCGGGCCGGCGGCCACCGCGACGATCCGGCGGCCCGCCCGCTCCTCGGCACGCTGCGCGGCCGCCTCGACCTGCTCGGCGAAGTGGGTGACGCGGATCCGGTGCGGCCGGCCGGCGGTGATGCCCGCCTCGATCGCCGCCCCGACGTCGTCGACGTGGACGTGGACGTTCCAGAGACCCTCGCCCCCGACGACCACGAGTGAGTCGCCGAGCGGCGCCAGGTCGCCCTTGAGTCGCTGGATGGCGGCGGGGTCGTCGGAGTCGAGGAGGTACATCACCTCGTAGGAAGGACCGTTCTCGGTCAGGTCGTCGACAGCCACGGTCACTGGGATGGTCGGGGCGCCGAGCGGGTGTCGCCGGGCGATCCGGCGTCGGCCGGTCAGGACGGACTCGGCCGCGTCGAGCACGACGCAGAGCCCGCGCCCTCCGGCGTCGACCACACCTGCCTCGCGGAGCTGCCGGAGCTGCTCGGGGGTGTGGACCAACGCGTCACGGGCGGACCCGGCGGCCGCGGTGAAGACATCGCGAGCCCGGGCGCGCGGCTCGGCGGCCCGTCGTACGGCGGCGTCGGAGGCGGCGCGGGCGACGGTCAGGATCGTGCCCTCGACCGGAGTACCGACGGCGGCATAGCTCGCGTCGGTGGCCTCGGCCATCGCCTCCGCCATCACCGTGGCGTTGTGCTCCTCGGGGGTGGCGCGGGCGATCCGCAACGCGATGGCGCCGAGCATCTGGCTGAGGATGACCCCGCTGTTGCCGCGGGCACCGAGCAGAGCGCCCCGCCGGAACGCCGCAAGCGCGGCTCCCAGATCGAGCTCCTGCGCCACGGCCTCGTGGATCGCGTCGCGTGCGGCGCTCATCGTGAGGTACATGTTGGTGCCGGTGTCGCCGTCGGGCACGGGATAGACGTTGAGGGCGTCGATCTCCTCGCGCGCGTCGGCGAGCGCGTCGACGGCGACGTCCACGAAGCGCTGCACGACCGCGAGCTCGATGCCGCCGCCGGTGGGTGCTTCCATGGCCTGCCTTGCGCTGTCGTGGGGTCCCGGGGCCTCGGACCGGCCGCCGGGGTGCCAGGCTAGTGGTGCCCGCCTCCGCTCGATTCGTGCCGGAGCCGCTACGTCGGATATTCTTTCCCGGTTGCCCGCTCTGATACTGCACCAGCGGGCCCGTTCCACCCTCGACTCCAGGAGTACTCCCGTGGCTGCCGTCTGCGACATCTGCGCCAAGAAGCCGGGCTTCGGCAACAACCGGCCGTGGTCGAAGAAGATCACGAAGCGCCGCTTCGACCCCAACATCCAGCGGGTCCGCGCGACGGTCAACGGCACCCGCACCCGCCTCAACGTGTGCACCGGCTGCCTGAAGGCCGGCAAGGTCACCCGCTGACCGACTGACCCGACGAGCCCCGGACGCCTCTGGTGTCCGGGGCTTCGTGCTGTCGGGGTCCTCAGTTTCATCAAGGTATGTAGTCCGAGCGGCTCTTCCCGTGCCGAATTGATCGTGGGAAGAGCCGGTTCACCCACATACCTTGATGAAACGGCGGTCCTAGAAGTGGGTCCAGCCGGTGGGGCCGTCGTACGGCGCGCCGTCGACGGTCACGCCGGTGCCTTCGGTGACCGAGCCGATCACCTGCCATCCCTCGGGAACCGCGTCGGGGAAGGTCGCCAGCAACGCGTGGTCGTCTCCCCCGCCGAGGATGAACTGGAGCGGGTCGGCGCCGAGGGCCGCGCCGACGGCCTGGAGCGGCTCGGCGACCACGAACGTATCGCGGCGGACGTCGATCGCGACGCCGGACGCCTCGGCCAGGTGCCGGGCCTCGGCCAGCAGACCGTCGGAGACGTCGATCATCGCGCTGGCACCCGCCGCCGCGGCGGCCGCACCCGCCTCGTACGGCGGCTCGGGGCGGCGGTAGGCCTCGACCAGCACCCGCGGCGACCGGAACCCGCGACCGAGGACCGCGAGCCCGCCGGCCGCCCACCCCTGCCGCCCGGCCAGCGCGAGTACGTCGCCCGGCTCGGCGCCGGAGCGGAGCACGGGTGACTGCACGCACGAGCCCAGGACCGTGACCGCGACCACCACCTCGTCGGCCGAGGTGAGGTCACCACCCACGACGCTGGCGCCCACGAGAGCGCACTCGTCCGCGAACCCCTGGGCGAAGTCCAGAGCCCACTGCGCGGGCAGGTCACGAGGCGCCGCGAGCCCGATCGTGAGCGAGTGCGCACGGCCACCCATGGCATTGACGTCGGAGAGGTTGGCGGCCGCGGCCCGGTGTCCGATGTCCGCGGCGGAGGCCCAGTCGCGCCGGAAGTGCCGACCTTCGACGAGCACGTCGGTGGACACCACGACGTGTCCGTTGCGGATCCGCAGCACCGCGGCGTCGTCCCCCGGACCCACCAACACCTGCTCCCCCTGCGGGAAGAGATCGCGGAGGCGATCGATCAGCGGGAACTCGCCGGCCTCGGACACGGTGGCGTCAGTTGGGAAGGACATGGGCTCATCCCATCAGATGCGAACGTGCGTCGGTCACTCCCCCGACGGGCGACCTGTCGAGCCCGAAGTGTGCGCGGTAGGTTGTCCGCGGCATCGCGATCCGACTCCGGAGGAGACACACCATGGTCGTCCAGGCGTACATCCTGATCCAGACCGACGTGGGCAAGGCCGCCGAGGTGGCCCGCGCGATCGCCCAGGTCAAGGGCGTGACCCTCGCCGAGGACGTCACCGGTCCGTACGACGTGATCGTGCGCGCCGAGGCCCGCAACGTCGACGAGCTCGGCAAGCTGGTCGTCTCGAAGGTGCAGAACCTCGACGGCATCACGCGCACCCTGACCTGCCCCGTCGTCCACATCTGACTTGGCCGGACCCCACCGGCGCCCGCGCCCCAGGCCGTCCGCGGCCCGGGGCGCGCGTGCGTCCGGTGCCCTGGTCGCGCTCGGTCTCGTGCTCGTCGCCTGCGGCAAGGAGCCGGTCAGCCTCCCGACCCTGCGCCTCACCGCGGCCGACCAGGCCGTCTGCCAGCGCCTGGTGGACGCACTGCCCGACACGGTGGCAGACCAGGGCCGGCGCAAGACCCAGCCTGCCGCCGCCCTCGGCGCCGCCTGGGGCGACCCGGCGATCGTGGCCCAGTGCGGGGTCGGCGTGCCCCAGGGGTTCACGAGGAGCTCGGCGTGCACGCTCGCCGACGGCGTCGGCTGGTTCGTGCCGCCCAGCCAGGTGGACGACCAGTCGGCCGACGTGGTGATGTCGACCGCCGGCTATCGCCCGGTGCTGCAGGTGACGGTCCCCGCGTCGTACCGTCCGAGCGGGCTGGCGGCGGCCATGGTCGAGCTGGCGCCGATGGTGAAGAAGTACGCCACGCTGGTCCGCCCCTGCCAGTGAGCGGCTCGGTACGCCGTACCACCCGTCACATCCGTCCCACCGCGACGGCACTCTTCACGCTTCTCAGGTGTTGCAACGGCCGAGAAGTGCAGGGATCCCCGGTGAGCCGGGTATCCCGACAAGGGCCCCCACTCAGCGCAGGCCGGTGCCCCGCTGCAGGGCGAGGCGGAGCAGTCGGTCGACGAGCGCCGGGTAGTCGAGCCCCGTGGCCGCCCACATCCGCGGGAACATCGACGTCGGGGTGAAGCCGGGCATCGTGTTGATCTCGTTGATCACCAGCGAGCCGTTCGGCATCACGAAGAAGTCGACACGGGCCAGGCCCTCGCAGCCGATGGCCTCGAAGGCACGGGCCGCCATCTCCCGCAGCTCGGTGGCCACGTCGTCGGGGAGGTCCGCGGGCACGTCGAGCTCGGTGTGCTCCTCGGGAAGGTACTTGGCGGCGAAGTCGTAGAACTCGTGGCCGCCACCGATCCGGATCTCCGCGGGGACGCTGGTCTCCGGCGTACCGTCCAGCGCCTCGAGCACCCCGCACTCGACCTCGCGCGCACCCACCGCGGCCTGCTCGACCAGCGCTCGCGGGTCGTGCCGGTGTGCCTCCTCGATGGCGGCGTCGAGCTCGGTGGCGTCGTGCACCTTGCTGATGCCCATGCTCGAGCCGGCGCGGGCCGGCTTCACGAACAGCGGGAAACCGAGGTCGGCGACCCGGTGGCGTACGCCGTCCGGGTCGCGGTACCACTCGCGTGCGGTCACCGTGACCGCCGGCATCACCGGCAGCCCGGCCGCCTCGAGCACCACCTTGGCGTAGGCCTTGTCCATCCCGACCGCACTGGCCAGCACGCCGGCACCGACGTAGCGGACGCCGGCCATCTCGAACATGCCCTGGATCGTGCCGTCCTCACCCCATGGGCCGTGCAGCAGCGGGAAGACCACGTCGACCTCCCCGAGCGTCTGCGGTGGTTGGGACGGCTCGTGGACGACGAGATCGGCACTCGCGGACTCGCGCAGCAGGGTGATCGACGCGCGGTCACCGTCGACGCTCGGGAGCTCGTCGGGGCCGGTGATGCGGAGCCGCTCGGTGTCGCCGGACTCGAGCACCCAGCGGCCGTCGGTCGCGATCCCGACGGGCACCACCTCGTAGGCGTTGCGGTCGATGGCGTCGAGCACGCTCCCCGCCGTGACGCAGCTGATGGCGTGTTCGCTGGATCGGCCGCCGAAGACGATCGCGACGCGGGGCTTGCGGTGCTCGGTCATCGCGCCGACCCTACCGGCCCGTAGGCTCGGGACCATGAGCGACCGCACGTGGTCCCCGGCCACCACCGCCGTCACGGCCGGCCGGCCCGAGCACCGTCCCGACGCGCCCCTGAACGCGCCGATCACGATGGCGTCGACGTACGTCGCGACGGGCGACCTCGAGTACGGCCGCTACGGGAACCCGACCTGGGCCGCCTTCGAAGAAGCCCTCGGCGCGTTGGAGGGCGGGCGCTGCCTGGCCTTCGCCTCCGGCCTCGCCACCGTGTCCACCGTGCTCGACCTGGTCGGGCAGGGTGCAGCCGTGGTCGCCCCGAGGCACGCCTACAACGGCACCATCATGCAGCTCGCCGACCTCGAGGCCCGCGGCCGGCTCACCGCGCGGTTGGTCGACATCACCGACACCGACGCGGTGGTGAAGGCCTGCGACGACGCGGCCCTGGTCTGGCTCGAGTCACCCACCAACCCGGCGCTGGAGATCGCGGAGATCGAGACCATCGCAGCGGCCGCGCACGACGCGGGCGCCTACGTCGTCGTCGACAACACGTTCGCCACCCCGCTACGCCAGCGCCCCCTGACGATGGGCGCCGACCTCGTCGTCCACTCGGCCACCAAGTATCTCTCCGGGCACGCGGACGTCGTGCTGGGTGCCCTCGTCACCACCGACGACCAGCTGTACGACGTGCTGAAGGCCCGGCGTGACCTGGTCGGCGCGATCCCCGGGACGTTGGAGTCGTGGCTCGCCCTGCGGGGCCTGCGCACCCTGCACCTGCGGGTGGACCGGTCCGAGAGCAACGCGACCGAGCTCGCGCGGCGCCTCGGCGACCACCCTGCTGTCGCCGAGGTCCGCTACCCCGGCTTCGGCGGCATCGTGTCCGTCGTGCTCGCCGGCGGTGCGGATGCCGCCGACCTCGTGACGCGCTCTACCTCGTTGTGGGTGCACGCGACCTCGCTCGGCGGGGTCGAGTCGACCCTCGAGCGCCGGCGCCGGTGGAAGACCGAGCCCACCACGATCCCCGACGGCCTGGTCCGCCTCAGCGTCGGCATCGAGGACGTCGAGGACCTGTGGGCCGACCTCGCGTCGGCCCTCGAGTTGATCTGAGGCCCTACGGCGCCGGTTGGCGGGCGCCGGTGCGATCAGTCCCGCTCGGCCTTGGTGTCGCGGGCGATGAAGGCCTCCATCATCTCGGGCGCGGTCATCCGCCCGGCGACGACGGCCTCGACGTGCTCGGCGATCGGTGCGTCGACGCCGACCTGTGCCGCCAGGGCCAGCAGCGACGTGCACGACTTCGCGCCCTCGGCGACCTGGCGCGTCGAGGCGACGATCTCCTCGGTGGTCAGGCCGAGCCCGAGCTTCTCGCCGAATGTCCGGTTGCGTGAGAGCGGGGACGAGCACGTGGCGACGAGGTCGCCGAGCCCGGCCAGGCCCATCAGGGTCAACGGGTTGGCATCCATCGCCATCGCGAGACGGGCCGTCTCGGCCAGTCCACGGGTGATCACGGAGGCCGTGGTGTTGTCACCGAAGCCGAGGCCGACCGCCATGCCGACGGAGAGGGCCACGACGTTCTTGTAGGCGCCGCCGAGCTCGCAGCCGACGACGTCGATGCTGGTGTAGGGCCGGAACGCCGGCGAGTGCACGAGTCGCTGGAGGCCCTGCGCCACCGACTCGTCGGCGCACGCCACGACCGAGGCGGCGGGCTCACGCTGGGCGATCTCGTGGGAGAGGTTGGGGCCGCTGATCACCGCGATGCGCTCGGGCCCGGCGCCCGTCACCTCGCCGATCACCTCGCTCATCCGCTTCAGGGTGCCGAGCTCGACGCCCTTCATCAGCGAGACCATCACGGCCGACTGCGGCACGAAGGGAGCCCACTCCTCGAGGTTCGGCCGGAGGGTCTGCGACGGCACCGCGAACACCACGACGTCGGCGTCGGCCAGCGCTCGCTCGGTGTCGTGGGTCGCCGTGACCGTCGCCGGCAGCTCCACACCCGGCAGGTAGTCGGTGTTCTCCCGCCGAAGGTTGATGGTGTCGCACACCTCCTCGCGGCGTGCCCACAGCGTCACCTCGTTGCCGGCGTCGGCGAGCACGAGCGAGAACGCCGTACCCCACGAGCCCGCCCCGAGGACGGAGACGCGGGTCATGGCTGCTTCTTCTGCGGCGGCTGGTGGAAGTCGCCCGTCTCGCGGAGACCCTTCTTCCGCGGGTCGAACCGCTCGGCCGGTGCCTTCTTGCCGCGCAGGTCCTCGACCAGATGCGTGAGCGCCTCCATGATGCGTGCGGTCGCCTGGTTGATCACGTCGGTGGTCCGAGGCATGGCACGGAGATCGTCGAGAGGTACCGGGTCGCCGACCTTCATCGTGATCCTGGCCCGTGGCACGAGATGCGGCTTCTTGGCATAGGGGTACAGCAACTCGTGCGCGCCCCACTGCCCGACCGGGATCACCGGACAGCCCGTCTCGAGCGCGATCCGCGCGGCGCCCGACTTGCCGACCATCGGCCAGAGCTCGGGATCGCGGGTCAGCGTGCCCTCGGGGTAGACCACGACGCACTCCCCCGCCTCCACCGCGGCGACCGCGGCGTCGAAGGCGCCCTTGGCGTTCTTGGAGAGCCGTTCGACCGGGATCTGGCCCGCGGAGCGCAGGAAGTAGCCGAGCGCGCGGTTCTTGAAGAGGCCCGACTTGGCCAGGTAGCGCGGCACCCGGCCGTGGTCGTAGACGATGTGCGCGGCCGTCAGCGGGTCGACGTGGGACACGTGGTTGAAGACCAGGATGCAGCCGCCGGTCGCCGGGATCTTCTCCCCGTCGATCCAGGTACGGCGTGTGGTCGCGAGCAGTGTCGGCTTGATGATGGGCACCGCGAGGCCGATGGCCCAACCGCGCTTGTGCTGCAGCGGTCGCACGGGTCGCACCGTCACCTGCGTCCTCCCTCGGTCTGGCACGCGGCCGGCTCCCGCGAGCGCCGGTGTGCGGGGGTCACGCTACTCGGTCGCGCATCGCCCACGAGGTCCTGACAGGATCGACGCGATGACCGGATCCACGTACGTCGTCCTGCTCCCCGTGAAGCCACCGGCGCGCGGGAAGTCACGCCTCGACGTCGACCCCGAGCGCCGCCGTGCCCTGGCCGCCGCGTTCGCCCTCGACACGGCCCGCGCCTGCCTGGCGGCAACGGGCGTGGCGGCCGTGCTGGCGGTCACCGACGACGCTCGTTTCGCCGACGACCTGCGTACGGCCGGGTGCGAGGCCATTCCCGACGGGGTCACCGGCGACCTCAACGAGTCGCTGCGGCAGGCCGCCGGCGAGGCCGCGAGACGATGGCCGGACGGCGTGCCGATGGCCGTCTGTGCCGACCTGCCCGCCTTGCGACCGGGCGACCTCGACGCCGTGCTCGACGACGTGTCGGCGGCAGGGTCGACGGCTTCTTTCGTCGCCGACCACGACGGCGTCGGCACCACGCTCTACACCGCGGCGTACGACGCGTTCGACCCGCACTTCGGGTACCGCTCGCGCCAGGCTCACCTCGACGCGGGGGCCCGCGAGATCACCCTTCCCGTCGCGTCGGTTCGGATGGACGTCGACGACCGAGCTGCGCTCGCCGCGGCGGTGGACCTCGGTGTGGGCGCCCATACCCGGCTGGCCCTGCTCGCCTGACCCGGACATGACGAAGGGGGCCGTCCCTCCGGAACGACCCCCCTCGCGACAGCTCAGGACTTCTTGGCGGTCTTCTTCGCCGGAGCCTTCTTGGCCGTGGTCTTCTTCGCCGGAGCCTTCTTCGCCGGCGCCTTGGCGGCCGGAGCCTTCTTCGCCACGCTCTTCGTGGCCGGAGCCTTCTTCGCGGCCGGGGTCGTCTTGGCCGGAGCCTTCTTCGCGGGCGCCTTCTTGGCCGGAGCCTTCTTGGCGGTGGTCTTCTTCGCCGGAGCCGCCTTCTTCGCAGCCGGGGCCGCCTTCTTGGCCGGAGCCGCCTTCTTCGCGGGCGCGGCCTTCTTCGCGGGAGCCGCCTTCTTCGCCGCTGCGGTGGTCTTCTTGGCCGCAGCAGTGCCGGCCGCCAGGGTCAGCTTCGGCAGCTTCTTGGCACCGGACACCACGTTCTTCAGGTCCGCGCCGGCGGTGAACTTCGGCACCGCGGTCTTCTTGGCCTTGATCCGCGCACCGGTCTGCGGGTTGCGCACCCAGCGGGCCTCGCGGACGCGCTTCTCGAACGACCCGAAGCCCGTGATCGCGACCTTCTCGCCCTTGGCCACCTCACGGGTGATCGTGTCGAGGACGGAGTCCAGCGCGTGCTGGGCCTGCTTGCGGTTCCCCTCGTAACGCGCGGCCAGCGCGTCGATGAGCTGAGACTTGTTCACGGCTTCCCTTTCGCCAAGTACGACGTGGTCGGGCCGTTGCCCGACGACTTGTTGTGAACGCTATGTATTCCCAGCGCGAGCCACAATCACCTCGGGCGGTTTCGCGACGAGTTTTTTCGAGAGAATCTGGCTCAACCGAGCCTGTCTCGCGTCCTTCGGTGCATGCATGAACGGTTCCGCAACCGAATGCGCCGCCGCCGCCCTCACGAGAATCCCCTTGTTCTGCAGGGTTTTCGGCTCGCAAGCGGAAGTTCGGGAGCGAGATGAGTCAGAGCGTGGCGGGCTTCCAGCTCGGGCGATCCGCTTCGTACGCGGAGATGTCGGCCTCGTGGGCCAACGTGAGCGAGATGTCGTCGAGACCCTCGAGCAGACGCCAACGGGTGTAGTCGTCGATGTCGAAGGAGTCCTCGACAGCCTCCGGTCCGGAGCCGGCGCGGACCGTCCGCTCGGTGAGGTCGACGCTGATCGTGGTGCCCGGCTCGGCCTCGAGCAGGTCCCACAGCCGCAGCACGACCTTGTCGTCCACCTGGGCAGCGAGCAGCCCGGCCTTGCCGGCGTTGCCGCGGAAGATGTCGCCGAAGCGAGGCGACAGCACGACCCGGAAGCCGTAGTTCTGCAGGGCCCACACGGCGTGCTCACGCGACGAGCCGGTGCCGAAGTCGGGGCCGGCCACCAGCACCGAGCCCGCGGCGTACGCCGGCTGGTTGAGCACGAAGCCCGGGTCGTTGCGCCAGGCGGCGAACAGCCCGTCCTCGAAACCGGTCCGCGTCACGCGCTTGAGGTAGACCGCCGGGATGATCTGGTCGGTGTCGACGTTGCTGCGGCGTAGCGGCACGCCGATCCCGGTGTGGCTGGTGAACGCGTCCATGTCAGACCTCCTGGGTCTCGTGGTCTCGACTCCGCTCGACCGCCGGGGGAAGGTCTGCCGGTGAGCTGAGGGTGCCGCGGATCGCGGTGGCGGCAGCGACCGGGACGGAGACCAGATGGGTGCGTCCGCCCTTGCCCTGTCGTCCCTCGAAGTTGCGGTTGGACGTCGAGGCGCTGCGCTCCTGGGGTGCGAGCTGGTCGGGGTTCATCCCCAGGCACATCGAGCATCCCGCACCACGCCATTCGCCGCCGGCCTCCTTGAAGATCACGTCGAGGCCCTCCTCCTCGGCCTGCAGCCGCACCCTGACCGAGCCCGGGACGACGAGCAGACGCGTGCCCTCGGCGACCGAGCGACCCGCGAGGATCTCGGCAGCCGCACGGAGGTCCTCGATCCTGCCGTTGGTGCACGAGCCGACGAACACGGTGTCGACGTGGATGTCGCGCATCGGCGTACCGGCCTCGAGACCCATGTACTCCAGCGCCTTGCCGGCCCCGACGCGGTCGCTCTCCTCGGCGAAGTCGTCTGGCTGCGGGACCGAGCCGGCCAGCGGCACGCCCTGTCCCGGATTGGTGCCCCACGTGACGAACGGGGTCATGGTGCTGGCGTCGAGCACGATCTCCTCGTCGAAAACCGCGTCGTCGTCGGTGAGCAGCGTCTTCCAGTGCGCGACCGCCGCGTCCCACTCGGCGCCCGTGGGCGCCTCGGGTCGTCCTTCGAGGTAGTCGAAGGTCGTCTGGTCCGGTGCGATCAGGCCGGCCTTCGCACCCCACTCGATGCTCATGTTGCACACCGTCATCCGGGCTTCCATCGAGAGTGCCTCGATGGCCGGGCCCCGGTACTCCACGACGTAGCCCTGGCCGCCGCCGGTGCCGGTATGGGTGATCAGGGTGAGGACGAGGTCCTTGGCGGTGACGCCGTCGGGCAGCGCGCCGTTCACGGTGACGGCCATGGTCTTCGGCCGCGCCTGCGGCAGCGTCTGGGTGGCGAGCACGTGCTCCACCTCGGAGGTGCCGATGCCGAACGCCAGCGCGCCGAACGCGCCGTGCGTGGAGGTGTGGGAGTCGCCGCACACGATCGTCATGCCCGGCTGGGTCAGCCCGAGCTGCGGCCCGACGACGTGGACGATGCCCTGGTCGAGGTCACCCAGTGGGTGCAGGCGCACGCCGAACTCCGCGGCGTTGCGACGCAGCGTCTCGACCTGGGTCCGGCTGACGGGGTCCTTGATCGGCTGGTCCCAGTCGAGCGTCGGGACGTTGTGGTCCTCGGTGGCGATGGTCAGGTCGGGACGACGTACGGCGCGCCCGGCCAGCCGGAGGCCGTCGAAGGCCTGCGGGGAGGTCACCTCGTGGATGAGGTGGAGGTCGATGTAGAGGAGGTCCGGCTCTCCGCTCCCCGGTGGGGCCGACCGCACCAGGTGCTCGTCCCAGACCTTCTCGGCCAGGGTCCTGCCCATGACTCCTCCTCCTCGCGTCCTCCGATGGTGCTGCCTGTCGCAGGCTCGACTCTACAACTTGCGTCCCATGATCTGAGACGGCAGTATTGCCATATGGACACCACCAGCGGCGTCGGGGTGCTCGACAAGGCCGCCCTCGTGCTCACCGCGCTCGAGTCCGGGCCGGCGACGCTGGCCGGCCTGGTCACCGCGACCGGCCTCGCCCGGCCGACCGCGCACCGCCTCGCGGTCGCGCTCGAGCACCACCGCCTCGTGGCCCGCGACCTCCAGGGACGCTTCGTGCTCGGTCCCCGGCTCGCCGAGCTCTCCGTCGCCGCCGGCGAGGACCGGCTGCTCGCCACCGCCGGCCCCGTGCTCGCGCGGCTGCGCGACATCACCGGCGAGTCGTCGCAGCTGTGGCGGCGCCAGGGCGACTACCGCGTATGTGTCGCCGCCGCCGAGCGCCCGTCCGGACTGCGCGACACCATCCCAGTGGGCTCGCAGCTGACGATGCGGGCCGGCTCCGCCGCGCAGGTGCTGCTCGCCTGGGAGGACCCCGAGCGGATCCACCGCGGCCTGCAGAACGCTGCCTTCTCCGCCGCTGCGTTGTCCGGGATCCGCCGGCGCGGCTGGGCCCAGTCGGTCGGCGAGCGCGAGCAGGGCGTGGCCTCCGTGTCGGCGCCCGTCCGCTCCCCCAGCGGCAAGATCGTGGCCGCGGTGTCGGTCAGCGGCCCACTCGAGCGCCTGTCGCGTCAGCCCGGCCGGATGCACGCGCCAGCCGTCGTCGCCGCCGCCGAGCGGCTCTCCGAGTCACTGCGTCGCGCCGCAGCGGAGTAGCCCCCCGTGTCACCGCCCGTTCGGGCGCGGACACGCCGGCCACACGGGTCGACAAGACACCCCCACGGTCGGTGACACGAGCTCCGGTATGACCATCGGGCTGGAGGAGACGATCAGAAGAGGGCGTCCTGCTCCAGCTCGAGCAGCGTCTGTTTGCGCTCGATCCCGCCGGCGTACCCGGTGAGCGTGCCGTCGGCTCCGATCACGCGGTGGCACGGGATCACGATCGGGATCGGGTTGCTGCCGTTGGCCAGACCGACGGCGCGCGAAGCGGCGTTGGTGCGCCCCAGCCGGTGCGCGATCTCGCCGTACGACGCGGTGTCGCCGTAGCCGATCCGGCGCAGCTGCTCCCACACCGACTGCTGGAACTCCGACCCGGCCGGTGCGAGCGGCAGGTCGAACTCCTTGAGGTCGCGGTCGAAGTACGCCCGGAGCTGGCGCACGGTCTCCGCCAGCACCGGGAAGGTGTCGTCGCGCTCGCCGCGCGGCCGACCGTCGTGGTCGCGGAACGGGCTGAACTCGATCGCTGTGATCGCGCCATCCTGCTCGACGATCCGCAGCTCGCCGACGGGCGAGTCCATCAAGGTCCACATGTCAGTTCTCCTTCGGGGTCAGGGTGTGCCAGAGGTGCAGCTGGGCATAGGAGCGCCACGGGCTCCACGCGGCCGCGAGACGGGAGGCTTCGGCGGGATCGCGCCCCACGCGGCGTAGGGCGTCGCGGATCCCGATGTCGTGCGGCAGGAACACGTCGGGGTGGCCAAGGGCACGCAGCGCGATGTAGTCGGCGGTCCAGGGCCCGATCCCGGGGATCCCGAGCAGGGACACGCGGACCGCGTCGCGGTCGGCGCCCCGGTCGAGGCGTACGTCGCCGGAGGCCAGCGCGCGGCACAGTGAGACCAGTGCCCGGCCCCGGGCGCGTGGCATGGGGAGCGACTCCGGGTCGAGCTCGGCCAGCCGGTCGGCCGTGGGGAAGACGTGGGTGAGCCTTGAGGTCTCGACCGGCTCGCCCGGCGGCGGCTCGGCCGCGGGGACCGGCGCGCCGCACTGCAGCGTGAGGCGTGCAGCGGCGGTGCGCGCGGCCGCCACGGTGACCTGCTGACCGAGCACGGCGCGGACGGCGAGCTCGTCGCCGTCGACGTGCCCGGGGACCCGCAGACCGGGCGTGGCCCGGGTCAGGGCGCCGAGCACCGGGTCTCCGGCGAACGCATCCGCGACCGCGACCGGGTCGCAGTCGGCGTCGAGGAGACGGCGGACGCGCTCGACGGCAGCCGAGAGGTCGCGCAGGTCGTCGAGGCGGAAGGTCGCCGGCACGAACGCCGTCGCGCCGGCCTCGGACTGGTCGGTCAGCTCGAGCGCGACCGTCCCGGTGCCGTGGGGCAGCCGGAGCGTGCGGGCGTACGTCGTGCCGGCGGCGCACTCGACGCCGGGCACGGCACGCGTCGCGAGGAAGCCCAGCAGGGCGGTGCCGGCGAACGGCGTACGGACGGCCAGGCGGAGCTGGATCGTGCCACCGGTGGAACCGTGGCCCCGTCGGCCGCGCAGCTCGGTGGGCGTCGACGCGTAGACCTCGCGGACCGTGTCGTTGAACTGACGCACACTGCTGAAGCCCGCCGCGAACGCGACGTCGGCGGCGCCCAGCTCGGTGGTCTCGAGCAGGACCCGTGCGGTCTGGGCACGCTTGGCACGGGCCAGGGCCAGTGGACCGGCACCGAGCTCCTGGGTCAGGATCCGGGTCAGGTGGCGCGAGGTGTAGCCGATCCGACCGGCCAGCCCCTCGACGCCGTCACGGTCGACCACGCCGTCGGCGATCAGCCGCATGGCGCGGCCCGCGACGTCGGCCGCGACGTCCCAGTCGGGGCTGCCGGGCGTCGCGTCGGGGAGGCACCGCTTGCAGGCCCGGTACCCCGCCGCCTGGGCGGCCGCGGCGGTCGGGTGGAAGGTGACGTTCTCGTAGGCCGGGGTGCGGGCCGGGCAGGAGGGCCGGCAGTAGATCCCCGTCGTACGGACCGCGATGAAGAACACCCCGTCGAACCGCCGGTCGCGGCTCTTCACCGCCCGGTAGCAGGACTCGGCGTCCAGGTGCATCGGCGAGGTCATGGCTCCATCATGGCCGAGAGCACCGACATGTTCTCGCGGGAATCGGACACGGCGACGGCCGTGCCCGGGCGATCAGCCGCGGATCTCGTCGACGACCTTCCACGCGGCGGGCAGGAGACCGGCGGCGAGCAGGATCTTGACGCCGTCACCCCACAGGAACGGCTGCACGCCGAGGTGCCAGGTCTGCGACGCCGAGGTACCGAGAGCGTGCTGCAGCCAGACGAAGCCGAACGCATAGATCACGATGTTGCCGAGCACCATCGCCGGCAGCGACTTCAGCGCGTTGCGGTCCCAGCCGCGGTCGGCCAGCCAGCCGACGAGGGTCGCGGCGACGAGCATCCCGACGAGGTAGCCACCCGTGGCCGACGTGAGCTTCAGGACGTCCCAGCCCGAGGACTGGGCGGCGAAGACGCCCACACCGAGGCCGCCGACCAGGAGGTACGCCGCCATGGTCGCGAAGCCTCGGTTCGCGCCGTACGCGCCACCGACCAGCAGGACACCGAACGTCTGCCCGGTGATCGGGACCGGGGTCCAGGGCAGGTGGAACACAACCTGCGCCGACGCCGCGATCAGGGCGACCCCGAGAACGACGAGGACCGCGTCGGCGACGAGCGCAGCAGCGCGACTGCGCGGGTGGACGAGCGACGGGACGAGCGCGGTGGAGGACACAGGGGGACCCTTTCCGGAACGGGCAGGAGCAACACGATGATCCTAGGGAACACCGCGCCCGGTGAGATAGGCCGGGGGCCAAAGGTCCCGGAGTCGGGACCTACGACCTCAGGCACACGCTCGAGGCCCCGCCTCGACCGACGACCTCGACGTACTG
>Ga0302323_100000993_pt1 | contig 22941 bp, 21 predicted proteins | sample Fen_T0_3_FD_201950 | JGI IMG/M metagenome (GOLD analysis project Ga0302323, IMG submission 201950) | Peat permafrost microbial communities from Stordalen Mire near Abisko, Sweden - Fen_T0_3 | ecosystem: Environmental > Terrestrial > Soil > Wetlands > Permafrost | place: Sweden: Abisko... | reverse complement strand
AGTTAACATCGCAGGAATGCAGGTTGCGCGAAGTGAAGCCGGTGGACAGGCGCTGATGGCGCTCAATATCGATTCCGCGTTATCCGCAGAGATTGTTGCAAAGGTTCTCAAAGAAACCGGTGCAGATCTCGTCCGAACAGTCACCTTGGTGTCATAATGAAAAAATTCAAAGTCGCAGTAATTGCGGGAGATGGAATTGGCCCAGAAGTTGTTACTGAAGGTCTTAAAGTTCTTGACAAGATCGCCGCAAAATATGAACTTTCATTTGAAAAAATTCATTACAACCTAGGTGCTGCCCATTGGCATGCAACTGGAGAAGTCTTGAGCGATGAAACCATGGCCGAGATTGCAAAGAGCGATGTCATCTTGCTCGGAGCAGTTGGAGATCCAACGGTTCCAAGCGGTGTCCTCGAGCGCGGCCTGCTCTTGAAATTGCGCTTCGCATTTGACCAATATGTAAATCTACGTCCCGCTAAACTGCACGCCGGAGTTAAGTCACCTTTGGCTACGCAAGCACCTGTTGATTTTATCGTTGTCCGCGAAGGTACCGAAGGTCCGTATTCTGGAGCCGGTGGATCCCTTTCCTTTGGCACCGAAAATGAAATCGCAACCGAGGAATCGCTCAATACACGTCGAGGCGCGGAGCGCGTTATTCGCGATGCCTTTGCACGCGCATTGGTCCGTCCTCGTAAGAAATTAACTATGGTGCACAAAAACAACGTCCTTGTTCACTCCGGTGGCTTGTGGACTCGCACTTTTAACGAAGTGGCGAAAGAGTTCCCAGATATCGCGACCGATTACATGCATGCTGATGCCGCCTCAATGTTCTTCGTTACCAATCCAGAGCGTTTTGACGTGGTTGTCACCGACAACCTTTTCGGGGATATCTTGACCGATATTGCTGCGGCAATCTGTGGCGGAATCGGACTCGCTGCCTCTGGAAATATCAACCCGACTGGCAAGTTTCCTTCGATGTTTGAGCCGGTTCATGGATCAGCTCCTGACATTGCGGGCAAATCTTTGGCTGATCCAACAGCGACGGTTATGTCAGTTGCGATGCTTCTTGCCCACCTGGGTGAGATGGAAGCAGCTGCTGATGTTGAGCGCGTTGTTGCCGCTGACTTATTGACTCGCGGAGATTCAAAGCGAAGTACCGTTCAAATAGGCGATGCCATGGCAGGAGCTATCTAAATGAAGATCAACCTCAATCCAAATACTAATCCAGCAAGCGATAGCGATCGCGCCTCAAAAATTGCGGCTGGCGGTTTCGGCAAGTATTACACCGACAATATGGTGATTGCTGAGTGGAGCGAGGCTGCTGGTTGGAGCGATGCAGAAATAAAGGCTTATGGCCCACTCTCTATCGATCCTGCTACTTCAGTTCTTCATTACGGCCAAGAGATTTTTGAAGGACTCAAGGCCTATAGCCAACCCGATGGAGGAGTTAGCCTCTTTCGTCCAGAGGCAAATGGCGAACGCTTTCGGCGTAGCGCGATTCGCATGGCGCTTCCTGAACTTTCAGTAACTGACTTCGTTGGTACGGTGGAAGCTCTGGTTCGCCACGAGCGCGCGTGGGTGCCACAAAACTTCGGAGAATCACTTTATATTCGCCCATTTATGTTCGCCAGTGAAGTAGGACTAGGGGTTCGCCCTAGCAATCACGCGACCTACTTAGTTATTACGACGCCAGCATCAGCTTATTTCAATCCGGATAAAGCGGTCACCGTGTGGATCTCAACAGAATATGTTCGGGCTGCTCAAGGTGGAACGGGTGAAGCAAAGACCGGTGGCAACTATGCGGGTTCTCTCCTTGCGCAGAAACAAGCCGCGAAAGAGGGTTGCGATCAAGTTGTTTGGCTAGATGCCATCGAGCGCAAATGGGTAGAAGAGATGGGTGGCATGAACCTTTATTTCGTTAAAGGTAGAGGCGCTAATGCAACGATCTTTACACCAAAATTAACAGGTACTTTGCTCGCGGGAATTACTCGGGATTCCATATTAACCGTGGCCCGAGATTTGGGCTACAAAGTTGAAGAGGGAATGATCTCAACCGATGAATGGCGCGATGGAGTCACATCCGGCGAGATAACTGAAATATTTGCTTGTGGTACCGCTGCGGTTGTTTCACCTGTTGGCTCTGCCAAGAGCGCGCAAGGAACATGGATGACTGGCGATGGCAATCCGGGTCCGATCACGATGCAGATTCGCGAGACCTTGTTGGGTATTCAACATGGCACCATTGAAGATAAACACGGTTGGAACAAGCGAGTTTCCTAATGCCAGTATCCGACGCATTTCACATCTATGACACCACGTTACGCGATGGAGCGCAGCAAGAGGGGCTCAATCTTTCGGTGCATGACAAGTTGGCGATCGCTCGCCATCTAGATGACCTTGGCGTCGGGTTTATCGAAGGCGGCTGGCCCGGAGCAAATCCAAAGGACACCGAGTTTTTCAAATTAGCGCAGACCGAGATTAAGTTTAAGAACGCTACCTTCGTTGCATTTGGCGCGACTCGTAGGCCTGGTGTACAAGCCGCTGACGATCTACTTCTTCGGGCCTTGCAAGATTCCGGCGCCCCGGCAGTCACTCTCGTAGCAAAGAGTCATGATCGCCACGTAGAACTCGCTCTTAAGACAACCCTGGATGAAAATCTCGAGATGATCCGCAGTTCCATTAAGTTTTTGCGCGCAGGAGGACAACGTGTCTTTCTAGACGCCGAGCATTTCTTCGACGGATACCGTTCTAACAAGGCCTACGCCCTTGAAGTAGTACGCGTAGCGGCGGAGTCCGGTGCAGATGTAATTGCTCTTTGTGACACCAATGGTGGGATGCTACCGACTGAACTTACCGATGTAGTTCATGAAGTGCTACATGGTTCATCAGCACGCTTGGGAATTCACTGCCACAACGACACTGGATGTGCGATCGCAAACTCACTCGCCGCAATTGAAGCGGGTGTTACCCACGTTCAAGGAACGCTTAATGGATATGGTGAGCGAACCGGCAATGCTGATCTAGTCAGCATCATCGCCAACTTAGAGTTGAAGATGAAAAAGCCAGTTCTTCCCGAAGGCGCTTTGCGCGAGTCATTTAGAATTTCACATGCGGTTGCTGAAGTAACCAATGTGGCACCGAGTGCGCGCCAACCTTACGTGGGTGTATCTGCCTTCGCACATAAAGCCGGGCTCCATGCGAGTGCAATCAAGGTAGATCCCATGATGTATCAGCATGAAGACCCTGCAAGCGTCGGCAACGATATGAGAATGTTGGTCTCTGAAATGGCCGGTCGCGCGACCATCGAACTCAAGTCGCAAGAGCTGGGTATCGATCTGGGCGGAAATAAGGAAGTTGTTGCCCGCGTGGTCGAGCGTGTGAAAGAGATGGAATCTCGCGGCTTTACCTTCGAAGCTGCCGATGCTTCTTTCGAACTTTTGCTCCGTGAAGAGATTGCGGGCAAGCGCGCTAATTTCTTCACCATTCAAGATTGGAAGACCACAGTTGATGGCGATGCCAGCGGGGGAGTTACCTCAAAAGCCACCGTTACGTTAACTGCGCATGGAGAGAGCATTGTTACTAGCGGCTCTGGAAATGGCCCGGTCAATGCTATCGATACCGCGCTGCGTTCTGGGTTGCAGAAGTTTTATCCAGAGCTTGAGCGATTAGAACTTACCGATTACAAGGTTCGTATCCTGGAAGGTCGACTCGGCACTGGCGCCGTCACTCGCGTTCTGGTTGAGACCAGCGATAGTGAAGGCTCCTGGACCACTGTTGGAGTTCACGAGAACGTAATCGCCGCATCCGCGATGGCACTGGAAGATGCAGTCACTTACGGCTTACTGCGTCAGGGGCGTAGACCCGAGTAACCTTGCTTTTCGTGAGCGCTGAGTTGATTGCCCAATATGAAGAACATCTTTTTCTTGTGCGCAATCTCGCCGAAAATTCCATTAAAGGCTATGTCAGCGACCTAGAATCTTTTCTCAAACACCTCGAGAAATTGCATATCGAGGAATTTTCGCAATTAGGACTCACCCACATTCGTTCGTGGTTAGCAGAATTGCAAGGTGCCGGGGTAGCGCGCTCTACGATGGCGCGTCGTATCGTTTCGATTAGAGCATTTACTTATTGGGCTGCAAGTCAAGGCTGGATCAGAAGTGATCTAGGTGCAGAACTTGCGATTCCAAAACCGCACCGCACCCTGCCCGAGGTGTTAGATATTGCTGATACCGAGGTTGTTTTAGAAAGTGCGCAGACCCGAGCCGATGAAGATCCCAACCCACTTACAATTCGCGATCTTGCGTTGATTGAAGTTCTCTACGCAACCGGAGTTCGCGTCTCAGAAATTTGCACTTTGGATATGCGTTCGATTGATGAATCCAGAAATACGCTGCGAGTAATGGGAAAGGGAAGTAAGGAACGGGTAGTACCCATGGGAATTCCGGCGGTCAACGCCTTGCGTAATTATCTAGCGGTCGCCAGGCCAGAGCTCGCGAATGAGAAATCGGGAAATGCAGTTTTTCTCGGATCGCGCGGGAATCGAATTGATCAGAGAACTGTCCGCGAGGTCGTTTATCAGGCGATGGCGGCGGTCGGTTCAAAGATGGGACCGCATGGTCTGCGCCATACCGCCGCTACCCACCTTCTTGAGGGCGGGGCTGATTTGCGCACGGTGCAGGAGATTTTGGGTCATTCCTCCCTCGCCACCACTCAGATTTACACTCACGTCTCGCCTGATCGCCTTCAAAAGGCCTTCGATACCGCTCACCCCCGAGCCTGATATCGCTCGATTTTAGGGATTAGACCCTCGGGACCTAGAATTACCCCAGCAGATCGCGAGGTCTGACTTCACGCATCTAGTTCGATTATTCGATCAATCGTGTATTCGAAAGCCATTTCGGTCTCACTCCACGAGTGAGTCGGTGCCCAGATGCTAGGGAATCGGCAAATTGCCGCTTCGACAACCGAACGCGTGCGCTACTGCATGCGATGTTAGGAGAGTGCCGCCATGGCGGTTGTAACTATGCGAGAACTCCTCGACAGCGGAGTCCATTTCGGACACCAGACTCGTCGTTGGAATCCAAAGATGAAGCGTTTTATCTTCGCTGAACGTAACGGTATCTACATCATTGATATCCAGCAGTCACTTGGGCTAATCGATTCAGCCTATGACTTCATTAAAGACACCGTCGCAAAGGGTGGACATATCCTCTTTGTTGGTACCAAGAAGCAGGCACATCAGCCAATCATCGAGCAATCTGCTCGTGTTGGTATGCCTTATGTGACCGAGCGTTGGTTGGGTGGAATGTTGACCAACTTCCCAACTGTTTACAAGCGTATTCAACGCCTCAAGGAGCTCGAGCAACTCGAGCAGAAGAACGATCAACTTTTAACAAAGAAGGAACTTTTGGTACTTCGTCGCGAGCGCGAGAAGCTCACCAAGAACCTCGAAGGTATCCGTAACATGACCAAGTTGCCTAGCGCGATCTGGGTTGTAGATACCAAGAAGGAACACCTCGCCGTTGCTGAAGCACGCAAACTGGGAATCCCAGTCGTTGCGATCTTGGATACCAACTGCGATCCAGATGAAGTTGATTACAAGATTCCTGGTAACGATGATGCAATTCGTTCTATCGGACTTTTGACTCGCGTTATTGCTGATGCGGCCGTCGCTGGACTTGCTGCTCGCTCTGCTGCTGCAGCTGCCGTTGCAGACAAGGTCGCGGCTGCTGATGAGAAGTTTGCAGAAGTTGAGGCAGCAATTGTTGAAGCCGCAGTTGTAGAACCAGTCGTCGATGCAATACCAGTTGCTGAAGCGACACCAGTTGTCGAGGCAGTAGTACCAGAAGAAGTAAAGGGAGAATAATTCGTGGCTTCATATACAGCGCAAGATGTAAAGCGCCTGCGCGAGGCGACTGCAGCTGGCATGCTCGATTGCAAGAAGGCTCTTGATGAGGCCGACGGCAATTACGAGAAGGCCGTTGAGATCATTCGCGTAAAAGGGCTCAAGGGAGTCACAAAGCGCGAAGGTCGCACCACCTCGAACGGAGTAGTTCTAGCAAAGGCAGAGGGGAACCTCGGCGTGATGCTTGAACTCAACTGCGAGACTGATTTCGTGGCAAAGGGCGAGCGATTCATCGAGTTGGCCGAAGAGCTACTGGCGCATCTCTTTAAATCAAAGATCGCATTACTCGATGCCTTCTTGGCTTCGACCCTCCCAACTGGCGCGACCGTGCAGGCTCGCATCGATGAGGGAAATGCGACACTTGGCGAAAAGATCGAACTGCGCAAGATTGCAGTTCTTGAAGGTTCACCGGTTGCGCTTTATCTTCACCGTACCAATCCTGACCTACCTCCGCAGCTCGGTGTGCTTGTACAACTTGCAACCGACGCCTTAGAGGCCGGCAAGGATGTAGCCCAGCACATCGCAGCTTTCGCACCGCTCTACCTCAACCGCGAATCGGTTCCAGCCGAGGCGATTGCCAATGAGCGTCATATCGCTGAAGAGACGGCCCGCAATGAAGGTAAGCCAGAAGCCTCGATCGAGAAGATCGTCGCCGGACGCGTTACCGGCTTTGTGAAGGAAGTTAGCCTTCTCGAGCAGGCTTTTGCGAAGGATGCCAAAAAGACCGTTCAGCAGGTTCTTGATGAGGCGAAGACCGCCGTGTCGGCGTTTCATCGTTTCCGAGTTGGACAGTAACCTTTAGCACAGAAGTTCCATCCGCTTAAAGTGAGGAGCACTCTCTGATGACCAGTTCAGGTATTACCCGAGTTGGTTATAAGAGAGTGCTCCTTAAACTTTCCGGAGAGGTATTTGGTGGCGAGAAGGGGATCGGTGTAGATCCCGATGTGGTCCACGATATTGCAGGACAGATCGCAGAAGTCGTACGTGGCGGAACCCAGATTGCAATCGTGGTTGGCGGAGGAAATTACTTCCGAGGTGCAGAGTTACAGCAGCGCGGAATGGATCGCGCTCGTGCCGATTACATGGGAATGCTCGGAACGGTTATGAACTGTCTGGCGCTACAAGATTTTCTAGAAAAAGAGGGTATTGAAACCCGAGTACAAACAGCGATCACAATGGGACAAGTAGCCGAGCCTTATATTCCGCGCCGGGCTATCCGCCATCTGGAAAAGGGTCGAGTCGTTATCTTTGGCGCTGGCGCTGGAATGCCATTTTTTACTACCGATACCGTTGCCGCGCAACGCGCGCTCGAGATCGGATCTGAAGCGTTACTGCTCGCCAAGAGTGGAGTAGATGGCGTGTACACGGCAGATCCCAAGAAGGATGCCGCCGCAACCAAATACGAGTCGATCAGTTTCGATGATGTCATTGCTAAATCCTTGGCGGTCGCGGATGCTGCGGCTTTTAGCCTCTGCCGCGAAAATAAGTTGCCGATAATCGTATTTGACCTTAAAAATAAGGGAAATATCGCTCGCGCGGTGCGTGGCGATGCAATTGGTACCCTAGTCTCCTAAGAGACTCTTCCGCTCGTTACCTTCGAGTGGATTCCAAGGTCGCCTCACTTCAAAGGAGCGAGATGTCTGATTTAGCAACCATGTTGGCCGATGCTGGCGCAAAGATGAGCAAAGCCGTAGAGGTAGCAAAAGAGGACTTCGGTGCGATTCGTACCGGCCGCGCGCATCCCGCGATGTTTCAAAAGATCATGGTCGACTACTACGGAACCTATACGGCTCTAGGACAGTTAGCGACCATCCAAGTTCCCGAAGCTCGCATGGCGATTATCTCTCCCTTTGACAAAGCGGCATTTGCTGCCATCGAAAAGGCGATTCGCGATAGTGATCTTGGAGTCAATCCAGCAAATGATGGAGCGGTTATTCGCGTCAATTTCCCACAACTTACTGAAGAGCGTCGTAAAGACTTTATCAAAGTGGCTCGCACCAAGGCGGAGGAATCACGGGTTTCGATCCGCAATATCCGTCGCGCTGCGAAAGAGAGTATGGAGAAGTTGGAAAAAGATGGCGATATTGGCAAGGACGATCTGGCGCGCTCGGAGAAAGAGTTAGAAAAAGTAACGACAGATCACGTCTCGAAGATCGATGAACTTTTGAAGCATAAGGAGACCGAACTCCTCGAGGTGTAAAACACCTGACGGGTTCACCGCGACATGGACGATATTCACTCCCTCAATAATGCGATTAATGAGCGCGCTGGGCGGAAATTACTTCCATCGATCGGAGTCTCGTTCGCAATTCTCGCCATTGTTTTTGGAGCGCTAAGACTTAATCCACTTATTTTTGCCTGCTTTGTTTGGATCGTCATGCTACTTGCTATTCGCGAGATAGTGCGAGCCTACAAGGGCGGCGACATTGATTTGCCGGGTCTGCCTCTTTATATTGCGGCTACTGGAATTCTCGCCGCGGCTTGGTTCGGAAAAATTGAAGGTCTATCAATCTCCCTCGCGGTAGCTATTCCCAATGTGATGGTTTATCTGCTCTTGGCATCACCCAAAGATTTTGTGAAGCGCTCAACTGCAGCGGTATTTGCCATTTTCTATATTCCATTTTTAGCGGGCTTCGTTCTACTTCTGGCACATCTGCAGAGCCCAATCGCTAAGATTTTTACCTTGGTGGTATTAGTGAGCTTCAATGACACCTTCGCGTATTTCTCAGGGGTTCTCTTTGGAAAACATCCCATGGCACCGCACATCAGCCCTAAAAAAACCTGGGAGGGTCTAGCCGGTGCAATTGTGGCTACAACCTTCGCGACCGCCTCAGTTTTTTACTTTGTTCTTGACGATTATTTTTGGCTGGGTGCACTAGTGGGCCTCCTGGGAGTAATTACCGCGACCTGTGGCGATTTAATCGAATCGGCAGTTAAGCGTGATCTTCAGATTAAGGATATGGGAACAATATTGCCTGGTCACGGCGGCATCTTGGATCGCGTTGACTCACTCCTCTTTACCGCACCGTCAGTCTGGTTCGTCTTCGAACTCATTCAACACTTCAAGTTATAGGGCGGCGATCATGAGCGAGGACAATTCACTTAAGTTAGTTTTTGATGAACCTAAACAGCGAGTAAAGCCGCCCCTACACTTTGCAGATTTGGATCCCGCGGGGCGCAAAGCCCTCGCGATCGAACTGGGAATCCCAGCCTTTCGCGCGAATCAGGTAGCAACTCATTTCTTTACACATCACAATGATGACACCGAATCATGGAGCGATATTCCTAAAGAGATGCGCTCCTTGATGGCAGAGAAGTTCACGCCGAAACTCATCACTTTGGTGCGATCCATCGAATGTGATGGTGGAACTACTCGCAAAGACCTCTGGCGTTTACACGATGGAGTTTTGGTCGAGAGCGTACTTATGCGTTATAGCGATCGTACGACCGTCTGTATCTCTTCCCAAGCCGGCTGCGGAATGAACTGCCCTTTCTGCGCCACCGGTCAAGCTGGGTTAACACGCAATCTGACTGCCGGAGAGATCACTGCTCAAGTGGTTGCAGCGGCGCGAGTATGCGCAGCTGGCGAATTACCCGGTGGCCCAACACGCCTTTCCAACGTGGTTTTTATGGGAATGGGAGAACCGCTCGCCAACTACAACGCAGTAATTCGTTCGGTGCGAAACATCACCACACCTCAACCTGATGGATTAGGAATCGGAGCCCGCTCGGTAACCGTTTCCACAGTTGGCGTGGTGAATGGAATCGAAAAATTGATGAAGGAAGATATTCCAGTGACTCTCGCCGTCTCACTGCATACGCCAGATGATGAGTTGCGTGACACTCTTGTTCCTATTAATTCGCGTTGGAAGGTTAAAGAAGTTCTTGCGGCAGCCGATGCCTACGCAGACAAAACAGGTCGGCGTTACTCCATCGAATACGCGATGATTCGAGATATTAATGATCAGGCTTGGCGCTCAGACCTCTTAGGTCGTCTGCTGCGAAATCGCAATGCCCACGTCAACCTCATCCCGCTCAATCCGACTCCAGGCTCGAAGTGGACCGCATCTCGCCCAGAAGATGAGGCCACTTTCGTCTCAATCCTAGAAAGTTATGGCGTTCCTGTGACCGTTCGTGATACTCGAGGCCGGGAGATTGATGGAGCCTGCGGTCAGCTTGCCGCCGCCGAACTCAATATTTCCTCAGCAGAGTAAGGGAAGATAACGGCATGCGCGAGATAGTCATCCTGGGATCCACTGGGTCTATCGGTCTCCAGGCACTCGAAGTTGTTGCAGCCAATCCAGATAAATTTAAAGTGATCGCTCTCTCTGCGGGTGGTTCTAATATTCCAACCCTCATTGAGCAGGCACAGAAATTCGGCGTTGGAATAATCGGCGTCAGTGCAAACGGGGAAACTGCGCGCTCTCTCGCGCCCGGAATTACGGTTATCGATGGGACGAACGCTTCAAGTGAAATTGCCGCGATCACCTGCGACATAGTCCTGAATGGAATCACTGGTTCTATTGGACTCGGACCAACCCTTGCCGCACTGGCCGCTGGAAATAAAGTTGCGCTCGCGAACAAGGAATCGCTCGTTGCTGGTGGGGCGCTGGTTGCAGCATTTGGTTTAGAACGAATTACACCAGTCGATTCAGAACATAGCGCTCTGTACCAATGTTTTATGTCAGGCAGTAAAGATGAAGTGAAGCGCGCCATCCTAACGGCTAGCGGTGGATCATTCCGCGATCGGAGCGATTTATCGAGCGTGACTCTCGCCGAAGCACTCAATCATCCTACGTGGTCTATGGGTCCTGTGGTAACAATTAATTCGGCAACGCTGGTAAATAAAGGTTTAGAAATCATCGAAGCGCATTATCTCTTCGACCTTCCCTACGAGAAGATTGAGGCAGTAATTCACCCACAATCTGTCGTGCACTCCATGGTCGAATTTATAGATGGAGCAACAATCGCGCAGCTTAGCCCTCCAAATATGAAAGGCCCTATTGCCTATGCACTAGGTGCGCCACATCGAATTGCTCACGCGACCTCGCCAGTTGATTGGAGCACTTCTCATTCGTGGGATTTCGCCCCGGTGGACAGCGCTCGCTTTCCTGCGATCGATTTGGCGCGGCACTGCGGTATTCGTGGCGGAGGATTACCAGCGGTCTTCAATGCCGCCAACGAAATTGCTGTCGCCGCCTTCATGAATGGAGAGTTGGAATTCTCTGCAATAGTAGAGATCGTCGCTGCAACAACCGCGAAATTAGATTCGATTGCGGACTCTGCCGTAAGAGATTTAGCCGATGTCAGCGCGATAGAGGATGATGCACACACCGTTGCCCGTGAACTAGTTGTGGAGAAGAAATAATGTTGCAAGCTTTGGGAGTACTGGCCTTTGTCGTGGCACTGCTTACTTCAGTAATGATTCACGAGTTTGGTCACTTCTTCTTCGCCAAGAAGTTCGGCATGAAGGTGACCGAATTCTTTCTAGGCTTTGGTTACAAGATCTGGTCCTTCAGGCGCGGGGAAACTGAATTTGGGGTGAAGGCAATTCCGGCGGGTGGGTATTGCAGGATTTCGGGGATGTCGACCCATGAAGAGTTGAATGAAGAGGATGCTCCGCGGGCCTTCATTAAATCATCGACTCCGCGGCGATTGATAGTTCTAGGGGCTGGTTCTGTAAGTCACTTTATTATCGGATTCTTCTTAATCTTCGTTATCTTCTTTGGAATCGGCACTTCTACCACCCTGCCAATCATCAACCAAGTTTTACCGTGCATAAATACGAGCACCACTTCAAATGCCTGCGCTACGAACGCACCGGCTTCCCCTGCCATCAGCGCCGGCCTTAAAGCCGGTGATCACATCATCTCCATCAATGGTAAGAAAGTAACTAACTGGAGCAAAGATGTTCTCGTTATTCGAAATTCTGCCAACAAGCCACTAACCCTTGAAATCGATAGGTCTGGAAAAATTCTATCTATTGTTGCTACGCCTGCTTCAGTGATGATCAGCGGCAAACAATATGGAATGCTCGGCATCATTAGCAAAATTGGCCTACAACGTGAAGGGCTTGGCACATCACTTCACGACACTTGGAGTCTGGGTTCCAGTTTCTTCACCACAAGTATCAAATCCTTGGTCTCCCTGCCAAGTAAAGTCCCTGCACTCTTTCGCCAGACCTTCTTAGGTGCCAAGCGCGATGCAAATGGTTTAGTAGGAGTCGTCGGAGTCGCCCAAGCATCTGCAGCAACGGCCAGCGATCAAGCGCTTAGCTTTGGCGATAAATTGGAGACCTTCCTTCTCATTATCGCCAGCCTCAATATCTTTGTAGGAATCTTTAATTTATTGCCGCTCTTGCCCTTAGATGGTGGTCACATGGCGGTCGCGGTGGTTGATGGGGTTCGGCGCAGTCGAGCACGACGAGCCGGTCGTCCGCAACCAGAGCCGATCGACTTAGAAAAATTGATGCCAATTACCGTTGTTGTCTTCGTCTTCCTGGTGGCCCTCTCCTTAATGCTCCTTGCTGCCGATATTTTTAATCCAGTTCACTTCAATCTCTAATGTAAGGCAGAATAAGGCCATGGTCGATCTCGGAATTCCAGCAGCCCCACCACCTGTGCTCGCACCGCGCAGGAAGAGCAAGCAACTTAAAGTTGGAAGCGTTCTCGTTGGTGGAGATGCCCCAGTAAGCGTGCAATCAATGTGCACCACCTTGACCTCAGATATTAACTCCACGCTGCAGCAGATTGCCGAACTCACCGCTTCGGGCTGCCAGATCGTCCGCGTTGCGGTACCGAGTCAAGATGATGCCGATGCGCTTAAAGCGATCGCTAAAAAATCTCAAATCCCAGTAATCGCTGATATTCATTTTCAGCCTAAGTACATCTTTGCTGCTATCGATGCTGGTTGCGCGGCGGTTCGCGTCAATCCTGGCAACATCAAGCAATTTGATGACAAGGTTAAAGAAGTTGCTAAGGCGGCGGGTGATGCTGGGATTCCTATCCGCATTGGAGTCAACGCGGGATCTCTCGATCCTCGCCTTCTCGCAAAGTATGGCAAGGCCACTCCAGAGGCTCTCGCCGAATCCGCACTCTGGGAGGCATCCCTCTTTGAAGAACACGGTTTCTCCGATATAAAGATCTCGGTCAAGCACCATGATCCTGTGACGATGGTGAAGGCTTATCGCCTCCTCGCCGCCCAATGCGATTATCCATTGCACCTCGGCGTCACCGAAGCCGGCCCAATCTTTCAAGGCACAATCAAATCGTCGACCGCATTTGCAATTCTTTTGGCCGAAGGGATCGGTGACACGATACGCGTCTCGCTCTCCGCACCTCCCGTTGAAGAGGTCAAGGTTGGAATCTCAATTCTCGAATCGCTCAATCTGCGCCAACGTAAGTTAGAGATCGTCTCCTGCCCATCGTGCGGGCGCGCTCAAGTGGATGTCTACTCGCTCGCCGAGAAGGTCCAAGCTGGGCTGCAAGGGATGACCGTTCCATTGCGCGTTGCAGTTATGGGCTGTGTCGTCAATGGACCAGGTGAAGCTCGCGAGGCTGATTTAGGCGTCGCTTCGGGAAATGGCAAGGGCCAGATATTCGTTAAGGGTGAAGTTATTAAGACGGTGCCCGAGGCAGAGATTGTCGAAACTTTGATCTTTGAGGCCAATCGCCTCGCGGAGGTCATGGCTGCAGCGGGAGTTGCTTCTGGCGCCCCAACTGTGAACGGCCTCTAACTTCCTTAGATAAGGTTCTCGCATGTTGCGAATGTCCACCTTATTGTTGCGCACGCTGCGCGATGATCCAGCCGATGCTGAAGTTGCCAGCCATCGCCTCCTGGTTCGTGCCGGCTATGTTCGCCGCGTTGCCGCTGGCATTTACTCGTGGTTGCCGCTGGGTTATCGCACCTATCGCAAAATCGAAAATATCATCCGCGAAGAGATGGATAGCGCTGGCTTCCAAGAGGTCCATTTCCCCTCGCTGCTTCCGCGCGAACCCTACGAAGAGACCAATCGCTGGTCGGAATACGGTCCCGATCTCTTCCGCTTAAAAGATCGCCGCGGAAGTGATTACCTTTTGGGCCCAACGCACGAAGAGATGTTTACCCTGATGGTGAAGGGTGAGTTCTCTTCCTACAAAGATCTACCTCTCTCTATTTATCAGATCCAAACCAAATTCCGTGATGAACCTCGTCCCCGCAGTGGAATTATCCGCGGCCGCGAATTTGTGATGAAAGATTCTTACTCTTTTGATATCGACGATGTGGGGCTCGAAGCTTCGTATCAACGCCACCGTGAGGCGTATATCAAAACTTTTAATCGCCTCGGCCTTAAATTCAATATCGTCTCTGCCATGTCGGGAGCTATGGGAGGATCGAAATCCGAAGAGTTCTTGGCACCGTGCCCAACTGGTGAAGATACGTACGTACTCTGTGAGAAATGCGGTTTCGCTGCGAACGTTGAAGCGATGGTTACTAAAGTTTCACCGTACACCGGCGAAGTTGCACCGGCCTTTGAGGTTTTTGAATCTCCTAACACACCAACAATCGACTCACTCGTCGAACTCGTCAACGACAAATTCGGTGGGAATATCACCGGCGCAGATACTTTAAAAAATGTATTGCTCATGGCCGACGGCGAAGCGATAGCAATACTTGTTCCTGGTGATCGCGAAGTTGATCTCAAGCGCGTGGGAGCGAACCTCCCCGGTGTACAAGATCTGCGACTTTTTGAAGATGAAGATTTCGCCAAGTATCCCGCTCTCGTTAAAGGCTACATGGGACCGCAAGATGCGCAAGCGTTAGGCGTAAAAGTTTATGCCGATCCGAGAATCGTCTTGGGCTCGCATTGGATAACCGGTGCGAATCAAAAGGATAAGCACGCACGTTTTGTGACACATGGCCGAGACTTCGCGATAGTTGCATTTGTTGAGGCAGCGGAAGTTAAAGCTGGAGATCTCTGCCCGCAATGTGAGACTCCAGTCGTAATCGATCGTGCCATCGAGATCGGCCATATCTTCCAACTAGGTCGCAAGTATGCCCAGGCGCTGGGCCTCACAGTCCTGGATCAAAATGGCAAGGCTCAAGTTGTCACCATGGGTTCATATGGAATCGGCGTCTCGCGTGCCGTTGCGGCGGTAGCCGAGCAAACACATGACGAGATTGGACTCAATTGGCCAGCCGAGATCGCCCCGGCAGATGTGCACTTGGTTGCGGCTGGGAAAGACGATGCGATTTTTGAGTACGCCGCAAAACTCGCCCTCGAACTCGAAGGCGCGGGATTGACCGTACTCTTTGATGACAGGCGCGACGCCAGTGCGGGAGTTAAATTTAAGGATGCCGAACTGATCGGAATTCCTTATATCGTCATTGTTGGTAAATCACTTGCTGAAGGCAAGATTGAATTCCGAGTACGAAGCGCTGGGAGCAAGGCAGAGTTCAGCATCGAGAGCGCAGCAGCAGAAATTCTTAACGCAATTCGTTAATGTCTCTCGCGACCTTTATTTTTCTTGCTCTCGCTTCGGGCTTCGCTGGATTCGTTGACGCGGTCGCAGGTGGTGGGGGATTGGTGCAGCTTCCCGCGCTCTTAATTGGAATTTCTAATAAACCAATACCAATGATTCTTGGCACGAACAAAATTCCATCTATTTTCGGCACTTCGACAGCTGCGATTTCCTATTTCAAGAAGGTGAGACCTGATCTTAGGCTTACCGTAACCATGGCCATTCCCGCGCTCATTGGGTCTATTGCTGGTGCACGTCTAGCGGCACACTTTCCCACCGCAGTTTTTCACCCACTCATTCTCGTGCTCTTGGTTCTCGTTGGCATCTACACGTGGCGCAAGCCCGACTTAGGTTTAGGTGAACGGTTACGTTATACGCACTCGAAACGATTGTGGATCGTCGCAGGATGCGGATTACTCATCGGTTTCTATGACGGCCTCTTTGGTCCTGGTGCTGGGACCTTTATGGTTTTCCTGCTGGTACTTGTTGTTGGCTATGAATTCCTTAAAGCCAGTGCCACCGCAAAATTAGTCAATATCGCCACTAATTTCGGGGCGATCGTGACATTTCAACTCACTGGTCACATTTGGTGGCGCTTGGGGCTAGCGCTTGCGATTGCAAATGTCGCTGGCGCTTTGATTGGTTCACGTCTGGCGATTCGCGGGGGCTCACCCCTAGTTCGTAAGGTATTCCTCTTTGTTGTGGCGGCCCTCATCGCTAAGTTGAGTTATGATTGGATCTATAACTAAATAGCGGAAAGAGAGCCAGAAATGAGCGTTATTGAAGCGGTAAGCGCGGCAATTACCCCAACCTTTGAAGGATCTGGCATTTATTTGGAAGAAGTCACGCTCACTGGTGGCTCACCAACAATCCTCACCGTTATTATCGATAGCGATACCCATCTCAATCTTGATCAGGTTACCTCTGTAACTAAAGAGATTTCCGAAATCTTAGAGAATCTTCCGGAGTTGGGTGAGACCCCATTTACCCTCGAAGTTTCCTCTCCTGGAATCGATCGACCGCTCACACAACCCCGCCACTGGCGTAAGAATCATGGCCGTTTAGCGACCTTGGTTCTACATAATGGAGTCTTGGTTAAGGGGCGCATTGGTGACCTTCACGATTCAACAATCGAAATCGATAAAAACCCAATTTCGCTCCCAGATATTGCCCAGGCAAATATAGAAATAGAATTTAAATCTCAAAAGCAGGGTGAATAAGAATGAGTGTTGATGTCGACGCACTCTTGGCGATGACCGTTGAAAAAGGTATTCCATTAGAAAAGCTAATTAATTCCATTGAGCAGACGGTCACCGAGAGTTACGGAGAACTGCCTGAGGCCATGCCACAGGGTCGTGCTGTCCTCAATCGTCAGACCGGCGAAATTTTAATTCACGTTCCGCAATTTGACGCTGAAGGTATTTATACCGAGACAATCACTCATCTGCCAGAGGGTTTCGATTCCAAAATAAAATCTCTAGTCCGCAAGGTACTGAAAGAGAAGATGCGTGCCATGAATGATGCGGGAATCGTTGCAGAATTTACGGGAACTGTTGGGGATATCATCTCTGGCATAGTTCAGCAGGGTCGCGATGCAAATATAATTTATGTCGATCTCGGTAAGGTCGAAGGAAAGATTCCACTTATCGAGCAGGTTCCAACCGAGCACTATAAGCATGGCGACCGCATCAAGGCCTATGTTGTCGATGTCAGGCAAGGTGAAAAAGGTCCGGAAGTTACGCTCTCACGCACTCACCCGCTCTTTGTAAAGATGCTCTTCACCCTTGAAGTCCCCGAATTAAAGGATCACGTCGTTGAAATTGTCGGAGTATCGCGCGAGCCAGGTCAACGCTCTAAGGTCTCCGTTCGATCACACCGCGCCGGAGTAAGTCCAAAGGGCGCACTCATTGGTCCAGTCGGCGCTCGCGCTAAAGCAGTGATGGATGAACTCCATGGCGAGAAGATCGATATCGTAGATTTTTCGGAGGATCCAGCCATTTACGTTGCGAGCGCGTTAGCACCGGCTCGCGTATCCAGCGTTGAGATCGTCGACCTCCTGGCCAAGTCGGCGAAGGTGATCGTGCCCGACTATCAACTCTCACTTGCCATCGGAAAAGATGGCCAAAATGTCCGACTCGCGGTAAAACTCACCGGTTGGCGCATGGATATCCACCCGGATAACCCCGTCGAAAGGTTGCTCAAACCGAGCGAGATTGCCAGGGCCGAGGCTGCCGCCGAGCTCGCTCTCGCTGCGCAGAGCGAAGAATTACGCCCCACGGCTGCTAGCGAGTAAGGTTCTCCCTAATGGTCCCCATGCGCAGTTGTATTGCGTGTCGGAGCCGGGAGAGTTCGAAAGAACTCCTCCATCTCGTTGTGGTCAACGGTCAGGTAACTCCAGACCCGGATCACACGCGTGGTGGTCGAGGAGCTTGGCTACACCCGAATTGCTTCGAGTTAGCAAAGTTGCGCAGATCCTTTAATCGGGCCTTTAAGTCCGGTGAAGATCTTCACACCCGAGACTTAGAGGAATTCCTTAAAACCAGTTCGACGATTAACCAGCAAGATCCTAAGGAGCAAAAATGAAGGCACATACACAATCATGAGCACCGCGCGCTCATGAGTAAGGCACTTATTTAGGCTTCCGCGATAGACGCAGGGGCCGAGAACCAGGAAGGCAACTGTGGCAAAGGTCCGCGTTTACGAATTAGCAAAAGAGTTAGGGCTCGACAGTAAAGAGCTCCTCGCTAAGTTACAAGAAGTTGGCGAGTTCGTTAAGTCAGCATCATCAACGGTAGAAGCGCCTGTCGTGCGCAAGTTGATGGAGAAGTTCCCAGATATGAAACCGGCAGAAGGTGCGCCGGCAACAGCAAAGAAAGCGGTCGCCAAGAAGAGCGCCGCCAAAAAGCCAGAACCAACGCAAGCTGAAATTGATGCTGCCATCGCACAACTCGATGAGAGCACCCGAAATCAATTGGGTATATCTGCCGGCTCGACCGCGCCATCTAGCGCATTGCCTCGGCCGCCGGTTGTTCCAACCGCTCCAATTGCGCCCGCTGCATCGACCGATGCTCCGGCGGCAGATGATGCAACACCTCGTCCTCCCCGTCCCGGAAACAATCCATTTGCAACTCCAGCAAATCCCGCATCGGTTGCCGGTGCAATTCCGCGTCCACCACGTGCCGGAAATAATCCATTTACCTCAGCAGTTGGCGGGGCGATGCCGCGTCCACCGGCAAACCGACCTATACGTCCAGGTGAGCGACCACCAATGTCAGGCAACCGTCCGGGAGCAGTTCGTCCTGGCTTTGCTGCTCGACCAGCTCGTCCAACTGGTGCTCCGGGTACCGGCGCTGGTGCAGGTGCACCTCGTCCCGGTGGAGCTGGCGCCGGCTCTCCGTATCGTTCAACAAATGCAGCTCCTTCCACAGGTGCTCCATCTACCTTTGGCGGAAAAGGTGGCGGTCGCCATCAACGCGGCGGCACCGCTGGTGCTTTCGGTAAGCAGGGAAGCAAGAAGGGTAAGGCGCACAAGAGTAAGAAGGCTCTTCGCGAAGAGTTCGACAATATGGCTGCGCCATCTCTTGGTGGAGCGGTCGTTCCGCATGGCGATGGCAAGACCGTAATTCGTCTTCGTCGTGGTGCAACTCTTATGGACTTCGCCGAGAAGATTAATGGCGACCCAGCCTCACTTGTATCAGCGCTATTCCACTTAGGTGAGATGGTCACCGCGACGCAATCCGTCGATGAAGATACCTTCAAGATTTTGGGTGGAGAGCTCGGTTTCGTAATCCAGGTTGTCAGCCCAGAGGATGAAGATCGCGAACTCCTTGAAGAGTTCGATATTGACCTCGAACAAGAGCTAGAAGATATCGCCGAGGAAGATCTCGTCGTTCGCTCGCCTATCGTCACTGTGATGGGTCACGTTGATCACGGTAAAACTCGCCTGCTCGATGCCATCCGTAAAACCGAGGTTATTAAGTCTGAGGCTGGTGGAATCACGCAACATATTGGTGCCTATCAAATCCATCGCATGCACGATGGTGTTGAACGGGCAATCACCTTTATTGATACCCCGGGTCACGAAGCATTTACAGCGATGCGTGCTCGTGGTGCCAAAGTTACCGATATCGCGATCTTGGTCGTCGCTGCCGATGACGGCGTGATGCCACAAACTATTGAAGCGCTGAACCATGCTCAAGCCGCAGATGTTCCAATCGTTGTGGCCGTTAACAAGGTCGATAAAGAGGGCGCGAATCCAGATAAGGTCCGCCAACAATTGACCGAGTACAACTTGATCGCTGAGGAGTACGGCGGAACTACAATATTTGTAAACGTCTCTGCAAAGTCAGGCGAGGGTATTGACGAGTTGATCGATAGCGTTCTGCTTACGGCAGATGCCGCGCTTGATCTTCGAGCAATCGCCGATGATGCCGCGCGCGGTGTAGCAATTGAAGCGAACCTGGATAAGGGTCGCGGCCCAGTTGCGACCGTTCTCGTTCAACGCGGAACCCTTCATATCGGTGATGCAATTGTCGCCGGTGGTTCATATGGTCGCGTCCGCGCCATGCTTGATGAGAACGGAGATGCCGTCGCTGAAGCTGGCCCATCTCGCCCGGTTCAGGTCTTGGGCTTTACCTCTGTTCCTGGCGCTGGTGACACTTTCATGGTTGCCGAAGATGATCGCACCGCCCGCCAAATCGCTGAAAAGCGTCAATTGGCTACGCGTAACGCGATGCTCGCCAAGACTCGCAAGAAGGTCTCGCTGGAAGACTTCATGGAGCAATCCAAGGTCAGCACCCTCAACCTCATCCTCAAGGGTGACGTTTCAGGTTCTGTTGAAGCGCTCGAAGATGCTCTGCTCCAACTTGATGTTGGAGTCGAAGTTGATCTCCGCGTAATCCACCGTGGCGTCGGAGCAATTACTAAGAACGATGTCACTTTGGCATCGGCTTCTACCGCTGTGATTATCGGCTTCAACGTTAAGCCAGAGCCACAAACTGCAATCTTCGCCGATCAAGAAGGTGTTGAAGTTCGCTTCTACACCGTTATTTATCAAGCGATCGAAGAGATTGAAGCATCCCTTAAGGGGCTCCTCAAGCCTGAATTTGAGGAAGTTGTACTCGGCAACGCCGAAGTACGTGACATCTTCAAATCCAGCAAGGTTGGAAATATCGCAGGTTGCTTGGTGCTCGATGGGTTTATTCGTCGAAATGCCAAGGCACGCACCTTGCGTAATGGCGTAATCCTTGGTGAGAACCTCACCATTGATTCACTCCGACGTTTCAAAGATGATGCGACTGAGGTCAAGGATGGATACGAGTGCGGTATTGGACTCGGTTCATACAAGGATCTTGAAGTTGGCGACGTCATCCAAGTATTTGAGATTCGCGAGAAGAAGCGGGCTTAATCATGGCATCCAATCGTGCACTGAAGGTTGCTGATCGCATCAAAGAGGTGATCGCAACAACTCTAGAGGCGCGGGTTAAAGACCCTCGCCTCGGTTTTATTACGATTACCGATGTCCGCGTCACCGGCGATCTGCAGCAAGCCTCTATCTTTTATACCGTACTCGGTGATGAAGAGGCGCAATCAGGCACTGCGGCGGCGCTGGCATCGGCCAAGGGTTTGATAAGACGTGAAGTCGGAAGTGCACTCGGATTGCGAATCACTCCGAGTATTGAATTTTTTGCCGATGGACTGCAGGAGTCGGCGACGGCTATGAATGATCTGATGTCATCAGTTCGTGCTGCAGATGCTGAATTGGCAAAGTTGCGCGAAAGCGCCACGCCGATTGGCGATCCAGACCCCTACAAGGTCTCCGAGTAAATCAACGTAATTTATGGATGGCTTTTTGCTCGTTGATAAAGCGAGTGGAATGACGAGCCACGATGTCGTAGCCAAGATACGTCGGCGCTTTGGAACCAAAAAAGTTGGTCATGCCGGGACTCTCGATCCTATGGCGACTGGAGTTCTCGTTCTTGGATTGGGCAACGCAACTCGATTACTTCAATATGTTGTCGATGGAAGAAAGAGCTATACCGCGACGATAGCGTTGGGAAAATCCACGATCACTGACGATCGCGATGGACAGATCATAAAAACTGTTACACCCGAAATCCTGGCCAAAGTGGAAGATTCGGAGATCTCCCGCATATTGGCCGAAATGGTTGGAGAGATATCGCAGCGCCCGAGTTCGGTTAGCGCCATAAAAGTTGCTGGCAAGACCGGACATGAGCGAGTGCGGGCTGGTGAAGAATTTGAATTGCCCGCTCGCCAGGTAACGATCACGTCGATTGAAATTCATTTGATTTCCCGCCGAAGTGATGAAATTTCAATTGAGATTTCTGTCATCTGTTCTGCTGGAACATATATTCGCGCTATTGCCCGTGACTTAGGCGAGGCTCTTGGCGTTGGCGGTCATCTCACAGCTTTGCGTCGTACCGTGGTCTCGCCATTTGAGATCGCAGAATGTGAAGGCTGGGAGAACGCCACCCCAATTTCTACCGCTGCCGGGATTGCACGGATCTTGCCAGTTCGCCGCCTTGAGCCAACTGAACTCAGCGAAATCTCATTTGGCCGAACTATCAGTGCAAATTCAATGGCGGGACCTCATGTTGGTTTGGCAGGAGATGGAACTTTTGTGGCCCTCCTTGAAAACCGCACTATCAAGGATAGGAATCTCGCAACGCCAATCCTGGTTTCCATGAAAGAATAAGGGCTATGACCTCAGTAGCGATTGGGATATTCGACGGAGTGCACCGCGGACATCAACAGATCCTGGCTGAAGCAGCGAAGCATGGCCCGGTTACAGTGCTGACTTTCGATCCCCACCCGACTTCAATTTTCGCTCCTGAGCGAACTCCTTCCGCCCTGGTTTCGCTGCAAGATCGGATTGTGCTTCTCAAAGAGAATGGTGCAGCAGAAGTTGTGGTTCTTCCTTTCACTAAAGAGTTTGCCTCTAAGTCCCCGAAAGATTTTATTAAAGAGATTTTGGTAGAAAAGTTGGCTGCTACGCATGTAACCGTCGGCGCAAATTTTACCTTTGGCCATAAGGCGGCGGGAAATGTTGAATACCTCAGAGAGCATGGGCACGGTTTTGAAGTAAGTTCGGTGCGCCTTGAAGAGAATCGCGGAAGCGCGATCTCATCTACTCGAATCCGAACGCTAATTGTTGATGGTGATGTCGAACGTGCCAACCAATTGTTGACACGTTTCTTTTATCTCAAGGGCCAAGTCGTCCACGGAGAAGCACGCGGACGAACAATTGGATACCCAACCGCTAATCTTGAACTTGCCGAAAATGCCACAGTTCCCGCCGATGGCGTCTATGCCGGTTGGCTCTCCGTGGGAGATAACCGCTGGCAAGCTGCTATCTCCGTTGGCACCAACCCAACATTCCCCGGCGTTCGCGGTCGCCAGGTTGAGGCGTATGCGATCGATCAAGTGGGCCTGGATTTGTATGATCAAGAGGCAAAGTTGGAAATTGGATTTCGCCTCCGTGACACCCTGAAATTCGATGGGCTTGATCCAATTTTGGTG
>Ga0302323_100000992_pt1 | contig 22951 bp, 20 predicted proteins | sample Fen_T0_3_FD_201950 | JGI IMG/M metagenome (GOLD analysis project Ga0302323, IMG submission 201950) | Peat permafrost microbial communities from Stordalen Mire near Abisko, Sweden - Fen_T0_3 | ecosystem: Environmental > Terrestrial > Soil > Wetlands > Permafrost | place: Sweden: Abisko... | reverse complement strand
CGTGACCCGCTCCACCACCGCCGAGCCACCATTGTTGCTCCAGCCCGCCACGCCTTGCTCGAAGCCCGCGTTCGAGATCAGGTTGGGATCGACCGGCGCGTCGAAGATCTGCGCGTCCGGAGCCGGCACCGCGGCGTCGATCGCGGCGCCGACCTGCGGCGCGTCGGCGATCGCGATCATCTTGCCGCTGTCACTGCAGGCGCACACGGCGAGCCCGAGGGCACCGATCGACCACGCATGCTTCGCGAACATGGTTCCTCCTGGAGTACGAGTTGCGATCCACAACGCGCTCACGGTGAGACTTCGGAGACGTCGATATCGTCGATATAGAACGAGGGATACGCGCTGCCCGCCGTCAGCTTGGTGGCGGTCTCGACGTAGACCAGCACCTCGGTGAGCGTGCAGGTGGCGGCCGGCGCGACCGTGAAGGTGCTCGTCGGCTGGACCCACGTCGTGTTGTCGGTCGCCACGGCGGTCTGGCGATCGGTCTGGATGTTGAACTGCTGCTGGCCATCTTCTGCGCAGGTGTGGCGAAGCGAGAGATTGAAGCCTTCGCTGCCCGCGGCCATCAGCCGAACGAACACCGACATTGCATATTTGCGCCCGGGGCGCACCTTCGTGGTGATCGCGGTGGCGGGGCCCTGCCAGTAGTCGGTTCGCTCGGTGGTCACCAGGCAGTGCGCGCCGGCGTGGGCGTTGCCGGTCGACAGATCGATCACCCCGGCACCGTCGGTGATCCAGCCGGTCTTGCCCTGCGCCTCGAAGTCGGCGTTGGTGACCAGGTTGCCGATCGCGGGCTGGTAGGCATCGGGCGGGAGCTCGGGTGCGTCGCGCGGAATCGCCGCGTCGACGGGCGCCGGCGAGCCCATCATCGGCGCCGCGTCTGCGACCAGGAGCTCGGGCTTGATGACGTCACAGCCGCCCCCGAGGCCGCCTGCGACCGCGGCGATGACGATTGCTTGGGTACCCCGAGAGCACCCCTTGGTTGCGCGCGCGCCGACATGGTTCAACATGCGGAAATACCCCCATATGTTCGGGCTCGACACAGATCGAGTCTCGTCGCGTCAAGATATCGAGAGCCGACTACGCCGTACCGCCTGCGCCGTACCGCCTGCTACTCTTCGCGCTTGTAGGGATTCGCCTCCATCTTCTGGAGGGGATCGGAGGTCTTGCCACTGCCTTGTGCACGCTCGTCGCTCGCGGGCTCCGGAGCGGTCGCCGCCGCCGGCGCGGCGGGCGCCCGGCCCCGCGGGGTCGCGCGCGGAGAGCTGGGTTTGTGCGGCGCCGGCATCGCCGCGCCGCGCCGCGCTGGCGACGTGGGCTCGGCGGCCAGCGGCTCGACGGGCGGCGCCGCGGCGGCACCCGCGGGCGCGATGGCCTGGACGGTCACCTGCGGTGCGGCGAGCGCTGGAGTCGGCGCCGGCGCGGCGGAGCGACTCGGCGACGCGGGAGTGGCCATCGCGCCGGGCGCGTGGGACCGCGTCACGATCCGGTAGAGCACACCGAGACCGTTGAGCACCACAAACACCATCGTGATCGCCAGGGTTCGCATTGCGAGCTCGATTCGGATTCTACGGTGTAAGCTTATCTTTGATCAAGCTTCGATGTTGGCACGGCCATAAAACCCGATTGCGGGTACGTACGCGCACACACCGGCGAGCGCGAACCGCTTGACATACAATGACAGTCGCTCGAAGAATTGCGACAAGGGGGCTCCAATGAAGACAGGGAGATTTGCCGGCTCGCTCGCGCTTGCCTTGTTGTTCTGGACCACACACGCACAGGGCGACGACGTCAATGGAGCCGCCAAGGCGTTCAGCCAGGCACAGCAGGCGATGCTCGGGGGTGACGCAGCGCGTGCGGCGGATCTATACGAGCTCGCCGACGAGCTCGCACCATCGGCGCCCGCGTTACGCAACGCGGCGCGCGCGCGGCTCACGGCCGGCCATCTCGCGATGGCCGCGACGAACGCAGCGGCGCTGTTGCGGCGCTATCCGAGCGACAAGGAGTCGCGTGAGATCGCCGAGGCCATCCTGTCGCGACTGACGCCGCAGCTGGCCCAGGTCGAGGTCTCGTGCACCGCGGCTTGCACGCTGACGATCGATGGCAAGGCCGTGGTGTCCGCGGCGCGAACCCAGCATTCGCTGTTCACCGCTCCCGGCGCGCGGACGATCGCGGCGGAGTTCGACGGCAACCGGAAGTCCACCAGCCAGATCACCGCGGTCCCCGATCACATCACGACGGTCCAGCTCGAAGCGCCGCCTTTGGCCCCCAAGGCCGTGACTCCCGCCCTCGTGGTCGAGCCGGCAAAGCCCCTGCGGGGTGAGGCGGGTGCGCGGGTCGCGCCCGTGAGTTCGTCCCGTGGAATCTCACGGTGGTGGGTTGTGGGGGGAGGCGCCGTGACCCTCGGGCTCGGGGTTGCGACAGCCATCTCTGGCATGGCCACGCTGTCGACCCGCGATCAGATCCGCGCCACGACCGCAGCAGGCAAGGATGGCAGGGCTTTGTACAACACCGGACGCGATCAACAGGTCCGGACCAATCTGCTGCTGGGCGCGACCGGCGCGGCCGCCGCTGGAACCGTGGCGCTCGCGTTGTTCACCAACTGGAGCGGAGATCGCGAGGACGCCAGCGTCGCGATGATGCCGGGCAGCGATGGCTTATCCGTGACCTACAGCGGCCACTTCTGATGTAGCCAGCCGGGGCCGGGAGTCACGGGCCGGGTCACGGATCGATGCTCGGGACGATCCACAACCAGAACACCGCGCTCAGCGCGATCAGGACCGCGATCGCCACGAGCGTCTCGCGGGCCCACCACGAGCTGGCGCGCGCCCCGCGGGTGGCGGCCGCCGCCGCGTCGATGACGACCATGGACGCGAACGAGTCGTCCTCGACCCAGCCGCCAGACTCGGTATCGCGGCGGCGCGACGGCGTCCGGTTGAAGCTCGGGTCCGAACCGATCTGGCCAAACGCGATCTGGTCGTCGGGCAACGCGGATTTGACCAGCTTCGAGAGCTCGGCCTTCTCGAGCTCCCAGCCATGGTCGCGCGCGACGGCGCGGAGATCGTCGGCCAGCGCGCTCGCATCGGCGTAGCGGGAGTCGCGATCGCGCGCCAGCGCCTTCATCACCACGCGCTCGAGATCCTTGGGATAATCTGCGAGATGCTGCGACGGCAGCGGGATCGGCTCCTCGAGGATCGCGTACATCATCTGCATCTCATTCTCGCGCTGGAACAACCGCTTGCCGACAGACATCTCCCACATCATCGTGCCGAGCGAGAACAGATCGCTGCGCTGATCGAGCGCCTGACACCGGATCTGCTCCGGCGTGAGATAGCCGTACTTGCCCTTGATCGTCGTCGCGTGGGTCACGACGTCGCCGACCAGCGCCTTGGCGATCCCGAAGTCGACGAGCTTGACCTGGCCGTCGAAGCTGACGAGCACGTTCGAGGGGCTGACGTCGCGGTGGATCACGTGGCGCGGCGCGCCATCGGCATCGGGCTCGTTGTACGCGTAGTACAGCGCGTCACACACCGAGATCGCGATCCGGACCAGAGGCCCCAGCGGCAAACCATAGGTGCCGGAGGCGCCGAGCGCGCGCACCAGCGAGAGCACCGTCGCGCCGCGCACGTACTCCATCGCGATGACGTAGCCCTCGCCGTCATCGAACAGCTCGTAGATATGGATGATATTGGGGTGCGCGAGGTTGGCGGCGATCCGCGCCTCGTTGAGAAACATCGTGACGAACTGCGGATCGGTCGAGTACCGCGGGTGCAGCTTCTTCAGCACGACCTGGCGGCGGAAGTCGACCGGCCCGGTCTGATGGGCGAGATACACCTCACCCATGCCGCCGGTCGCGAGCTTGCGAACGACCTCGTAGTTGCCAATCTGGGCCCGCGTGATCGTCGGTGCACGCGCCGAGTCAGCCATGGAGGACCTCATTCGCTGGTGCCCGCCCGTCCTGCGCAGGGGATCCGCGCATGTCCGTACTTTGGTCGTCGAACCGTGCGCGAGTCAAGCCATCGTTACCTTGCGCGCGCGGAGCTTCACGTCGCCGACACGATCGACGCGGCGCGGAACGCCGAACCCGGCGAATCGCGGTAGAACGCCGACATGAGGGTCGTCCCGGTACCTTGTCTCAAGGACAACTTCGCCTATCTCGTGATCGCCAACGACGGCCAGTGCGCGGTCGTCGACCCCGGCGAGGCGGGGCCGGTCCAGGCGGCGCTGGCGCGCGAGCAGGTCCAGCTCGCGGCGATCTGGGCCACCCACCACCACCACGATCACACCGGCGGCATCGCCGAGCTGGTCGCCGGGCGCATCGGCGTCGAGGTCGTGGTCGGCGCCAAGGACGCGCCGCGCACCCCGCACGTCACGCGCGCGCTGGCCGATGGCGACGAGGTCGCGCTGGGCGCGCTGCGGGCGCGCTGCATCCACAACCCGGGCCACACGCTCGGCGCGATCAGCTTCGTCGTCGAAGGCTGCGTGTTCACCGGCGATACGCTGTTCGGCGGCGGCTGCGGCCGGGTGTTCGAGGGTGACGCGGCGATGATGCACGCCTCGCTCGCGCGGCTCGCCGCGCTGCCGCCCGCGACCAAGGTCTACTTCGGCCACGAGTACACCCAGTCCAATCTGCGGTTCGCGGCGGCGGTCGAGCCGGACAACGCCGCGCTCGCCCACCGCGCCCGGACCCTGGCCCCGACCTCGACCCCCTCGACGATCGGGGAGGAGCGCGCGACCAACCCGTTCTTGCGCAGCGCCGAACCCGCGGTGGTCGCCGCCGCCGTGGCCCGCGGGGCCGCCGGCGATCCGGTCAGCGTGTTCGCGGCGGTGCGGGGCTGGAAGGACAACTTCAAGTAGCCGGCTACACTGGCGGCGTGCGATTTGCGATCCGCGCCGCGACGCTCACCGACGCCGAGGGCATCGCGCGCGCCCACACGGCGAGCTGGCGATCGAGCTACCGCGGCATCTTGCCCGACGCCGTGCTCGATCGGATCGACGTCGATCAGCGCGCGGCGAGCTGGCGGCGCGTGCTCAGCGATCCGGCCGTGCTTACCCTGGTCGCCTACGACACCACGCACCGCGAGATCGTGGGGTTCTGCGACGCCGGCCGAACCCGCGGCGCGAGCCCGTACGCGGCCGAGGTCTACCGGATCTACCTCGAGCACCACGCCAAGCGGCACGGTCTGGGCCGCGAGATGTTCGACCTGGCCACCCGCTGGCTGCGCTCGCAGCAGCTGCGCTCGCTCGTGATCTGGGTGCTCGACGCAAACCATCACGCCCGCCGGTTCTACGACGCCATGGGAGGCCGCCCCGCCACGCGCGTGGCGTCGGCGGTCTCGGGATTTGCCGTGGTCGAGCTCGCCTACGTATGGGACCCGCTGTAGGAGAGCCCGCGTCGCGTTGATGTATACTGGGCGGCGATGCTTCGTCCTTGGACGGCCGCGCTGGGGACGCTCGCGCTGGTGTCGTCGCCGGCCGCGGCCGACCCGTTCGAGCTCGGCGGCTGGTTCGGCCCCAGGTTCTTCTCGTCGAGCTCGCGGCTGGGCTACATCGACGACGCGCCGGCGCATCCCGCGCTGCAGAATGGCATCGAGCTGGGCGCCCGCATCGCCCGGCCGATCCTGCCGTGGCTCTCGCCCGAGTTCGAGATCGCGATGTCGCCGACCACCACCAACGCGGTGGGCGGCGCCGCGGCGGCCCGCGTGGTCTGGCTCGAGCCGCGGCTCCAGCTGCGGTTCGAGCTCGGGCGCAACCGCTGGATCCGGCCGTTCGCCCTCGTCGGCGGCGGCGCGCCGGTCGCGCTGTCGAGCGCCACCAAGACGTTCGCGACGTCGATCATCGGCGATGGCTACATCGGCGGCGGCGTCCGGATCGATACCCAGAAGGGCTTCGACCTCCGGCTCGACGCCCGGATCGCGCTCATGCCGGCCCAGCCCGGCGACGCCGTGGCCGCCGAGCTCGACGTCGGCATCGGCCTGGCGTTTCACCTCGGCGGCGGCCACGGCCCGACCGCCGAGGAGCTCGCGGCGGCGCGCGGCGCCCCGCCGGCCGATCGCGACGGCGACGGCATCCCCGACGCCAAGGACGCCTGCCCCGACCGCCCCGAGGACAAGGACGGCTTCGAGGACGACGACGGCTGCCCCGATATCGATAACGACCACGATCTCGTGCTCGATATCGCCGACAAGTGCCCCAACGTCCCGGAGACCTACAACGGGTTCGAGGACGACGACGGCTGCCCCGACACCGTGCCCCCCGAGGTCGACGCGCTGCGCGGCACGATCGAGGGCCTGCTCTACGCCGAGGGCGAGACCGTGGTGCGCGACTCGGCGCTGCCCAGCCTCCAGAAGATCGCCGGCACGATGACCCGGCACCCGTCGATCCGCGTCGTGCTGATCGGCCACACCGATGACCGCGAGGCCCAGCAGCTCGCCGCGGCCGACGCCAGCCCGCCGGCCGATCTCGAGACGCAGGCGCTGGAGCTGGCGCGGGCGCGCGCCGAGGCGGTCAAGGACGCGCTGGCCGAGCTCGGCATCCCGCAGTCGCGGATCGTCGTCGAGAGCCGCGGCGGCGAGGAGCCGGTCTCCGACAACACCAAGCCGCGCGGCCGGCTGGCCAACCGGCGCGTCGAGATCCGGCTGTACGTGCCGCCGCGCTGATCCATCACCTGCGTTCATGGGTCCCATCAATCCTATTCGTTGGCCCTCTGGGTCGTGCGGCCCCACAGTCCGCGCATGACCACGCACTCCTCGAATCTCGGCGGAACCCTGACGTTCCCGGGCACGTCGATCACCGTCCACCGCATCGGCTACGGCGCGATGCAGCTCGCCGGACCGGGCGTGTTCGGCCCGCCGCGCGACCCGGCCGGGGCGCTCGCCGTGCTCCGCGAGGCCGTCCGCGCCGGGATCGACCACCTCGACACCAGCGACTTCTACGGCCCGCACGTCACCAACCAGCTGATCAAGCAGGCGCTGCACCCCTACCCGCCCGGCCTCACGATCGTCAGCAAGGTCGGGTTTCGCCGCGGCGCGGACCGGTCGTGGCTGCCCGCGCTGTCCCGGGCCGAGCTGACCGCGGCGGTCCGCGACAACCTGAACAACCTCGGGATCGAGGCGCTCGACCTCGTGCACCTCCGCGTCGGCGACGCGCATGGCCCCAGCACCGCGTCGATCGCCGAGCCGCTGCGCGTGCTGGTCGAGCTGCGCGAGCAGGGCCTGGTGCGCCACCTCGGGCTCAGCAACGTGACGGCGAAGCAGATCGCCCAGGCCCGCGCGATCACCGAGATCGTCAGCGTCCAGAACCTCTACAACCTGGCGCACCGCACCGACGACGCGCTGATCGACGAGCTGGCGCGGGACGGCATCGCCTACATCCCGTTCTTCCCGCTCGGCGGATTCACGCCGCTGCAATCCGACAAGCTCGCGAACGCGGCGCGCTCGCTCGAAGCGACGCCGATGCAGGTCGCGCTCGCGTGGCTGCTGCAGCGCTCGCCCAACATCCTCTTGATCCCCGGCACCTCGTCGGTCGATCACCTGCGCGAGAACACGAAGGCCGCGAGCCTCGTGCTGCCGCCCGAGATCGTCCGCGAGCTCGAAACGGTAGCCGGCTGAGCACGGCGCTCGGTCGCCCGCGCGCGGCCAGGCGGAGCTACTCGACGCTGACCACGACCTTGCCGAAGTGCGCGCCGCTGGCCAGGTGCTCGTAGGCCTGCTTGACCTCGCCGAAGCCAAACGCGCGATCGATGATCGGATCGATGCGCGCGGCCTCGAGCGCGCGGAGCAGGCCCTCGAACATCGCGACCGAGCCGACGTAGACGCCGGCCACCCGCAGCGTCTTGTGGAAGATGCCGTAGGTGTTGACCTCGCCGCGCACGCCGGTCAGGACGCCCAGGATGCTCATCGTCCCGCCGTAGCGCAGCGCCGCGACCGACTGGTCGAACGTGCCGGGGCCGCCGACCTCGATCACGGCGTCGACGCCGCGCCCGCCGGTCCACTTGCGCGCCGCCTCGCCCCACGCCGGATCGGCCTTGTAGTCGAGCACGTGGTCGGCGCCCAGCGCCAGCGCGCGCTCGCGCTTGGCCTCGCTCGACGACGTGACGATCACCCGCGCGCCCGCCGCCTTGGCGAGCTGCAGCCCGAAGATCGAGACGCCGCCGGTGCCCTGGACCAGCACGACGTCGCCGGGCCGGACCTGGGCCGCCTGGAACAGCGCGTGATACGCGGTCACCCCGGCGCACGGCAGCGTCGCCGCGGCCTCGTACGAGAGCCGTGAGGGCAGCGCCAGCCACGCGGTCTCGGGCAGCACGACCTGCTCGGCGAGCATGCCGTCGCGACCGCCGCCCAGCGCGTTGGCGTGGTGGTAGTCGGACAGATCGCCCGCCAGCCAGGTCGGAAAGAACGACGCCGCCACGCGATCGCCGACCGCGTAGCGCGTCACCGCCGAGCCGATCTCGATGACCTCACCGGCGCCATCCGAGGCGGGGATGATCGGCGACTTGCGCTTGCGCGCGGCTCGCGCCATCGTCAGATCGCGAAAGTTGAGCGAGACGGCGCGGACGCGGACGCGGACGTCGGTGGGGCCCAGGGCGGGCGTCGGGCGCTCCACCAGGGCCAGGGCATCGAAACCTTCTCGGGGTTGCAGCTCGTAAGCGCGCATGGCCTACCCTACCCGGACAACGCGCGGCGTGCGCGCCGTGGCCGGGGCACAAGCGGCAGATCGCCAGCTCAGCGCGGGGCGCCAGCGAGCGTGGCGTAGAGCGACCGCACAGGCCTCGCGAGCACCCGGCGCACCATCGGCTCGAAGAACGCGAGCGCGCGGGTCGCGGTGGTGGGGTCGAACGCAGGCGCGTCGTACCGGGCGCAGAACTCCTCGGTGTAGGCGAAGTGTGGATGGCCGCGCAGGCCGTCCCGGAGCTCGCGATTCATGCCGAGGTGGTGAAAGAAGTAGTAGCCCTGAAACACGCCGTGGTGCTCGACCATCCAGTGGTTCTGCTCGGACACGAACGGCTTCAGGATCGCCGCGCCGATATCCGGGTGGTTGTACGTGCCCAGCGTATCGCCGATATCGTGGAGCAGCGCGCACACCACGTACTCCTCGTCGCGGCCATCCTCGTGCGCCAGGGTCGCGGTCTGCAGCGAGTGGTGCAGCCGGTCGATCGGAAACCCGCCGTAGTCGCCGTCGAGCAACGCCAGGTGGTTCAACACGCGGTCGGGCAGGCCACCAGCGAACCGCGTGAACTGGGTGCCGATGATCTTCCAGTCCGAGGCCGTGCTGTCGATCATGCTGGTGAAGCTCGCGCGCGGGGCCTCTTCGTCTTGGCTCACCCGATTAGCGTACTGCATGGTCGCGGGCGCGACTGCGATCTCTGTAGGTACGACAGGCCGCGTCGCGACCGTGGGCTGACCCACGGAAATCACGTCCTTCTGCCCGTTCGACGCAGTGCTTCACAAGCGCGGGGCCCTCTGCGTAAGCTGGCCCCGCCGGAAACCACCGGCGAGGAGGCACGAGGCATATGAAGCGAGCAGGGTTCTCTGCGTTCGTCGGGGCGGTCGCGCTGGCGCTGTTCGGTCGACATGCACCCGCCGAGGATCACGGCCCGTCGGGGGCGCACCTCCAGCTGGTCGAGGCCGGCGTCCCGGAGCTCGCGCGAGCGCTGCAGACGCGGCTCGTCAGCTCGGAGCGGCTCGTCGAGGCGTACCTCGCGCGCATCCAGGCGTTCGACGACGCCGGGCCCACGCTCAACGCGTTTCTCCACGTCAACGACGCCGCGCTCGACGAGGCGCGGCTGCGCGACTTCGAGCGCCGCCTCGGCCTGGGGCGAGGGCCGCTGTTCGGCATCCCGGTGCTGCTGAAGGACAACATCAATACCGCCGACATGCCGACGACCGCGGGCTCGGTCTCGCTCGCCGGCTCGATCCCGCCCGACGACGCGTTCATCACCCGGCGGCTGCGCGCGGCGGGCGCGATCCTGCTCGGCAAGGCCACGCTGACCGAGTTCGCGAACTTCATCGCCAACAACATGCCGTCGGGCTACAGCTCGCTCGGCGGCTACGGGCTCAATCCCTATGATCCGCGGCCACTGCCGGGCGGCGATGGCCGGCCGGTGCTGACCCCGGGCGGCTCGAGCTCGGGGCCCGGCATCGCGGTCGCCGCGAACCTCGTCACCGTGGCGATCGGCAGCGAGACGTCGGGCTCGATCCTCAGCCCGAGCTCGTCCAACGGCGTGGTCGGGATCAAGCCGACGCTCGGCCTGGTCAGCCGCACCGGCATCCTCCCGATCACCGCGCAGCAGGACACCGCCGGGCCGATCGCGCGCACCGTGACCGACGCGGCGATCCTGCTCGGCGTGATCGCCGGGTTCGACCACGACGATCCGGCCACGTGGCCGTGCCTGGTGCCCGGGCGCTGCCCGCGCGACTACACGCGCTTCCTCGACAAGCGCGCGCTGCGTCACGCCCGGATCGCCGTGCCCCACACGCCGTACTGGACCGGTTTCACCGCCGATCAGACCAAGCTGATGACCGACGCGATCGCGGTGCTGCGCGCGCAGGGCGCGTTCGTCGCCGACCCGGTCGAGATCCCCAACCAGGCCGACATCACGGCGTTCCCCACCTGCACGGCGGTCCCGGCGCCGGCGACGTGCTCGACGGTGCTGCTGTACGGGCAGAAGCACGATCTCGACGCCTACCTCGCCACGCGGCCCGACGCGCCGGTCCACACGATCGCCGACATCGTCGCGTTCAACAACGCGCACGCCGACGTCGCGCTCAAGTACGGCCAGGCGCTGTTCCTCGCCGCCAGCGCGCTCGATACCAGCCCGGGCAGCGCCGATACGCAAAGGTTCGAGGCCGACCGCGCCAAGGATCTGGCGCTGACCCGCGGCGGGCTCGACGCCGTGCTGAACGGCCCCGACGGCGTGGCCGGCACCGACGACGACTTCGATGCGATCATGTTTCCGCAGAACCGCGGCGCCGCGGCGCCTGCCAAGGCCGGCTACCCGACCGTGATCGTCCCCGGCGGCTTCGTCCCGCCGGTCGCCCCGGTCGTCAACCCGGCGCCGTTCGGCATCGCGTTCTCCGGCCGCGCGTTCAGCGAGCCGCGGCTGATAGGCCTGGCGTTCGCGTTCGAGCAGGCGACCCACCTGCGCCGGCCGCCCGCGAGCACGCCGGCCTTGCCGAGCGATACGCTGGTCCGGCGCTGACCCCTGGAGACCCAGCCCAGGCGGTGCGACGAGGTGTTAGCGAGCGCCGCGCGCTGGCGGCCACGACGGCTCGGCTCAGCGCGCCGCGAGCAGCGCGATCAGCCCATCGACGATCGTGTACCGCCAGACCGCGTAGTCATGGCCCCCCGGGAACTCGGCGTACGTGAGCGGGTAGCCCTTGGCCTCGAGCACGTCGCGGAACCGGCGGTTGGCGTCGCGCAGCGGACCTTCGAACACGCCGGTGTCGACATAGAACCGGAGCGGCAGCCTCGGTGCCTTCGCGAGCTCGCGGATCATCGCGCCGCCCTCGAGGTAGTCCGGCGGGTCGCCATCTTCCTGGTGCGGTCGCTTCCACAGGGCAGCCGAGTTGGTCAGCACGTTGCCGACGACGTTCGAGTGGTGCAACCCGAGGTAGATCGCTTCGTTGCCGCCGAGGCTCGACCCGGTGACGATCGTGTCGGCCGCGGTGAGGCCGGCCCGGTAGTCGGCGCGCAGCCTCGGCACGAGCTCGTCGACGACGAACGCCGCGAACGGCGCCGACTCCGAGAGGTCCCGCGCGCGCTGGCCCCCGGTCGCGACGAGGGCCGCGACCACGGGTGGGATCCGGTTTTGCGCGACGAGGTTATCGAGGATCCGGGGCAACGGGATCTGCGCGGCGGGGGTGATGCCGTAGACCTCGCCATCGAACGCGATCACGAGCGGATAGCGCTGCTTCGGATCGAAGCGGGGCGGCAGGTACACACCGACGAGACGCCGCTCGCCGAGCTGGGTGCTCGCGAGCTCGATCGGCGTGACGGTCCCCTTCGGCGTCGACGCGTTGTCGACGAGGAACGGCTCCTCCGGGGGCCCGGGGATCTCGACGCGCGACATGCCCACGTGCGTGCGCGGGTTGTTCGGATCCGTCGTGCGCCGCTTGTAGCGTTCGTCGGCTGCATCGCCCCCCGGCCGGTACGGCTCATGGAGCGGAGGCGGGCCATCGGTCGCGATGAACGCGTAGTCGAAGTGGGCCTCGACCGGGATCCGTCCGGTGAGGTACCAGAGGTCGGAATCGCCGATCCGGAGCAGCGATTTCTCGAACCCGGCAGGGCCGCCGAACATGCCGACATACGGTGCGCTCGACCGCATCACGAACGTCACGAGCAAGCTGGCTTGATCGCCAGGGTACGGCTCGACGATCGGCGCGTGACCCTTGAGCTCCGCCCAGAACTTGTCGAGCCCAGCTCGGTCGTGAGCACGCGCGGCGCGCCAGGCGTCGAGCACGCGCGGGCTATCGATGTGCCGCTTCGCGAGCTGCTCGGCGTACGCATCCGCCGTGATGATGTCATCGACGCGGACCTCGTAGCGCCCCGGGCGTGTCGCCGGCGTCCCGCCCGGTCCCGGCTCGAGGAACGGCCGCACCTCGAGATCGTAGGCGCCAGCGATCGTCGCCTCGATCACGAACGGCTCGGGACCGTAGTCACCGTTCGGACTATCGAGCTCGGCAAGCTGGTTGCCGCGCGGATCGTACGTGTGGAGCCCGACGTCGACCCCGTTCTGCAGCACGACGCCCTGCGCGACCATCCCGGCGCCGAGCTCGATGCGATAGCGATGCGATTCGCCGTTGCGGATCGATTGTTCGATCGGCGTTCCACGCGCGAGCTGCTCCGCGTTGACGTGGGGCGGTGCTGGCTTCGCCTCCGGCACAGAAGGGGGAGACGGTGACGAGCAGGCCGCGACGAGCGGCAGCATCCACAGGCGCATCGGCAGACTTTCTCACTTCCGGGCACGTCGTGGCCGCAACGAAGTCGCTCGATCGACGCGCGCCGGGCCCGACCCACTGAACGACTCGGACCACAGCCGATCGACGGTCGGGTGTGGCGCCGCGGGGCGACGCGGCTACAGCCGGTAGTGGGCGTGGAGCAGCGACCAGCCGCTGGTCGGCCCGCCGGTGCGCTGGCCGACGCCGATGCCCTCGACGCGGCTCTGCAGCACCAGCTCGGCGTGCGAGGTCAGAAACCAGTGGAGGTTGACGTCGACCGCGTCGCGATCGAGGCCCTGGATCGCGAGGTTCTCGTCGTAGTGGCCGAGCCCGAGGTCGAGCAGCACCGCCGTGCCGAACGGCCGCGACACGAGGAGATAGCCGACCAGCTGATCCGGATCGCCGGGGCCTTTGATCTGCTGGTGGACGATCTGCAGCTCGCCCGCGAGCACCACGTCGGCGGACGGCAGGTAGAGCTTGGCCGTCACGCCGCCGCGGATCTTCGTGTCGCGGTCGTGGCCGGCGACCATCGCCTCGCCGCCGATCGAGAGCTCCTTGCGCGGCCGGAGCTCGGCGTACGCGGCGACGCCGCTGTCGTGGACCACCGGATCGATCAGCGGATCCTCGATGAAGCCGGTCAGGTGGGCCTCCCAGCGCTGGGTGACGTACTCGATCGCGGCGCCGTAGGTCTCGGCGTAGAGCGGCGTGCCGCCGAACCGCCGCGTGTAGTCGGGGTGCTCGGCGAGCCGGAGGCCAAACACCGGCATGAACCGGCCGACCCGGAGGAACAGGCCATCGTTGCCGTCCTGCTGCCACATCAGGTAGTGCTCGCGCGACCAGAGCCGGTCCAGCACCGCGGGCGTGCCGTTGCCGGTGATCCACTGCGCCGGCCGCGCGCCCAGCGTGGCCGCGACCGAGAACCCCTGGTAGGCGGCGCGCACGTAGACGTCGGCCTGCATCGGGAACACCGCGAAGCTGTCCTGCGGGGTCGCGAAGTAGCCGGCCGCGCCGCGCAGATCGCCGCCGATCGACAGCCAGGTCGGCAGCGGGATCTTGTCATACATGAACTGCGGCGCCGTGCCCAGCTGCGAGAATGACTCCGCGACTTGATAGCCATTCTCGCTCAGCAGCCCGCCGCCCGCCGGCGATAGATGGCAGTTGCTGCACGTCTGATCGCGGCTGAGCTGGTACTGTGGATAGGCCGCGGCGCGCCGGCCGGCGAGCCCGAGCACGCACAGCGCCGCGGCGATCGCGGCGTTCAGCGGGCGACGCATTGACCGTTCTCCCGGAACACCGTGCACGTCTGCTGGGCGTCGCACGTGGTGACGATCGCGCCGATGTTGCCGTCGCCGCACTCGACGACATCGTGCACCAAGGTCCCGCTCGCGTCGGTGTGCGTCGAGCAGCCCCGGCCCTGGTCGTTGGGCACGCACTGCGCGCCCGGCACGCCGAGCGCGATCCACGCCTTGATCAGGGCGATGTCAGCGTCGGGCAGCGCCGCGTCGTAGGGCATCCGGATCCGCCCTCGGCTGCTGTCGATCACGCTGATCTCGCCGACGGTCAGCGTCTGGACCAGGTACGACGCGCCCGGATCGGCCATGTTCTGCGGGCTCGCCAGGCCGTTCTCGATGATCGTGCGCCGCGCCGCGTCCGGCGTGTCGAACTGATCGCCCACCTCGCGCTTGAACGCAGAGTGGCACTCGGCGGTCGCGCAGCTCGGCGCGAGGATGGTCTCGGTGATGTAGTCGAGCGTCGCCGGCCGATCATCCGTCGCGCTGCCACACGCGCCGACGACCAGCGCGCCCACGAGCACGAGTCGCTTCATGCGCGCACCCTACCTCACGCGCGGTGCGCAATACCACGCACGCCGTGGCTCGGTTCGCCCGCCCGGCTCGCTTTACCCCGCCTGCAGCAGTACGATGCCCGAGGTGGCCACCGGACCCGAGCTCGCGCAGGCGTTTGCGGCGGCGTGGAGCGCGCCGGCGGGAGTCGCTTCGGTGGCCGGCGAGCTCGCGGTCCGGCTGGTGGCCATGTGCGAGACCGCGCGGCGCGAGTTGCCCGAGCTCGCCGACGCGATCGACGATCGCGCGCTGGTGACCGTGCTGGCGCGCCGGGCTCCGGAGCAGGCCGCTGCGGTGGTCCCGTACCTCGAGCGCTGCCACCCCGGCGAGCTCGCGCTGGCGCAGGTCGCGACCAGCTCGCGGCCGCTCGCGCCGCTGGCGATCGCCCGGCTCGAGCGCGAGCACCGCGGCGTGATCGACGCGATGTGCTGGCGGTTCGCGAGCCCGGCGCACTCGGTCGCCGATCTGCGGCAGATCCTGCGCGAGAAGCTGTTCGTCGCGCCGCCCGGCGAGCGCCCCAGGCTGGCCGAGTACGCCGGCCAGGGCCAGCTCGCGAGCTGGCTGCGGATCACCGCGGTGCGGATCTTCGTCGATCTCGGCCGCCGCAAGGACCGCGCGCGCGAGGCGCCGGCGGCGGACGCCGAGCTGGCGATGCCCGATCCGGGCGACCTGTCGCTCGAGGTGATCAAGGCCGAGTACCGCGCCGCCGTGGGCCAGGCGATGCGCGACGCCGCGGCCGCGCTGCCGGCCGCCGATCGCCACCTGCTGCACCAGCACTTCGTCGCCGGGCTGTCGATCGATCAGCTCGGGGTCGCGCTCGGCATCCACCGCGCGACCGCGGCGCGCCGGGTGGCCCGCGCCCGCGAGGCGCTGGTCGGCGCGACGCGCGCGCTGATCGCGACCCGGCTCCGGCTCGCCGACGGCGAGCTCGACGAGGTGATCGGCATGGTGATGAGCCGGCTCGACGTCTCGATCCCCAGGCTCCTGGAGGTCCGCGATGGCGACGCCGCGCCGTGACGTGACGCGGTGCCCCGACGACAACACGCTCGGTGCGCTGGTGGCCGGCGAGCTGGCGGACGCGGACCGCGCCGCGGTCGAGCACCACCTGGGCGGCTGCGCGGCGTGCGCCCAGCTCATCGCCGCGTACGCGCGCGCCACCCAGCGCCGCGAGCTGCCGCCGCGCTACGAGCTGGTCCGCGCGCTCGGCAGCGGCGCGATGGGCGAGGTCTGGGAGGCGGCCGACACCGCGCTCGGCCGCCACGTCGCGCTCAAGTTCGTGCGCGCCGAGGCGACCGTCGACCCCGCGTACCAGGCGAGGCTCGCCCGCGAGGCGCGCGCGCTGGCGCGGCTCCACCACCCCAACGTCGTCGCGGTCTACGATCTGGGTCAAGCGAGCGACGGCGAGCTGTTCGTCGCGCTCGAGCTTGTCGACGGCACCAGCGCGCGGGCTTGGGCCGCCGCCGCGCCGCGCACCGCCGCGCAGGTGATCGCGACGTGGCGCGCGGTCGCCGACGGGCTCGCCGCGGTGCACCGCGCCGGCATCGTGCACCGCGACCTCAAGCCCGACAACGTGTTCGTCGCCCGCGATGGCCGCGTCGTGCTCGGCGACTTCGGGTTGGCGAGCCTCCAGGCCGACGGCGGCTCGACGACCTTGACCGCGACCGGCCAGATCCTCGGCACGCCGCTCTACATGCCGCTCGAGCAGCTGCGCGGCGGCGCCGCCACCGCCCGGAGCGATCAGTTCGCGCTGTGCGTGTGCCTGTGGGAGGCGCTGGTCGGCGAGCGGCCGTGGCCGGTCGGCGGCACGGTCGCGGCGCTGATCGTCGCGATGCGCGCGCCGCCGAAGCTGCCGCGGCGCCACCGCGGCGTGCTGGCCGTGCTCGCGCGCGGGCTCGATCCCGCCCCGGATCGCCGGTGGCCCGACGTCGCCGCGCTGAGCCACGCGCTCGATCGCGCGTGCGCCCGGTCGCGCGCGCGCCGGATCCTCGGGGTCGCGGCGGCGATCGCCGTCGCGCTGGGCGCGGCGGCGGCGCTCGCTACAGCCGGCCTGTGAACGCCAGGCCGACCGAGCGCGACGTCGCGATCGGCGCCACCTGCAGCTTCGGCTGGCGCGACAGCAGGATCCCGCCGGAGATGCCGGCCAGGGCCGAGACCCCCAGGAGCGCAAGGCCAATCGTCCCATCGTCGTTCGGGCTCTTGTCGTTGACCTGGTCCGCGGTCGCCGACGCGGCGAAGTAGCCCAGCGCCACGAGCGCGGTCGCGCCGGCGAGCCCGATCAGGAGGCCGCCAGCGATGTGCTCGCCGCGCACGCTCGTCATCTCGCGCGAGCCGCGCGGCGGCGGCGGTGGCGGCGGCTCCTCGGGGTCGTCTGGCGACGTGGCCCCGAGCCCGGGCACGGCGGGCGCGCCAGGCACGTCGAGCCAGCGCTGCTGCTCGCGGAGCCGCTGGGCATCCTCGCGCGACAGGTGGATCGGCGCGATCTGCGGCGCGGCCGGATCGGCGCGCACCGCGCGACCGGCCACGGCGTTGAGCGCCGTTGCCAGCGCCAGGCCGCATCCGAGAACACGCCGCATCGGCTCGCGAACCTAGCACAGCGGCGCGGTGCACCGCACCGCACCGCACCAGCTCGCGCTACAGTGTGCGCGGCGTGATCGGAGAGACGATCGGACACTTCGAGATCATCGCGCGGGCAGGCCGCGGCGGGATGGGCGAGGTGTTCGTCGCCGAGCACCTGGCGATCAAGACCCGCGTCGCGATCAAGGTCCTGCACGCCGCGGTGTCGGCCAACACCGACCACGTCCAGCGGTTCTTCAACGAAGCGCGCGCGGTCGCCCGGATCCAGCACGCCGGGATCGTCAAGATCTTCGACGTCGGGTTCCACGCCGAGCGCGCGTATCTCATCATGGAGTACCTCGAGGGCGAGACCCTCGCGGCGCGGCTGCGCCGGGTCCACCGGCTGTCGCCGCGCACCACCGCCGAGATCGCCCGGCAGATCGCCAACATCCTCGATGCGACCCACCACGCGGGCGTGATCCACCGCGATCTCAAGCCGGAGAACGTGTTCGTGGTCCAGGACCGCGAGCGGGCGAGCGGCGAGCGCGTCAAGGTGCTCGATTTCGGCATCGCCAAGCTGTCGGGGATGGTCACCGGACCGGTGCCGACGACGGTGGGCGCGATGGGCACGCCGGCCTACATGGCGCCCGAGCAATGGAGCGACTCGTCCACGGTGGACTGGCGCGCCGACGTCTACTCGCTCGGCTGCATGGTCTACGAGATGGTCGCCGGCCGCACGCCGTTCGTCGCGGGATCGATCGCCGAGGCGTGCGCGAAGCACCTGAACGACGCCCCGCTGTCGATGCGTGCGTACGTCCCGGAGGTGCCGGTCGCGATCGACACGCTCGTGCTGCGCCTCCTGGCCAAGGAGCCCGCGCGCCGCACCGAGTCGATCCAGACGCTCGAGCAGCGGTTCGCCGAGCTCGGCGCGCTGGGCCTCGAGGGCGAGCCCACGGCGCCGTACGAGCCGGTCGCGCAGCCACCAAGCTCGTCGACGACGCTCACCGGCGCTGCCTCGAGCACCGCGCTGCCGCTGCGCCGGTCACCGGCACGGGGCCGGCGCTGGGCGGCGGCGGCCACCGTCGCGGTCGCCGCCGCCGGGCTCGGCGCATGGCGGCTGGGCCAGCGGGCCCCTGCACCGGCCCCCACCGCCCGGGATCCCCTCACGGCGCCGCGCCTGCCCGTCGAGCCGCCGCCGCCGCCCGATCCGGCGCGCGCCTTGATCGACTGGATCGAGGCTGCCAATCCGTTCGTCGCGTGGCACGGTGGGCAGTGGCTCGCACATCAGGTCACGCGACGCGAGTACCGCCAGTTCCTCGCGACGATGGCGGTCGGCGACGCGCTCCTCCATCAGCCGGTCACCGGCTGGGACGACCACGACCCGCTGCGACCAGTATCGTGGGTGACCTTCGAGCGCGCGGCCGCGTTCTGCCAGGCGATCCATGCCGCGCTGCCGACCAGCGAGCAGTGGATCGCCGCGAGCGACGGCGCCTGGGGGCTCGATCCGACGGGCGCCGGGCGCCTGGGCCCGCTGCAGGAGTGGACCTCGACGGTGCACGACGGGCTGGTCGTCGTGCGCGGCGGCCACGAGCGGATGGCGCCCGCCGATCGCGACGCCGCGGCCAGCGATCCGCTGCTCAAGAGCAGCGAGGCGCAGGCAGGCAGGAGCCCGGCGCCCAACGTCGTCGCAGCCGAGACGATCGGGTTCCGCTGCGTTCGCTGATCGACGCCGCGGCCGCGCGGTTATAGTCGCGCCGTGCACGCGCGCGCCTCGAACGTCCTCGCGATCGCCGCGGCGATCCTCGTCCTTGCGATCGGCGGCGCCGCGCTCGCCGGTCCGCCCAGCGGCTATCGCTGCGGCGCCGATGGCACGCTGGTTCCGGGCAAGGGCTGCCAGTGCGCCAGGGACAAAGTCGTCGCGCGCGACGCCGACGACAACGAGATCTGCGTGCGCGCGGCCAAGCCGGCGAAGCTCCCGTCGCGCCCGGTCGCGCCGGCCGCGCCTCCGCCGGCAGCCCCCGCCGGCCGGATCACCGACCTCGAGGCGCGCTGCCGCGCCGGGACGATCGCCGCCTGCACCGACGCGGCCCGGCACCACGCGCGCGCCGAGGGCCCCGGCCGCGGCAAGGCGCTCGCGCTGTATCGCCGCGCCTGCGACGCAGGCGACGCGGAGGCCTGCGCCGAGCTCGCCGCGATGTACGAGGCGATCCACGAGGACGCCGCGGCGCAGGGCCTGTACCAGCAGAGCTGCGCCGCCGGCTATGCGCCCGGCTGTACCGGGCTCGGCGCGCTCTATGCGTCGGGCCGTGGCGTCGCGCGCGACGACGCCAAGGCGATCGCGATGTTCCGCAAGGCGTGCGACGCCAGCGAGCCGGCGGGTTGCCTAAAGCTCGGCGCGATGTACGAAGCCGGCCGGGGCGCCGCGCGCGACGACGCCAACGCCGTGGCGATCTATCGCCGCGGCTGCGAGCGCGGCAGCGCCGCGCTGTGCGTCGCGCTCGGCGGCATGTACGAGGCCGGCCGCGGCATCGCCCAGGATCTCGCCAAGGCCGCCGCGTTCTACCGGGAGGCCTGCGCCGGCGACGAGCCGCGCGGCTGCACGCGGCTGGGCCGCGCCAGCGTCGCGGGCCGCGGCGTCGCGCGCGATCCCGCGGCGGCGCGCGCGCTCTACGACACGGCGTGCCGGCGCGGCGATCCGATCGGCTGCGTCGAGCTCGCGAACCAGCTGCTCGACGGCGACGAGGCGAGCAAGGCGGTCGCGCTGCTCGACCGCACGTGCACCGGCGGCGAGCCCACCGCGTGCTACAAGCTGGCGCAGGTCTACGCCGCCGGCCGCGGCGCGGCGCGCGACGACGCGCGGGCCGCCGAGCTCGCCCGCCGGAGCTGCGACGCTGGGCTGGCGGCCGCGTGCACGAGCCTGGGCCAGATGTACGAGGCCGGCCGCGGCGCGATGCGCGATGCGCCGCTGGCCGCGACCCTGTACGAACGCGGCTGCGACGCGGGCGATGCGACCGGCTGCGTCGGCCGGGCGGTCCTGCTCGCCACCGACCGGACCGCCAGCCCCGAGCAGAACGCGGCGGCCGATCGCCGCGCCGTCGAGCTCTACCAGCGCGCGTGCGACGCCGGCCACGCCGACGGCTGCAACGACCTGGGCCTCATGATCAGCACCGGCCGCGGCCAGACCGCCGATCTCGCCAAGGCGTTCGCCCACTACACCCGGGCATGCGACGCCGGCAGCGCGAGCGGTTGCATCAACGCCGCCTACGCCCAGCTCGACGGCGCCGGCACGCAGGTCAACCGGGCCGCCGCGGCGGCCGCGCTCACGAGGAGCTGCGACGCGGGGCTGTTCACCGCGTGCATCAGCCTCGGCCTGCTGTACGAGCGCGACAGCAGCGCCGCGGCGTCTCCCGATCGCGCGACCGCGCTCTTGCGCGACGCGCTGGCGCTGCAGCGCAAGGCGTGCGACGGCGGCGACGCGCGCGGCTGCGCCTATCTCGGCACGCTCTACGCGCGCGGCGCCGGCGGCAAGCCCGACGCGGCGCAGGCGTTCGCGACCTACCAGCGGGCGTGTACCGCCGGCAGCGATCTCGGCTGCGCGCTGCTCGCCGGCGCGCAGCTCACGGGCCAGGGCACGCCGCGCGACGACGCCGCCGCGCTGCGCGTCGCCGAGACCTCGTGCGGCGCCGGCGGGGCGGAGTCGTGCGTGCTCGCCGGCTGGGCCTACGCGCACGGCCGCGGCAGCCCCGCGAATCAGCCGCGCGCCGCGCAGCTCTACGCGACCGGCTGCACCGGCGGCAGCGGCCGGGCGTGCGCGGCGCTCGCCGCGGTGCCGGCCCAGGCCTCGGCCGAGACGCTGCACGGCTACGAGCGATCGTGCGCGCTGGGCTATCTGCCGGGGTGCATCCAGCTCGCGCAGAGCTACGACGCCGGGAGCGCGGTGCCGCGCGATCCCCAGCGCGCGCTCATGCTCTACCGTCAGATGTGCGCGCTGGACGAGCCGGCCGCGTGCATCTGGCTCGGCGCGCGCGAGGAGCAGCGGCCCGACAAGACCTCCGCCGCGACGTTCTATACGCGCGCCTGCACGACCGCCTTCACCGCGGGGTGCGGCAAGCTCGGCCTGCTCTATCTGTCGGGAACCGGCGTGCCGGTCGACGCGAAGCGAGCGTTCGGGCTCCTCGATCGCGGCTGCCGCGGCGGCGATCCCGTCGCGTGCGCGGCCCAGGCCCGGTTGTATCGCGACGGCCGCGGTACGCCGCGCGACCAAGGCCGCGCGCTGGAGCTCTCCGAGCGCGCCTGCGTGGCGCAGGTGTGGTCGGCGTGCCGTGAGGCGGCGCGGATCCACGCCGACCGAGGTGAGAAGGACCTGGCACGGGAGGGCTACACCACGGCGTGTCGTCACGGCGACGGCGACGCTTGCCACCAGCTCGATTGAGGGCGCCGACGCCGGCAGGTCCGCGGATCCGCTCGGGAGTGACGGCGAAATTTACCGCCGCACGCCAGCGATGGCGCAATCTATCGCCCCAGGATCCGCGCAGGAGCCGAGATGATCTCGCGGCTCGCCGCGCGAGAATCGCGGAGGCGAAGGCGAGGTTTTCGCGGCTCACGCAGCTCGGTGTTGACACTGACGACAAAGCTACGCTGGCAGTGCACGATCGGCTGGGCGGCGGCGGCGCCGGGTGCGCGCCCGGCCACGAACTTCGCGCGCCCCCGCCGGCGGCGCACCACCGACACTTCGGTCGTCACTCGCAGCGTTTTTCCACCGTACAGCTCCTGGCGCTCGCGTGTGCAGACACCGCAATGCACACGTCCTCGACGGTCAAATAGGTAATGCGCATCGCAAGCCGGTCACCCCGCAATCCACCACCGAAAATCTGAACTTGGCCTGGTGGATCGGTCCTGGCATCATGCGCATTGTCAGCATGGGGGACAGGAACATGGGAACGTCGACGTCGACGGCGCTGGACGAGCAGCCCGCCACCAAGCACCGGTTTGCGCACAACACGCAGCTACCGCCGCCTTATCAATACGCGATCGAGGATGCCGCCTTCCAGATGAAGATCCTCGACGATCGAGGCGCGCGCGACTACGACCGCGACTGCGCGCTGCTTCCGGCGATGTGGTTCTCGGCCACGTTGACCGCGCCGACGCGGAAGCGCTTCCTCTACCTGGTCCAGCACGAGACCGCGACCGGCCTGGTCGTCGTGATCATGCTGTTCGACCGCAGCGCCGCCGCCGTGGGCGACGACACCGGCGAGGGTCGAGATCTCCGGCTACCGCCGAGGGGCGCGTGGCTGCGGGCGGTGGTCGATGGCACGGTGCACGTGCTCACCTCGGATCTCTCGCTCAGCCGCAAGGCGATCACCGCGTGGATCGGCGGACACGAGCCACCGACCACGCCCGCGCAGCCGCCGTACACCTGATCGGGTATCGCGATAGCGAATAGCCCAGCTGGCCAAAACTTGGCCACCCGGCGCGCCGGGGCACACCGCCATCGCGGCACGTGCTCCGAGGCTGCGCCCGGGTGGATGCACGTGAATGACATACCCGCCCGGTATGGTCCCCGGGTGCAGCTGGTCGTCGCAGAGAAGCCGTCCGTGGCGCGAGATCTCGCGCGCG
>Ga0302323_100000991_pt1 | contig 22958 bp, 21 predicted proteins | sample Fen_T0_3_FD_201950 | JGI IMG/M metagenome (GOLD analysis project Ga0302323, IMG submission 201950) | Peat permafrost microbial communities from Stordalen Mire near Abisko, Sweden - Fen_T0_3 | ecosystem: Environmental > Terrestrial > Soil > Wetlands > Permafrost | place: Sweden: Abisko... | reverse complement strand
GACCGGCGGCAGCAGCTTCCCCGGCTGCTGCGCCAATCGTACGGCGCTCTCGCCTCAGGAGAAGGCGCTCGAGTTCATGATCTTCGACCTCTCGTCGTGCATCAGCAACATCGACCTGCCGGTGCCGCCTGTGCAGACCATTCCCCCGCCGGCCGCGCCTCCTCCACCGCCGCCCCCGGCACCGCCGCCCCCTCCAGGATCGCCGGCACCGCCGCCGCCGCCGCCAGCGCCAGCTCCACCGGCGCCGCCTCCTCCCGCGACCACGCCGCCGGCGCCGCCCTCACCGGCCGTGCCACCGCCACCTCCGGCCCCGCCGCCGGTGACTGCGCCGCCGCCCCCACCGGCCCCGCCCGGCCCGGCCGCGCCCCCGCCGCCACCGCCGCCACCGCCACCGAGCCCGCCCATCCCGATCTACTAATCGGGAAAGCTCGACAGGAGGCTCGCTCAGTTCGCAATCCCCGGGGCCGGTAGAGACCGGCCCCTTTCTTTGGGTGCGCCCGGGCAAGCGCACGCGGCCCCGCGCGCGCCCGTCTGGGCCGTCGGTCGTGCTCCGGCCCTGCTACCGTTTTGCCTGTGCCAGAAGCTCGCTGGCTGCCGGCGAAACCCAAGCACAGGGGGGAACCTTCGCGTCGAACACGCGGGCCAGGTGGGGCACGACCCGTCGGGAGGTCGGACGGAACCGGGCCAGCATATCGTCGTTGATGACCACCATGTGGTTACGGACTTCCGAGTAGAGCGAGCCGGTGATGTCGAAGTTCCATGTGCTGTCGGCGATCTCGCCGTAGGACAGCACCAGGGTGCAGGCGTCGCGGTGCTCGCGGTCGAGATCGCGGAAGTACTTGAACCACGATTTGTCTTCGCGGCCGAACTGCATCGGCTCGGGGTGTGGAAATCGGTTCCACGACGAGGTCGTCACGTAGCGGGCCTGTTCCTTGATCGACCAGCGCAGGCCGAAAGCAAACTGGACCGGAATCACGAGCGCGATGACCACGACGATGGCGAAGGCCACCTTGCGCAGGGACTGCCGCTGGCGCAGTTCGGCGAGCACGATGGCCAAGAGGAACGTCATAATCAGCGGCACGCAGTCGTAGCGCTTGAGCCCCGTGTACTCTTCCAAATCCTTGTGCAGGGACGTGGACAGGGTCAGCATCAGCATGGTCGCGACCAGCAGGTGCGGCGCCCACTGCTTGGTCTTCCACGCCCAGCGAGTGGCCCAGACGAGGAGGCCCAGCATGAGCAAGGTCGCGAGCAGTCCCAAGGTCCACCGGCTGATGGCGGGCTGTCCCGGCAGCTTGTATGCGTGGAAGCTGAGGTTCCAGACCACGCCGTTGCCCAAGGTGTCGAACAGCGAATGCCCGTCGAAAACGTAGGCCAGGATGGTTCGCAGCGAGCGCGGCATGTACAGCGGGTCTGGACCCATCAGGATCTGGTGGGTCACGCTCTTCCACGTCAGCTTGGACGTGCCGACGATGAGCACCATCCAGCCGAGTAGGGTGCCGAGAAAACCGACCCCGACCAGAATCGCATCGCGAATGCGGCGAAAACCCGGTCGGCCCGGGCCGAGCAGCGCTGCATAAGCGGCTGCGCCAACGTAGGGCAGTGCCTGGTAGGATCCCAGAAAGCCGAATAGACAGAACATCCCGCACCACAGCGAATCCCGACCACGCCACGCGCCGATGCGCAGAACGCAGATCCTCAGCATCGCGGCCGCCGGGGCCAGGAAGAGGATGTTGTCCTCCAGGATCAGGTGGTAGTGCAGGTTCACCCAGAACGTGGCCCAGAAGAGCACCAGCAGGGCGGCCAGCACCCGGTTTTGCATCAATCGGCGGCCGGCATCGAACAGCACCCAGCATGCAGCCGCGAACACGAACGCGTTCACCAACCGGAACCCGTCGATCACGCTGCCACCCAGGGCCTGCGCCAGCCAGACACCCAGCTTGTACTCCTGCCCGACGCCTAGGTGGCTGCTCCACGGGACGTGCGACCAGTCGTAACCGCCGCTCGCCATCTCAGCGATGTAGGCGGCGTTGTCCCAGTTGATGAGGGCGATGGCCGAGGGCAGGGTGCACAGCCATGCGAACACGATCGCCAGGGCGATGATGCCCGCGTCCCAAAGCATGTCACGACGCCATTGCAAAGATGAACGAGCTCCTGTGCTGTGATTCTGCGGCCGAAACCTCGGCAGCGGATCGCCTCGGTCGCGGAAATATACTGGATCGGCCTTCGCTTGTCTGTTGGCTGGCAGCCTTAGGCCGACTCACGCAGTTGGGCGAACAAAGCGTCCGGGAATTCGCGAATGTCGCCCTCACGACTGACACACGCGTGGATGGTATGCCCCATCGCCAGTACGTCGCTTCCGCGCAGGATGCGGTAGTCGAACCGCAGGGACACCCGTCCAAGGTCGCCCAGCCGCGTTTCAACGACAATCAGATCGTCGTACCGCGCGGGACGCTTGTAGTTCACCTTGGCCTCGGCGACCGGCAGGTACACGGCGTGCGCGGCCTCGATGTCGCGCCAGCAGGCTCCCTTGGCGCGAAGCCATTCGTTACGGGCAGCCTCGAAGAAGCGGAGATAATTGCCGTAGTAGACGACGCCCATCTGGTCGGTGTCGCCGTAAATGACGCGAATATCGGTCTTGACCATCGCCCGATATGAATCCCAAGCGACCGCACGAGGCAAGCGAATCGGCGAGAAATCGGCGGGGTCCATCCTGTCACAGGCTCTGACTACGTTGTAAGGTTCGCGGATCTGAAGGGACGGGATAGGTATGCGCAAGCCAACACCCACCAGAGTCGCGGTCCTGACACTTTCAACCCTCATGCTTGCCTCGTGCGGAAGCAACGACCAGAACTCGACCCAGACAGGCAAGCAGTACTTGCTGCCGATGGCAACCGTTCCGCAGCTCGATCTGGTGTTCATGATCGACAACTCGCCTTCCATGGCGCCCAAGCAAGAGAAGCTCAAGGCACAGTTCCCGAGGCTGATCGATGCGCTTAGGAACCCTGGTGACGGTTCGCTGCCCGATCTTCGCATTGCCATCGTCGACAGCGACCTCGGCACCGGCGGCGCATACATGGTCGGCTCGTGCGGACCCAATGATGCCAACGGCCAGTCGATGTTTGGTGACGAAGGAAAGTTCATGATGCCGAACGCGCAAGGGTGCGGCGTGATCGGCGCCAATGCGCAGTGGCTCGAATACCAGAACGGCGCGGGGGTCAATTTCATGGGCGACGTCAGCGCGGTGTTCGCGTGTCTCGCCAGTAACCTCGGGACCGTCGGGTGCGGTTTCGAACAGCAGCTCGAATCGTACGAGATTGCGTTCACGGGCCAGGACAATCTGTCGCAGCGTTCGATGCTGCGGGCGGGGGCGCACCTCGGGCTCGTGTTTCTGAGCGACGAGGACGATTGCTCGGGGTCGGGGCACGATGGCCTGTACGGAGACAAGACCGAGGCTCGCGGCGAGTCGGCGAGCCTTCGCTGCGCCACCCGCACGCATCAGTGCGGCGGAAAAAACCTGTCTACGTCCGGGCCGGGCTATCCGACGACGGCGTCGTTCGAAGCCGCGCTCGACACCTGCGCTGCCCGGACCGATACCTGCCCCAACGCCTTCGACCGCACCGGATCCACCGACACCTCGATGGCCACGTCGTGTAGCCCGCTGCGGAGTGTGAAGAAATTGGCAAGCAATCTGAAGACCCTGAAGCAACACCCGGGCGAGCAGCTGCTGGTTTCCGGCATCTTCGGCTGGCCGGTCGATGAGTCCGCACCCGCGGTCTACAAGGTCGCGCCAGTCTCGAATCCCAACAGCTTGGACACCGAGCATCCGACGGTGTTCGATTTGTGGCCGGTCTGCTACGACCCCCACCACCTGCCGACGAATCCCGATCCGGTCACCGGCTTCGACGCCGAAGCGGCGGGCTACGGGGCCACGCCCGGACTGCGTATGAGCGCATTCGTTGACGAATTCGCGACCAACGGCAGCAAGTTCAGCATTTGCCAGCCGGACTACACTGCGGCCATGTCGCAAATCGGTGCCGCCCTCGCCAAGAAGATGCACAACCAGTGCGTGCCCACGTCGTTCACGCAGGCTGGGCAGTGCACCGCCACCTATGAATCGCCTGACGGCAGCATGAAGGCGATCCCGGTATGCGATGCCAGCGAATCGGTCATCCCCTGCTACACGCTGGTCTCCGATCCCGGCCTCTGCCCCGGCGACAACTACCTCGTGCACTTGAACCGCGGACTGGCCGCTGCAGAGCCCGTGCCCGCGGGAACCTGGCTGATCTTTGGTTGTTCGTAGCGGTTGGGGTACGACCCGTCAGGGGCATGCTCCTAAGGTGCAAACGCCCCCGCCGCTGCAGGCAGCGTTGAGTGCGACGGGCTGGCCGCCTTTGCAAGTGACGCTCGTGGCCCCGGTCGAGATGTCTTGGGTCATGGTTGCGATCTCCGTCCCGGCCGGATCCTTCAAGGTGAACGTGACGGCGGTGCCGATCAGGCTGCTGGCGGTCGCGCTGCCGACGAAGCAAGGGGTTGGGCCGTTGCTGGCGGTGATCGCGGCGGTAGAGCCGGTGCCGGCACCGGTGACCGCTTCGACGTAGCGAAGCCCATTGGCGTAGCAGATGCTGAGCGAGCTGGTGCTGACCTGCGAGACGCAGTCGCCGTCTGGAATGCAAGCCGTGCCGAGCGCGGCCATACAACTCGGAAAATTGCACGCGTCGCTTGCGAGAACGGCCTCGTCGGCGCCCCGTGCGGCGTCTCGGGGGGCAACGGCGCCATCGGTTCGCATCGTGGACGAGCTGTCGCCACAGCCCATCGACAGACCCAGCCAGACAGACAGGAACCGTGTGCTCCACGTGGTCATCAAAGCAGCCTATCCCATCGGCAAGTTGGCCGCGAGCGCTCGCCGGGGCCGGTGCAGCCACGGTCACGCCCTTGGTCTTCACCTGCGCGCCTACGGCTGTGCTATGGTGCCCGGCCCTGTCGATTGCCCGAGCCTGGATTCCTGCTGGCTGCAACCCGGAAACAAGCACGAAATGCATTCTCTGGCATAATTCCCGACTTGTCCGGCCGACGGACCCCGCCGATGAACGAAACCAAAGTGAGTCAAGCCGCTCCGCCCGCCGCCGGTTCGCCCAGCCACGACTCGATGGTCATCAAGCGTCGGTCGGATGTGGCCAAGTTGGCGCTCGGCGCTTTGGGCGTCGTGTACGGAGACATCGGGACCTCGCCTCTGTACGCTCTCAAGGAATGCGTGAACCCTCCCCACGGGGTGACGCCGGTTGCGGAGAATATTTACGGGTTGCTGTCGTTGGTCTTTTGGGCGATCACGCTGGTGGTCTCAATCAAATACATCTTGTATGTCATGCGTGCCGACAACAACGGCGAGGGTGGCGTACTGGCGCTGATGGCGCTCGCCGCTCGGGTCGGTCAGTCCAAGACCCACACCGACGACAGGAAGAAGCCCAAGCGCAGCAACTGGCACGAGGTCAAGCGCTCCAAGGCTTTCCTTATCGTGCTGGGCCTTTTCGGCTCCGCGCTGCTTTACGGCGACGGCGTGATCACGCCCGCGATCTCGGTTCTCTCGGCGGTCGAAGGTCTAGAGGTGGCGACCCACGCCTTCACACCCATCGTCGCGCCCCTGACCTGCATCATCCTGGTCATTCTTTTCTGGGTGCAAAAGCGCGGTACCGCAGGCATCGGTGCGGTGTTTGGCCCCGTGACCCTGGTCTGGTTCATTGCGATCACCGCGACTGGGTTGCCGTGGGTGTTTCGCCATCCCGAGATTCTGCGCGCGGTAAATCCGATATACGCCGTGAAATTTTTCATGGTCCATGGCAAGCACGGATTTCTCGTGCTCGGTTCGGTCGTCCTTTGCGTCACCGGAGGCGAGGCGCTGTACGCGGACATGGGCCACTTCGGCGTCCGTGCCATCCGAGCGGCCTGGTACATCTGTGTCTTTCCCGCGCTCCTCATCAATTACTTCGGTCAGGGAGCCTTGCTGCTCGAACGTCCGTCTGCCATCAGCAATCCCTTCTACGCGTTGGTGCCGGCAGGGTGGCTTTATCCGATGGTGGGGCTTGCGACCATGGCGACCGTGGTCGCATCGCAGGCGCTCATCTCGGGCGCATTTTCGCTTACACGCCAGGCCGTGCAACTCGGCTATTTGCCTCGCGTGACCGTGGTCCACACCTCGGGCACCACCGAAGGCCAGATCTACATTCCCGAGGTCAATCGTCTGCTCATGGTCGCGTGCGTGGCGCTGGTGCTCAGCTTCCGCGCCTCGACCAACCTGGCCGACGCGTACGGCATCGCCGTGACTGGCACCATGGCGATTACGTCCATTCTGTCGTACTGGGTGGCGCGCGACCGCTGGGGGTGGAGCTTCCTGCGCGCCGGCGGAATGCTGTTGTTCCTGCTGATCATCGACCTGTCGTTCCTCATCGCTTGCTCGGCCAAGATCGCCAATGGCGGCTGGTTTCCGCTCGCGCTGGCAGGCGGGATGTTCAGCGTGATGGTGACGTGGAACCGCGGGCGCACCATCCTCGGCGAAAAGATCGCCGCCGATACGCTTCCCCTGCACCTCTTCCTTACCGACGTGGAAGCCAGCCAGCCGTACCGAGTGTCGGGTACCGCCGTTTTCTTGGCGTCCACCCGCCGGGGCACACCGAGCGTGCTTCTGCACCACTTCAAGCACAACAAGGTCCTGCACAAGCAGGTCGTGATCTTGTCCATCACCACAGACGCCGTGCCCGAGGTTCCTGAGCAGCAAAAGGTCAGGCTCAAGCGTTTCGAGCAGGGCTTTTGGGCCGTTACCGCGCACTACGGCTTCATGGAAAGCCCCGACGTGATGGACATTCTGCGACGATGTCGCGCACGCGGCCTCGAAACCGAGCCGGGTGACACCAGCTTCTACCTCGGGCGCGAGACCCTGATCCTCAAGCGTGGCGGCCAAGGCATGGCCGACTGGCGAAAGTTCCTTTTCCGTTTCCTCTCCCGCAATGCCCGCTCGGCCACCGACTTCTTCGCGATTCCGCCCAACCGCGTCGTGGAAATCGGCGCGCAGATCGAGTTCTGACGGGCAAGCCCTCTACCTGCACCTGCGCCGCGACGGCTGTGGCATAGCGCAAAGGCTGTTTCATGTCGCCTTCAAACAAGATCGGGTTGCCCAGGCAATAGATACTTAGAACCCGAACCTTCGAGGCCTCCGATGAATACACGCTCGTTGATCAGCATCGTGTTTCCCCTCCTGCTCTCGGTGGCATCGTTCGCTTGTTCTTCAAGTGACTCGACACCGCAGGGAGGTGCCGGGGGCAGTGGTACCGGCGGCGGCGCTAGCACCGGCGGCAAGACTGGCAGTGGCGGTGCGGGCACGGGGGGCGTCATGGGCAGCGGGGGCGCTGGCTCGGGCGGGACCATCGGTTCGGGCGGGGCCGGCAGCGGAGGAACCGCAGGCAAGGGCGGCGCCACCAGTGCGGGCGGCAACCCTGGGACGGGTGGAAGTACCGCAGGCGCGACTGCCGACGCTGGTGCAAGAGGTGGAAACACAGGTGGTGCGACATCTGGCTCGGGCGGCGGAACCGTCGACGGTGGGTCCGGCGGTGCCGGGCCAGGTTCCGGTGGACGTATAGGTCCCGATGCGGGCGCCACGGGAGGCGGAGGCGGTGGAACCTCGGTCGGCACGGGCGGCACTCGAGTCGACGGCGGACCGGAGGTGTCTGGCCCCGAAACTGGCGGTGGCTTCAACCCATGCCCGACCACAGCCGGGACTGCTTGCGCCATCATGCCCCTCGGCGACTCCATCACAGAAGGTTTTGGAGCGACAGGTAATGTGGGCGGCTACCGGATCGAACTGTTCCGGCAGGCGGTGACCGACGGCAAGAACATCAATTTCGTTGGCTCAGCAACCAACGGTCCGACGACCGTCGCGAACAAGACTTTCCCGCGCAAGCACGAAGGGCATGGCGGTTGGACGATTTCACAGATTTCGGGCATCGTGGCGCCCACTGGCGGAACCGCGTCTGTGCTGACCACCTACAAGCCGAACATCGTCCTTCTCATGATCGGGACGAACGACATCAATGGGAACATGGACGTCTCCAACGCTCCCAGCCGGCTGGAGAGTCTCATCAACCAGATAACCAGCAACGTCCCGTCGGCCTTGGTGGTTGTGGCGTCAATCATCCCCAGCCAGAACGACGGCACCAATCGCAACTTCCAGACCTACAACGCTGCCATCCCCGGCGTGATCAGCAAGGCGTCAGCCGCCGGCAAGCATGTGGTCTACTTGGACAACTGGGCTGCCTTCTCGGCCGATTCCAGCTACAAGACCAAGCTGATGACCGACAACTTGCACCCCAACGACGCTGGCTACGTAGTTCTGGGACAGTCGTGGTACAAGGCAATCGGGTCGTACTTGCCGGCGGCGCACTAACCGCGCGCACCCGCTTACGGCATGTCGCCGAGGCCGCCTGCGTTCACCACGTCGGCGAAGCCCGCTTGCTTCATCGCCCGCGCGGCCGAGGCGCTGCGCGCACCCGAGGCGCAGTAAAGCACCACGGGCTTGGTCTTCGGGATCTCGCCGAGACGTGTTCCCAGATTCGAGACTGGGATGTTGATGGCGCCCGGATAGGCGCCGTCGCGAAACTCCTCGGGCGTACGCACGTCGATGATGGTTGCTCCGGAGTCGATCTTTTGCTTCACGAGACTCGATGGCATTTTGTTCACTCCTTGCAGGCGTCGGACCAGGTACAGGCCCACTAAGATGAGGGCAGCGATGAAAAGGAAACGCACTAGGAAACCTCCAGGTCGAAGCCGTCTTCGCTGGCGATGCTACCTGCGTAACGACTCTGACGCCCTGTTTGAGCCGTTATCTGCCCGGAGGATTCTAACAATTCGACTATCGATCGCAGGGGCATCGCGCAGCGCTGGCGCGATGCTCACGGTCGGGCTAGGCCCAGGATCCAGCTGGCGATGGTGTCGTATTCGGGCGTGTCCTGGGTCAGCACATCCTGCCCGGTGTGGGCCTCCCCGGTCGCTCGACGCAGAAGCAGACTGGCGGCGGGATCGCCCGGTACCACCAATGCCACCACCATCGCTCGATCCGTGCGCGCGTTGCCGCCAAGGACCAGCCTGGTGTATTCGCCTATGCGCCCGATCGAGTGACAGTCCTGGCAGCGCCGCTGGAGTATTGGATACACCGTGGTTTCGAAAGCGAAGTCGGCCACCAGCGTCTGGTCCGCGACTGCGTCCTGGCCGGCGTCGGTGGGCGCCGGACCGCGGTGGAAGTCCGCGCAGCCGAGCCCGGCCAAGACCAGCCCGAATGCAAGGCACAGCAGCCGACGCAGCTTCGGATCAAAACGCATAGGTCACCAGCAAGCGCAGAAGGTCGTCGGGACGCTCGTCAATCTTTTCGAAGTTCCAGTAGTACGCAAGCATCACCTGCGCGGACGCGTATTCGTACACCAGGGAGGCACTGTGGTGCGAACCGTCGGCCGGGTCGGGCCGTCGCTCGTCATAGGTCAGGCCCCGGCGATTGTTGAAGGTCGCAAGGCCGCTGCGGCCCTGAAGGTAAAGCCCGTCGGCAAGATACGCGCGCAGCCAAAGGTAGTCGGCGAAATGGTAGTACGCGCTGGCGTCGAGCGAAGCGCCCGGCTTTCCGTAGTCCGCGGTCGCCGAGATGTGTGCGCGCACGAAGCCCACGCCCACCGCCAGGCGGTTCAGGACCGGCACTGCCGGCCTCCACAGCGACAGGTCCACCGCCTGCATGAGCAGCAGCCGGCCGAAGCGCATCTGGTTCCAGTAGAAGGAATACCAGAGGGTGAGCGGCCCGGCGGCCAGCGCCAGTCGATTGCCGAGCGCGACCCGGGCACCGTCGTACGCGGTCAGGTCGCGCTGCATGTTCAAGGTTTGGTCGGCGGCCGATAGGTCGAAGCCCTGCACGGCATAGATCTCGTCGTTGGCGGAAAGCCCTCCCGCCGCGTACGACAGGCGAACCCCGGCACCGATCGCCGACCACACCACCGGCAGCGTACGCTGATCGGAACCGGTCAATCCGCCGTAGCTCTTGTGGAAAAGTGGATCGGGACCGAAGGGCACCAGGATCTTGCCCGCGTGGGCGACCACCCGCAGCCGCGAACCCGCTGGCGATAGTCGAGTGTTGAGCTCGTAGAAGTATTGGCTGAGAATCTCGGCACTGAAGCCGATCGGGACATCGTCACCTTGCCGCGATAAGAAGAGCAGGCGGTGATAGCTGCGAAACGCATTCTTGCCGCTGGTCAGCCCATCTGAACGTTCGCCGCGTTCGTAGGCGGCGTCGAACATGCCGCCCAGGTGGATTCCGCCCGGCAGTCGGTACCCCGAGCCGTGCGCTGCCGGTTGTTCGTCATCGTCTGCGTCTGCATCCTTCGCGCCCTCATCGGCGGCCCATGCCGTCCCAACGGCGAACAGCAGCGGTATGCAAGCCAGGGCTTTGTACTGCATGGTGCTCATGGCATGTGGCAGGACGTCTTGCAGACGGCCCGGGCCCCGCTGGTGGGCGGCGCGGTCTTACCGTTGTGACAGGCGCCGCAGAAGGCCCCCTCGTCCATTTGCTCGTGGGTGAACCCCTTGCGCGCACGCGGAAACAAAGTGGGGTGGCAGTCGAAGCATTGATACTGATCGTGTCGCCAGTGCGAGAACGCGCCGGCCGCTGGCGGATCTGCCTTGCCATGCTCCTTCACGATGGGCACGCGCACCTCTGCCGGCACTGCGAAGAGTGACGCGGAAATCAGCATCGCGGCCGCGCCAAGCGCGAGCATCATCGAGGTCACGGTCCTGTGCCGCGGGCCTAGCGGGCGCCCGAGCCGAGAGAGCATGGACCCTTTTCACCCGAAACGCGCGGCCACGTCAACTGGCGAGAGCCCTCACGGATACCTTCCAGAAACCGCCAGTTCATTCGACGGGAAGCTTGCCACCGACGGGAAACCCGGGCCCGCGCCGGGCATCTTACCAAGTAAGGAGGTAAGAAAAGAGATAGCCAACTAGCCCAGACTAACCAGTCCTAAGTCGAACCTGTAAAGCTCCGAGGTTGCGAATTCCGTGAGCTCATCCCTCATCCTCGGGCTCAGGACCACCGGGTCTTCCTTTCTAGGACCTTGGTGGTCCTTTCCTATTGGGGCGAGACTACCGCGCCTAGCACGGCGCCGTAGCGTTCCCTCAAAACGACCCCGTGATGTTGGGCGTGGCCCACCACTATGTACGCCAGGCCGCGCGTCGAGATGGGATGTTGGTTGACGGTGCCGACCCGCTGCCAGGCGGTTGCGTCCATGTGCCCGAAGAGAGCGACGTTCGCCTGTCGGACCATCTGAAACTCGTCGAGCAACTCGCCGAGGACATAGCCATCGTGTCCGGCCACGTCCGCATACTGATTTTCGTCGAAACTGGGAAGCGACGCTGTCTCCCCTCGGGCGATGCACAGGGCGCGATACGCGAACACGCGCTCGGCATCGATGACGTGCCCCAGGACCTGTCTCACCGTCCACTTGCCGGGGGCGTATCGATACCCGGCCTGTTCCGCCGAGAGCTTGCCGAGGAGCTCTCGGAGCTCGTGCGGCTGGTCATTCAGCGTGGTGATGAAGTGAGCTTCCGGAATCAGAGAAATGTAACGGCCGAAATACGGAGCGTACTCGGTCGATGGAGGACTAGACAAATGCATGCCCGAAGCCTACCTGCCGAGGGACAGCGTGGCCACTGCAGTCTGGCTAGGTGTCGGTCTGGCTAGCGCTTCTTGCGCGGCGGCTTTGCTCCGGTCGCGGCGGAGGTGTTCACCGTGCGGATCCACGCCTCGATGCCTTCCTTGGACTGCACGTCAAAGCCCGCATCCTTGCCCGCCATGAGCAGTGTCTTGGCCGGTCCATACTTGCTGGGATTGGCCAGTGCCTTCTCCAGTTGCTTTTCCGCCCGAGGCCCCAAGACCTGCAGGCACTCCTCCGCCTGTTCGAGCTCGTACGCCTGGCTGAGGAACCGATAGAACGCCCGACAGTCCGCCACCAGCGCGGGGGCCGCGGAGGCGTCGACGCTGACCTTGCGGGGGATGATGTCGAAGAGCACCTCTCGCACGGCCCACGGCTCCAAGGCCCCGATGCTGGAGCCGACGTGTTCGGCGGCGAACGTCATCAACAATCGGTGTCCCTCCAGCTTCGAGACCGCGCGCCCCTCGGGAGAACTCGCGAATTCTTGGCAGAGCTCGTCTTCGAGGGGAGCTCGCATCGCCTCGTCGCCGAGGTTTCCTTCTTCCTCTAACGCGTACAGCGCGTCGAGCACGTTCTCTTCGAAGGCCTCGCCCTCGGGCCGATCTTCATGGGGCGCCCGGAAGCATACCGTGACGTCTCCCCCGTGCACCTGCACCGCATAGGTCCGCGTGCACGGCTCGCCGCCAGCGAAGGCATCATCGAGCGCTTTCTTCTCGCCGACCAGCTTGGCAAGTCCCGTCGCAATCACTTCCATCAACGTCAGCTCGCTGGCAGTCAGCGGGCGCGAAACCATGTCCTTATCGATGAGCATCGACCATGGGTACGCCTGTGGGCTGGCCACCTGCCAATGCTGCGACGAGATCGTCTTCCGATCGCTCGTCGCGATCTCCGCGCCGCGCTCGAAATTCAGAACATGGTAGGACGGCATGGTTGGCGTCTCACCGCGCTCGACCGCATCTGCAGCATCGAGGTACGCGTCGAAGTCGGCCATGCTGGAAAACAGAAGAAGGCCGAAGCTTTCACCCATCTGACCAATGACCGACAACGCCGCTTTGCGAAGCCCGTGTGCTTCGACGGTCACCGACAGCACCTCGTCTGCGGGAACCACCTTCCACGGTTTCGCCCGAAACAGCGCCGCTGCAGCGCCAAAATACGACGCATACGCCTCCGGACTGGTGCCGGGATCGAGGAACGAGCGATCGCCATCGGGGCTCTCTGTCATCATTTCGCGCATGTTCACCATCACGCCGTCGATCTCGGGCGTCGGGCCGCACACGATCTCGACGGACGGATGCCCAGCGCGCAGCGCCTCGGCCAGCTCGGGCGAAGAAACCCGCACCCGTGACGGGGCCCGCGGCGGTCCGAACATCGGTTGCTTGATGACCGAGTGAAGATGCTCGCTGGCCTGGCCAAGCAAGTCCCCCGGTTTGCCGACGATCGATCCGGTGATAGCGAGCGTGTCCTGGTCCACCCAAAGCAACACCTCGGGCCGACAAGGCTCGCCCTCGCCCATGATGTACGCGGGTAGCGTCGCGATGCCGCCGATCCAGGCCTCTGCGGATGGGCGTTGCTTGTGACTGGTGATGCGTGCCATGGGCTGACTCTTGGCCGACGACGAGGCGGAGAGCAAGCAGCAAAATTGCTCTTGGTCATCTACAGGGCTTGGCAGACCGAGCGTCGGACTGTGAAGCCCTGCAAGGTCATTTGGAAGTTCGAGTCGGGCGGGTGGCGGTCGGCGTGGAAGATGGCCAGGTCGTAGACTTTGCCGGTCTGCAGGCCAAGCGCGACGGTGCGGCTGCGGAAGTCGTCAGGCGATGCTGCCCTGGGTGGTGAAGCGCTTGTCCTCTAGAACAATAGGACCTGGCAGTCCCAGTGCAGTCCAGCATCGCTGCGCCTGCAGGTGCAGGTCACGATCTGGCACGAGTTGCTGCCATAGTAGCAGTCGACGCCATCGTCGTTGCAAGCGAGCCCGTACGGGCCACCAGCCGGGCATGCACCTGTGCGCAGGCAGGGGCACGCTGCGACCGGGCCGGCGTCGTTGCTGGTCACCTGGACGCAAGCGGGGGCGGTGTCGACGGTCGTGCCGTCGGGCGCAATCGCGCCGTCGGGCGCGGGCATGCACAGCAGGGGTATGCGAATCCAGCGCCCGTCCTGGCAGTCGTAGCCGCAACTCTCCGGGGGTGGGGCGGTGCAATCGAGGCTATAGCCGTCTCGGCCCGAGTCAGCCCCGCCGACTTGAAGGGCCTTGCTGCACGCGTCGCCGACGAGGCCCACGGCAATCAAAGCAAGACATGCCACCCGCTGCATGCTGAAGATTGTCTCGCGCGCGAGATCCTCGGTCCAGGTGCATTTGTCGGAACCCACCGCGAAATTGGTTGTCAGGTGTTTTGAGTCACATGTCTACGCTGGCCGTCAGATTGGCAGTGTCAGCAGCCGCAGCGTCGGTAATCATGACCGGCATCGAGGCGCTGCGGGCTCGGCACCCCAAAGTAGCCTCGGACGTGGAAGCGCCGACCGAGACCGTGGAGGAGGCTTCGAGCCCCGCGCCTCGCTTCGTCGGGACGGTTGCCCCCATCATCGAGCCGGCGCCGCCGAAAGCGATCGCCACAGCCAATCCGATGGCCATGGCTAAGATCCACGGACGGGTTTTGCCGGGGTCTGCGCAGAACACCTCAGAGCCGACCGTCGCCATCGCGGATGGGGATCGCGAGTACGAGGCCGCGGTCGACGACGATGGCAACTTCCAGATGAACCTGCCACCGGGGAGCTACACGGTCACGGCGCGCGCGGGTGACGAAGTTGCCGAGGCCGAGGTCAAGGACCTGGCCGAGGACGAAGACCGGGAGGTCACGCTGGTGCTCGCGCGAGGGGCGATGATCGAAGGTCGTGTCGACGGCTGCGATGGTCCATGTGCAGAGGTGCCGATCACCGCGAAGACAGCAGGCACGCAGGTTCAATCGTCGCTCACGTCGAGCGAGCTGACCGGCGTCTTCAAGCTCGAAGGGCTCATGCCTGGACGTAAGTACGATCTCGTCTTCCAAGCAGACGGTTCGCGCCGATTGGTGGTGCGCGGGGTGGCGGCGCCCAAGCGCGATCTGGTCGTTACGATGGAGTCGCTGCCGACCCTGTCCGGTGGATTCGGAATCGAGCGTGGAGAGAAGTGCCCAATGGAGTCGATCAGCATCACGGTCGGCGGCCAGCAGTGGCCGCGGCCCGACGAAAGTTTCGATCGCAGTTGCAGATTCAAGATCGAGGACCTGTCCGATGCCGAAAGCGTGCACGTTCGGGCCACCGGCAAGGGCTGGCACTTCGAGGTGGACGTGGCCATTCCCGCCCACGGTGATCCCCCGTTCCTGTGCCTGCATCCGCCGTGTCGCGAGCCCGAGCCCGAAGTCGAGGCGAGCTTGCAGATCATCTTTTCTGGAAGCCCAACCGGCCCGGTGCGTGTTTGGACCGTGTCTTCCAACGGTGGTGCGGAGACGTCGTGCGACCCTGCTTCGGAGCCTTGCATCCTGTCCAAGCTCAAGCCCGCGGCGGGGGTCAAGGTCCATGTGACGCCCTCACTGTGCGAGTCACGCAATTTTACGGTGGATCTGCAGCAAGGCACGAACACCCTCGCGTTTCATTGCCAGCAGTTGCGTAGAATCCAGGGCATGCTGCGATCGAACGGTGACCTGACCGCCGCCTCCGGACCCCACGTCCGTTGTTCGAGTGACCGTGCCTCGCAAGCTGCCTACGATTTCTTCTTCGTGCTCGAATGTCCCCTTCGCCAAGCCAGCATCGAGTACCAGTTGAGCCCCAAGCACCCGTGGCAAGCGGTCGCCATAAAGCCGGGCGATGCGGACAGTATTGCTTTCGTGGATATCGCGGTGGACTGATCCTCAGGGCTGAGAATACGACAGCTAGGCGGTAGTATTCCCCCCATGGACGCCGCTGCCAGACTCTCCGAGCTATTCACCGACGCGCGTGGCCGCGTCCTGATCGTTACAGGTGCGGGCATCAGCCTGGCCAGCGGGATCCCGACCTTCCGGGGAACGGATCCCGACGCTCTCTGGAAACGCGATGTGACCGAGCTCGGCACCTTCCGATATTTCGGCGAGGACCCGGTGGGGTCGTGGCGCTGGTACCTGTCGCGTTTCGGCAAGACGGTGGGGGCCCGGCCCAATCCTGCCCACATCGCACTGGTCGCGCTGGAAGAGCGGGCGTCCAAGGCGGGCGGTGAGTTGCTCTTGGTTACGCAGAACATTGATGGTCTGCATCGCGAGGCCGGTTCGCGCAACCTGATCGAGGTGCACGGCCGGGCCGATCGTGTTCGCTGTCCCAGGCTGGGTTGCCCGAACGGTGCACCTGTGGGCTCCTTGCCGCGGGCGGACTTCGATCTGGCGAAATTCGAGAAAGACCCTTGCGACGAGAATCTACCCCGCTGTCCCCGCTGCCATGCGGTGATGCGGCAGCACGTACTGTGGTTCGACGAGTACTACGACAGCCACCAGGACTACCAATGGTCGCGGGTCTTGGAAGCATCCGCGGATTGCGCCGCGGTTCTATTCGTGGGCACGTCGTTTTCTGTCGGGGTCACGGACCTCATTCTGCGGGCAGCGCTCAGTCGAGACGTGCCGGTGCTTTCCGTTGATCCAGCCGCGGTCCGAATCCCCGGTGTGGAGTCGCTGGAGGTGCGGGCGGAAGACGTGCTGCCAAGGGTGGTTGGTCTGGACACCTAGATAGTTGAATCGTGCCGAAGCCTTTCCGAAGCCATCCCGCGGGGTGGCATGATCCATGCGTACCGTGGGTACTGGTCGCGAAGAATACTGAACCGACTCAACGGTCGCGCGGCCTCATGGCTTCCAAGGAAGGGGACGTTGTAAATGCTACATAAGGCGAAGACTCTGGCGGGGTATACGTTCAATGGCCGCGACGGCGACGTAGGACGGGTTGACGAGTTCTACTTCGATGACCAGCGCTGGGTTGTCCGGTATTTGATCGCTGACACAGGCGGGTGGCTTTCCGGACGGCGTGTGCTGCTGTCCCCCTACGGTTTGGGCGCCGTGAGCGATGCGAAACGCCAAATCGCCGTCGACCTGTCCAAGAAGCAGATTGAGGCCAGTCCACCCGTCGAATGCGACAAGCCCGTCTCGAGACAATTGCATGAATTGTACTCCAGCTACTATGGCTGGCCATTGTATTGGGGCGGGCCATACATGTGGGGGGCGCGACCAACCCTCGTTCGCGATACGAAGGAATGGAAGAGCCGCGCCGAGGTCGGGAATGGTGCGGATCCCCATTTGCGCAGCACCACCGAGGTCACGGGCTATGCCATCGAGGCCACCGACGGCCATGTAGGCCGCGTCGAGGACTTCGTCATCGATGACGAGACCTGGGCGATACGCTATCTCATCCTGGATACGCGGGACTGGTGGGAGGGTAAGAGGGTGCTCATTTCACCGAAATGGATCAGTCGAGTCAGCTGGGGTGATACGAAGGTCTTCATCAATCTCTCCCGCGAGGCCGTCAAGAACTCCCCTGAGTTCACCGATGAGTCCGCGTTGACCCATGACTACGAGGTCGCCCTGCATCGTCACTACAAGGTTCCGGGATACTGGACCGAGGAGGCAGCGGACGGAGAGCGTTTTCGCCAGACCGCTACGAAAGAGACGGTAGCCGCCAGCGGATAGCAAGAGGGGGTAAGACGGCGCGTATCCAATCACTATGAAGCTCGGGCCCGCTCAATTCGATGGCCTTTGCCGGGACCAAGGCCGAATCACGGACGCCTCTTTAGCGCAGCACGCGTCGGTAGACCGCTTCGTAGCGATCCACAGCGGAGGCCTGGCCGAAGCAGGTCTCGGCACGCTCGCGGGCGAGGCGGGACATGGTCCCCCAAAGATCGTCATCGGTGACCAGCCGCCGCACAGCCTCCGCCATGGCTGGGACGTCGCCGACCGCCGCCAGGAAGCCGGTTTCGCCGTCGGCCACTACATCGGGCAGGCCACCTACGTCCGAGGCAACCACGGGAACACCACAGGCCATGGCCTCGAGGGCCGCCAACCCGAAGCTCTCACTTTCGCTCGGCAGCAGGAACACGTCGCTTTCTCCGTAGACGCCGGCGAGATCGTCCATCTCGCCGCGGAATCGCACCTGGTCCCCAATTCCCAGCTCGCTCACCATGGCTTCGATGCGAGGCCGCTCGGGCCCGTCGCCGACCAGCTCGAGGCGGCACGGTGTCGTCCGACGAACCGTGGCGAAGATGGCGACCACGTCGTGCACGCGCTTGATGGGGCGAAAGTTGGAAACGTGGATGAGCACGTGCGGTTGACGGCGGTCTCGTCGGGCGGGTGGAGAAAACTCGGTCGAGTCTACGAAGTTCGGGATCACATCGATGGGAAGGACGGCGGCAAGCCCAAGATTGGCGCGCGCGGTTTCCGCCAGCCAGCGCGATGGCGTCGTGACGGCATCGCTCGTGGCCACCGCAAATTGGGTCAGCGGCTGAAAGCCATGAGCGGCGCCGACCAAGGTCACGTCCGTCCCGTGCAACGTGGTGACCACCTTGGGGGCGCTCGACCCCAGGATCTGCTTGGCCAGGATGGCACTGACGGCGTGCGGGATGGCGTAGTGGACGTGCAGTAGGTCCAGTCTCTCTGTCCGGGCCACCTCGACCATTTTGGCGGTCAGGGCCAGGGCGTACGAGCGATGGGCCACCAGTGGATAGTCGAGCAGGGGCACCGCGTGAAACGAGACATTGGGGGCGCCGAGGTCGAGGCGGGTGGGCGGCTTGTCACTGAGAAAACACACGTGATGCCCACGGCGTCCCAAGGCCATGCCGATCTCGGTCGCCACGACGCCGCTGCCGCCGAAGGAAGAGAAACACGCAATGCCGATGCGGAGACTGTCTGGCGACTTGCTCATGGGGAAAGCTCGTGAACCTCGGTGGCAAAGGGACCGGCGCTTGCCAAGCGTTGCATGACCAAATCCTTGAAGACGCTCGCGCCCAGTCGAGCCGCGAGCCATGGCCAGGCATACACGCGTTCCTGCGGGACGCCGTTCGGGAACAGCGCCAGCTCTACGGCGCGCAGCCGGCATCGCGTGACCGTGTCACGCTCGAGGAGGCCGTGTGCGTACCTTGCGATCAGTCGATCAATGGCGTGTGCGACGCTCTTGCGGGTGCGCTGGGCAGCGCGCTGCAGATTGAGTCCTGGCCGCTCAGCCGCCGATGCGATTTGCTCGATGGTGGGGGCAATCTGTGTGGCGACCAGCCAGCGAAGATCGTCGACGCTGGGGGCGCCCTCTGGCAGTTCCTGGACCTGGGCGCGCAGCTCGTGCCCCGGAGTCCCCACGTCCCGCACCGATAGGCCCAGCTGACCCAGCCGTCGGCGGGTTCGCGCGTCCACCACCACGAAGCGCCCGCGCGGGACTAGCAGGGGCGGCTGCAAATTCGCTTGCGCGTACAGCGGCCCGAGCTGAGCGTAGTAGTTGATCTCGCCTGGGCCTGCAACATAGGCGGCGGTGGGGAACAGAACGTCTTGTAGGATGGGCCGCAGCAGCGCCGAGGTAGAGAATCGCAGTGGATCGCTCGCGAGAACGTCCAGCAGCTTTCCATGGGCGATCTTGTCCGCGGTCCCTGCCACGCGCCAGCCTCCTTCCCCCTGCGTCTGCTGGCGTTGAATGCGAAAGCGTGGCCCCGTCGCTGCCTCCCGATGAAAGAAGACCAGCGCGCCTTGCTCGCGGATGGGCACCTGCACGTCGAAGCCCGCAGCGTGCAACGCCGCTTCGCGCTCGCGCAAGGCCGCTTCGAGGGTGGGGGCGTCTTCGATGCACCGACGATAAAGGGGCGCCGCCAGCGCGGCCACGCGCGCGTCCCGGGGATTGAAGATCAGAAGCCCCTCGTCGGCGAACACGGTCGCAAGCAAGGACGCGAACGCCGTGTGAAGGGCGACACCTGGACGATAACTTTCGCGCAGCAGGCGCAGAACCTCGTCAGCCGCCGGGCCGGTTCCCACGGCATGGGCCAAGCCGTCCATCAGCTCAGTGACCTGGGTAGGAAGCGTCCGGTATGCTACCGAGATGCGACTGTCGCGACTCTGGTCGTCGCGCAGTTCGAATCGCACTGGCTGGCCGTCCGAATCGGCGACCGTGGCGGTCCGAATTTCGGCGAAGTCGTGGTCCTCGGTCTGAAGCCAGAAGACAGGCACGCATGGAATGCCCGACTCGGCCTGCAGGACGCGCGCTACCGCGATGGCGGACGCGGCTTTGTAGAAGGAATAGAGCGGCCCGAGGAAGAGCCCCACCTGTTGGCCGGTGACCACCACGGCGGCCTTGCCCGTGGCCAGCGCGTCCCAGTGGCGCTGCCGGGCCGGGCTCGTCGGCAGAGCGGCCTGCTGGTCGGCCAGGATGCGCAACAGCTCTGCACCCGTCCCTCGTACGGCGGCGGCACGCGTGCGGGCAACTCTCGCATCGGCGTCCTGGAAGGCCGCTGCGAAAAATGCGTTCGCGGCCGGTTCGTTTGCGAGATAGGAAGGTGCGAATGCTCGGCCCACGGGTGCCGACAGTATACGAACAAATCCTCGCTGCGCCCGGTCCGGTTTTCGCACTTCGGGAAGAACGCAGGTGCAGACCTGCCGACGGCGCGCTAGCACTAGATTGATGTTCTCCGTGCCCCTCATTGCCATGCTCATGTCAAACCTCTCGAATGGCGCCGGACCACCCCAGCAGCCCAGCAGCGCCCAGATTCAGCTTGCCCTGCGCAAGCTGGGCGTGGTGGGCAGCGTCCTGTACGTCGCGGCCCATCCCGACGACGAAAACACCAACTTGCTCGCGTACTTGTCGAACGATCGACTGCTGCGCACGGCCTATCTATCGCTGACCCGCGGCGATGGTGGCCAGAACCTCATCGGGTCGGAACAAGGCCCCGACCTCGGGGTGATTCGAACCCAAGAGCTGCTGGCGGCCCGGCGAATCGACGGGGCCGAGCAATTCTTCACGCGCGCACGCGATTTCGGCTATTCGAAGGATCCCGACGAGACGCTGCGGATCTGGGGCAAGGAGGCCGTGTTGGCGGATGTGGTGCGCGCGATTCGCCGCTTTCGGCCCGACGTCATCATCACGCGCTTTTCGCCCCTGCCGTCGGACACCCACGGGCACCATACTGCATCGGCCCAGCTTGCCCTGGAGGCTTTTCGAAAAGCGGCGGATCCCAGCTTCCATCCGGAACAGCTTCGCGACGGCTTGCAGCCCTGGCAGGCACGGCGGATCTACTGGAACCGTTCCTGGTGGAGCATCAAGCCAGACGAAGATCTGTCGGGCTTCATTAAGCTGGACGTCAATGGTTTTAGTCCGCTGCTAGGTCTGTCCTACGGCGAGATGGCGGCGGACAGCCGCAGTATGCACAAGAGCCAGGGCTTCGGCGTCGCGCGCACCCGTGGGCCGGTGGTCGAGTACTTCAGGCTGTTGGCGGCCGACTCGGCAGACTCGGACGAAAAGGCGGCCGAGCGTGGGCTGTTCGAAGGACTCGACCTGACGTGGAAACGCATGAAGCGAGCCGAGCCGATTCGTCGCTTGCTTGCTAAGGCCGATGCCGATTTCAAGCCAGCGGCGCCGCACAAGACAATCCCCAGCTTGCTCGAAGTCGACACTGCCCTTGACGCCATTGCCGATGACGGGTGGCGCGAGCACAAGAAGGCCGAGGTTCGCGACTTGATCGTCGCATGCGCGGGCCTGTTCGTGGAAGCCGTCGCGGCCGAGCCCCGTGTGGTACCGGGCGATGGGCTCGACGTTTCTGCTTCGGCGATGAACCGTTCCGGGACCGCGATTCGTTTGCGTGAGATTCGGTTGCTGGGTGCCAAGACGGCCAAGGAGGGCACCCAGACCGATGTGATTCCGCTCGGCCAAGCGGTTGGTACCGTCGAGGTCAAGCGCCGGTTGCAAGTCGCCGAGGACCTTCCCCTCTCGACGCCGCACTGGCTGGCCCTGCCGCCCGAGCCAGGCCTTTTCCGCATGGCAAACGAATCGACCGCCAACGACCCCGTGTTGGATTCGGCCTTGGGTGCTGACTTCGTGTTCGAGGTCGCCGGGCACACCCTGTCGGTGCATCGGCCCATCACGTACAAATGGACCGATCCGGTGGCGGGCGAGCGCTACCGACCGGTTGAGATTTTGCCGCGGGTTTCGGTGCAGCCCGAGACGCCGGTTCTGGTTCTGCCGAACGGTGAAGTACGCTCGCTTGGCGTCCGCATCGGCGCGACCTCGACACCGGTTTCAGGGACGCTTGCGGTGGAAGCTCCGGCCGGTTGGTCGGTCACGCCTGCGTCGTTTCCGATTTCGCTTCCAGGGCATGGGGTTGAAGCGGATTTCGTCTTTCGCGTCGAGCCGCCGTCCAAGTCGGCCTCGGGCGCGCTGCGGGTGGTGGCCAAGGTCGGCGACGCGCGCTTCTCGGCGTCGGTCGCTCACCTCCAGCATGACCACATCCCAACGCAGGTGGTGCTTCACAGTTCGGAGGTGCATGGGGTCGCCTTCTCCATTGACCGGCAGGTCGGCACGGTCGGCTACATTCCTGGGCCAGGTGACGAGGTTGCGGCCAGCCTCCGCCAGGCCGGTTACGACGTGCGGATGCTCTCCGAGGTCGGGTTGACCGCGACGGCACTCAAGGCCTTTCCCGTCGTGGTCATTGGCGTCCGTGCATTCAACACCAGCGAGAACGTGCGGGCCGCGCAGCCTGCCTTGATGGCCTATGTGCAGGGCGGCGGCACGGTGGTCGCGCAATACAACACCAACAACCGGCTGGCCCCGCTGTCAGTGCCCATCGGACCTTTCCCCTTCGAGATAGGCAGCGAGCGTGTGACCGATGAAACCGCAGCGGTCACCTTCACGACGCCATCGCATCGGTTGCTTGGCTGGCCCAACCGAATCGGCGAACAGGACTTCAGTGGATGGGTCCAAGAGCGCGGCCTCTACTTCGCCAAGAGCTGGGACAGTCGCTATGAAACGGTGCTGCGCATGAGCGATCCCGGCGAACGGCCCCTCGACGGCAGCCTTCTGTTCGCGCGCCATGGGAAGGGGACGTTCATCTACACGGGCTTGTCGTTCTTTCGCGAGCTGCCCGCGGGTGTGCCGGGCGCATTCCGACTGTTCGCCAACCTGCTAGCGGCAGGACAAGGACAGCACGGCCAGTAGATGATGAGCGTCTACGACTGGCTGGTCTTGATCGGCACGCTCGGAGCCATTGTGGGCTATGGCGTGTGG
>Ga0302323_100000989_pt1 | contig 22988 bp, 21 predicted proteins | sample Fen_T0_3_FD_201950 | JGI IMG/M metagenome (GOLD analysis project Ga0302323, IMG submission 201950) | Peat permafrost microbial communities from Stordalen Mire near Abisko, Sweden - Fen_T0_3 | ecosystem: Environmental > Terrestrial > Soil > Wetlands > Permafrost | place: Sweden: Abisko... | reverse complement strand
CGAGCAGTGCACCGTTGCACCAACAGCCGACTAGCAACACGAATTTGGCGGCGCGCTCCGGTCCGAAGCCAGCACTGCGCAACGTGGACGAGGCGCTTTCCAGCATGCTGAAGCCCTCGGGGCGATTAACGGGCCTGGTCGCGAGCAGACTGAACGCGCGTGGGTGCCTGAGCGCGACGCTCCGATAGGAGTGAGCAAAGGCGCGCAAACGATCCTGCCATGCCCCGTCCGTCGGCGCGTGGATCTCCGCCATCAACAGACTGGCCACTGCATCCAAGACCTCACCGCGACTCTTCAGGTGATGATAGAGCGACATCGTTTCGCAGCCGAGTGAGGCGCTCAGTTTGTGCATGCTGAAGGCCTCCAGACCGTGACGATCGATCAACTTGAGCGCGCCGCGGGCAATCCGTTCGGGAGAGAGCGCGCGCCGCTGCCGCGCCTTTGGGCCTGCCATCCCTAGCTCCTTACGCCATAAGGCTGTAGACGCCGAGTAACCTTATGCTGTAAGGTTTGGTTGTGCCGCTCGATCAACCGAAAATGTCCCGGTTTGGACCGGGAAAAATCAATCGCACGCGACGCATCGCCGCTTATTACGCGTGCACCTTTCTGGCGACTCACGCGTTGGCTGCGGTGTACCTGTGGTCTGGGGGTTCCTGGCGCCGTCTCGACTCGTTCGTGTTTGCAAACCTGGCCATGTTGGTGCCGGGATTGGTGGCGGCGGGCAGCGCGCGCTGGCTCTTCCACGCACCGGTGACGCGCGTTCTGGGGCTTTCAGTGCGTCTCAATCGTTGGTTCCTGGTCGCCTGGCTTTTGCCGCTGCTCTTGTCGGCAGTCACCTTGCTCATGGGTTTGGCGCTGCCGGGGACGGCCTACTCGGCGAGTCTCGCGGGGTTGAGCGCGCGCTTCGATCTGAATCCGGACCAGATCGGAGCGCTCGTGCACCCGCTCGGCTCGCTTTCGCCGATCTGGTCCCTGGTTGCACAAGGGCTGATCTTGGGACCGACGCTGTCGGCGCTGGCGGGCTTGGGGGAAGAGGCAGGTTGGCGAGGCTTGCTCCATACGGAACTGAGTGGGCTAGGCTTCTGGCGAGAATCTTGGATCGTCGGGTTGCTCTGGGGCGCCTGGCATCTGCCGCTCGTGTTCGAAGGCTATGGCTTTCCCAATCATCCACTCGCTGGCGCGGGCCTGCTGCTCGCCTTCACGCTGCTCGCGGCGCCGCTGTACACGTTCATTCGCATCCGCGCTGAATCCACGCTCGCTTGTGCGGTCTTTCATGGCTCGTTCGCAGCGAGCATGCTGCTTACTTTCGCGCCCATTGCTGGAGGCAGCGAGCTAACCGTGGGCTTGCTAGCGGTGCCAGGCGTGCTGGTCATGATCTTGGCGAATGCGGCACTTGCGTGCCTGCCGGCGCACTACCGAAGGCCCAACACGGCTCGAGCACACTCCGAATCAGTCGAATTCCAAAAGCTGGAGGTTTAGCGGGAAGGCAGGGATGGTGTGGCTCGCGCCCCCGGCACGACCTTCACCAAGACGGATTAGCGAGCCGGCTGACCACGCCTCGACGCGGAGCCTCGGCTTGACCCACGCAGCGGCGCGCGCTTAGCGTAAGCGCGATGCAGCTCCACGCCGCCTCCCGCGCCGGCGCGGGGATCTCGACCAACGAGGGAAAAGCCAAGACACTGGGACACCTAGTCGCTGCATTGGTGGCGGTCGGCGGCTCGGTTTTGATGACCTGGCCGCTGGCACGGAGCCCTGGTCATCAAGTGCTGCGCGCGGCGTACTTCTGGGACGCTTTCACCAACGCGATGATCATGGGCAGCCGCGTGGACGCGGTGTTGGGGCGCGCTCCGCTGTCGCTCTACGACAACTACTACTTTGCGCCTCTGCCGAACTCGATCGCGTTCAACGAGAACCATTTCGGGTTGTCGCTGCTCTACGCGCCGTTCTACTTGCTCGGTCGCGACCCGCTTTGGGCGTACAATCTCACGCTGCTGGCGTCGCTGGCACTCTCGGTGTTCTTCACCTACCTACTCGTGTTGCGCTTGACGGGCAGCCCGTACGCGGGGCTCTGCGCCGGCGTTGCCTTCGCCTTTTGCCCGTTCGTGCTCTTCGAAATCGGGCGCATCCAGCTGGTGGCCACGCAGTGGATCCCCGCCTGCTTCCTGTTCCTGCATCGCGCTGCGGAAGGACAGCGGCGACGCGACCTGGTCGGGTTCTGGCTGTGCATCTTGCTCCAGATCGGAACCTGCCTGTACAACACGATGTTCATGCTGCCGCTGTTGGCCTTGGCCGGTGGCGTGCTACTCGTGAGGCGGCGCCCTGCGCGGCAGTTTTACTACTGGTTCGCTGCGTGCGCGGCGTGCGCCGGACTCGTGGCGCTGGGCATGGTTTATCCGTACTTCGGGGCGCGACACGACTTCAATCTTCAGCGCAGCCTCGCCTTCGCCTCGAGCTACGACGGTAAGCTCGGCTTCTTCGCAAACGTGCACGAAACCAACCGCACGTTGCGGGGCATGCACCACTTTGCGAGCGAGGCGGGCGCGCACGAGGAGATCGCGTTTCCCGGCTTCGTGGTCCTGCTCTTGGCGTCCGTGGCACTCGCGCTGCCGGCCTGGCGCGCGCTGCGACGTGTCGGCGCGAAGCAGGCGTTGGTGACGATCCTGCTCTGGTCGGGGCTAGCGATCTTTGCCGTCGGCTATGGCTTCGTCGAGCACAGCATGCTGCCGAGCGCGTTCGTCTTTGGCGTTGGCATTTGGCTGCTCCTTCGTCGCCGAGTGCCTCAGCCATTCGCCGGAGCTACGGGCCTGTATTTCGCGCTGCTCTTGCTGGCGGTCGCGCTGTTCTTGGGCCTGAATCTGCTGACCTGGAAGGGCGCGCCCGTACGAGGGCTCTACTATTACTTGTTCAGCTACTGTCCCGGTTTCGACGGCATCCGTAAGGTGAGCCGACAAGCCGTGATGACCACCTTCGCCCTGTGCGTGCTCGCGGGCTTCGGCGGCAGCTGGCTGTTCGCGACGCTGCGCCAGCCGCGGGCTCGGGTCCTCGGCTGCGCGCTGTTACTGGCCGCGATCTGCTTCGAGCTGCGCTCGTTCCCGCATCCGATCGAGCGAGTATGGGGCGAAGACGAGGTCCCGGCGGTGTTGCGCTTCGCGGCTGCGCTCCCCGCCCGCGACTTGCTCGCTTCCACTCCCCAGAACGATGGGCGAGAGCGCTTCACTGGTGACGCAGGGATGGCCCTCCACAACTACCTTGCGCTCTATCACAAGCATCGCTTCGTGAATGGTCAGTCGAGCTTTCAACCCCAGGTGACCGAATTGGCAAGGCGAGCGCTCGAGCTGCTGCCCGACGACGGAGCGCGACGAGCGCTGCTCTCGATCGGTACCCGCCACCTGATCGTCTTCGGTGAAGACCTGGAGCCGGAGCGCGCCAGCCTGCCCGCGCAGCTCGCGGCCAGGCCCGCCGAGTATCGCCGGATCTTTCAGCAGGGATCTCACAGCGTATTTTGCCTGCTCGGGGAGCAGGATCCCACACTCCAGTTATTGGACACCCCGCCGTTGCCCGCGTTTGCCGAGCTCGTCCCGGCCAGCGAACTACACGCCCATTCGCCGCTTCAGCCCGATCATGTGGGCTTTGCCATCGACGGCTGGGAGGACAGCTACTGGAGCAGCGCTCGCAATCAGGAGCCGGGTCAATACTTCGAAGTCCAGCTCAACGCGCCCCGCCAGATCGTCGCGCTCGAGATCGACGCACCTGGGCGAGAGATGGACGTCCCAGTGTCGTATCGTCTGAGCGCAGGCAAGGGCGCGGAGGAGCTCGGCGTGATCGCTGAGCAGAGCGTGCTGCGCTTCTATCGCGCACAGATTTTCTCTCCCGAGCGATTCGTATTTCGCTTGGTCTTCGCGCGGCCGATCGATGCCGATCGGCTTCGGCTCACGGTGCAGCAGCCCGTCCCTGGGTGCTATTTTGCGATTCACGAGCTGCGGGTCTATGCGGCGCGCGCGACGCCTTGAGCGCTTCGGGACCGCGTCAAATCAACGCGGTCCCTCGATTCATCTGGCGCTCAGCCGGTGCAGCCAATCGTGTACGTGTGCGAATGATTGGAGTCGGTAGTAGACGTAATGCCCGTCACCGTGCCTCCACCCTTGAGCGTCGTGACCTGCGTTGCCGTGAGCGTGATTTTGTGGTCATGACCTGTGTCCATCGGAAGCGTGAAGGCCATCGTCGACATGCTCCCGTTGATGAGTGTCTTGAGGTCCATCTTCAACGTGGTCGCATCGGTCGGGATGTGAGTGTGGGTGTTGTTGCTCGTGTGCATGATCGTCACGGTCACGCACATGCCGCCACCGCCGCCGCCCGAGGTGCCGCCGGAGCCGATCGCGCCGCCTTTGCCTCCACCACCCGAAGTGCCACCAGTCCCGGTAGCGCCGCCCTTGCCGGCGATGCCACCCGAGGCGCCTGCGGAGCCCTTGCCGGCAACGCCGCCCGAAGCGCCTGCGGAGCCCTTGCCGGCAACGCCGCCCGAAGCGCCTGCGGCGCCCTTGCCGGCAACGCCACCCGAGGCCCCGGCGGCGCCCGTCGTGCCCCCGGCGGGAGCGCCAGCACCGGGTGAACCAGCACCGGGTGAACCAGCACCGGGTGCGCCCGCACCGTGTGCTCCGCCGACGCCGGTTCCCGCACCACCGCCAGCGGGGCTTGGATCACTGCTGCAAGCGGCGATAGCGGAGACCGCCAACGAGGACACGGTGAAAATTAGAAAGTCTTTGCGATTGAGAGAGGGTGAAGACATCTCGATAAGCTCCTGTTGGGTGACTAGCTAGCAGCGCGGGCTGAGACAGTGACTTGGGTGGCTGGCTACCGCAAGCGTTTCGGGCGTCCTCGGCGGGTTCGCTGAATGGTGTGGAACCATGAATGATGATCCTTTTGTCACGCTGAGCCGGCGTTGCGATTGCATGACACCGGCGCACGAGATTGTTCCAGTTGCCATGGAACTCGGCGCGCATTGCCAGGGTGCCGGATATCGCCGTTGGACCAACGGCACCAGGCACGCTCGCGCTCACCACGACTTCGCCGCGACATCGGACGCAGTCGACGCTGCCAAGTTGTGCCACACGCGCCGGCGTTCGCTCGCAGACCCGCGTGGTGTTTGCCGAGAAACGCTGAGCGCACCGTGGATCGGATCTTGCTCGAGTCGATCACGAAATGAGGCAGTGGGGTCGTTCGTTGTTGGCGACGTACTTGACCGTAGACCCACGGAGCCTGGGAGTGTTTCGCGTGCTGTTCGGTCTGGTCCTGCTTTCGGACCTGGTCAGGCGCTGGGTCGAACTCGGGTTTTGGTACACGAATAGCGGTCTCTTGCCGAACCACACGGTGCTTTGGCGACCTCCTTCGGCCAGCATTTTCTCGCTCTTCTTTACCGCGTCGAGCGCGGGCGAAGCTCAGTTGGGGTTCGTGCTGTGCGCCGTCGTGTACGCGATGTTCACTCTTGGTTACCGCACGCGCTGGATCCAGCTGTTGGCGCTGCTCGCACGGGTCAGCCTGAATAGTCGTCTCGCGCCGCTCGAGAATGGCGGCGACATGGTGATGGATTTGCTTTGCGTGTTGACGCTGCCCCTGCCGTTGGGCGCGCGCTTCTCGCTCGACGCGTTGGCGTCCCGTCCGGCGAGTGCCGCGCTCAGGGACGAGCCGACGAGCGCGCCCGTGGTGTCGATTGCGGTGCTGGCTCTACTCTTGCAGTTTGCGGCGATTTATTTGTTCAATGCCTCGAGCAAGGCGGGGCTGGCTTGGCGTGACGGCAGCGCGGTGCACTATGCCTTGCACCAGGACAAGCTCGTGACCTGGCTGGGCGTGTGGATGCGCGAGCATTTATCGGTCTCGACGCTGCGCGCGCTCACCTGGTCGACGCTCGCCACCGAGTGGCTGGGGTTCGCGTTGATCATCACGCCGTTCTTCGTCCGCGAGGCGCGGCTGCTCGCGGTTTGCATCATGCCCTCCCTACACCTGGGTTTTGCACTCGGTTTGAACGTGGGTGGCTTCAGCCCGGCAATGATTTCGTTTTACCCGCTCTTGCTCGGAGCGGAGCACTGGCAATGGTTGTCGCGTCGCTTTGGTTCACGCGCGCGGCCGATTCATGCCTGGATCGAGCGGCGGGTGCAGCCATGGCTCCGCTCGCGTCCCGCTGAGCTCGCAGCCGTTTCGGGCATCCAGCGCTGGCTGGGCGAGGGGGCGATGTTGGTCATCCTCTTGGCGATTGCAAGCGAGGCACTCAACGACAATGCGGCCGTACCAGCGGCGCTGCGCATCGCCCAACCGAGGTGGGCCAAAGTCATCATCGAGTATCCGCGCATTCTACAAGGCTGGCGCATGTTCGCGAGTGAGCCGTCCCGCATCGATTCGATGATCTATGTGGATGCGGTCACCGCGGAGGGCAACCACGTCGATCCGTACAACGCGGTCGCCAGCGACCAAAGCGAGCCGGCGGGGACTATCGTGCCGACCCACATGGGTCAGAGCCAGTTCTTCGTGATGTACTCGGAGCGGATCCCCTACGATGGATATGCGGCCTACCGTCAGGCGTTTTCGGAGTGGTTGCTCGCCTATCCCGCGCGCACCGGTCGCACTGCGGACTGCCTATTGAGCTACGATGTCTACTTGGTCACCGACCGAAGTCCGGAGCCCGGCACTCGAGCCCTGCCCACAGCACTCGAGCGTCGACGCTTCATGTCTTATAGCGCGCCGTCCGACAGCCCTTGCCTGCTCGCACGAGCCAAGAAAATCGCCAGTGCGGAGACCGTGAGCGGCGGATAGCGCGAGCAAATCTCAGCTGACTAGTGCGTCGGAATCACGAGCGTGGTGATCGAGTTGGCCGGAACGGTGGCCGTGAAGCCGTAGCTAGCGATCGGAATCGCGGTCAGTGGCGCCAAATTCTCCGAGCGCGACGTGCGATGCACGTCGACCGCCGTGCCCACGCTGGCGAGCGCGGTCAAATCGAAGGTGAAGGTCTTTGCGGCTGCGCTGTCGCCGTTTCTGATGACTAGCGTTAGTTGCGAGCCATCTGCGGCCTGCGCCGCGACCATGTCGGCCTCGTCGACTCGGATGAACGTCGCGCCCGGCCGAATGTAGCGGCTGAAGCCGGCGTGCATGTAGAAGCGTTTGAGCAAGGTGAAGGATTGTTGGCTGTTGTTCACCGCGAAACTGGCCCAGTTCCGGGCCGGATCCGCCACTTGCCAATCGATCCAGGCTTCCGGCTGCAGCTCCTTCAGATCGGTGATGATTCTGCCGGCCATGAACAGGGCCGCGTCGACCTCGTCGGCGAGCGTGACGCTGAGGGGTCCCGATTCCGACTGCCAGAGGCGTTTACCCTGACTGGTCGCTAGCGCGCGGAGTTCGGCCCGCTTGGTTCCGGCGTAGCTGTGAACGTTGAACTGGCCGAGGGCAGCGATCGATTGGGCATCGAAGGCGCGAATGTTGTTGTACGCATCATCCATACTATTTTCGTCAGAGGCACTGACCTGGACGCCGGTCACACCGTCGGCCTTCAGCGCGGTACTCACGGCTTTGATGATCGTCTGTTGGTTGGCTGGGCTGAAGTGACACCCCTCCTGGCCGCCGTTTGCTTTCCACCACGAAGCGTTGGGCTCATTCAACGGTTCGAGCGTGCGAAAGGTCACCCCGAATGCGTCCCGGTAGTGCTTGACGACCTGGACCAGATAGTCCGCAAACGCGTCGTATGAACTGGCCTTGAGGTTGTTCGAGCCGTCGCTGTTGCCCGACGCGCAACCGCTCGTGGTCATCCAGTAGGGAGGTGAGTTCGAGAACGCCTCCACGATCAGATCGGCGTGGAGCTCGGCCAGTCGCAGCAGCACCGCACGTTGTTCCGCGTCGGCGTTCCAGTCGAACGTGCCGTTCTCCTTTTCGAACCCCGGCATGTCCTTGAAGGTGTCCATGTGGGTGTGGGCCGGGTTTTCGCCGCCGCCGATGTTGTACCGGAAGATATTGTAACCAAGCCCGTTGATCGGATCGGCCACGAGATCGACCAGCGCGTTGCGTTTGTCCGTCGCCCAACCGCCGACGTTTCTCGCCCACCAGCACAGGCTCGTGCCCCAACCTTCGAACTTCTGTTGGCGCAATGCGGGATTCAGCTTCACGAGCTTCGCCCCCGGTGCCGCGGTGACGGGCGGCCGCGGGGAGCCAGAACCTCCCGCGCCTGCCCCGCCATCGCTGCCGCCGCTGGCTCCCCCCGTTCCAGCCCCACCCGCTCCAGCACCCGCACCTCCACCGGGTCCGTTGTCCTGACCGCTATGTCCTGCTGAGCCGGGCTGTCCGCCGCCGGACTCGCCGCCCGCGCTCACTCCGGCGGAGGCCGGTGAACCAGCGGTCGACATTTGTCCCCCGAGCGCTGCGCCGCCTTGGGGCGTGGTCGGTTTGCCCCCTGTCGCCTCAGCCGCAGGGCCTGACGCTTGCCCGCAGGCGACGGCTGCGAGTAGCGCGGCGAAGACGACGCAGGAAAGCCAGCAAGAATGCCGCATGATGTTGGTAAATGGGGCGCGCAGCGGAAAAGCTTGCCGAAAGTTCAGCTAAAGGACTGCCAAATGCGGCTCCAAGCGCAAAGACGCTCGACCTTGGTCGATCCCGCCGCGCTTCGTTCGTCGCGTCAATGAACCCGAGCCCTGGAGACCGTCCGATGCAATTTCTCATGCTGATCAAAATCGCCAACGACACCGACTACGAAGCTGGCAAGCCGCCACCCGCAGAGCTCGAGGCCGCGATGGGCGAGCTGATCGGCGAATGGTCGAAAAACGGCGCGTTTGTTTCTGCGGCAGGCCTCAAACCGACCTCTAAAGCTGCGCGCCTACGGCTGACGGGGGGCGCGGTCAGCATTTCGGACGGGCCTTTCGCCGAGTCCAAGGAAGTGATCGGTGGCTTTTTCCTGTTGGAGGCGAAGGATAAAGCGGCCGCCGTGGAATTGACCCGACAGTTCGTCGAACTGCACGGCAAGATCCTGGGCAAGGATTTCCTGCTCGAATGCGAAGTGCGGCAACTCGACGGCTGACGGACTGGCTGTAACGCTACTTAGTCGCTTCCCGCGGAACGACCGCAAGTGAACCCTCCGCGCGAGCGCAGTACGACCCGCGACGGCAGGTAATTCCTGGTGCCGTCGCCGACGGACTGTCAGGTGATGGTGGAAATGATGGCTGGCTCGGTGTGCGTACGAGTTACCCAGCCGCGCTCAAGAGGCAGCGATCGCCGATTGAAATTATCCTGTGTGAACGCCGTATAATTTCTGCGCGGCGAGGGACTCATCGTCGGACAAGCCTCGATCCAGCCAAAGTCACCTGACGACTCAAGGGCCACGCGATCGCTCTTTTCGGTGGCAGCGCGCCCCGGGCAGCGCTAGTCCGCGCTCGATGTCCGAAAACCTGATCATCGCTGATGGCCTCGTGGTCGTCTTGAACTACACGCTCCGTTCCGACGAAGGGGAGGTGATTGACTCCTCGACGGCCGACGACCCCATGGCGTACTTGCACGGTGCGGACAATATCGTGCCCGGGCTCGAGCAAGCACTCACCGGCAAGACTGTCGGCTTCACCGGCAAAGTGAAGGTCGAGCCGGAAGAAGGCTACGGCGAGCGTGAAGATCTGCCGCCACAGCCCGTGCCCCGCTCGGCATTCCCTGCGAACATGAAACTCGCCGCGGGCATGCAATTCATGACCGAAGGCCCCAACGGTGAACACGCACCGGTTTGGATCGCGAGCGTCGAAGGCGACCAAGTGTTCGTCGATCCACAGCATCCACTCGCCGGAAAAACTCTCAATTTCGACGTCGAAGTGCTGGCCGTGCGGCCCGCCACAGCGGACGAAATGGGCCACGGTCATCCGCACGGCCCGGACGGTCACGGCCACCACCACTGACCGGATCGCGTTCGCTCCGGTCTAGCCCGCGGATCGGTGATCGCGACCCTGATTTGGGTTGATGGTCATCGACCCGCGCGCGGCGGCCGGCGCAGCGCAGGTCAAGTGGCGCTCAACGCGTTGCTGTGGCAGCCGCGGTTTGAGCCGATTCTTCGAGGGCCAGCCGCTTTTGCTCGGAGAGCTCCAGGAGCGCGTCGATATCGATCGGTTTGGTCAGGTAGGCATGAAACCCCGCATCACCCTTTGGGCGTGCGAGCGTGACCGTCGGGTTCCCCGTGATGGCGATAAAGACGGTCTGTTTCAGCTTGGGGTGGGCGCACAGCCACGTCGCAAGCTCCAAACCATCCATGCCCGGCAAGCCGAGGTCGATGATGGCTAGCTCAGGGCGGAAGTCGGCAGCCATTAGAGTGGCATCCAGGGCGTCCAACGCAATGCGGGTATCGTGTCCGCGCGCTTGCAGCATCCTGGCCAAGAGCACCCCATAGTCATGGTCGTCCTCGACGATGATGATTCGCCTCTTCACGGCCTGCACGACGCGCGCCCCGTCATCTCGCTTCTCCACACTTTGCACTTCTGCTCCTCGACGCAAGTCGCATACCAACTGCACGCTAGCCCAGCTTGCATAGGTTGCATTGTAGATGATCGCAGTTGCCGCGTAGCTTCTAGAAAGTTTCGGTTACAGCGTGTGCCAGCAGCGTCACAGTGTAGCAATCGGTCTCATCGGCTCACTCGCTGGCTCGAAACAGCATGGTCAGAAGCGCGTGCGCAGACGGCGTCGAGAGCTGTAGCTCAGCCTGCCCTTCGCTGGTCACCGCGCGCTTGGCACTGAAGGCTCGTACACCTACGCCTGGAGCTACCCCGAACCGTCCCAGCCAAATTGGGCGCGAGAAATCCAATTCTAGAAACCCAGCCGACTTGATGGTGCCGGAACTCGTGGCTACGCCGTTGTTGACGTCTAGAACCAACAAACTCAGTCCAAGCCGGGTTGACACCCGAATGCCCAACGGGCCCCCGCCCTGCCAGCCGAACTCACCGGCTGCAGTCCACTCGGTCACTGCTGACAGTGACGGTTGATGGAGTGGTCGAGCGCCGCCAGCGAGGAACGCGTACGTCCAGCTTCCAGACGCCTGCTCCAGCCCCAATGCTGCGCCGGTGGCCGCCTGCGATCCCCACGATTGGAGCGCAATGTCTGCCCGAACGCGGCTCTCCTTTCGGACGTGATCCGCGCCCGCGACCGGCGCCTGAGGGCGCTTCCCCGCCGCCACGTCGGGCGCAGGATCGACCAGCTCGGACGCGCCTGATGCTCGAGCCCGAGTCGCTGGCTGCCCGTTGGGCGAGGTCGCGACGCCGGACTCAGCGAGCGGCTTGTCGGCTGGCGCTGCGGCGGCTGGCCTGACTTCCACTTCCGAGGGTGCGAGCAACTGCGTGACCGCGCGCGCGGCGAGTGCCAAGATCGCTTCCGCACTGATGACCATTCCGGAGAGCGCGACGGTGCGCCGCACTTCCGGAGCCCCGACGGTTGCGCTGACAGCCGTCAGACCACCGTCACAAGCAATGGTTACGTTCACGTCCGCCGCGTCGCCGCTCAACAAGCTTGCCAGCAATCGGGTCTCGACCCGTGCTGAATCTTCGGGCGACAAGTCCTTACATTCTAGACGCACGGTTGGTTGAGCGAGCAGCGGCGACACCCAGAAGCACGCTATCGGCACGACCCAAGCTGCCGCTGCCAACCGCACGCGCCCGCGACCGCGACGCGCCAACCGGAACAGCCTATCCACGACTGTGAGGGTAGCCCTTCCCGTTCGATTGTCATGTTAGTTTCTCCAGCAAGATCCGGCTATTAGGCTGGGAGAGCCGCCCGCTGGCCGATTCGCGAGCGCAGACATTTATTAGCGCTCGCCAGGGGGCGCTCCGGCAACTCACCCTGTCAGGACCCAGGTGACTCGGATCGTGCCAACGCCGCTACTCGCCGTGTCGAAGCGTTCGCCCAGCGATCGAGATTCCAGCGCGCGAACCGAGCGCGAGCTTTTCGAGCTGGTCTATCGGCGCATGCGTGCGCTCGCGCGTGGCGCGTCCGATCTCGATGACCTGGTGCAGCTCGCTGCCGAGCAAGTGTTTCGTAGCTTGCCGTCATTCGACGGCCGGAGCGAGCTCGAAACCTGGGTATTCGGAGTCTGCTACCGGGTGTCGATGTCGCACCGCCGCTGGTACTGGCGCTTCCGACAGCGCTTCATCTCCGATTCAATCGCGATTGAGAGCCGGGAGGACGACGCCGCGCGAAGCGCTCAAGAGGTGCTCGAGACCGAACAACGGCTCGAAATCCTTTACCGTGCACTCGACCGAATGAGTGACAAGTATCGGGTCGTGATCGTGCTGTACTACCTCGAGGGGGTCGAAAGCTCCGAGATCGCGCAGATCGTGCAGAGCAACGAGTCAACGGTTCGCTCGCGACTTCGCGACGGCAGAAAACAACTGTTCAAGTTGCTGGGTCGGAACGCGCGGCAGATTTTCGTAGGAGACATCACGTGACTCGAAGCGATTCGGAGCTCATTCGAGTTCGCTCATCGGTGGTCCTTGCCCATCGCGCGAACGATGCGGCCCCCGCCGACATTCAGCGGGCGTATCTGCGGTTTTCGTGGGCTCGGCGCAAGGCGCCAGGCAGGCTGTTGTTGGTTCGCTGGCTGCTAGCGGGGGTCGCCATCGGTGTCGGTGTTGCTTCGGCCGCAAGCCTGGCGCCGAGGCTTGGCACTCGTTCAGCGGCGCCGATCGAATCCGCCAAATTCGTTGACGAGATCGTCAAGCAAGCGAAAGTGCGAGTTGCCGCTCGAGGCGGCGTTGCCGGAGAAGAGCCGTCGTTTGCCGATGCTATTCCGGCACCATCTGCGCAACCGCCTGCAGCATCGCCGGCCGCGTCCGCTGGCTACACTCCTAGAGTTGCCGTACAGCGAGCAGCCGCGTCTCCAAGCAGGGCGTTGACGACGAGCGCGAGTGACTGGGAACGCGCTGCCGCGGCGTTGCGCAGCGGCGACATATCGGCGGCGGAAGCAGCCCTCGCCAATCTGGAGAAAAGCGATAACGTGCTCGATCGCCAGGCCGCGGAGTTGGCCCAGGCTCAGTTACTCGTGAGGCGTGGCCGAGCCGCGGAGGCCGCCAGCACATTGCAGCGGCTTGTGCGCGAAGGCGGCTCCGCAGTGATCCGCTCGCAAGCAGCGAGCACGCTGCGAACGTTGGGCAACTAAGCAACTCAATACCGCTCGTTCCAGCCTTCGCAAGCCACCCATCGAACATGCGCATCATGAAGAAAAGTCTGCCGGTCAGTGCTCTCTCCCTCGCTATCCTGCTCGACCTAGGCTGCGGTGGAACAATGGACCTCAGCAAACCGCACGGGACCGCTGGCGCCGAGTCGGCGTCCGGAGCAGCGGGCTACATCGGCATTGCCGGCGGTCCGGACGGCATCAGCGGTGTGCCCGGGGTCGGCGGCGCGTGGGGGTCGAGTGGAGGGCCCTTTGATATCGTTGTCGGGGGCTACGCAGACAACGGTGGATGGCCGGGGTCGAGTGGAGGGCCCTTTGATATCGTTGTCGGGGGCTACGCAGACAACGGTGGATGGCCGGGGTCGAGTAACGCGGGCTACCCAGGCAACGGCGGAGCGGAGAGTTACGCGGGCTCCCCTGGCAACGCGGGCTCCCCTGGCAACGGCGGAGCGGAGAGTTACGCGGGCTCCCCTGGCAACGCGGGATGGCCGGGGACGAGTGGAGCGCTCGGTTACGCGGGGGGCTACCCAGGCAACGGTGGATCGTCGGGGGCGAATGCAGACCCTGGAGGTAAAGAGTGCGGGGTGGATGCCGATTGCGTTGAATGCGCCGCGCAGACCGACCCAGCGATCTCGGGTTGCTATACCCCGTGTTGTGAGTCGACAGCGTTGAACGGCGTCACGTGTTCGCATCATTGGCAGACTTACTTCGCGACTTGTCCAAAGATCGTCTGCGCTCTCGAATGCGTGACAAAACCACAGCCGCTGTGCGTGAGCGGGCAGTGCGTTCATGGCCACTGACTCATGGCTACGATTCATGGCTACTGAGTCGCGACTGCATTTTGTCGCAATTGCTTGACCCCGCAGCGGTAGGGGCGGACCCTGCCGCGATGGCACTCTCGACTCGAAATCAGGACATCTACAAGGCCGTCCTCGCGCTGATCTCGGGCGACATCAAATCCAACCCCAGGCTGAGGGTGTTCCGCAAAACCACCAACGAGCCGCTGAAGTTGTCGGGGATGGGCAAGCTGACGGTCCCGGGAGTGGTCTGGGAAATGTTGAAGGACGATGACGCGCTAACGGCCGAGTGGGACGTCAGCATCGAAGAGGGGCAGGGGACGTCCGCCGAATTTACGATGAACAAGCGCTGACTTCAGTGGCCAGCTGCGCCAAGCGCCCTTCCAAAAAGCGCCGTTCGGCGGGTTGGCGCGCCAATTCGAGCGCGCATTCGTAGCTGGCGCGCGCCGCTCGAGCGTCCCCTTGAGCGATTTTGTTGGAAGCGCACCTGCCATCGCACCAGCCCAAGAGCGAGCGCTGTCGGTCGGTCAATCGGCCTGTAAGCGCACCAATCCGATAGTGTGTGTCGAGGTAGGGGCGAGGAGGATAGCGTAAGCGTTACGCATGTTTCGGCAAGTTCGCTTCGAGTGCGGGGCCTGCGGCGACGGCTTTGTCGACTGGCACGACGACGACTGGGAGCGCTCATCGGTCTTTTGCGTGCATTGCGGCGCCGCGATTGTGGGGCGCGGGTCGGTCGCGCCAAGCTCGATCGATCCGCCCCGGCGAGGCAGAGAAGATCGCTCGGCGCGAGCGCTCGGCGTGCTCAAGGGTGACGGCGAAGGGTTTCGAGACACGCTGCCAGGGTTGACCGAAGGCCTCTCTGGCTTGAACTCGGAGGCAGCCGATGCGAGTCGCGATCGCGACCGCGATCGCGATACCGAGCCCACACTTCCGCGCGCCTCGCGTCCGCGCCATGGCTCCGAGGCAACCTCCACCGCCCCGAAAGCGCGGCTCACGAGTTCGTCATTTTGGGCGGCGAATCGCCGCACGTTGGCGCCGATCGGTGCCTTGCTGCTCGGCTTCGCCGCTGGCGTCCCGGCCGCGCTGCTAGCGGAAAATCCGCTGCTTCGGCTGATGAATCCTGCCGCCTACCAAAGCCAGCGCCTGACCGAACAGCTCGCGCTAGTGTCCAGCGCGATTGACGACGGCGATTGGGATCGAGCTCGCGACCTGCTCGATCACACTCGGGTAGAATCACCCTCCGCAGTTAGTCGCTCAGCCACTCTGCGCGCACGTCTCACGTTGGGACTGATTCTCGACAATCGTCCGGCCGAAGCCGGACGCCAGCTTTCGGCGGTGCCGAACTCAGCTTCGCTCCATCCCTCTGCTGCGGACCTGCAGCGCGTCTATGACGCCCTGTTCCCGTCCAAGTCGAGCACGTCGACGACGAACAATGGTGCGCCTCCATTAGCGGCCAGTGCGGCAGCGACGAAAGCCAAAGTCGTCGTGACCAAGCGCGAACTCCTGAGCTTCGCCCGTGATCGCCAGCAGCGAGCGCAACTCGACGACGCCGAGCGCTTGTACGGTGAGGTCTTGCGCACGCATCCGAACGACGCCGAGGCGCGCTGCGGTCTGGCCGAAGTTCAGATCTTGCGCGGGGGCATCGACGATGGCGCCAAGCAGTTCGAACGCGCGCTGGCCGACAACGCGAACTACCTGCCGGCCTGGGTTGGCTTGGCGGATGTCGAATGGTTACGTGGGCACCCCGAGCGTGCCGCGTGCCGCTACCAAGCCGTGATCGATCGCTTCCCAGCGAGCAGCTATCCGCCATATATCGTGCAGCGCGTCGCGCAAGTCACGAGCTCCGGCGTCAACCCGCCGCAGGCGCGCAGCGACGTGGGTGCCGCGCACGCCTGCGACGGCTGAGCGCGCGAATCTCCAGCAATTGTCCGCGCGCGATTGTACAAGCAAGACCCGACTCAGCTAACCAGGCCGACTCAGCTAACGGGCTGAGTTACCGCTCCGCTGGATGCTCGGTGGGCTCGACGCTGCTGCAGAACGGACTTCGTCCGGGGCGTCGAAAATATCCGCCTGGCTGAACTGAGTATCCGCAGAGCCGAACTGAGCGCGCGTGCGTCCGGCCGATTGCGCTCGCGGCGCGCGATCATCCCGGAAAACGTCGAAAATCGACGGTCGGTGTGTCGATCGGCGCGGGTCTGGTTCGACATACTAGCGAGCTACCAGCGCGCTCCGACCTGAGACGGCCCCATGGGCGGAGCAGCTCAGTCGTCCAGCCGATCACGCCACTCGTACCGACTCGCGTCTTAACAAAACTTAGCGGAACTGCCCCGGTTTCTGGCGCGTAAGCGTAGGGAAACCAATCGCGCACACGAAGCAAACATGGCCCGTCAAACAGATCCCTCGCTCACGCACTACATCACTGCGGCCCACGCCTATCCCGAGCTCTCTCGTGAAGACGAGCACGCGCTCACGGTCCGCTGGCTGACCCAACAAGACGAAGTCGCCCGTGAAGAGCTGGTTCGCGCTCATTTGCGCTACGTCGTCTCGATCGCATTCAAGTACCACCGCTACGGTCTGCCCTTGGCCGAGCTGGTCGCGGAAGGCAACTTCGGTCTGGTTCACGCCCTGCAAAAGTTCGACACCAGCCGCGGAACGCGATTCGTCACGTACGCTTCGTATTGGATCCGCGCCTACATTCTGAACTATGTCATCCGTTCCTGGAGCATGGTCGGCGGTGGCTCAGGCGCGTTGCGCTCAAAAATGTTCTTCAAGATCCGCCGTGAACGCGTGCGCATCGCTAACCTGGTGGGGGATGGAGACGAAGCCAACGAGCTTTTGGCTCAGGCTCTCGATCTGCCGCAGGCCAAGGTTGCTGCCATGGTCCGCTCACTCGACGCCCGCGATGTATCGCTCGATGCCCCTGTTTACAGTGATTCCGCGACCACCCTCGGCGATACGCTGATGGCGGCCGATTGGAATCAGGAAGAAGGCCTAGCCCACTCCGAGAGCGACGACTTCGCTCGCGAAGCCGTGAGCGAAGCACTCATTGGTCTCGATCAGCGCGAACGCTACATCGTCGAAAAGCGCCTGATGGCCGACAACGAAGACGAACTCTCGCTCGCCGAAATCGGCCGCCAACTCGGCGTCTCCCGTGAACGAGCTCGGCAACTCGAAGTCCGCGCCAAGAAAAAGCTCAAGACTCGCATCACCGAACTCTCCCGCGGCAATGGCTGGCTAGACGTTCACGACGCCGCGTGATCCCCATGCGGTGGGTCACGTGTGACCTCAGCCCGGGTGCGGTCGCTCCTGACTGCACCCGCGGACAGGTCGAGATGATTCGCCACTGCGCTGCGGGACAGGTCATTTCAGCTGGGCAATGCGCGTCTGTGCAGAAGGGGCGATCGCGATCCAGCAGCGCACCTCTCGGCGCGCTAAGTTCCGCGCGAGTACATCGTCTGACCGTCAGGCATCAACTTCACGCGTGACGAAATAGAGGGGCGGGTCAGAAACGCCAACTACTTCTCCGGTTGCAACCACGGGCGCCTCAGAAACGAAAAATGTAGTTTGAATTCCCTGAATTCCAACTACATCTGTCGTTTTCGAATCAGTCCGGCGTCCGCGCCGCTTTGGAGCGCCCCCTAGTGCGCGCCCGCGACGCCCGCTGAAAAGGTCCTCCATTGGTCGGCAAGATCGGGCGTCGCTTGGAAATCAGCGGGCGCCTTCAGCCGCGCCCCGGCCCGTCCGCTACTCGTCGCAGGCGGCGAGCTCAGCGTTGCTGCACTCGGGGATGGCTTCGGCTCGTGGCTGATCATCAACCCAGAATTCTCCGGTGGAGCTAAGTTTTGCGGGGGGCGTGCAAGTATTCCATGAGCGAGTCTTGGTCGTTGGCGGCGGCGAAGGCGTGGCGCTCTTCGATGGCGCCGGAGCGGCACAGGTCGGCGAGGCTGCGCTCGAGCAGGACCATGCCTTCCTTGCGGGAGGACTGCATGGCGCTGGTAAGTTGTGGGGTTTTGCCTTCGCGGATCAGGTTGGCGACGGCGGAATTGCGACGCAGCACTTCGAGCGCGAGCGTTCGGCCGCTGCCGCGGGCGTGGGGTAGCAAGCGCTGTGCGATCACCGCCCGCAGTGACTCGGACAGTTGCACGCGTAGTTGCTGTTGGCGCCCAGCGGGATAGGCGTCGATGATGCGATCGATGGCCGAGGCCGCGCCGCGGCTGTGCAGTGTTGCGAACACGAGATGCCCGGTTTCGGCCGCGGTCAGCGCCAAGCTGATCGATTCTGCGTCGCGCATTTCGCCGATCAGCAGCACGTCCGGATCTTCACGCAGGGCGTCACGCAGGCCGGTCACGAAATCAGGCACATCTAGGCCGATTTGGCGCTGGCGCACGATGCTGTTCGTGTGCTGTGTATCGAACGCATATTCGACCGGGTCTTCGAGCGTGAGCAGCATCACCGAGCGCTGACGGATCAGCTCCTGGCAGAGTGCCGCGGCCGTGGTGCTCTTGCCGGAGCCGGCCGGACCTGTGAGCAGCACGAGGCCATTGGGCAGGCTGGCCAGGTCTTTCAGTTCGTTCGGGAAGCCGAGTGCCGCGAGGCTTGGGATTTCGGGCGGCAGCAGGCGCACGGCTAAGGCGGGTAGCCCACCCGCTAGGAACGTGTGCAGACGCAGGCGCCCTGCGCTCGGGCTGCTGAGTGCCAAGTCCGCGCTGGAACGGGCGGTCGCCCCCTCGGATGCCGCGCCGAGCAGCTCACGAATGTCGTACGCACCGGCTTGGAGCAACGACAACCTGCCGTCGATGCGCGCGAACGCGGCTTCGCCCTGGCGCACGTGAATGTCGCTCGCGTGGAGCGCTGCGGCATGCGCGAGCAACGCTTCCAGCGCACTCGTGACGGCGAGTGGCGTGGAACGCGCGCTTGCTGACACGACGGGCGCAGGGGGTTCCCGGGCTGGAGCTGCCGGGGACGCGACGGGAGCAATCGCTGCAGCTTGCTGGCGCGCGTTCGTCAAAGTGACGTCGAAGCCGGCACCAGGCTTGGGGCGCGGCAAGAATTGCACTTGGTAAACGCCGAAGCCTTCACCAGCGTCGTGCGCGTAGCTGAAGACTTCGCCGCGCGCCAAGCTGGCTTCGGCTTGGGGCGACAGCAGCGAACCCAGCATTTGTCGCAGCACGCGTTCGCCAGTTTCGGCCAAAGTCAGGTTCTTGGGCACGCCGCCGCTGAGCACGACGGGCGCTCGCTCGACGCCCAGGCGCAGCTCGTCCGCCTGTTGGGCGACCACCATTTTGAGCAAACTTTGGAGGGCGTTCATGATTGTGTTTTGGCGCTCGCGGGTTCGAACAACCAGCTACTTTGGCCAGAACGCTCGGCTCGGGCATATTCATCCCGTCTCTTTCTCGCTCTGGAGCCAACCCTCCAAGCGCGGCAATGGTGCTCCCGTATCGCGCGCCTCTCGAGCCAGCCGAAACAACGCGGCGAGCTTGCGCTGTCGCAGCTTGGCTCGGCCGCCAACGGCTGACCAAAGTGCCTCCACCTCGGCCGCCGAAAGCAGGCGCCAACTGCCGACGGCGAGCCCCGCATCCGATAGCTGTCCGATCTGGGACCGATGTAGGTGCTCGAGGTGCAGATCGAGCACGCGGCACATGTGCCGGATCTGACGCTTCTTACCCTCGGTCAGCGTCAGCTCAAGCTCGGTGGCGTACTCGGTCCGAGCTACGATGCGCGCGTGCTTTGCGCGCAGCAGTCGCCCGTTGTGCTCGATGCCCGCGAGCAACTGCGCGAGCCGCGGATCGTCCGGCTCCAGGACGTCGTCGAGCCACAGCCAATAGGTCTTCGTGGTCTCGTGGTCGGGTCGCAAGACCGCGTTTGCCAGATCTCCGTCATTGGTGAAGAGTAGGAGGCCGCTCGTTTCACGATCCAGCCGGCCCACGGGGAAGCAGCCCGCCGGCATTTCGCGCAAGTACCGAGACAAGTCCGCCTTGCCGTCGGGATCGTGGACCGTGCTAGTGACCTGCTTGGGCTTGTTCAACAGCGCATAGCTGCGCCTGGGTAGGCCTTCGATCAGCAGGCCGTCGAGCAGCAGCCGGTCATCGTCAAAGACCAACGCTTCGAGCGGGAGTCGTTGCGGTTCATCGGTCTCACGAGTGATTACCCGCAGCCGCTCAGCGCGCCAGTGCTCGTCCACGAGTTGCAGCGACCAACCGAGACTTTCGGCGACGCGCTTGCGCAATCGGCGCGGCAGCGATCGTTCCGCGTCGATACTCGCCACCCGGGCTAAGTATCAGGCGCAGGCTCTGCTCGCAAACGGGGCGCACGCCGCTGCGCGCGTTTCGCGCTTGGGTCATTCCGACCCAGCGGGGAGAAACCACCCACTCCAGGCCTCCACCGAGCGCGCGGATCGGCCTGGTTTGCCGCGAAAATTACGGGCGGCACGAGCAATGCACTGTGTCGGACCATGCAACGCCTGAGTGGTGAGTCATGATCGGAACCGAAGAGCTGTGGAACGAGGAAGAGCCGCCGACCTGGCCACGAGGTCCGCATCCCAAGCGAGTGCTGGTGGCCGAGGACGACGCCGCGATGCGCGATTTGTTGTTACTCGTGCTACGCGAGCGGGGCTACGCCGTCGACTGTGTCAGCACTGGGTCGCAAATGATCAGCGTACTGTCCCAACGCCGCCCGGATGGGTCGCTGGCAGAGCCCTTCGATTTGATCGTCACGGACCTGCGCATGCCAGGTGCCTCCGGTCTGGACGCAATCGATCAATTGCGCCGCGCCGGCGGCATCACACCCGTGATCGCCGTCACCGCGTTCCCGCATGATTCGACGCGCAATCGTGCCCAGAGGCTCGAGATCCTGCTGCTGGCGAAGCCCTTCGATCTGGACACGTTGAGGGGCGCCGTCGCGGCCATCCTGGATTCGAGGCTCGCCAGCCACGACCAAGGACGTCAGCCCTGACCAGCGGCTGGCACGGCCTACCCGTGGGTCGACGCGTGCTGCTGGCGGAGGACGACGTTGCGCTGCGGGAACTCTTGGCAATGGTGCTGAGCGAGGGCGGCTACCAGGTTGCGACCGTGAGCAATGGTCCGGAACTCAGACAGTTGCTGTCGGGAGCTGCGCCGGAAGGTCGCTTCGACCTGGTCGTGACGGATGTAGTCATGCCGGGCGGCTCGGGTCTCGACGTGATCGAGCTGCTCAGACAAACCGGTGACACGACGCCCGTGATCGTGGTGACGGCGTTTCCCCAAGACGACATCCGAAAGCGGGCCAAAGATCTCGGCCTTCGCTTGCTGGCCAAGCCTTTCGAACTCGAGACGTTGCGCGCGGCCGTCGATTGGGCGATTCGAGCCAACGCAGCCCAGCAGCGGCGGTTGTCTTGGTCTCAATAGCTGGGTTCAGACGTGCTAGCGTGCCGCCCCTTGGCACTCGAAACTAGTACAAAAACCTGTTGGGCGCGCGTTGTCTCGCCGTGCGGCGAGCGACCAATCGAGGGCACGGCCACGCTCTGCCCGACGCACCGCGCCGAATTGCTGCCGCTCGATCGCGCACTGCTCGATCTAGACAACGCCATGCGTGAGGTTCAGCGCTTGCGCGAAGTGCGCAAGGGTTTGAGCAACACCTGGACGCCAGTCCGGCTGACTGTCGACGGTGTGAGTATCGAACGTGCAGCGCTGAAGCTCGCGCTCGAACACGCTGCCTCGCGCGCGCTCGCCGATTGGTCACCGCCCGATTGGCTAGCCGCTGTCGTGTTCGGCCAGCGCGAGCTGCCCGAAGGCTGTGGCGTCGCGCTCGCGGTGCGCGTGGGTGACTCGATCTTCGATTCGGCGCGCATCGGCATCACCCTGGCCAAATCCGATCGCACTGATCGCTACGAGTGCGTGGTGCTCCAGCTGCGCGAGAAGTGGAAGCTGCTCTGCACCTGGGACAAGCCAATCGCCGCGCTGGGCACGCTTCATTTCGGCACGGAGACGTACGTTGCGGGTGAGGACACACGGTTCCACCCGCGCCGCGTCAGCTACCGCAACCACGACGAAGACCTCGCGATTTCGCTCGACTTCGACTGGTCGGGCCATTGGTCGCCCAAAAAGTACCCGAACATCGCGAAATTACGCAGATAACGGCGGTCTTTGCTCGATGGTGACGCAGCACTGCGCGTCCGTCGCAGCCTTCAGGGTCGGGACCCGACTTTCCCCGCTGTAACGCGCCAGTCGTGATTTGGAGCCTCTGCCATGGGTCAAGACTGCTGTTCTCGCACGGCCTTGACGACGGCGGGAGGCGTTGCTAAGTGAACAGTGTTCACATGACGCTCCCGTCCCGTGCCAGTGCGAAACCCAAGCCGAAAAAGGCTGCCAAGCGGCGTGCTTCGCCGGCGCGTCCGTTCGTGCGCGGGCTAGACGACACGCGCGCACTGCTGGTCACCGCGGCGCGTGACCTGTTCCTGGAGGCGGGCGACCCCGGCTTCTCGCTGCGTGAAGTCGCGCGACGCGTGGGCGTCTCGCCCGCCGCGGTGTACCGGCACTTCGACGGCAAAGAAGCGCTGACCTTTGCCGCTTGCACCCAGGGCTTCGAAGTATTCTCGAGCTACCTGGTGCGGGCGCTCGCAGCTCACTCGCCGCTCGAACGAGCGCTGGCGGCGTGCGAACAATACCGCACGTTTGGCTTGGAGAATCCGCTCGATTATCGGTTCATCTTCATGAGCCCTGCCGAACAAGTGCACGTCCCGCAGGAGATCGCCTCATTCGCGAGCGACGAGCCCATGCTCCCTCAATACAGCACCTTCCAGTTTCTGGTCGACCGCGTGCGCGAATGTATGGACGCGTCCGTGATCGCGCGCGGCGATCCAGAACAGACGTCGGTGCTGGTCTGGGCGCACCTGCACGGCTTGGTCTCACTCCGGATCGCCGGACTGCTCGAAGCGATCGGGGACGAGCAAGCATTCGCCGACGTTTATCGGCAATCGGTGGCTCGCTTGTTCCGCGGTTTGGCCTGAGCTTTTGCGACTTCTTTTTGCTCGTTAAGTTAACACTGTTCACATG
>Ga0302323_100000987_pt1 | contig 22992 bp, 20 predicted proteins | sample Fen_T0_3_FD_201950 | JGI IMG/M metagenome (GOLD analysis project Ga0302323, IMG submission 201950) | Peat permafrost microbial communities from Stordalen Mire near Abisko, Sweden - Fen_T0_3 | ecosystem: Environmental > Terrestrial > Soil > Wetlands > Permafrost | place: Sweden: Abisko... | reverse complement strand
CGGCTGGCCTGGGACTGGGCCATCTTCATCGGGTCCGCGGTTCCGGCTCTGCTCTGGGGTGTCGCATTCGGAAACATCGTGGGCGGCGTGCCCATCGATGCGAACAAGGAGTTCACGGGGAACCTGCTGACGCTGCTGAATCCGTACGGGCTTCTGGCGGGCGTGGTGACGTTCAGCCTCTTTGTCACGCACGGGGCGGCCTACATCGCGCTCAAGACCGAAGGTGACATCCGAGCCCGAGCCAACAGGGTCTTCCTCGGCGCCGGTTTGGTTGCGGCCGTTGCGGCGGTGGTCTTCCTGGGCTGGACGCAGGCGTCGAGCTTCATCCCCGGATCGGCGGCGGTGTCGGTGCTGGCCGCTCTCGCGCTGGTGGGCGCTCTCGGCGCCAACCTGCTCAAGCGCGAGGGCTGGGCATTCATCGGGTCCGCGGCGACGATCGGGCTGGCAGTAGTCGCGCTCTTCCTGCACCTCTACCCGAACGTGATGCCGTCCTCGACAAACCCCGCCTTCAGCCTGACGGTATCCAATGCCTCGTCGACGGACCTGACCCTCCAGATCATGACCGTGGTCGCGGTAGTCTTCACCCCCATAGTGCTGCTCTACCAGGGATGGACCTACTGGATCTTCCGAAAGCGAGTCTCCGCCGCCCGAATTCCGGACGGAGCCAATTGAGGCTCGAACCCTGAGGGCCATCGACCCTCGGCTTCTTCGCTACGCCCGCGCAACGGCGGTCGCCCTGGCGGCCGCCGTTGCGCTTGGCGTGGCCACCGCGATCCTCGCCGTGGCGCAGGCCTGGCTGCTCGCGACCGTGATCACATCGGCATTTCAGGCCGGCGCCGGTCTGGGTGACGCCGGACTCTCCACTGCCCTCGCGGCCCTCGCCGGGGTTCTGTCGGCCCGCGCCGTTATCGCATGGGGCCAGGAATACGTTGCGCGGCGCTGCTCCGCATCGGTGAAGTCGAGCCTGCGTATGCGGCTTCTCCGGAGCTCGGCGTCACGTTCGGCAGCACGTGGTCCGGTGGCGGGCAGCGGCGAGGTCGCCGCGCGGAGCGGTGAGGTCGCCGCGCTCGCCACGCGCGGACTCGACGCGCTGGACGCCTACTTCGCTCGCTACCTCCCGCAGCTCGTGCTTGCCGGCATCGTTCCGTTCACGGTGATCGTGTGCCTCGCCACGGCCGATCTGGTGGCCGCCGGCACGGTGGCCCTCACGGTCCCGCTCATCCCGATCTTCATGGTCCTCATTGGGTCGGCGACCGAGCATCGCAGGCGCCGCCGGTGGAACGCTCTGGCCCGCCTCTCCGGGCACTTCCTGGACGTGGTGGCGGGCCTTCCCACGCTTCGTGTCTTCGGGCGTGCGGAGGCGCAGCTGGGGCGGCTCGAACGCGTCACGGACGACTACCGCCGAGAGAGTCTCGCCACCCTGCGCGTCGCCTTCCTCTCCGCATTCGCGCTGGAACTCGCGGCCACGATCTCGGTAGCGCTCGTGGCCGTCGGCGTGGGCTTGCGATTGGTGGACGGATCGCTCGACCTGCATACAGGGCTCTTCTGCGTGATCCTGGCACCGGAGGCGTATCTGCCGCTCCGCCAGCTCGGAGCGAGCTTCCATGCCTCCGAGGAGGGGCTCGCGGCAGCTGCGGCGGCGTTCGCGATCATCGAAGAAGGCGGGGCCGCCGAAGGTGCCGGTTCGCCCGCCGCCGCAGCCGCTGCTGCCGCCGCCGCCGCTGCCCCCGTCTCCGTACCGGACATGCGCGGCGCCGAGGTCCGCGTGGAATCGGTCACGGTCCGCCAGCACGGACGCGAGCTGGAAGCGCCCTCGGCCGCGTCGCTCACCCTGCGCTCCGGAGAGGTGACCGGAGTCGCCGGGCCGAGCGGTTCCGGCAAGAGCAGTCTCGTTGACGTGATCCTCGGCCTGCGTCTCGCCGACGCGGGCCATGTGGTCGTGGCCCCCGCCGAGGGAGAGCCGGTGGACGTCGCCGCGTTCGATCCGGCCGAGTGGCACCGCTGCGTGTCCTGGGTCCCCCAGCTCCCCTACTGCTTCCCCGGATCGATCGCCGACAACGTCAGGCTGGCCGCGCCCAACGCAACGGACGAGGCGGTGGACGCGGCTCTGTCCAGCGTGGGCCTGGGCGAGCTGGACCCGCGGTCGCGGCTCGGCGAGGGGGGTTCGGGCGTGTCGTCCGGGCAGCGCCGCCGCATCGGAGTAGCGCGGGCGCTCCTGCGCGATGCCCCGATACTCATCCTCGACGAGCCCACGGCCGGCCTCGACGAACTCGCCGAGGCGGCGGTGCTGCAAGCTGTTCAAGCCGCCGCCCGCACAGGGGGCCGCGCGGTGCTTCTGATCGCCCATCGTCCCGCGGCCCTCTCGATCGCGGACCGCGTCGTCACGGTGTCGTCGCGTTCAACCGGAGCGCGCTCATGAGCCGGAGTACCCCTCCCATCGTGCGGATTGGTTGGCTGGCGTGGCCGCTGGCACCACGCCTTGTGCTCGCCGTACTGGCCGGCGCCGCCGCGTCCGGCGCCGCCATCGGCCTGACGGCGAGCTCCGCGTGGCTGATCTCGCGGGCGAGCGAGCGGCCGCCGATCCTGACGCTGATGATCGCGATCACGGGCGTGCGGTTCTTCGGCGTGTCGCGCGGCGCCTTCAGATACGCCGAGCGGCTTCTCGCCCACGACGCCGCGTTCCGCGTCCTTGCCCGCCTTCGCGGCCGCGTGTACCAGCGCCTCGAGCGCCTCGCCCCGGCGGGCCTGGCCGAATTCCAGTCCGGCGACCTGCTGTCGAGACTCGTGGACGATGTCGATGGGCTCGCGGATCTGTGGCTTCGAGTCCTCCTCCCCTATTTCGTCGCCGGGGTGGCCGCGACGGTAACGGTGGCCTGCATCTGGTATCTCGCGCCTGTCGCGGGTGCCGTTCTCGCCGGGACGCTGCTGTTCGTTGCCTTCGGCATTCCGTTCTTCACGATCGCGATCGCCAGGCGCGGCGAGCGTGCGATCTCCGGCGTGCGCGGCGAGATGGCCGCCGCAACCGTGGAGCTGCTGGCCGGCGCGCCCGAAATCATGGTGGCAGGTGCCACCGACGCCCGGCTTCGGGACCTGGACTCTCTCGACCTGCGGCTCGCCGAAGCCGAGGCTCGCACGTCCGCGGGTGCCGGAGTAGGTGCGTTGCTCTCGGGCCTTTCGAGCGGAGCGGCCGTGTGGTTCGGGCTGATCGCGGGTGTCGCGGCCCTCCGGGCGGGTTCGCTCGGCGGCGTCGTGCTGGCCGTCGTCGTTCTTACGCCGATCGCCGTGCACGAGGCGGCGTCGGGTCTGGTTTCGGCCGCCCAGCACCTTCCCGGGCTGGCGGTCATGGCCGGACGCGTGACCGACGTGCTTGCTCGCCCGGATCCCGTGGCGGAGCCGCACGATCCGCAACCCCTTCCGCCCCGCCCGTACGGGCTTCGCTGCCGCGGGCTGCGGGCGCGCTACCCCGGCGCTCCGGGCGATGCGCTGGCCCTCCCACCGGTCGATCTCGGCGCGGGTGAACGCCTCCTCGTCACGGGGCCGAGCGGCTCGGGAAAGAGCACCCTCGCGGCAATCCTCGTCGGGTTCCTGGCGCCCAGCGCCGGCGCGGTCGAGCTTGTGGGACCGGGTGGTTCGGTGGACATCGGGCGTCTCACTGGTGACGATCTCCGGCGCGCCGTCTGCCTTTGCGAGCAGGATCCGCACGTCTTCGACACGAGCCTCGTGGAGAACGTCCGGCTCGCCAGGCCCTCTGCGACCAATGCGGAAATAGCGGCCGCACTTGACGCCGCGCAACTGACGGCCTGGGTCTCCTCGCTACCGCTGGGTCTCGAAACGCTGGTGGGCGAGCATGGCGCGCTTCTATCGGGTGGTCAGCGACAGCGCCTCTCACTGGCTCGTGCTCTCCTCGCCGACGCCCCGATCGTCATCTTCGACGAGCCAACCGAGCACATCGACGAGGCGACGGCGACCGCCCTGACCGCCGATCTCCTCGCCGCTACCGCCGGCCGCACGGTCGTGATGATCACGCACCGTCCGGAGTTGATCGCATCGGCGAGCTGGGCGGCGCGGGTGGATCTGGGTGCCGGCCCCACCTAGCTGTGCGAGACGGCCAGCCACGCGGCGCGAACGAGCCAGGTTGCCGCGAACACCGCACCGATGGCATAGCCGGAGTACGCGAGACCGAGCTTCAGACTCCCTGGCCAGCTCCCGGTACACGTCCGCGGGCCTGCGAAGGCCAGCCGCAGGATGCGGTCGCAGCCGCGATATAGGCCGAAGAGGACGGGTGGCACGATTACCAGCAGCGCCTGGAGGAAGACCGCAGCAACCACGATCAAGGCGATCAACGCAAGGACGACCAACCATCCTTCGCCGTCGCCGCCCAGGTCGCCCAGGTTGAACCCGTCGCCGCCGGACTCCGGCAGGCCCGGCAGGCGAATGTGCGGCCGCTTCCTGGACCGCTCGAGCTGAACGCCGCGATACAGCCCGACCGTCAGGAAGCCACAGAGGAGGATCGCGAGCGTCAGGACCGTAAGCTGCCACTCGATCAGCGCCGGATCCGGGCTCACCCAGAAGATGAAGACCGCGACCGCGACGCCCATAGCCACCGCGAGCGGCAGGATTTTCGCGGTCGACCAGGTGGCGACGCCCTCGAGAAGTGGCTCGACCTGATCGTCCGCCTCATCGCGGTTCGCGGCTTCGACCGCCCGCTCGACCGCCACTTCCTCCGGCGGCACAACCCAGCCTGTGGACATTCGCTCCCCTCACGACCGCTGGACCAGACGGCGCAATTGTGCCGCCTGCCGGCCGGGTCCACATGCCCCTCCCGCCGCGCCAGGTCCCGGACAAACGACAACCCGCGCTGCCTGCCGAAAGGCGCGCGGGTCGTTGTTTTCGAAGAGCTATCTGGTTGCGGGCCCGAAGCCCGGAGATGAGCGCCGGGCGCTCGCCGGAGGTTCTACTCGGTGACGTCCGCAGCGGAGCGGGACGGGGCGATGAACCATGCGACGACGAGGATCGCGAAGCTCAGGAATGCGACTGCGATCATTCTGGCGCTCCCTTCGGCTGAAGCTCTCGGGTTCCTACCCGTCTTGATGTTCTGAAGTCTAGGTAGGTAATCGGCCGAAATCAGTAGCGCGCCGGTGGTGCATTGGTGACGCTCAGGTGACGCCATGGTTGCGGTTCGGTGGCGACGGCCCGAATCGGCACCGTGTGAGCGTCGGAACGGCTGCAGCGCGGGCCGCGACGGTCCACCTGCGGCCCGGCCGGCAATCAGCTGGACGCGGGCCCGCCCAGGCGGATCCAGGTCGAGCCGCCGTCGGTCGTTCGCCCGATCCAGCGGGATCCGCCCTGAACGAGTATCGCGAAACCTGTCTGAGCGCCGGCTATGCCGCCGCCACGACCTCGCCGTGCTGAGATGAATCGAGTCCCTCTTCCTCCTCGTCGGCCTCCACCCGCAAACCCACCATGCGATCGATCACCTTGAGGATGATGAGGGTCGCGATTGCGCTGTAGATCCAGGTCGCTGCGATGGCGACCAGCTGGGTACCCACCGCGCCCGGATTGCCGTCGATCAGGCCTTTGGCGCCGCCGGAGATCACGGACGTCGCCAGGATGCCTGTAAGGAAGACGCCGAGCGTGCCGCCCACGCCGTGGACCGCCCAAACGTCCAGCGCGTCGTCGATCTTCGCGCGCTCGCGCAGGAGGATTGCCCCGTAGCAGACGGCGCCCGCGATGAAGCCGATCACGATGGCCGAGCTAGGATCCACGAAGCCCGATGCCGGCGTGATCCCCACCTCTCCGGCAATCGCGCCCGAGACGGCGCCGATGACACTCGGCGAACCCTTGTGCAGCCAGCTCATCGTCAGCCATGTCAGCGCGCCCATGCCCGCGGCGGTGTTCGTCACGAGAACCGCGTTGACGGCATGCTCGTTGGCCGCCCCGGCCGAACCGCCGTTGAAGCCGAACCAGCCGAACCAGAGGATGCCGGCGCCGATGACCGTCAGGCGGACGTCGTGCGGCTCGAAGCGGTCAGACTCCCGACGGACGCGCGGGCCCAGCACCAGGGCCGCGACCAGCGCCGAGACGCCGGAGCTGATGTGGACCACAGTGCCGCCGGCGAAGTCCATGACGCCCATCTTGCCGAGCCAGCCGCCCTGTCCCCAGACCCAGTGGCAGATCGGCGAGTAGACGATGAGGCTCCACAGCAGCGCGAAGATCACGAACGCCTTGAAGCGCTTACGCTCGGCGAAGGCACCGATGATCAGGGCCGGCGTGATGATGGCGAACATCATCTGGAAGAGCGCGAACGCGGTCCCTGGAACCGTGGGGGCATAGGCGAGCGGCGTGGCCCCGATGCCCTTCAGGCCCACGTTGTCCAGATTGCCGATGATCCCCCAGCCGTTCACGTCGGGTCCGAAGGCGAGCGTGTAGCCGACGAGAACCCACGTCACGCTGACGAGAGCCAGGATGAACATGCACTGCATGAGGATGCTGAGCACGTTCTTGCGGCGAACGAGACCGCCGTAGAAGAGAGCGAGGCCCGGCGTCATGAGCATGACGAGTGCCGTCGCCGTCAGTATCCAGGCGGTATCGCCAGCATTGATCACGATCGTGCTCCTTCGCTTCCGTGCCGCAACGAAACCGTGGCAAGGGTTTCGGTCTGGTGAAGCGTAGGGAGCGAGACCACCCGAATCAGTAGCGGCCGAGTTGCCGGCGGGTGGCGGCTGGGTGGCGCAACGGTTGTGGTTCGGGACGCGCCGAACCAGCCGGGTTTGTCCCGGCCAGTGAGACCGCCGGGGCCGGTGAGGAGGAACCGGCCCCGAGCGTCCTGGGTTACTCGATCGTCATTGCCAGGCGACCTCGCCGTGCTGCGAGCTGTCGAGGCCGGCCTCTTCTTCGGACTCCTCGACGCGCAGGCCCACGAACCGGTCCACGACCTTGAGGATTACGAAGGTGACGACGCCGCTGTAGATCCATGTCGCGGCGACCGCGATCGCCTGCTTGCCGATCTGGCCGCCGTTGCCGTCGATCAGGCCGCTCGCGCCGCCTACCGCGGCGACCGCGAAAACGCCGGTCAGGAGCGCGCCGAGTGTGCCGCCCACGCCGTGGACCGCCCAAACGTCGAGCGCGTCGTCGATCTTGAGGTGCTCGCGGAGGAGGATCGCGCCGTAGCAGATGGCGCCGGCCGCCATGCCCAGGATGATGGCCGCGCTCGCGTCGACGAAACCGGACGCCGGCGTGATCGCGACGAGTCCGGCAACGGCGCCGGAGATCGCGCCGACAACGCTCGGACTGCCCTTGTGCAGCCAGCTCATCGTGACCCAGGTGAGCGCGCCCATTCCGGCAGCCGTGTTGGTCACCACGATCGCGTTCGCGGCCGCGCCGTTGGATCCGAGCGCGGAGCCGCCGTTGAAGCCGAACCAGCCGAACCACAGGAGGCCGGCCCCGATCACCGCAAGGCGGACATCATGGGGTTCGAAGCGCTCCGACTCGCGCCGGACGCGCGGGCCCAGAACGAGCGCCGCGACGAGCGCCGCCACACCGGAGCTGATGTGGACGACGGTGCCGCCGGCGTAGTCGAGCGCGCCGAGGTTCCGGAGCCAGCCGCCCTCACCCCACACCCAGTGGGCGATCGGTGAGTAGACGAACAGGGTCCATAGCAGCGTGAAGATGATGAAAGCCTTAAAGCGCTTGCGCTCGGCGAAGGCTCCTGTGATGAGTGCCGGCGTGATGATCGCGAACATCATCTGGAACGCCATGAATGCGGTGCCGGGGATCGTGGGGGCGTAGGTCAGCGGGTCTTTGCCGATCCCGTGCAGGCCCACGTAGTCGAGGCCGCCGATGATGCCCCAACCGTTGACGTCCTTGCCGAACGCCAGAGTGAAGCCGAAGAGCACCCACGTCACGCTGACCAGCGCCAGGATGAAGATGCTCTGCATGATGGTGCTGAGCACGTTCTTGCGGCGAACGAGGCCGCCGTAGAAGAGCGCGAGGCCGGGTGTCATGAGCATGACGAGGGCGATCGACATCAGCACCCAGGCCGTGTCGCCAGTATCGATCGGGTGACCCGTCAGAACCACTTGCCAGCACTCCTTCGCAACCATGACCACTCGAAAGGTGGCGTGAACCGCCACTCAACCGAAGCGTACGGATGCGTTTGGGCGGAATCAGTAACCGCCCGGTGGACCTTTGGTCGCGCGCAGGTAGCGGACGGGTTGCCGTTCAGAACTGCGGATCGTTCTGGTGCCGAGATCCGCAACCTGAGAAGCGCTTGAGGGTAGGTAGAGCGTGACGCCGATTCCGCCGCGCAGAGCCGGCGAGGCGTTCGGGCGGCTCAGCCGGCCGAGATCTCGAGGGGCACGATTCGGTGCGGCCGGTCCATGCAGTCGACCAGGCAGCCGCGAGCGTCCCTATCACCCTCGCCCCAAAAGTGGCGCCAGGCGGCATCCGGCCCGTAGCCCGCGCCATCGTCGAGGGACTGGCGTGCAGTGAGCCGGCAGCCGCATGTCGCGCAGGTGAGCACGGTCGAGTCGCCCTGCCGAGTCGCGCGCGGTCCAGTGATCGCCCGTGACCTCTCGAATTCGTACGGCTCCATGTCGACGCTCCGGCTGCGTGTCGCCCGCTCCAAGACTACGCGTGCATCTGCCGAATTCGAGCGCGGGAGAGTGGCGATTGAGTGGCGAATCGGGAAGGCGCCGGCGGCACGAGCCGGAGCCGCGCCTGTGCCCGCGCTCGTGACCGCGCTCGTGACCGCGCTCGTGCCCGCGCACAACATGACAAACGCAAATGGGTGTAGCACGGGGCAGGGTCGCACCGACCGATCGGCGCCAAGAAGGTCCGCGCCGGTCGTCCAGCGTCCACTGCTGAGCGTGGAGACATGGCTCGAACGACAGCTTCGCGTGCGAATCTGCCGCCCTGGCCGCCGTGATCCTGCCGTGTGCTACCCAGGTTTGAATCTGGCAGGAAGGCGCGCCGCTCGGGCCGCGCCGCTCGGGTCGCGCCGCTCGGGCCGCGCCGCTCGGGTCGCGCCGCTCGGGCCGCGCCGGCCGCACGGCCGGGTGCCGGCCGGCGATGTGCCGGCCAGTACTCCCCTAGGCGCCGAGGCGCGCCTTTGCCTCCGCCAGTGCCGCGGCCACGCGTCGCGGCGCGGTCCCGCCGATCACGTCGCAGCCTGCCATCGCCCCTTCAAGTGCGGCGGCCTCTCGCAACTCCGCCGGAAGCGACGCGTCACCCGTCAACGCGATCGCGATGGAGTCGTCGGAAGATGCGAGTGCGGCCGCGATCGTCGAGTCGGTCAGCGCGTCGAGCGCCGACCCCGCTCGATCGGCCTCGGCCACGAGCGCGCCCACGATATGGTGCGCGGATCGGAAGGCCACTCCGCGCCGGACGAGCGCATCCGCGACAGCAGTCGCGGTCGTGTGCCCCTCCCCCGCCGCCGCCCGCATCGCGTCACGGTTCACGGTCATCGTGGCGATCAGCCCGGCCATGACCAGCAGGGAGGAATCGAGCGTCGACGCCGCGTCGAACAGCGGAGGCTTGTCGTCCTGCATGTCCTTCTGATAGGCCAGCGGCAGCCCCTTGATGAGTGCCAGCATGCCGGTCAGCTCGCCGATGACTCGCGCCGACTTGCCCCGCACGAGTTCGGCCGGGTCCGGGTTCTTCTTGTTGGGCATCATCGATGAGCCCGTGGAGAACGCGTCCGCAACCCGAACGAACCCGATGCGCGGATTGGACCACCACGTGATCTCCTCGGCCATGCGACTGAGGTGGACCATGCAGAGCGCGAAGGCGGCCAGAGCCTCCACGGCGAAGTCGCGGTCGCTGACGCCGTCGAGCGAGTTCCGCGTGACTCCGTCGAAACCCAGTTCGGTTGCCGTGGCTTCACGGTCGAGCGGATACCCGGCGCCGGCGAGCGCGCCCGACCCGAGCGGGCAGACGTTCGCGCGGCGGCGGCAGTCGGCAATGCGGCCGCGGTCGCGGTCGAGCATCTCGACGTAGGCAAGCAGGTGGTGGGCGAACAGCACCGGCTGCGCCGGCTGGATGTGTGTCATGCCGGGCAGGATCGCGTCGCCGTCACGTTCCGCAAGGCCCAGGAGCGCCCCCTGCATTTCGGCGATCGAGCCGTCCAGCCGGTCCAGGGTGCGCCGCAGCCAGAGGCGGATGTCCGTGGCGACCTGGTCGTTGCGAGAGCGGCCGGTATGCACCTTCCCGGCGAGCGGCCCGATCTTCGCCCGGAGCGCGACCTCGAGGTTCATGTGGATGTCCTCGAGGCTGACGTCCCACACCAGAGCGCCCGCTTCCAGGTCCGCCTTCAGACCCTGGAGCCCGGCTACGAGCGCCTCCACTTCGTCGGCCTCGAGCAACCCCGCCCGGCCCAGGCCGTGGACGTGGGCGATTGAACCCGCGATGTCGTCCGAGGCAAGTACGTAATCGAAATCGATCGAACGGGTGAACTCCGCCATCCGCTCGTCCGAAGCGCCTTCGAATCTGCCGCCCCACATCTTCATGGCCGAATGGTACCCGCCCCGGCGCGGGCTAACTCGGCAGCGGAACCATCGTCGGTACGCCCGACTCGTCGGGCGCCTGGGCAATCGCCGGAAGCGCAACCAGGGCCATGAGCCCTCCTACGACGGCGCAGAGAGCCGCGCCGCCGAACACGCCGAGCGGGCCCGCCACCTGGTAGAGGATCCCGCCGAGCAGGTTCGCGAGGATGGCCGACAGTCCAAAGCATGTCGACTGCAACAGTGTCTGGCCCGTGGACTGGAGCCGCGGCGGCAGCATGGCCGAGATGGTCAAGACGAACGCCAGGAAGAAGCCGGAAAAGAAGACGCCCGATATGGCCCGAGTGATCAGGATGGGCACGGCATCCGTGATAACGATCCAGCTGGCGAGGCATGCGGCGAACCCGATCGCGCAGACGGCTACGACAGGACGCGCCCCGAAGCGCGCCACGAGCCAGCCGGCGAGGATAAGGCCGGGGATCTCGGCCGCGGAACCGATCCCGTTGGCGAAGCCCACCTCCACGGCCCCACCGCCGAGGTCCGAGATTCGCAGGCCGATGAACGTGCTCGACGCCATGACCCCGATGAACACCAGCGTGACCGACGCGAACACGGCCAGGAGGCGCGGCCGCACCACGAACGTCTCTCCGACGGACCCGAATCTTCCCCGTATGGGCGCGCCCGGCGGGCGGCCGTCATGTTCGCCGCGCGCCTTCCGGTGGCGCTCGCTGTCGCGGCCGTGCGAGATGAACTGGGCGCAGACGATCGTCGCGGCCATGATCAGCGCGTACATCACCGGGGCGGCCATATAGCCGGTGACGCTGTAGATGAGTCCGAAGATGATCCCACCACCTCCGGCCCCAACGCTGCTCAGCAATCGAAGCCGCGAATACTCGCGCGAAGGATCGGCCATCACGGGCACAGCCATCGCGTCGGCGAGGGCCATCGTCGGGGCGCCCGACGCGCTGAACATGACCTGGCAGGCGATGATCGCCAGGACTGGCATCGGCAAACTGAGGCCGAGAGCGATGACTCCGGCCGGAAGGCACGCAATCTGGAGCGCCCGTCGCGGACCGCTGACGACGTCGCCCAGGTGCCCCCAGACGGGCAGGGCGACCGCGAAGGCAAGCGACCCCAGGCTCGTAGTCACTCCAACAAGGGCCGGATCGAAGCCTTTGGATTGCAGGAGGACGGGTATGAAGCCGAACAGGGCGCCTACAGCGAGCCCGTTGGACAGGTAGAGAGCTCGCAGCCAGCGCATTTCGCAAATGGTAGCGAAACTCCGGGATTTCACGCCTCCCCGCCTCTACGTAGGACTTCCCGAGATCTGCGTTGCGGGGCAGACTACGCTTGCGACGGTTGGCCGCCGAAGCCTCCGCTGGTCCCTAAGGAGTGGATGTGGCGAAGCAAGGCAAGGAAGCCCCCCGGCAGATTCCGGGCAATAGAGCGATCGAAGGCAACCGTTCAGGCCCGCTGGTAGACCCACTGGCCCAGAACGAAGCCGCGTCTGCGACCGCCGTGGCAGTCGTCGCGCGGGAGCGCGCCCTCGCCCACTCGTCCACGGAGCGCCGGGCGCGCAAGGCCGTGGCGGACGCGGCAGCCCACGCCAAGGGCGAGGGGGACTTCCACCAGGACCACGGCAAGAAGCTGGATCCGGACTTCTATCTCGCCGAACTCACGAAGCTCAACGTTGAGCTCGTGAGACTCCAGGAGTGGATCAAGGCCCGCGGTCTCAAGGTCGTGGTGCTGTTCGAAGGCCGCGATGCCGCGGGCAAGGGCGGTGTCATCAAGACGATCGCGGCGCCGCTGAACCCGCGCGTCTGCCGGGTCGTGGCTCTGGGCACGCCGAGCGACCGCGAGAAGACCCAGTGGTATTTCCAGCGCTACGTGGCGCAGCTCCCCGCGGCCGGCGAGATGGTTCTGTTCGACCGCAGCTGGTACAACAGGGCGGGCGTGGAGCATGTGATGGGTTTCTGCAGCCCGGCCGAGTACGAGGAGTTCCTGCGGACCACCCCGGAGTTCGAGCGGATGCTCATCCGGTCCGGCATCGTGCTCGTGAAGTACTGGTTCTCGGTGGGCGACGCGGAGCAGGAGCGGCGGTTCCAGAACCGCCTCAAGGACCCCACCAAGCACTGGAAGCTCTCGCCGATGGACGTCCAATCGCGTTCGAAGTGGATCGAGTACAGCAAGGCCAAGGACGCGATGTTCGCGGCAACGGACATTCGCGAGGCGCCCTGGTGGGTGGTGGCCGCCGACGACAAGAAGCGTGCCCGCCTCAATACGATCAGACACCTGCTGAGCCTGATCCCGTACGAGGACATCGTCCGGCCCCGGATCGAATTGCCGCCGCGGCAGGCCGACGAGAAGTACGTCCGGCCTCCAATCGGCAGCCAGACCTTCGTGCCGCAGGAGTATTGAGGGCGGACCAGCCGCGAGGCGTACCATCGAGCGCATGACAGACCAGCTCGACCTCAGCCTGACCGGCGACGTCGCGCGCCTGCCGCGATCGTTGCGGCCCATGATGCCGAGGCCGGCCGTGGCCGCGTTCGACTCGGACGAGCACGTCTTCGAGCCGCGGTGGGGTGGGCGGCGAGCTCTGGCGTTCATCGAGCCGGACGGGTGCCGCGGCCCGCGCCTTCGGCTCCTCGACGACCTCGGCCGCGACCTGGCGCCGCTGCTGCCCGAACTCGCAGGTCTCCCGGACCTCGTGAACGACAAGCCGCTCATCCTGGACGGGGAGATCGTGATTCCCGACAAGGTGGGCCGCATGGACGAAGAGGCACTCGTGAACCGCCTGGCCGGCACGGTCCCTGTGGCGGCCGCCGAGCTACCTGCCGGATCCGGCGTGCCGGGCTCTTCCCCCCGAGGCATGGGCGTGGCCGCGGCCTCCTCCGGCCACGCGTCGACGCCGATCTTCCTTGTCTTCGATCTGCTCTGGGCCGCCGGCCGGCCCATGATCGCCCAGCCCCTGACCAAGCGCCGCGAACGCCTGGCGAAGATCGTCCGCCCAAGCCCCGAACTCGTTGTGCTACCGGGCGTCGTCGGCGAGGGCCTGGACCTGTACTTCGCCGTAGCCCAGCAAGGATTGCGCGGGGTGATGGCCCGCCACCTGCGCAGCCCGTATCTGCCCGGGCGAAAGAGCGCGCTGTGGCGTTCGATAGCAACGCAGCCCGGCGAGATCGCGCTTCACGTCCTGCCGGAGCCGATCGAGGCGCCGGCATCCAGGCCGGTGCTGGCGCTGATCCAGAGGCTGCCGTTCGACGACTGAGGGCGGACTACCGCGAGACTCGTGCCGCCTTCATCACCTCACGCAGGCTCGCCCGCTGCCCGTAGAGGAGCACTCCGGCGCTGTAGATGCGCGCCGCAGCGAACAGGGCGATCCCGATCGATACGAGCAGAAGCACTACGGCAAGGCCGAACTCCCACGGCGCGACCGTACCCTCGGCCACGCGGCGGAGCATCACGTAGGGGCTGAAGAACGGAACCTGCGACATGATCGCCATCCCCTGCTCGCCCACGATATCGGGCCCCAGGGCGGCGGCGAAGTAGCCGACCATGATGATCATCATGAGCGGCGAAGTCGCGCTCTGGACATCCTCCTGCCGGCTGACCAACGACCCGAGGGCCGCGTACAGCAGCGAGTAGAGCAAGAAACCGAGCAGGAACAGGATGAGGAAGGCCGCGAGTACCGCCGGCGTGAGGCCCTCGAAAGTGGAGCTACCGCCGGAATCGGGGAGAACCAGCCGGCGGATCGGTCCCTGCGCAACCGTACCGATCGCCGCGGCCGCTATGACCACGCCATATTGAGTCAACCCCGCGGCGCCGTTGCCAATGACTTTGCCGGTCAACATCTGGAGCGGCGTCGTGGCGTTGAGCATCAGCTCCATGACACGGCTGCCCTTCTCCTCGGCGACGCTCATCGCCACCCAGGTCCCGTAGGTGATGATCGCCATGAAGATCATGACCACGAGCACGGTGGAGACCAGGATGGACGAGACCTCCTGCGAGGTGCTCTTTGGCAGGGAAGTGGGTCCGTCTTGCGGGTTGACGGGCAAAAGGCGGAGGGCCACCGGCGCGGTCACGTCCGAGAGGGTCAGGTGGCCCTGATCCTCGATCGCGAGCAGTTGGACCGCATTCTTGATGTAGCCGGCGTTGCGCCCATCCGGCGACCAATCGGCCCGGATCGTGAACGTGAGTTTCCCGGAGGCGTCGCGGTCGATCGTCATTAGCGCGCCGAACTTGCCACTCTCCAGATCTTGCTGTGCCCGGTCCGGAGTCCCGGTAACGGGCGTGATTACCCAGCTCGGACGGGGGTTCGAAGCACTGGGCGCTCCATTCAGTACCAGATCCAGAGTTTCGCGCCAGTCGGCGGGCACGGACTGGGCATTCACCAGGACCTCCATCCTGGTCTGAGAGTTCCCCTGCAGGTAGTCGATGAGAATCGGCAGCTGCGTGCCCGAGAAGATGAGGACCGCGAGGAAGACGGTGCCGATCGCGAATGTCCGGCCGATCACCCGGCTCCGATACTCGCGAACGGCGATGTACAGCGCATTGGGGAAGAGGGTTCGCCAGCCGTTCATGCGTGCACCGCCCTGGGAGCGAGCCGACGCTCGCTGTCGTCGATCCTGCCTACGTGTGAGATGAAGACCTCCTCGAGGGAGGGGTCCGCTATCTCGAAATGCCGGACCCGGAGGTTGCGCGACAGCGCCGCCTGGAGAACGAGGTAGGGATCACGGTTGCGCTCGAGTTCCGCTTCGGTGTAGTCCTGGCCGCGGCGCGTGACCTTGAGTCCATCTATCGTTTCGAGCCAGGCGATCTCCGGATCGCCGTCGATAGCCAGCCGCACGACCTGCCTTCCCGTCGAGGCGCGCACGCCTCGCACGGTTCCCTGGACCGCGATCCTGCCCCGATCCAGAATGGCCAGCGACTCGCACAGCTCCTCGACGGTCTCCATCTGGTGGGTCGAGAAGATGAGGGTCTTGCCCCGGTTCTTGATCTCCAGGAAGGCCTCCTTGAGCAGCGCCACGTTCACCGGGTCGAGTCCGGTGAACGGCTCGTCCATGAGAAGGACCTGCGGGTCGTGGAGGACCGCGGCGATGAATTGGATCTTCTGCTGGTTGCCCTTGCTCAGCGACTCGGCGCGGCGGTTCGCGTATTCCGGAATGCGGAAACGCTCGAGCCATTCGAACGCCTCGCGCCTGGCCTCTCTCGGCTTCACGCCGTGGAGCTTGGCGAAGAACACGAGCTGATCGAGCACGTTCATCTTGGCGTAAAGCCCGCGCTCTTCCGGAAGGTAGCCCCAGGTCTCGCGGGGTAGCTCAGTGTTGGAACGGCCGGACCAGGTGATCGTGCCGGAGTCGGGTCGGAGGATGTCGAGCACGATGCGCATGGCCGTGGTCTTGCCCGCGCCGTTGGCGCCCAGAAACCCGAAGACCACGCCGGGTTCGATCTGGAGCGATATGCCGTCCAGCGCCTGTACGTCGCCGAAACGCTTCGCGACTGAGTCGAGTATCAGAGCCATCGATCCTCCGGTCCTCCGATCGGCCGGCCTCGCCGCATTCCGACAGTCATTCGAGACGGCGACGAGAGCTCGCCCGAAAGTCCGACTCTCCAAACCGCCCGCAGGTTCACGAGCGCCACCTGAACCAGATCAGGCCGCCGAAGTATCCACCAGCGACCACGAGGCACATGAACGCGAACTGCCAGTTATCGCGGCCCAACGCTTCCATGACGGCAAAGCCGCCGAGAGAGACGATCGCGGCGAACGTCGCGGCAACTGCCAGCGCCTGCGTGTTGATCTGCGTCCAGCGCTCATCCACGGGCCGTCCTGCCAGCGTGCTGATCGTCTCGCTTCGGTTCTGGAGGATGAAGATGCCCAGGGAATAGAGCACGATGATGATCAAGCCGCCGAGCGCCCCTGCCACCGAGGCGCCCTGCGACAGTTCGATACCGATGAGAACGGCACCGATCACCAGTCCTGAAAGCGCAGCGCCGTAAGCTCGGCCGCGCGGCTTATCGCTCGTCGTCATGGAAGACCTCTTCGACTTTCTTGCTGAAGAAACGCCCGATCGACAGTGCCAGCGGAAGCGACGGCAGGTACTTGCCCGTCTCGATCGCATTGATCGTCTGGCGCGACACGGCAAGCTGACGGGCAAGATCGCCCTGACTCAAGCCCTGATCCTCCCGCAACTTCCGAACGTCGTTCTGCATGCCTGTCAAGTTAGCTTGACAGCCACACCCTGTCAAGTCCCCTTTACAGTTCGGCCGCCGGAACCGCCACTCAACCAAGCTCGCCCGGCCGCGTGGCGCAGTCCTAGGCAAGGCCGAGCAACCGGAGCGAGCGCGAGCCAAGCAAGCTTGGCTTTGGTGCGTGAGCGAGGAGCGCAGGCCCTAACGACGGAATGCGCCCCGCCGCAACCGCACTCAAAGAAGCTCGCCCGGCCGCGTGGCGCAGTCCTAGGCAAGGCCGAGCAACCGGAGCGAGCGCACCTCAAGGTGCGTGAGCGAGGAACGCAGGAGCTAACGCCGGAATGCGCCCCGCCGCCGGAACCGCACTAGACCAAGCTCGCCCGGCCGCGTGGCGCAGTCCTAGGCAGCTCCGAGTACCGGAGCGAGCGCACCTCAAGGTGCGTGAGCGAGGAACGCAGGAGCTAACGCCGGAATGCGCTCGGCCGCCGGGCGAGCGGAGACTAGGCGACCCAGGGTTGGTGGCGGACGGCTCGGTAGACTTCCGCCACGACCGCAGGCGCCAGGGCGACGATCGCCACCAGCATCCAATCGAAAGCATCGAGCGGCGTAGCGTGGAACATGTCTGAGATCCCCGGAACAAATGGGATCGCCACCTGAATCGCCACGCACAGGATGCCGCCGGCCAGGAGCAGCGTGTTTGGACGACGCAGCAGCACCGGGTAGGCAAGGCTCCGGTTGGCGTTGGCCCGAACAACCTGCCCGATGACCAGGGCCGTATAGGCCAGCCACTGGGCGTGCATGAAGTCGGTGCTGTGCTGCGAGATCAGATAGAGGGCCGCAACGGCTGAGAAACCACCCGCGAGGCAAATTCGGCTCAGGATGGTCCAGTCCAGGAGTGGCTTCGTCCGCGATCTGGGCGGGCGCTGCATCGCGCCGGGCTCCTCGGCCTCGCCCTCGAAGGAAACGGCCGTGAGCATGTCGATGAAGACTTCGAGCCAGAGGATCTGGATCGGCAGTAGCGGCTGGTCGTAGCCGGCGAGCGTCGCGATCAGGATGAACCCGAGCATCGCCACGTGCGTGGAGACCAGGAAGACCAGACCCTTCTGGACGTTGGCCACGAGGCGGCGGCCCTCTTGCAGGCCGTGCATGAGCGTGACGAAGGAGTCGTCGCCAAGGACCATGTCCGAAGCTTCTCGGGCAACGGCCGTGCCACTCCCCATCGCAATAGCCACATCCGCGTGCTGAAGCGCCGGCGCGTCGTTGACGCCGTCACCGGTCACCGCGACGGTTCGGCCGGAACTCCGCGCCACGTCGACGATCCGCAGCTTCTGCTCCGGAATGGCCCTCGCGACGATGTTGAGCGTCGGGAGCTCCATGGCCAGGCGGGCATCGTCCCAGGTCGCCAGTTCGGTGCCGGTGACGACGTGTGTATTGGGCAGGCCCGCCTCACCCGCAATGGCGGCCGCCGTAGTGGGGTGGTCGCCGGTCACGACGAGCGGCTGGATACCCGCGGCTTTCGCCAGCGCCATTGCTTCACGGATCCCCGTCCTGATTCGGTCGGCGAATGCCAGAACCCCCAGAGGCAGCCACTTACCGCCTGCCTCGCGGCGGGCGAGCAGCAGGAGCCGTTCCCCGGCCTCCGCCCCGCTCTCGATGAGCTCCTGCCAGGTTCCCTTCTCCTTCTTGGAAAGGCCGGCGCACAAGTCGAGGACGGCTTCGGGCGCGCCCAACGCCAGCTCCTCCTCTCGCGTCTTGCCTTCGGACGTCCTCGTCTTGGCGCGTGTCTGCGAGTACGGCTGCTCGTCGCTGACCGGATGGGCCTCGATGAGATCGTTGGGGTCCAGGTCCAGGATGATCGCCTGTTCCGACAGGAACGCGAAGAGGGAGCGGCTGAACGATCCCGGCTTCGTGCCGGTTGCCACGCTCCAGGCGTCCTCTTCGGCCCGAACCGCCATCGAGGCGAGTTCCCCGACGCGCGTCTGATCCTCGATGGTGCCCTTGGGCGTTCGGATGGCGGTCAGGGCGAGCCGGTTCTCGGTGAGTGTGCCGGTCTTGTCCGTCACGATGAGATCCACCGAACCGAGCGTCTCCTGCGCCGACAGCCGGCGGACGAGCACCTTCATCTTGAGCAGCCGGTAGGCGCCGAGACCAAGGACGACGGCGACGAGCGCCGGCGGCTCCTCGGGGATCGCAGCGATCGCGGCGGAAATGCCTGCGAGTATGTTCTTGCCCGCCTCGTGCCCGCGAAGGAACCCCGCGCCAACGACGATTGCGATCAGTGAGATCGCAACGACGAACAGGATCTTGACGAGACGATCCATCTCGCGCTGAAGAGGCGATCGACGCCGCTCGCGACCGGCCAGGGCCTGCGAGATCCGGCCGAACTCCGTCCGCAGGCCGGTGGTGATCACAACGCCCTCGCCGCGCCCTCCGACGACGGCAGTTCCCGCATAGGCCAGGCAGTGACGATCCGCCAGCGCCGCGCCTTCGGGATCGGGATCCGTGGTGGCGGGTTCCGGCAACGACTCGCCGGTGAGGGCACTCCGGTCGAAGGACAGTGCCTCTGTGCGGTACATGCGAAGGTCCGCCGGCACGATGTCACCGGTCTTCAGCAGCACCACGTCGCCGGGGACCAGGTCGCGCGTGGGAATGTCGTCCACGTCGCCGTCGCGCCTCACGCGAGCCAGTGGCGCCGCCGCCTCCCGCAGGGCTTCGAGCGCCTTCTCGCCGCGGTATTCCGTGACTACGCCGGCGCCCACGATGGGCGCAAGGATCACGAGGACGAGCAGGCCATCACGCACCTCGCCGAGCGCTATGGCCAGGCAGCCGGCAACGAAGAGGAGGATTACGAACGGCTCGCGAGCGCCGTTGAAGAGCAGCCGCCAGATCGACGTCTTCTGGTCGGTCTCGAGTTCGTTTGGACCGAACTGTTCGCGCCGCAGCGAGGTCTGTTCTTGTGTGAGGCCCGTGGTCGGATTCGTCCCCAGGCCTTCAATAACGGAATCAGCCGGGAGAAACGCGGCAGTGTCGGATAGATCGGACGTGGCGCCGGAAGCGGCGGCGGCGGAGCGCGCATCGGCGCTCACGCCAGGGGCGTCGTTCATGGGTACCCACCAGACGGTCGAGCCGGGTCCGCTGCTCGCTCGTGACTCTGCGGGCGTCCGCCCCGACGCCACTCATACAATGAGGCATGTCAACGAACACGGCAAACGAGCCCATATCCATAAACGCCAACCGAGAGGCTGGCACGATAACGATCGATTGGAAGGACGGTCACCACAGCGAGTACTCCGCAGTGGCTCTCCGCTGGCTATGCCCGTGCGCATTCTGCCGCGGCGAGGCCGGCCATCCGGGCTGGCTGGATTCCATCCCCACCCTCACGCCGGAGCAGACACAGCTGGTTGCGATGCGGCTCGTAGGCCAGTACGCGCTGGCACCCACCTGGGCGGACGGCCACGACACGGGCTACTACACCTTCGACGCCCTCCGGGCCGACTGCAATTGCGCGGAGTGCTCGTCCAGGCGCGAAGTACAACCTTGACGGCGCGGTCTCCCACTTCCGGACGATGAGGATTTCGTCCCTACGGTCGACCCACAACCAGTGGGCCGGCCCGACAATATGCAACGTCGATAGAGCCAACAGGCAGCCGTACAGATCCGAGGAGAGCAAATGATCGTCGCAACCACACCCTACGTCGCCGGCTACAAGGTCACCGAAACCCGCGGCCAGGTCTTTGGCCTGGTGGTCCGCAGCCGTGGCTTCGCGGGTAACTTCACCGCCGGTTTGCGCTCCATCGTGGGCGGCGAGATCCACGAATATACCCAGCTCCTCGAGGACACCCGCCGCCAGGCGCTTGACCGCATGGTCCAGAACGCGTCGCTGATGGGAGCGAACGCGGTCCTGTCGATGCGCTTCGACTCCTCCGAGATCGCGCGGTCCATGTCCGAGATCGTGGCCTACGGCACGGCCGTTGTCGTCGTTCCGGATCCGACCGCCAAGCCCGCCAACGAGTAGCCCAAGAGCGGCGGCTCCGGATGTTCGACACGCCCGACGTCTACTCCTGGCTCACCTGGGCCCTTGCAGGCCTCGGGTTTGTCCTGGGACTCCAGATTCTGGGCGTATCCGGGCTCTTCACGGCCCTCGTCCTCGTACTGCTTGTCGTGACCGGAGCCGCCTATCTCGCAGGGAGCCGCGCCAGGAACGTCCTCACGCGGCCCGATCCCCGGTTCAAGTCGACCGGTGAGGTCTTTCTGGACCACGCCTCCGGCAAAGTAATGCGTGTCCACGTGGACAAGGCGACAGGCGAGCGCCGCTATTGGAAGGACAACGGGTAGGACTTCGTGCTCATTTCGTGGGTTCGCGCCGTAGCACTTGGGATCGGCCTTGTGATGATGCTGGTGGGCATGGCCCTGCTGGGGTCCGGCACCAGCGACGCGCCCGCCGGCATCCAGCCACTTCTGTTCGGGGCGATCCTCGTTGCGGTCGTGGTTCTGGAGCGGAACCGGTACCGCTCGGAGGCGGCGGAGAAGGCCCACAACGATCCGGGGCGCGGCGGAGGCGAGACGGGATTCCTCGAACCGCGGTTCGCCCCCACGAACGAGGTCTTCGTGGACCCCACGACCCGAGCCCTGATGCGAGTGTGGATCGACTCGCGAACCGGCGAGCAGCGATACCAGGCCGAGGGCTAGGGATCACGGTGCGAAGCCGGGGAAGCCACCTATTGCCAACTCACGCTGCCGCCCCAAAATGGGCCGGAGCAATCGCAGTCCGGCCAGTACCGGTATCGAGGCCCGCCTTCATCCAATGAGCGCGATTCTTCCGCGAGGCGCACGTCAGCCCATGCCCTTGATCGGCGAGGCTGGTTCCGCGTTCCCATACATCAACCGCGAGCGCAGTTCGCTCGAGTTCCAGTACCGCGTGCTCTACGAAGCGGGCGATCGGCGCAATCCGCTACTCGAGCGGGTCAAGTTCCTGGCAATCTTCTCCAGCAACATGGACGAGTTCTTCCAGATCCGGGTTTCCGGTCTGATGGAGCAGGCTGAAGCCCACGCTCAGCCCGTGGCGCCGGGCGAAAAGCCCGCCACGGAACAACTCGCGCTCATTCGAGCTCGATTCCGCGAACTCCTCGCGGAGCAGCACCAGGTCTTCGAGCAGGTATGCGCGGCCCTGGGCGAGAACGGCATCGACATCGTGGAGTACGACTCCATCCCCGAGCACCACGAAACGCTCCGCCAGCGTTTCCTGGACGAGATCTACCCCGTCCTGACACCGCTCGCCGTGGATCCGGGCCACCCCTTCCCGTACATAAGCACGCTCAGCCTCTCGCTCGCGATCCGCATGGAGGATCCGGACGAGAAGGAGGAGAGGTTCGCGAGGGTCAAGGTCCCCGACCTGCTACCGCGCTTCCTCCAGATCGGGCAGAACAAGTTCGTGCTCCTCGAGCAGGTCATCGCCGCGAACCTGGACATGCTATTCACGGGAATGAACATCCTGGAGACGCACTTCTTCCGGGTCACGCGTGATGCGGACCTGGAGCTGCAGGAAGAAGAGGCGGACGATCTCATGCTCGCGTTGGAGGCCGAACTTCGGCGCCGGCGCTTCGGCGAGGCGGTTCGGCTCGAAGTCGACCAGGCGATGCCATCCTCGATGCGCCAGATCCTGCAGAAGGGCATCGGCGCCGATCCCGAGGACTGCTACGAGATACCGGGCATGCTCGATCACACCGGGCTCTGGCAGATCGCGAACCTGGACCGTCCGGATCTCAAGCTACCCCCCTACTCGCCTGTTGTACCCCCGCGACTCGTCCCGCCTGACGAGAACGAGCAGGCCGATATCTTCGCCGCGATCCGCGCCGGCGACATCCTGGTCCATCACCCATACGAGAGCTTCGCCGCATCGACGCAGCGATTCATCGCTCAGGCCGCGTCGGACCCCGAGGTCCTCTCGATCAAGATGACGCTGTATCGAACGAGCGGCGACTCGCCTATCGTCCGGGACCTGATCTCCGCCGCCGAGCGCGGCAAGCAGGTCGTGGTGCTCGTCGAGATCAAAGCCCGTTTCGACGAAGAGGCGAACATCACCTGGGCCCGCAAGCTCGAACAGGCCGGCGCCCACGTCGTATACGGCCTCGTGGGTCTGAAGACGCACTCCAAGACCTCGCTCGTAGTGAGGCGCGAGGGTTCGGCCCTGCGCCGATATGTCCACATCGGTACCGGGAACTACAACCCCGGCACGGCCCGCCTGTACACGGACATCGGCCTGCTCTCCTGCCGTACGGAACTCGGTGCGGACGTCAGCGACCTA
>Ga0302323_100000984_pt1 | contig 23030 bp, 20 predicted proteins | sample Fen_T0_3_FD_201950 | JGI IMG/M metagenome (GOLD analysis project Ga0302323, IMG submission 201950) | Peat permafrost microbial communities from Stordalen Mire near Abisko, Sweden - Fen_T0_3 | ecosystem: Environmental > Terrestrial > Soil > Wetlands > Permafrost | place: Sweden: Abisko... | reverse complement strand
CGCGGGCCTCCGGGGACCTGGCGGCGGTCGCGGCCTCGCTCGCCGGCGCGCTCACCGTCCCCGTGGTGCCTGCGCGATCTGGTTTCGCCACGTCCACCGCCAACGAAGCCACCTGGCGCAGCGGGCTGCTCCCGGGGATCACGAGGTGGGCGGGCTCACCTGGGACACGCCGTCGATCCGACGACCTCGGGGGCGGGCGCGCACCTGGGCCTGACGTACTGCTTCCACCCCTCGGGCAGCACCCAGCTCGCCGTCGGCTTCCTCTCGTCGGCGAACGGCGGCACCACCTGAAGCACCCCGCAGACCGCCATCAGCGGGATGACGTCCACCTGGGCGGCGAACACGAGCCAGGGCCGGATGGTCGGCGACCACATCTCGACGTCGCACGGCTCGACCATCTCGCGGACGGCGTCCTCTTCGGCGGCAGCGGCGGCACGAACGCCGGGAGCCTCTGGAACGTCGTCGACAACAACGGCAGCACGCACCGCGACTGACGCCCTCGCAGGGGGCGGAAACGCGACGGGCGGGGGACCTCGGTCCCCCGCCCGTCGCCGTTCTGCCTTTCGACGTCAGGCCTGCGCGGCCTTGTACGCCTCGACGATCTCGGACTTGATCCGGCCGCGCGGGCTCACCTCGTAACCGTTCTCCTCGGCCCAGGCGCGCACCTCGCTCGGGTCGACGTCGGACGCGCCGCGGCGGCCCTCACCCGAACGGCGCAGCGGGATGACGTTCGACTTGCCCGTCCGCCGGGCGTGCTCGATGTAGTAGGCCATCGTCTCGCGCAGCTTCTTGGCGTTCTTCACGTCGAGGTCGATGGTGTAGGTGTAGCCCTGGAAAGCGAAGTCGATCGTCTCGCCCTCGCCCGTGGCTATCTCCTTGCCGGTGATGTCGTCCGTCAGCAGGGTGACGACCTTCTGAGCCACGTTGGTCTCCCGAGAGGAAAAGGGTTGTTGTCCTGGCGACATGTTGCATTCTCCTGGCCAGGAAAGCAAGTCCAGGCGTGTGCGCGAAACGACACGTGCTCGGCGCACCCCACTTCGCGGCGCCCGGCTTACCTGGTTTTCTCCGATCGCGCGGGCCCGCAGGTGCGATTGCCCGCCACCTGACCAGCCGTCGACCGCCCGGCGGATCAGCCGTCGACGGCCCGGCGGATCAGCCGTTGACGGCCCGGCGGCGGGCGAGGACGGCGTCCAGGTCGAGGTCGTCGGCAAAGCTGCGGTCGCCCTCCCACGGCCGGGCCTGCGCGGTCGCCTCCTCCTGCTGCTCCGGCTCCTGCGCCGGCGCGGGCTCGGCGGGCTGCGGCGGCGGGTCGGCGGGCAGGTCGAGCGGGGCCGGCTCGGGACGCGGGGCCGTCGCCTTGAGCGTGTAGGTCGGTGGGGGCACGGGGACGGGCGTCCAGGTCTCGGACGGCGGGCCCTCGCCGAGCTCCCGGGCGACCCGCTGTGCGGCGGGCTCCGGCCGGACGACGGGCACCGGCGTGGTGCGCGCGGCCGGGGGCTCGCTCACCGCCGCCTGCGGCACGGGACGCGCGGCCGCCGCGGCCCGCGCGGTGCGGCGCCGCTGCGCCTCGGCCCGGGCGTGCTCGGCCCGGCGGGCGCGCTCGCGCTCGGCCGCAGCCCGCCGGACGGCGCGCTGCCGCCCGGTGACGACGAGCGCGGCCAGGTCGAGCCCGAGCAGCAGCAGGCACAGCCAGCCGGCGAACGCCAGGGCCGGCACGACGGCCGCCAGCGCCCAGGCGGTGGCGGTCAGCAGGACCAGGGCGGTCAGCACCCGGGCCCGGCGGCGGGCGGCCTCGCGGGTGGCCTCGGCGAGCACCCCGGGCGTGCGACCGCCGCGCCCGGCCGGGGACACGCCGTCCGGGCGGTGGCGGTCCGGGCGGTGGGCCGGGTCGCCCGCGGGAGCCTGGTCGTCGGGGTCGTCGAGGGCCAGGGCGGTGCCCGGCTCGGGCAGGATGGGCGCGGTCGAGGGGCCGCCCGCCGTCCGGCCGCGACGGTGCAGCAGGCGCAGACCCGACGAATCCCGGTCCCGCCCTCGCGACTGGCTCAAGGTCTCACGCCGCCGGACCCACTGCGGCAGGAGGTAGGCAGCCCACCCGACAATGATCCCCACGAAGACGAGGGAGGAAGGCTGCAGCACGATTTCTCACGGTAGGCGCATGCCGTCGCCGGCGGGCGCATTGTCAACGGTGTGTCGCGGAGGAGTCCGGTGGAGTTGCCACGGGGGCCGTTGATCGCTCAGCGTCAAGGTCGGCCGCGGTGCAGCGCCACCGGGGCAGGAGCCCTTCGGGGACCTCCTCGGGGGTGAGCGCGAACGTGGAGTGGTCCCGCCAGGCGCCGTCGATGTGGAGGTAACGGCGCCGCAGTCCCTCGGGCCGGAAGCCGAGCTTGGCGACCACCCGCAGGCTGGCCGCGTTCTCGGGGCGGATGTTCACCTCGATGCGGTGCAGGCCGAGCGAGAAGAAACAGTGGTCCACCGTCATCGCCACGGCCGTCGGGGTGATCCCGCGCCCGGCGAACCGCCGGTCGACCCAGTACCCGATCTGTCCCGAACGCAGCGATCCCCAGGCGATCCCCGAGACGGTGAGCTGGCCGACCAGGCGCCCGTCTACCTCGACGGCGAACGGCAGCATGCGTCCGGCGCGCGCCTCCCGCGCGAAGGCCCGGACCATCTGGCCGAAGGTCGGGGCGGGCGTCGAGCTGTCGGGGTGCGTCGCCTCCCAGGGGGCGAGCCAGTCGGCGTTGGCGGCCCGCACCGAACGCCAGGCGCGCGCGTCCGCCCGGCGCAGCGGGCGCAGGGTCACCGACCCCTCGCGGAGCACGACCGGCCACGGCCGGGTGGAGAAGGCCCAGCCCTCGCTCACGTCCGCGCCCCCTCGGGGCACCGGCCGGCCCCGTCGCTCACCCGCTGCATCGGCAAAGTGTGTCACCCTCCGCCAGGTCGCGGGCACCCGACGGTGCGTCCCGACGCCCGGGGGTGACGCAGGTGACCTGCGGGACGCCGGGTCAGGCGCCCGCGGCGGCCCGGCGGATGCGGGTCACCTGGCCCGCCAGCGACGCGACGTCCATCGGCACGGTCACCGAACGGCACTGGTCGCCCAGGCCGCGCAGCACCTGGATCCCGTGATGGCCCGCGGCGATGTCGTCGTCGATGGGCCGCAGCAGCTCGCCGAGGGCGGCGGACGCGGGGCTGCGGACGACGAGGATGCGCCACTGGCCGAGGAACCGGCGGAACTCCTCCAGCCGCTCCCCCGCCTCGGTGATCAGCGGGACGACGTCGTCCAGCTCGGCCGCGACCGTGCGGGCCGACTGCGCCGTCTGGGTGATCCCCTCCTGGACGGCGTCGCAGAGGAGCGGCACCTGGCCGAGCGCCGCCGGGGGCGCCACGCCGTCGGCGACCTCGGCGGCCAGCGCCGACACCATGTCGTTGTGCAGCCCGGCGAGCGCGATCCGGAAGCGCAGGGCCGACACCCGGGCGCGCAGCCGGTGCAGCCGCGGGGCGAGCCGCTCCAGCGCCGTCACGGTGACGTGCATCGGCTGGGCCATCACCTCGGCGACGTTCAGCAGGACGGGCGCGGTGTCGGCGACCTGGGCGGAGGCGACGCGGGCGGCGTCGACGCACCGGTCGAGGTGGCGGGCCACCCGCAGCACGTCGTTCGCCGACGTCGCGAGCCGGTCGCTGAGCAGGCGGTAGGTCTCCAACCGGTCGAGCTGGTCGTCGAGCAGGCCGTGCAGGACGCCGACGGCGGCGATCACCTCGGCGATCGGCCCGCTCAGCCACGACCGGCCCGACAGCCCGACGGCGAGCCGGCCACGGGAGGCCATCTCGGCGGGGAGCGCCTCCAGCAGGAAGTCGTCGTACGTCTCGAACCCCAGGGCCCGCAGGCCGTCCTCCAGCAGGCGCGCGCCGACCCCCGCCACGGCCCGACGGTCGAGCCCGTCGGCCACCGCGGCGTCGTGCTCGGCCGCGCGGACCTGCTGGTAGAGCTGCTTCGCGGGTTCGAGGAGGGCGCTGCGCGGCGACAGGCGCACGGAGAGGAACCCGTCCCCGAGCGGGGTGACGGTGGCGAACACCCAGTAGTGGCTGCCGTCCTTGCCGAGGTTCTGCACGAACGCGCCGCAGGGGCGGCCCGCCAGCAGGCGGTCCCACATGAGCCGGTAGGCGCCGGCCGGCATGTCGGGATGGCGCACGATGCTGTGCGGGGAGCCGATCAGCTCCGAGAAGCTGTAGCCGGAGATCCGGGAGAAGACCGAGTTGCCGGTGCGGATCACGCCGCGCCGGTCCGTGGTGGAGAAGAAGAGCTCGTCGGGAGCCACGATCCGTTCGATGCCCGTGGGCCCCGCGGCCACGCTGGCTGTCATGGAACGCGACCTTACGGCGCTACCGGCCACCACGTACCGCATTCTGACAATCACGACGAGTGATGCCAGAGCCCAACATTTAGCCCGCTACGAGGGTTTCGGGGGCTGCGGGGGATGGTCGCCGCCGTGCAACTGCTGGACGGCGTGGGGCAGGATCGCGGAGAGCACCGCCATCCCGTCGCGGCAGCCGCCCGGCGACCCGGGCAGGTTGACGACGAGCGTGCGCCCCGCCCGTCCCGCCAGCCCCCGCGACAGCGCCGCCGCCGGGACGCCGCGGGACACCCCGTACGCCCGGATCGCCTCGGCGATGCCGGGCACGTCGGCGTCCAGGACGGCGCGGGTCGCCTCGGGCGTGCGGTCGGTCGGGGTGAGGCCGGTCCCGCCGGTGGTCAGGACGACGTCGTACCCGGCCGCGACGGCGTCCCGCAGCGCCCGCTCGACCGGGTCGCCGTCCGGCACGACCTGCGGCCCGTCGACGGCGAAGCCCAGCTCCCGCAGCCCGGCCACCAGCACCGGGCCGCCGGCGTCGGCGTAGACCCCGGCCGCGGCCCGGTTGGACGCCGTGACGACGAGCGCGCGGCGCGCCGGTTCAGTCACGGGTCCAGTCCCCCGACCGGCCGCCGCTCTTGGCCGTCACCCGGACGTCGGTGATCGTCGTCAGCCGGTCGACGGCCTTGACCATGTCGACCAGGGTGAGCGCCGCCACCGCCACGCAGGTGAGCGCCTCCATCTCGATCCCGGTACGGTCCGCCGTCCGGACGGTCGCGGTGATGTCGACGCCGTCGTCGGCCACCGCCAGGTCGACGACGACCCCGTGGACGGCGACCGGGTGCGCGAGCGGCACCAGGTCCGGCGTCCGCTTGGCCGCCTGGATCCCGGCGATCCGGGCGACGGCGAGCGCGTCGCCCTTGGGCACGCCCTCGCCGCGGAGCAGGGCCACGACCGCGGGCGAGCACAGCACCCGGCCCGCCGCCGTGGCCTCGCGGGCGGTGACCGCCTTGGCGGAGACGTCCACCATCCGCGCCTCGCCGCGCGCGTCGACGTGGGTGAGGCCGCCGGCGGGTGGACGGCCGGCGGGCCGGTCGGGGGTCATCGGCGTCCTCTCTCCAGCGGCAGGCAGGTCACGGGCGATCCGGCGGCCACCGCGGTCACGGCGTCGGGGACGACGACGAGGCAGTCGGCGGCGGCGAGGTCGGCCACGAGGTGGGAGCCCTGGCCCCCGACCGGCATCGCGACGGGCGGGCCGCCGTCCGGCCCCGGGGCCAGCGTCGCCCGCACGAACTGGCGCCGGCCCGCGGGCGACGACCACGACGCCCCGGCCACCGCGGGGACCGCCGGCCGGTGCAGGGTCGCCTCGCCGGCCAGGCGGCGCAGGACCGGCCGGACGAACACCTCGAACGACACCAGCGAGCTCACCGGGTTGCCGGGGAGCGTGAAGACCGGCACGGCCCGCCCGTCGGGGGCGGCGAGGGTGCCGAACCCCTGGGGCATGCCCGGCTGCATGGCGACCTTGGTGAAGGTCACCCCGCCGAGGTCGCGCAGCACGGCCTTGACCGTGTCGTAGGCCCCCGCGCTGACCCCGCCGCTGGTCACGACCAGGTCGGCGTGCGCGGCGGCGTCGGCGAGGGCGGCCCGGACGGCGTCGGCGTCGTCGGCGACGATCCCCGCGTGCCGGGCGGGCGAGCCGAGGTCGCGGGCGGCGGCGACGAGGCCGGGCCCGTTGGAGTCGTGGATGTGACCGGGCGGCAGCGGCTCCCCCGCGGGCGTGAGCTCGCTCCCGCTGGAGATCACCACGACGCGCGGGCGGGGGTGCACCGACACGGTGGCCCGGCCGACGGCGGCCAGGAGCGCCAGGTGGCGCGGCGCCAGCCGGATCCCGGCGGCGAGCACCTCCTCGCCGTCGCGCACGTCCTCGCCGGCGTGGCGCAGGAACTGCCCGGGGTCGGGGGCGCGGGTGATCGTGACGGTGTCGGTGCGGGCGTCGGTCCACTCCACGGGCACGACCGCCTCGGTGCCGGACGGCAGCGGGGCACCCGTCATGATCCGGACGGCGGTCCCGGCGGCGAGCGGCGGGACCGCGGCGGCCCCCGCCGCGACGTCGCCGCGGACGGGCAGCGCGACGGGCGTGCCGGGGGCGGCCCCGGCGACGTCGGCGAGGCGGACGGCGTACCCGTCCATCGCGGAGTTGTCGAAGCGGGGCAGGTCCAGGGCGGACCGCACCGGCTCTGCGAGCAGCAGGTCGAGGGCGTCCGCCAGCGCCACGTCGACGGGCGCGAGCACGTCGACCGCGGCCAGGCAGCCCGCCAGGTGCTCGTCGACCGTCCGCAGCGCGCCGGGCGTCGGCGTCGGCATCGGGCCGGGCGTCGGCATCGGGCCGGGGCCGGTCACCTGGCCAGGGCGGGCGCGTCGTCGTCGACGGCGCGCAGCTCGTCGAGCTCGGTCTCGGGGCTCATCCCCGCGACGAAGTGGCGCAGCCAGACCCGCAGCTCCGGGCCGAGGTCCTGCCGCTCGACGGCGATCTGGATCACGGCCTTGAGGTAGTCGAGGCGGTCCCCGGTGTCGTAGCGGCGCCCGCGGAAGATGACGCCGTGGACGCCGGACCCCTCGCCGTCCGCCGCGGCGAGCGTCTGCAGCGCGTCGGTCAGCTGGATCTCCCCGCCGCGGCCGGGCCTGGTCTCGCGCAGCACGTCGAAGATCCGCGCGGGCAGCACGTACCGGCCGATGACGGCGAGGTTGCTGGGCGCGTCCGCGGGGTCGGGCTTCTCGACCATGCCGGTGATCCGGACGACGTCCGGTACCTGGGTGGCCTCGACGGCGGCGCAGCCGTAGAGGTTGACCTGCTCGCGCGGCACCTCCATGAGCGCCACCACGGCCCCGCCGGTGCGGCGCTGGATGTCGATCATGTCGACGAGCAGCGGGTCGCGCTCGTCGATGAGGTCGTCGCCCAGCAGGACGGCGAACGGCTGGTCGCCCACGTGGTGCGCGGCGCAGAGGACGGCGTGGCCCAGGCCGCGCGGGTCGCCCTGGCGCACGTAGTGGACGTCGGCGAGCACGTTCGACTTCTGCACCCGGCCCAGCCGGAAGAGGTCACCCTTGGCCTGCAGCGCCTCCTCGAGCTCCCAGGCGCGGTCGAAGTGGTCCTCCAGGGACCGCTTGTTGCGCCCGGTGATCATCAGGACGTCGGTGAGGCCGGCCGAGACCGCCTCCTCCACCACGTACTGGATGGCCGGCTTGTCGACGACCGGGAGCATCTCCTTCGGGGTCGCCTTCGTGGCCGGCAGGAACCGGGTCCCGAGCCCGGCGGCCGGGATCACCGCCTTGACCGCGGCCGGCCCCAGCGTCTCGCCGCCGACCCGCGTCGATGCATCCACCATGATCACTCCCTGTGCGTCGGACCCGTCCGGCGTTCAGCCGTCCGGCCGGACCACCTCACCGTGCGCGCGGTGCCGGTGCACCGCGCGTCGATCGTGCCGTCGATCATTCCACCGTGCCACCGAGCGGGCGGTGGGTGTCGCGGCGGGTCCGCAGGCATCCGGGGGGCTGCACCGCCACGCCGTGCGTGCGGGCCCGCCACCCCGGGGACCATCGTCCTGCCGTGAAAACGCTACCCGGTCTGGGCCACCGGCAGGCCCTTCCCTCCCGAACCCCCAGCCAACACCCAGCGGTCGCGCCCCCCGTGCTTGGCCTCGTACAGCGCCGCGTCGGCCGCGCGCATCACCTCCGACGACGTGCGGCCGTGGTCGGGATAGGCCGCGACCCCCACCGAGACAGTCACCGTGCGTGATGTTCCGCTGGCCCGGAACGGTTCCCGGCGGACGGCGTCCACGACCCGCGCGGCCACGGCGCAAGCCCCCTCGGCCGCGGTCTCGGGCAGGACGACGACGAACTCCTCCCCGCCGTAGCGGGCCACCACGTCGACCTCGCGCAGGCACCCGGCGAGGCGGCGGGCGAACTCGCGCAGCACGGCGTCGCCGAAGGCGTGACCCTGGGTGTCGTTCACCTGCTTGAAGTGGTCCAGGTCGAGCATGAGCAGCGACAGGGGCCGGGTGAACCGGCTGGCCCGCTCGACCTCGCGGGCGAGGGTCGCCGTGAGGTGGCGGAAGTTGCCGGCGCCCGTGAGCGGGTCCGTGATCGACTGGCGGCTCGTCTCCTCGTGCAGCCGGACGTTCGCGACGGCGGTGCCGGTGTGCGCCGCGAGCGCGGTGACGGCGTCCCGCGCCGCCTCCTCGAACGGCGCCGACCCGGCCTGCCGGGCCACCGCCAGGGCGCCGATCACCCGCTCCTCGCGCACCAGCGTGACGGCGAGGGCGGGGCCCGCGACGTCGAGCAGGTCGGTGACGACCTGGCCGCCGCGGCGGACGGCGTCCTCGGCGAGGTCGGCGAGCCCCGCGAGCACCAGCGGGTCGTCGACGGCACCGCCGTCCGGGCCCGCGGCGGCGCGCAGGTCGAGGGACGTCGCGTCCCCCAGGTAGGCGGCACCGAGGGCGGCGTCGCTGCCCCGGCGGGCGGCGGCCACGACGGTCCGCAGCAGCGCGTCCAGGTCGTGGGTGGCGCCGAGGGCCTCGCCGAACCGCTCGAAGGTGTGGGCGACGCACTCCTGGCTGGCGCGCAACTCCTCGACGGTGGCCTGCAGCTCGTCGGCCATCGCGTCGAACGCGGCGGCGAGCGTGCCCACCTCGTCGGTGCCGCGCAGCCCGGTGCGGGCGGTCAGGTCGCCGCCGCCCAGGCGGCGCGCGACCCCCGTCAGCCGGGCGAGCGGCCCGGTGAGGCGGCGGGTGAGGACGGCGAGCGTGCCGGCGAGCGCGCCCGTCGCCACCAGGACGACGGCGGCGAGGGTGCGGCGCAGGTCGGTGCCCTCCGCGGGGGCGAGCGCCACGACCGCGTAGGGCACCCCGGCCGGGGCGGCCCGCTGCCGGTAGCGCCAGCCGCCCGCCTCGCCGGAGGCCGCGCCGCGCGCCAGCTCGGCGAGGGCGCCCCGCGCGTCGTCGCGGTCCCCCCCGTCCAGGGTCGCGACGGCGAGAGGCCCGCCCGCCGCACCGGCGACGCCGTCCGCACCGGCGGGCTCGCGCAGCAGCGCGAGGTGGACGTCGCCGAGGTCGAGGCCGGCGCGCAGCGCGGCGAGCGCGGCGGCGTCGAGGCGCTGGACGGCGACGATCCGGGACGGCGGCCCGTCCGGGGTGGTGGGCAGGTCGGCGGACTCGACCAGCTCCGGGGCGGCCGCGGCACCGGTCGACGGCGCGCGCCGGGAGCAGGAGGCGCCGGCGGCGGAGGCGGGGTCGAACCCGGCGGCGAGCGGCCCGGTCCCGGCGATGGTGCGCGAGAGCGTGACGGCCACGACGGTCACGCCGGGGCGGCCGGCGACGAGCGGGCCGAGCACCGCCTCGACCGTGGTGGCGTCGGTGCGGGCGGCGGGCCCGGCCGCGTCGAGCCGGATCGCGGCGGAACGTGCCAGATCTGCAAGTGCCAGACAGCGCTGCGCTAGTACCGTCGAAGCGGACGCCACGGCACGGCCGAGCGCGGCATCGGCGGCCCGGTCGGACGCCCGTGGTACGAGCACGCCGACGATCAGGCCCGCGGCGAGGAGCGGCCCCACCATGATGCCTGCAAGCACCAGCGCGAGTCGCGCACGCAACGACAAGGCCACCCTCCCGGTGAGTAGTCGCACCGTCACTGCTGGTGCCCACAGATCGTGGCACGATATGAGCGCGGAGTAAGCCGATCTGCACGAAGAGTTGCCATTCTCTCGATCGCCCCACCCGTTGAACGATCCGCACCCACCGATCGGCCGCCACCGGTCCGTGGCCACGCCGGCCCTGCCCGGCCCTACCTGGAGAGCGTCAGTGCCCCTGCCCACCGCTCCGTCCGCCTCCCCGACCACCCTCGCCCAGCCCCTGACCGCCGTGCCCCGGCCCGAGGTGCGGCGCACGAGCCACCCGACCGTCCACCCGGGACCGGGCGGCCACCCGGCATCCGCCGACCGGCCCGCGCCCGGCGACCGGGAGGTGCCCGCCGACCGGCAGGTGCCCGCCGACCGGCAGGTGGCCGCCGACCGGCAGGCGGTCAAGCAGGCGATGCGGACCCGGATCCGGGCGGAGCGCCGCCTCCGCACCCCGCAGGAGCGCCGCGCCGACGCCGAGAGCCTCGCCGCCGTCCTGCTGGAGCAGCCCGAGGTGTCGCGGTCCCGCTGCGTCGCCGCCTACGCCTCCACGGCCGCCGAGCCGGGCACCGAGCCGCTGCGGGCCGCGCTGCGCCGGCTCGGGCTGCGGGTGCTGCTGCCCGTCGTCCTGGACGGCGGCGTGCTCGACTGGGCGGTGGACGACGGCGAGCTGCACCCCGCGCCCGGCGTCGGCGGCCCCGAACCGGCCGGGCCGCGCCTGGGGCCGACGGCGGTCCGGCAGGCGGGCGTCGTCCTGGTCCCGGCACTGGCCGTCGACACCCTGGGCAACCGGCTCGGGCAGGGCGCCGGCTTCTACGACCGGGCCCTGGCCCTGGTCGATCCCTGGGTGCCGGTGCTCGCGCTGGTCCACGACGGCGAGGTGCTGGACGCCGCCGTCGTACCGGTCCCGGCGGAACCGCACGACCTGCCCGTCGACGCCGCGGTCACCCCCCGTCGCTGCCTGCGCCTGCCGCGCCGCCGGGGCTGAGCGCCGCCGGTGGAGGTCGACTCGCTCGGTCCCGTCCTGCTGGCGGGGGCCGCCGTCCTGATCGTGGCGGTGGCCGCCGTCCGGCTGAGTGCCCGCAGCGGGTTCCCGTCGCTGCTGCTCTACCTGGGGATCGGCCTGGTCCTCGGGGAGAGCGGGTTCGGCCTGCGCTTCGACGACGCCGAGCTGACGGGCGTCCTCGGGTACGCCGCGCTGGTGGTGATCCTCGCCGAGGGCGGCCTGACGACGCGCTGGTCGACGATCCGGCCCACGGTCGCGCCGGCCGCCGTCCTGGCGACGGTGGGGACGGTCGTCTCCATCGCGATCACCGGTGTCGCCGCGCGCCTGGTGCTCGGCCTGCCCTGGGAGGCGGCGCTGCTGCTCGGCGCGACGGTGTCGTCGACGGACGCCGCGGCCGTCTTCTCGGTCCTGCGCCGGGTGCCGCTGCCGCCGCGACTGGTCGGGCTGCTCGAGACCGAGTCGGGGTTCAACGACGCGCCCGCCGTCATCGCCGTCATCGCGCTCACCGAGCGGATCACCGACGGCGGCGGCCACCCCTGGTGGATCCTGGCGCTGGAGGCGCTCGGCGAGCTGGCCGTGGGCGCGGGCGTCGGGCTCGCCGTGGGACGGCTGGGGCTGGTGGGGCTGCGCGGGGTGGCGCTGCCGTCGTCCGGGCTCTACCCGATCACCGTGATGGCGCTGGCCGCGGGCGCCTTCGGGGCCGCCGCCGTCCTGCACGGGTCCGGGTTCCTCGCGACCTACCTGTGCTGCCTGGTGCTGGGCAACGCCCGGCTGCCGCACGGCGCCGCCGTCCGCGGGTTCGCCGAGGGGATCGGCTGGATGGCGCAGATCGGCCTCTTCGTGCTGCTCGGCCTGCTGGCGAGCCCGTCCCGGCTGCCCGCGCAGGTGCCCGGGGCGGTGCTCGTGGGGCTGGCGCTGCTGGTGGTCGCGCGGCCGGTGTCGCTGCTGGTCACCGTGTCCTGGTTCCGGGTGTCGCTGCGCGAGCAGGCGTTCCTGTCGTGGGCGGGCCTGCGGGGCGCCGTCCCGATCGTGCTCGCCACGATCCCGCTGGCCCGGTCGGTACCCGCCGCGAGCCAGATCTTCGACCTGGTGTTCGTGCTGGTCGTGCTCTTCACGGCGGTCCAGGGGCCGACGCTGCCGCTGGTGGCGCGGCTGCTGCGGGTCGGGTCGGGCGTCGCCGCCGTCGACCTGGACGTCGAGAGCTCGCCGCTGGGGGCCCTGGCGGCGGACGTCGTCCACGTCCGGATCGGGCCGACGTCCCGGCTGCACGGCGTGGAGCTCTTCGAGCTGCGCCTGCCCGCCGACGCCAACGTGACCCTGGTGGTCCGTGACGGCGCGGGCTTCGTACCCTCCCCGCGGACGACCCTGCGGCACGGCGACGACCTCATCGTGGTGGCCGCCGCGCCGGTGCGGCGGGAGGCGGAGCGGCGGTTGCGGGCCGTGTCCGACCGGGGCCGGCTGGCGGACTGGCTGGAGTGACGGCGCGCGCCGCCGCAGGTCCATGCCGTACGCTTGGCACTCAAGAGTCGAGAGTGCCAACCATCGCCGCCGGACCCGGCCGGCGACGACACCGCCAGGAGGACCACGTGCCGACGTACGCCTACGCGTGCACCGCGTGCGAGCACCGCTTCGAGGTTCAGCAGGCCTTCAGCGACGCCTCCCTCACCGACTGCCCCGAGTGCGCCGGACGGCTGCGCAAGCTGTTCAACTCGGTGGGCATCGTGTTCAAGGGGTCGGGCTTCTACCGGACCGACTCGCGGCCCAAGAACGGTTCGTCGGAGTCGTCGTCCGTGTCGTCCCCCTCGACGACCGCCTCGACGGCCGCGGGAGAGACCAAGAGCTCGGACTCGTCTTCTTCCTCCTCCTCGACGTCCTCGTCGGGTTCGTCCGGTGGCTCGTCGTCGGGCGGCTCGTCGTCGGGCGGCTCGTCGTCGGGCGGCTCGTCGAAGCCGGCGACGACGACCGCCGCCTGAGCGCCCGACTCGTCCACAGCACGGCCCGGGCCACGCCTGTCCACAGGGGCCGGAGCGGCCCCTCCGGTGACGGTGCACCCGCACTAGATTCGCCGGTGTGACGACATCTTCCGACATCCCGCCCGCCGTCCCGGTGACCGACGACGCCGAGCGGCCCGTGGGGGTCATCGGCGGGTCCGGGTTCTACTCCTGGTTGGACGGCGCCCGCGAGGTGACCGTCGAGACCCCGTTCGGCGCCCCCAGCGACCCGGTGACCCTCGGTGAGGTGGCCGGGCGTCCGGTGGCCTTCCTGCCCCGGCACGGCCGCGACCACCGGTTCCCGCCGCACCGGGTCAACTACCGGGCCAACCTGTGGGCCCTGCGCGCGGTCGGGGCACGCCAGGTGCTCGGCCCCTGCGCGGTCGGGTCCATGCACACCCAGCTGGGACCGGGATCGCTCGTCGTGCCCGACCAGATCGTGGACCGCACCTGGGGGCGCGAGCACACCGTCTTCGACGCCGTCGGCGCGGTCGCCCACGTGGCCTTCGCCGACCCGTACTGCCCCCGCGGGCGGGCCGCGGTGCTCGCCGCGGCCGCCGCCGACGGGCAGCCGGCCCACGACGGCGGGGCACTCGTGGTGATCAACGGACCGCGGTTCTCCAGCCGCGCCGAGTCCCGCTGGCACGCCGCGCTGGGCGGGGTCGTCGTCGGCATGACCGGCATGCCCGAGGCCGCGATCGCCCGCGAGCTGGCCCTGTGCTACACGTCGATCAACGTCGTGACCGACCTGGACGCGGGCTTCGAATCGGGCGAGGGTGTCACCCAGGCCGAGGTGTTCGCCCAGTTCGGCCGGTCCATCGACCACCTCAAGCGGCTCCTGGTGCAAGTCGTGGCGACGCTCCCCGCCGACGCGGAGTGCACCTGCCGGCACTCGCTCGACGGCATCGACCTGCCGTTCGAGCTCCCCTGAGGCCCCGCGGTGACGCGGCGGGGGGCCCACGGTCCGATCCACGGGCCGGTCCACGGGCCGTCGGCGTGGCAGGTGGCCCGGCTGCGGGCCCGGCTGATGGTGGCGCGCCACCGGCGGGCGGTCGTCGCCGGGTTGCTCGCGCTGGCCGTGATCGGCGGACTGCGGGCGGTACGGCCGGCCGACCCGGTCTCCCCCGCGGCCTCGGGCGCGGCTCCCGGCCACGGCGCGGGAGCCGCCGCCCGAGGCCGGGCCGGAACCTCCGCCACGGACCACGCCACGGGACGGGGATCGGCTGCGGGCCGGGCGCAGGAGCTCCGCGGGCTGACCGCGGTCACCGTCCGGCTGGCCGACCCGGCGTCGGCGCTCGTGGCCGCGCCGGGGACCCGGGTCGACGTCATCGCCGGCGCTCCCCTGGACCCGTTGGCCGCCGGTACCGGCCGGCCTGGCAGCGGTCAGCCCGCCGTCGTGATCGCCCGGGGCGCGCTGGTGCTCGCGGCTCCGGTCGACGGCGCCCGCGCCTCGCCCTCACCGGCCGCACCCGCCGCGGGGCCCGGGCTCCCGGACCTCCTCGGATCCGGTGCGCAGACCCCGGGGGACGGCGCCGGGGCACGTGCCGGACCGCCGTCCGGTGTGGTGGTCGTGGCGGTGACGCCGTCGGACGCCCTGCGCCTCGCCGGCGTGGCCGGCGTCCGGGCGCTGTCGCTGACCCGCGCTGACCTCACCGAGCGGGACATCTCGGACTGACGTGGGCCCGGTCACAGGAAGTGGCTACGGTGCTGTCCGCCACCCGGCGCGCCCGCGCCCCCGAGGAGAGGAACTTTTCATGATCAAGGGCTTCAGGGACTTCTTGATGCGCGGCAACGTCGTCGACCTGGCCGTGGCGGTGGTGATCGGCACCGCGTTCAGCAAGGTCGTGGACGCGATCGCCAAGGACCTCATCGGCAGCATCATCGGCAAGATCATCAGCAAGCCGAACCTCGACAACGTCAACCCGGGCGACATCCTGATCGGCACGACCCTGACCGCCATCATCAACTTCATCATCGTCGCGGCGGCCGTCTACTTCATCGTCGTTGCGCCCCTGAACCGGCTGAGCCGGCTGCGCCGGCCCAAGGAGGAGGCCGCGCCGGCCGTCCCCGAGGACGTCGCCCTGCTCACCGAGATCCGCGACCTGCTCGCCCAGCAGCGCGGCATCCAGGCCTGATCCGGCCGGCCGCGGCCGAGGCCGCCCGGCCTGTCCGCGGGGGGCGGGGGGGCGGCCCGGCGGCCCGGCGGCCGGTGCGGGCGGTCACTGCCAGTGCGGGGGACGGTCCCGGAGGAAGCGCTCGTCGTCGTCGGCATCGCCTCGGGGGACGTCGCCCCAGCCGACGTCGGACTCGTCACGGGTGCGGTCGGGCAGCACGGCGGGCTCCTCGCCCGCCGTGCGACCCGGAGCCGGTGTCCCCTCCGGGCGGGAGTCGCTCGTCACGGTTCCAGTGTGCCCGTCCTGCCGCCGGTCAGGACGTCGCGGGCGGCCTGCGAGACGAGCGCCTCGACCCGCGGACCGCGCAGCACCAGCTGCAGCGCCTCGCACACCGCGGCGACCAGGTCCTCGACGCCGCGCTCGACGCCGTCGGTCAGCACCCATCCCGCGACCAGGCGCAGCTGCTCGGGGGGATAGTCGCCCACCGGACGGCCGACCGGGACGCCCGGCCAGGTCGCCCTGACCTTGGGCCGGCCGACGATGACCAGGCCGGTGGCGGCGGTCTCGTGCTCGGTGCGGCCGCCCGCCGCCCGCCAGGCCCGGCGCACCCGCTCGACCTCGGCGGCGGGGTCGCAGAAGAGGTCCATCGCGGCGACCCGCACGTACGTCCAGCCCGCGCGTTCGAAGGCCTCGCGGCGCAGCACCTCGCGCACGCCGACGCTCCCGCAGGCGGCGTGCTGCTCGTTGTCGACGTCCACGGCGAGCAGCAGCTGGCCCGGCACCAGGTGGTCGGCCACCACGAGCGGGAGCGGCCAGTCGGGGGCCTCGATCCCCACGCCCACGGGCAGGCCCGCCACGGCCAGCCGGTCCCGCAGGTCGGCGACGAGCGGGTCGTGCAGCGCGGTGGGGTCGGGCGCGTCGGCGGCCTCCACGATCACGGTCCGGTGGTCACCGCGCAGCTCCGGGTCCTCGGCGAGCGCGAGCAGCGACCACAGCATGCGCGAGCCGTCGGTGCGCAGCCGGTCCGGGTCGAGATCGCCCGCGGTGAACGAGCTGACGAGCGTGATCCGGCGGCGGGCCCGGGTGAGCGCCGCCGTGAGGCAGGCCCGCCCGTAGCTGCCGTCGAGCACGCCGAACCGGTGCAGCACCCGCCCGTGCGGCGTCCGCCCGATCCCGAGGGACAGGATGACGGCGTCCCGCTCCAGACCGCAGAGCCGGTGCACGGGACGCACGGTGAACGACTCCGAGATGCGGCCGGTCCAGTGGACCTCGAGCCAGCGGGCCAGCTCGGGACGCAGCGCGACCTCGGCGCGCAACGCCTCCTCGATCCGTTCGGCGTGCCGGGCACCGAGCGTGACGACCATGAGGGACTCCCCCGGGCGCCGTCCGGCGTGCTCGGTCACCAGGTCGAGCACGCGCCGCACCTCGGCGTCCGTGCCCGCGGCGGCCCCGGACGCCGCAGCCGCCGCCCGCTGCTCCGCGGACTCCCAGACGTGCTCCAGGCGCAGCGGCGGGGAGGCCGCCGCCCCCGGCGTCGCCGTCCACAGGCCCGGGTACTCCCGTCGCGGGGCCGTGAGCAGCCGCCCGTCCCGCACCCGGTGGTCGCGGTCCAACCGGTGGCTCTCGACGCGCGGCGCCAGCGCGGCCAGCACCGAGGGCCGCCCGGTCGCCGGCGGCAGGCCCGCCGGGTCGCCGCCGATGACGGCGCTGCGAGCCCGGGCGATCGCCGCCGCCGCCTCCGGCATGCCGACCTGGCCGGCGTCGTCCACGACGACCGCGTCGAAGAGCGGGCGCCCGGCGACGGCCGCGGGCAGGCAGCGCGCCACGGCGTCCGGACTCATGACGAGCACCGGGCGCAGCGCGGCGATCAGATCGCCGGCTCGGCGGAAGAGGTCCGCGGGCCAGGTGGAACGGTGACCGCGGTGGACCTCGGCCTGCAGCCAGGCCACCTGCGACGGCACGGACTCCGCGACGACCTTCGCCCGGGCGGAGACCCCCGCCCGCACCCGGGCCAGGCCCGCGACGGCCAGCCGGTCGCCGCACGAGCGCAGCTCCTCCAGCGCGGCGGCGAGATGCGCCGGGTCGTGCCGGGCCAGCCGCGGGTCGCTGCGGATGATCGCTTCGAGCACCGACGTCCACCAGGCCAGGTCGAGCTCGCCGTCGACGTCCTCGGCCGCGCAGCGACGGTCCCGCAGGTCCGCGATGAGGTCGCCCAGACCGGCGGCGGTGAGGCGCTCGACCAGGACCGTGCGCTCCGGCTGGGACGCGAGCCCGTCGCGGTCGGCCGCGAGGTCGCCGAGCCGGTCCGCGAGCTGGTCGAGCGGCAGGCCCGCGAGCGGCGGCGTCTGCGTGCCCGCGAGCCGCTCGGTGAGGACGGCGAGAGCCTGGAGCACCGACTCGACCGCAGCCCCCGCCTCGGCCAGACCGGTCGGGACGCGCGGCCAGCCGCCGCCCGCGCTGACCGCCTGCCAGCGGGCCCGCTGGTCCTGCGCGACGAGCAGCATCCGGTGGACGTCCTTGAGGTGGACGCCGGGACGCACGAGCGCCCGGGCACGACGGCGCAGCGCGCGCCGGGCGAGCCGGCCGGTCCCCGGGGGGCCCGCGGCATCGGTCGCCGCGATGAGCTCCTCCAGCGGCTGCTCGTAGACGGCGGGCAGCATGCAGTCGAGCGTGTCGCGCACGCCGCACAGCAGTTCCAGCTGGGGCCGCCACCCCTCCGCCGTCGTCGCGTGGGCGATGCCCGCGGCGTCCGCCACTGCCTCCATGAGCCGGCGTGCCCGCGGCACGCCGTCCCGCGCGGTGACCGCGGCGGCGAGCGCCTGCCGGGCGTCGTCGTCGGTGCGGACGGCGGCGCCGAGCCAGCGGGTGTCCAGCCGGGTCAGGGTGAAGGCGCCGGCCTCCGCGGCCTTGTGCAGGTCGGAGCGCAGGCGCTCGCGGGAGGCGGCGTCCAGGCGGCGGCAGACGTCGGGTCCCAGCCGCACCCGGGTGCAGGGCGCGACGTCGGTGGCCATGAGCGCGGCGAGCGCCTCCATGGCGTCGTAGGCGGAGACCCCCCACGGCTCGCGGACGGCGTGCAGGGCGGCGCTGGCACCCGAGAGCGTCGCGGTGGCCGCGAGCACCGCCGCGGCGTCGCCGTCGCCCGCCGTCCGCGTGACCCGGGCGGCGCGCTCGGCGGCGTCGCCGGAGACGGTGGCCGCGAGGTCGGTGGCGAGCGCCCCGAGCAGCGAACCCTGGTCGCCGACACCGTCGTGCAGGTCCAGGACGAGGTCCGCCAGCCCGGCCGATGTGAGGCGGGACAGCAGGGTGCGGCTGCTCGCGCGGTGCGGCGTCAGCACGAGCACCCGCCGACCGGCCCCGACCATCGCGATGACGGCGGCGGCGAGCGTCTGCGTCGTCCCCGTGCCCGGCGGCCCCTGGACGGCCAGGGAGGCACCCTGCCGCGCGGCCCGCACCGCCCGGCGCTGGGCCGGGTCCAGGGGCAGGACGCACAGGTCGGGCTCGGGCGGCTCGTCGCCCCCGGAGTAGGGACGCCCGGCCTCGGGGCCGCCGCCCTCCTGTCCGGTCGCGGGCCGGGTGTCCGGTCCGGTCTCCGGTCCCGTCTCCGGTCCCGTCTCCGGTTCACGGGCGGGGGCCGCCACGAGGGGACCCACCAGCGGATGGGCGCGCAACGCGGGTGCCGCGGTGTCGAGGTCGCGCAGCAGCGCCCCGGAACCCGCGGTGAAGCTCCCGACGAGCAACCGCTGGTCGATGCCGAAGCCGGGGACGTCGATGCAGACGTCCTCCAGGTGCTCGTAGACCGGACCCGGGTCGAATCCCTCCGGCCCGAACGCCAGGCCGCCGAGGGCGTCGGAGTCCAGACGCAGCCGGTGGTCCTCGCGCAGACGGCGGAGGACCTCCGGGTTCACGGCGACGGCGGGTACGAGCCGCAACTCGTAGTCGTCGTGCCCGGCCCCGCGCGGGTGCAGCTCGCAGCCCCGCAGCAGCAGCGGCGCCCGGACCGTCGAGCCGGCGCGCTCGCCCCCGCGACCGGCGTCCACGGACCACCAGCTCACCAGGCCCAGCGCGAGGTACCCGGCGCGGACGCCGCGTTCCTCCGCGAGGTCCCCGACGGTGCGGCGGATCTGCCGGGCCCGCTGGCGGGCCGCGGTGTGCGCGGCGCGCTCCCGGAACAGGCTCGACAGCCGGGTCGGCCGCCCGGCGAGCAGGGTCGCCAGGCCCGACGGGTGGGCATGGGTGAGGTCCAGGCCCTCGGCCGCGAGGTCGCCCTCGCCGAGCAGGGTGTCGGGGAGCGGCAGGGCCGCCAGGGTCGCCCACCACTCGTCGAGGACGCCGGGGGGCCGCCGGGGTGCGGCATCCGGCGGGCCGGGCACCGGTGCGGTGGCCCGCGTGTCCGGTCCGGCCGTCGCGTCCGCCACGAGCACGGGCACCTGAGCGACGGGCACCTCCGCCGGCGGCACCTCGACGACCGGAACCTCAGCCAGCGGCGTCTCAGCCAGCGGCACCTCAGTCGGCGGGACTTCAGTCGGCGGGACTTCGAGGACCGGCACCTCAGGGGCGGTCACCTCAGCGACCGGAACCTCGACCGACGGCTCGTGAGCACGAGCTTCGTCCGCAACCGAACCGTCGACAGCGGACTCACCGGCGACGGCGGGCTCCGTGCCGGGCTCGTCTCCGGGCTCGGGCCCGGGCTCGTCGCCCGACGCGTCGCCGGGCTCGGACCCGCCGTCGGGCCCGTCCGCGCCGGCCTGCGACCCGTCGCCGGCGTCCGCCCCGGGCGTGGACCCGTCGGCGGCGGGCTCGTCACCGGAGGAGACGGGCGACGGGTCGACGACCACCCAGTCCAGGCGGGGCGCCACCGGTGTGCGGGCGGTCGCCGGACCGGCACCGTCCGTCGCGGACCGTGGCCAACCCGTCCCCGAGGGGGGCTGTTCCGCCGTCGTCTCGGGGACCTGCGCGGTCACCGGCGGATCGTCCGCGGGCCGGTCGGTGGCCGCGCGGGCGATGGACAGGCCGTCGGGGGCGGTACCTCCACCGGGTGCGGGAACGGTCGGGCGCCGCGGGCCGGCCCCCGGGAGGGGCTCGGGCCACGGTTCGTGGGACCGCATCGCGAGCGGCCGCCCGAGGACGTCGTCCGGCACCGCTCCACCGTAAGCGTCCGGGGCTTCCCAGCCGCGTCAGCCGCTCGGCGCGTCGCTGGACCCCACGTTCTCCTGATCCTGGTGATCACGGGTCAAGCTCCGGCGCCGGACGGCCGACGCACCGGGCGTACCCACGCCGTCACCGGTCGGCGCACCCGCGTTCCGCAAGGAGAATCATGGCCCGGACCTCCCCGCCGCCGGCGTCCCGGCGGGGTCCGGCGGCGACGGCCGCCCTGCTCCTCGCGACGGCGCTCGGCGCGATCGCGACCGCACCCGCCCTGGCGGCGCCCGCCCCGACCGCACCCGCCGGTGGCGACCTGCTCCACGGCACCGTGCAGCGTCTGTCGGTCGAGCGGCAGTCGGGCGGTTCCCGCAGCGGCGAGATCACCGCCTGGCTGGACGCGCCGGGCGGGCACGTGCCGCTCGACCCCGCCGCGGTCGTCGGCGTACCCACCGGGACGGCGGTCGCGGTCCGGCTGGGCCCGGTCCGCGCCGGTCAGGGCGATGCCGTGCGGGCGGTGCGCTCTCTCGCCGTCGTCACGCCCGCGCCATCGACGACGGCCGAGGCGACCCCACCGCAGGCGACCGGCGCGAGGGCGACCGGCGCGCAGGCGACCGGCGCGAGGGCGACTGGCGCGAGGGCGACCGGCGCACCGCGGGTGGCGAAGGCCGCCGTCCACGGCGTGACCCTCGTGCTGGCGCTGCCCGGGACGGCCCGGGCGGACGCGACGACCCCCGCCCGGCTGTCCGCCGCCGCCGCCGACGCCGCCCGGTTCTGGTCCGCCCGGACCGACGGCCGCATCGCCTTCGCCGTCACCCGCGCCGTCGGGTGGACCCACCTCCAGCACGGGTGCGACGACGTCTGGGGGATGTGGGACGAGGCTCGCGCCCGGATCGGCTTCGTGCCCGGACCGGACCGTCACCTCCTCCTCTACGTGCCGCCGGGCGCGGGCTGCGCGAGCGGGCTGGGCACGGTCTCGCCGTCGGTGGACGCGGGCGGCTACGTGCTGGTCGCGGGCTCGACGACCGGCCTGCTCGCGCACGAACTCGGCCACAACCTCGGCCTCGGCCACTCCGACGCGCTGAGCTGCGACGGCGTGGCGGACGGCACGTTCGTGGAGGGGTGGTCCGACGGCTGCACGCACGAGGACTACGGCGACTGGTACGACGTCATGGGCATCAGCTGGGACAACATCGGTTCGTTGAGCACCGCACAGGCGTATCGGCTCGGCGTGCTCGACGGCGTCCTGGCGGTGAGCGGGCCCACCCGCGCGGTGCTGCGACCGGTGTCCGGGCGGTCGGGGGTGCGCTCGCTGCGGGTCACCGACCCGGACGGCGCGGTCTACGTCGTCGAGTACCGGCCCGCGTCGGGGGCCGACGCCTGGCTCGGGACGGCGTCGGACTGGCGCGGGCTGCGGCCCGGCGTGCTCGTGCGCCGCATCGACCCGCAGGACCCGACCCGGATCCTGCTCCTGGACGCGACCCCGTCACCCTCCGCGCTCGACCCGGCGGACCACGACGAGCCGCTGCGACCCGGCCAGTCGTTCCGGACGGCGTCAGGCCGGGTGACCATCCGGCTGGAGTCGCAGGTCGCCGGGGCCGCGACCGTCGTCGTCGACCGGGACGGCGTCAGCCCCGCCGACGTCGTCCAACCGGGCGGGCGCCTCGTGAACGGCAGGCAGGTCACCATCGGTGACGCCCCGGCCGCCTGGGCGGCTGCCGGACGCTGACCGGTCGCGGGCCCGGCCGGTCGGCGGCGGGCCCGCGGTCGGCGAACGATCAGGCCGCCAGGAGCATCGCCAGCACGGCGGTGTCCGGGTCGGCGAGCGGGTTGATCTCGATCTGACTGACGAGCCGGGTCACCGTGCCGTCCCGCTCGGCCTCGACCCAGGCGGCGCGGTGGCCGAGACCCAGGTGCGGGACGCCGGGCAGGAACACGCACCCCGACGCCGCGCCGATCACCTCCGGGCTGGAGGGCCGGCTCTCCTGCGGCGGGTGCAGCAGGAACAGCGCGGGCGGCGCGGACCGGAACTGGCCGGGGGACGGCGCGCCGTTCCCCATCACCGGGCCCGCGGTGGTGACGAGCCCGATCGTGCCCGGCTGGGGGTCGTCCGGGACGGCCTCGACGGCGTTGAACACGGTCGTCGTGGGCACCAGTCCGGGCACCGCTGCGAGCCGGACGGCGAGGGTCAGGAACTGCGCCCACTCGCGCGTGGAGTCCGGCCAGCGGCCGGAGACGACGAAGCCGGAGAGGCAGCGGTCTCGATGGAACGGCGAGACCTGAACAGGCGGTTGCGACATGGTGCTCCTCCTCCCGAACCACAGGGGGACGACGCTGGCCCGGAACCTGAACGCAGGGTGCGGGACGACCGCGCTGGCACACAAGGGGGTGCGAGTGCCAGCCGCGCATCCGGTGACGCCGCGACGACCCGACGCCCGTCCCGGCACGTCGTTTCGGGGATCTCGGCGTGAGCGGCCGCGGCGGGCGGCGAGAATGGCCCGATGACGCAGAGCGACGACGTCCGCGGCCCCCTGGAGGTCGTCCGCCTCTACCTGGAGGAGGGTGCGAAGAGGACCTTCGCCGTCGCGCTGGACTGGCCGGGCTGGGGTCGTTCCGCGCGGACGGGCGAGGCCGCCGTCGCGGCGCTCCTCGCCTACCGGGACCGGTACGCGCCCGTGGCGCGCGCAGCCGGCGAGCCGTTCCCCACCGAGGGCGGTGACGGCACGGCCGGGGGCCGCGTGGACGTCGTGGCGACGGTCGGCGGGA